>ERZ778018.1901-NODE-1901-length-15080-cov-4.822030_pt1 | contig 15080 bp, 17 predicted proteins | sample MGYA00375748_ERZ778018 | MGnify/ENA primary metagenome ERZ778018 (study PRJEB29350, sample SAMN05509839) | bioreactor metagenome | biome: bioreactor; material: wastewater | place: South Africa: University of Cape Town | collected 2014-04-22 ... | reverse complement strand
GGCTTTCATCAGGAAAGCCTATCAGATCAACCTATTACTATGCAGCCCGCTCTAGGCCAACCCCGAGGACTGATTCGATGGCCCCGAGCGTCAATCCGAGGACAGGACGAACCGTTCGGCCGACACCAAAATCCACGATGGCCATAGCGGCAAGCGTCGGCCGGCGCAGCTTCGCCATCCCGCTATAACAGAAGGTAGCGCCTAGTCCCCAAACACCTATGAGGGCACCGGCATTTCTGGCGACGACGTGAATCCCGCGCTCAATTAGCTGAAGAAGGAGCGCCAAACCGCCCATTCCTAGGAATCCTTCCGGATACCAACTTGGGCCGCAATCAATTCGCCAGTCGTCGGATCTCGACGACAGAGTGCAACAATGTGGTCACCGGAGGACAACGAGCTAACCGGCTTGGCAATCAACCTGGGACCGTTCCATGGCAAAGTTGAGGGGGCAACATCAACCTCGGCGCCATCTATTCGAAGATCGCCTCCGTCACGTTCAAGAACCTCGCCCTCGATCTTGCGGTACATTGTGCACATGTAATTGGCCAGAAACCTGCCTCGTGTACTCTGGCCCCGAACTACGACCTCATCTCCGATAACGTATGACGAAAGCGAAACCGGCAGTCCGGCTCTCCAAAAGCTGGCATCGGATTCAAACTCGACAACGGGAGGGGCGCTGCCGTCGCCCAAGCGGCGGAGATAGAGCGCATCCGGCGGATCAATGCGCTCGATAACACCCGGTATGACATCGCCGGTCACATCATTCGCTGAGGCAGCGACTGTGGGGACCGCGACAGCGATCGCTGTCAGCGTTGCGCCTGTACCAATGACGAATTGACGACGATTCAACCGCGTCTGTCCGATAATGTACACTTTATCCAACATTGAATCAATGTTGACTGCATCGTGCACGTGATGGTCCGGAAGACGACCTTCCATGTTTCCCTTTAATCGATGAATCTTGCAAACTCTTATAGTGACAGATTCACAATAGTATGGCGTCATTGAGTTGTCAACTCGTAGGAGTATTAAGCTTGAACACCCGCTGTCAAAAATTTCCCAGCGAGACAGTGCGAACGAAGTCTCAGGGTCGTTGGCCCGCACGCCATCACGCTTGACACCCTTCGGCCGCTTCCCAATACTTGCGGTACATCGTTGGCTGCTTCGCGATTTGAGCCTGCTTTGAGTCCGATGGTCAAAATCCCGATGACGATGGAGCATGTGCTACTCGGCTTTCTGCGGCAACGGCCGATGCATGCCTACGAGATGCATCAGACGCTGATGCAGGCCGAGGAGATGGGGCTTGTCTGGCACGTCAAGCAGAGCCAGCTCTACGCCCACATCGCGCGGTTGGAAGACGAAGGCTATGTCACCAGCGTCATCGAGCCGCAACAGGCGAGACCCGCGCGCAAGGTGCTCCATCTGACTCCGGCCGGCGAGGATGCGTTCGCACGTTGGGTTTCGACGCCGGTCGAGCACGGTCGCGAGTTCCGGCTCGAGTTCCTGGCAAAACTCTTCTTCGCCAGCCAGCTCGACCGCGCGACGCTCGATGCGCTGCTCCACGGCCAGCGCGAAGCGAACAGCGCTCTGATCGACCAGCTCAACCAAACGATCGCGGAGCTGGAACCGGAGCGCCATTTCGACCGCCTCGTCCTACGCTTCCGCGTGGGCCAGCTCGAAGCGAGCCTTGCCTGGCTCGACGAATGTGCCGCGACGTTTTCCCACCCCTCCACCACCACAACCTAGCGTTTCGCCAGATTGCATCTCCCGTTGGCCATCATCTTGGGGCCGGAACATGCGAAGATAGACTCAGTGGGCCGACCGCCGGGAACTCGACAATCGTTCGTTCGTCGATCGTCCGGCAACGTAACTGGCTTGCACTGAACGAAGGAGCGCGATTGTGACCCTCAAGTTTGGCTGTTTCGTGCCACAGGGGTGGCGCATGGACCTCGTCGAAATCGCCGATCCGATCGAGAAATACGAGGCGATGACGGCGGTCGCAAAGACGGCCGACGCCGGACCGTGGGATTCGATCTGGCTCTATGACCACTTCCACACCATCCCCGAGACGACGATGGAGACGACTTTCGAGTGCTGGACGGCGACAGCGACCCTGGCGCGCGATACGTCACGTGTCAAGATCGGCCAGATGGTCACCTGCAACGGCTACCGCCAGCCGTCGCTGCTCGCCAAGATCGCCTCGACCGTCGATGTCGCCAGCCACGGCCGGCTCCTCTGCGGCCTTGGCGCTGGTTGGCACGACGAAGAGTGGAACGCGTACGGCTTCGGCGACGGCTTCCCCGAAACGCGCGAGCGGATGCAGATGTTCCGCGAGGCGGTGGAGATTATCCACAAGATGTGGACCGAAGACGCGCCCGAGTTCCACGGCAAGCACTACACGATCGACAAACCAGTCAACGAGCCGAAAGGCGCACAGCAGCCGCATATTCCGCTCTGGATCGGCGGCGGCGGTGAGCAGGTGACGCTTAAGCTGGTGGCTCAGTACGGCGATGCCAGCAATACCGGTGGCACGCCCGAGAACGTGCGGCACAAGCTCGAGGTCCTCAAGCGTCACTGCGAGACGGTCGGCCGCGACTACAACGAGATCGTCAAATCGAGCAACCTCATCATCCACTTCCTTAATAAGGGAGACGATCCGGCCAAAGCGACGGAACGCTTCCGCAAAGCGACCGGACAGACGTACGACGAGTTCGTGCAGAGCGGCGCATTGGTTGGTACGCCGGAGGCAGTCATCGACCGCGTCGGACAGCTAGTCGACGCCGGTGTCGAATATGTCATCGGCTACTTCCCCCTGGTCGCCTACGACCGCGAGCCGCTCCAGCGCTTCGTCGAAGACGTCATGCCCGCCTTCACCGGAGCCTAGGGCGAAGCCGATAGGCGCCTGCCGTGTAGCACTAAACGGCGCTAGCCGGCAGGCGCGGCTACCTCGCCGCGCTACGCTCTGTTGATCTCGACATTTCGGACATTCTCGCTGTAGAATACGGCTAACTCTTCCCATACGTCGAGAGAGCAAACAAATGAGCGTTCATCTACTCGATTCCATCGATCCAGAAATTCTCGGCGCACAGCTCACGCATGCACGGAAGGCACGTGGGCTGACGCAGCAGGCTGTGGGCGACGCACTTGGGCTGGCGCGGACGACGATTGTGGCGCTGGAGAAGGGTGAACGACGCCCGAAGCCGGGTGAACTCGTGCAACTCGCCGCTCTCTATGGCCGACAGGTCGGAGAGTTGGTGCGGCCAATCGCGTTGCCACCACACGAGAGCTTCATCGTGCAATTTCGCTCTGCGCGGGGACCACATTCGAGCGACCGCGATGAACGACGTGAGGACGATGTGCGCGAGTTCGAGGCGCTCTGTCGTGACTACGTCGAGCTTGAACGGATTACCGACTCGCCATTGCCGCGCCGCTATCCGGAGGTCTACGATACTTCCGGTTCCGACCCGGAACGCGCGGCCGAGGAAGTCGCGCTGTCGGAGCGGAATCGACTCGGTCTCGGTGATGGGCCGATCGGCGATCTCTGGGGCATTCTGGAGACCGATGTCGGGCTTCGCATCTTCGCGCAAGAATTTTCCGATTCGCGGCTGGCGGGGCTCTTCGTGTACACCGAAGAGTATGGCGGCTGCATTGCCGTCAATCGCAAGCACCCGGAGGAACGGCGCCGCTGGAGCGTCGCGCATGAGTATGGCCACTTTCTCACCAACCGCTACCGAGCCGAGATCACGGTCTTACAGGTATACCGGCGCCTGCCTGAGAGCGAGCGGTTTGCCGATGGCTTCGCCCGGTATTTTCTCATGCCCTCAGCAGGTCTGACCCGTCGCTTTGAGTCGGCAAAGCGTGCCAAGGAGGGCCCGATCACGCCGGCCGATGTGCTGACGCTCGCCGCGCTTTACAAGGTGTCGTTCCAGGCTCTGATGCTCCGGCTCGAAGAACTACGGCTTATTCGCGGCGGCAGCTGGGATGAGTTGCGGGAGAAGGGTTTCAAAGCGAACAAGGCGCGCGCACTCCTCGATCTTCCTGTGGATAGCCGTCAACTGCGCACGCTCCCACGTCGCTACGAGACGCTCGCGGTGCGCGCCTTCCGCACTGGGATACTTTCGCAGGAACGGCTCGCGCGCTTCTTGCGCACGGACCCGGTCGGCGCCCGTGAGCGTGTCGAGGAGTTGGAGTATGGCCAATTCTTCGTCAATGGTGAGGCCTACCAGCTTGCTCTCGACTTTGAGGACGATTTGACCTCGGCAGGTCGATGAGCCAAGAGCGGAGCCTTCTGTTCCTCGATGCCTGTGTACTGATCAATCTCTTCGCCTGCGGCCATGAAGAAGAAATCCTTGGCTCGCTCGATATTCCTGCCGCCATTGTCAGTCATGTACATCGCGAATCACTCTTCATCCGGCAAGGTGGCGATGGAGACGATGCGCGAGAACCAATCCCGATCCATCTGAGCGATGCGCTGGGGAACGGATTGCTCCGAGTCGTCCCGGACGCATCCGAAGAGGAACTGAACACGTTCATTGACGTCACGCTCGAACTCGGCGATGGCGAGGCGATGACCGCCGCATTAGCAATCCACCGTCGCTTCACCATCGCGACAGATGACCGAGTCGCCCTGCGCGTAATCGGTTCACGCGTACCGACACGCTCATCGCTCGAACTGATCAAGCGCTGGGCCGAACGGCGGCGGGTTGAACCAGCAACCATAACTACCGCGTTACACAACCTACGGCAGCGTGGTTCGTACATGCCCGCCGCCCAGCACCCACTACGATGGTGGTGGGATCGCTACTACGGTAAGGAGTAACTCTCGATCGCTCGTACGGCGAATGGAAATCAGTGGGTGTGTTGCATTAAGATTGTGAGAGCGGCACGCGTCAGTAGAGAAGCGGCATGTCGATTGCGCGGACCGCGATAAGGAGTGCTCATGATCAGCACACGTGTTGCCACCGTTGAGGAAATCGCGCGGTACCTACTTGAGATCGCGGAAGACAAGTCCGTGTTCCGTCGCATGTGGACGCATCAGACTGGCGAGGTCGCGGAAATTTGGATCATGACGGAGCCGATAGATGTCGAGACCGAGAAACGGATTCATGGCCTCGGGCGCGAACTCTACAAGAAGTTCCCGAACACGTTGTTTGACGTCCGTCTCCTCAATTTGCGCCTGTCCGATTCCCCAGACCTGAGCTTTCTGGTACCGCGCAATGCCAAACTCTTCAATATGCACTGAACATGGAAGAGACGACGCGCGAGCATCTGGCTCTCGCCCAGCGCAACCAACGCTTCGCGGATAGGTTGCGGTTCGCAGATTCCAACGCAGAACACTCTTCGCTTGGTCAATCCCCAGAAATTCTCTGGTCAGTTGTCATTAGCTTCTATAGCGCCGTCCACTATATCAACGCGTACTTATGGAAAATCGATCGGTTTGCCCCGAAAACGCATGCAGAGAGAACACCTCGTGTTAGTCAGGATCAGGAGCTGACTACAATCGCCGCGAACTACACGGTTCTTAGCGTTTGGGGATTCCAAGCCCGATATGATCCTCGGGCTCATATATCGGCGGATGACGCTCAACAGGCGATCGATGAGCTTCACGCCATCGCTGAACTCGTGCGTCGCGAACTCGGTGACAGCTGACGCCGCCTGCTCTTGTGAGCGCTCCAGTGTGCGGTCGTAGCTCAACCAACCATTACACCACGCACTCACCCTCACGCGCCACGATCTTCCCGCCTTTGAGAACCAGCCAGCGGGGTGGACGGTCGATGACCGCTTCGACATGGGTTTCGCCGTCGACAATGACCAAGTCGGCGCGACAGCCAGGAACGAGGCCGTAGTTTGTGTCGCCGAGGACGCGGGCGCCGCCGTGGGTAGCGATGTCGAGCACCATCTCGATCTCGTCGTCGCGGCGCAGGTTGTTGCGATAGGCTACCAGAAACGTGCGCAGCAGCATGTCGGGCATGTTGAGCGGCCCCCAGGCGTCGCGGATGCCGTCGTTGCCGGTACACATCGGCACGCCCGCCTCATAGAGCCGCTTGACCGACGGCACCGGCCGTAGCCCGCTCGGGCCGTGGCTCATGATCGTGATGCCATTCTCCAGTAGCAGGTCGATCAACCGTCCAACATAGGCATCATCAACTCCGCCGAGACAGAGCGCGTGACTGATGACGACACGCCCCTGCCAGCCCAGGACCTTCGTCCGTTCGGCAATCAGCTCGACCGAAAAGGCGCCGAGATCGCCCGGTTCGTGCAGGTGGATATCGAGATCGACGTCGTACTTCTCGGCCAGGCCGAAGATAACGTCGAGATGCTTGGCCGGGTCACGATCGATCGCTGACGGATCGAGGCCGCCGACCACCGCCGCGCCGTTGGCGAGTGCCGTATCCATGAGTTCGACGGTGCCGGGACGGATCAGCATGCCGCTCTGGGGGAAGGCGACGACCTGGATATCAAGCGCATCCCGAAAATCCTCACGTGTTTGCATGACGCCCTCGAAACCGCGCAGTCCGACTTCGGTATCGATATCGACAAAGGTGCGGATATGCGTTGTGCCGGTCGCGATGGCGAGGCGGGCATGGCGACTCGATTGTTGATGGGAATCGATGCCGCCTTCACGACGCAGGCGGCGTTCGTTCTCGATCTTGTCGGTGAGCAGCGGTCCGACCTCGTTGCGATACCAGCCAAGCCCGAGCAGCGTCTTGTCCATATGTGTATGGGCATCGACGAAGCCGGGGAAGAGCAGGCGGCCACCGCCGTCGATCACGGTCGCGTCCGCCGGCACACTCAGATTCGATCCAATCGCCGCGATATGGCCGCCATGAATCTGGACATCGCAGGCATTGCCGTCCAGAGCGCGAACATTCGTGATGAGCAGATCCCCGTTCATCGGTTTCTCCTTGTCTCTTCTTCAATCGATCGCGTCAGATGTTCCGCTCATGGTCGCTGGACGATCGGGAAGGCTGGGGGAAAGAGTTCGTCGGGCGCGCGCCGGCGGAAATCGCGCTCAGTATACGAGGCGCGGTAGGCGTCGAAATAGCGTTGGGCGCGCCCACGCAACTCATCGACATCGACGCCGGGAATATGCCCGTCTTCCATAATGGTACGGCCGTTGACGACGACGGTCGAAACAGAGGCGCCGTTCGTGTTGTAGAGCATGGTGCGGATCGGATCGTCGTACGGGCCGGTGCGCAGGTCGGCCAGGCTGACTACGGTGATGTCGGCTTTCGCACCCTCCGCCAGCCGTCCGAGATCGTCGCGCCCCAGCGCGCGGGCTCCGCCGAGCGTCGCGGCCCGGTAGAGATCGGCGGCGCTGGCCGCCGTCTGATCGCGCGCCACGATCTTGCCGGCCAGGCTGCCGTAATCCATCACCCGGATCATATCGGGCGGGAACGTATCGGTGCCGAGCGCCAGGTTGATGCCGAACGCCCGGTAGCGATCGAACGAATCGAGCAGCCCGCCATGCCGGATGCTGATCATCGGGCAGTGAATAACCGACGTTCCGCGATCTCTGAGCCGCGCCAGATCTCCGGTGGAATCGCCACCCGCCTCCGGCAGATCGAGCGTCGTGACGTGCGGGATGAGCGTGCGCGGTCCCAGGAAATCGAGTTCATCGAGCAGCTCGAGCGGGCGCTTACCGTACCATGCACGCAGGAAACGGACTTCCTGCACGCCTTGCGCGGCATGCAAGCGGAGCGGGCAGCCAAGTTCATCGCTCGCAGCTTTGGTTCGCCGCAAGATGTCGAGCGTATTCGTCTCGATACGGGCCGGCAGCAGTGCGCCGCGAACCAGGCCGTTGTGCGCACCGTCGAAATCGCGGACGAAACGCACGGCGTCGTCGAGACCAGCCTCACCCAACCTCTCATTCCACAGAACATCCGGTGTACCGTCGGCTCGCGTGACGTTCACCCCGGCGCGATAGCTCGGTCCGAGATAGAGGCGGAGGCCAAGCTCACCCGCCAGATCAACGACGGCGGCGAATTCGTGGTACGTCTCCGCCCAGGCACGCGACATCTCAGCGGCAATCGGCATGGCGGTCGTGATGCCGTTGAGAATGAGCTGCACCATGGCGTAGCGCCGCTTGAAGACCTCGTCCTCAAACGCAAACGTCTCGCGCGGCTGCCGAAAATAGTCTTCGGACCAGCGCTGCCCGGCGAGACGATCGGCGTCGAGCCAGGTATCGAAGATCGCATGGTCGATATCGAACAGCGCGTCGAGGTCGATGAAGCCGGGACTGATGATCGCGTCGCCGTGGTCATAGGCGACATCGACATCACCCGGGAACCGATGCCCAACGTAGATGACGGCATCATCCTCATAGACCACCTCGCCATCGCGATAGACCGTATGGTCGTCCCCGGCATAGCCGATCACAAATCGAGCTGTTCGCTTTGTCCGCATCCGTTACCCCCGTAGGTTCATCATTCGGCCGGTTTCGTGCGCGATGATCTCGACGTATGGATTGATGACACGCATCATGTCGCTCATCGACTAAGCAGGCTTGCCGGTCAGTATACGGGGTGCCCGGCCAATCCGCTCAAAGTGGGGCGACTCGGCATCTCTGGCGTCGGAATTGCATTCTTGGTGGGGAATATCACCGAAATTCGGTCGATTCTCACGAATTTCGTGCTCGATCCCGAGCGTGGGCGCCTCGCTGGTGGTACCCTCGTGGATAAGGGCGATCACGCGTTGATTCAGGCGCCCGAGGGCACAGGCGCCACGCCGTGAGGTGCGCCCATCGGCGACACCGGATCGACGAGTATCCACGAATCGGACCCGAAAGGTTCGTCACATGGCCGATGCCACCGTCTGGCCATATTTCCCCATCCTCCAGCGCCTGGCGCTGGCGCTGGCGCTCGGCCTGTTCATCGGCATGGAACGCGAACGACGCGGCAAAGAAGCGGGCATCCGCACGTTCGCCTTCGCGACGTTGCTCGGGACGGTTGGCATGCTGCTCGGCAACAGCTTCGCCTTGCTGGCGCTCGGGCTCATCGGGGTGCTTGTCATTCTGATGGCCGTCGCGACGCTGTCCGCCGGGATGGGTCTTGAACTGACGACCTCGATCGCGCTCCTCTTCACCGGCTTCATCGGCGTGCTCGTCGGTCAGGGGCATACGATCACACCGACGGCGCTGGCGGTTGTCACGGCCGGGCTGCTCGCCTGGAAGCGCGCGCTCAATACCTTCACGATACATCTGACGGAAGAGGAACTCCGCTCGGCGATCTTGCTCGCCGTGCTGGCGCTGGTCATCTATCCGGCGCTGCCGACCGGGACGGTCGGTCCGTACGACTTGCTAAATCCGCGCGCTGCCTGGATCACGGTGATCCTGATCGCGGCGATCGGCTTCGGCAACTACATTTTGCTCAAACTCTACGGCACCCGCGGACTGGCGGTTGCTGGCTTTCTCGGTGGTCTGGTCAACAGTACGGTCGTGGCGACCGAGCTGGCAAACCGGCACCGTGAGGCGCCGGGGAAGCTCCGTGAAGCCACCTACCAGGGGGTGGTGCTGGCCGGAGCGGCGATGCTGCTGCGCAACGGTGTGTTGCTCGCGGTGCTGTCACCGGCAGCGGTGCTCGCGACGCTGCCGGCATTTCTGGTCATGATCGCGGTCAGTCTGGTCCTCGCCTGGGTTCATCGCGACGACCAGCCGGACAGCGAGGTGAACCTGGCGCTGCGTTCGCCTTTCTCGATCTCCTCGGCGCTCAAGTTTGGCGTGCTCTTTCTTGTACTGGAAATCGCCGGAGATCTCGGACAGCGTGGGCTGGGGCAGAGCGGCTTCTATGTCGTCAGTGTCGTGGGCGGACTCGTCTCCAGTGCCAGTTCGGTCGCCTCGGCCGGTCTACTCGCCTCGCACGGCACATTGCTGCCCCATGTCGCCGGGATCGGCGCGGTTCTGGCATCGCTCGCCAGCGCCTTCGTCGATCTGCCGGTCATCGCGCGACTCGGTCGCGATCCGTGTCTGACCCGACGGCTCACGATGGCCGTAGCATTGATCAGTGTGCTCGGGGTGGCCGGCGCGCTGGTCGGGGCCTGGCTCATTCCAGTTGCGACGTAGCGCCCTCACCACAGGTGCCGGTGTTGCGGTGTGCCACACGGTCAGCCATAATCGGGACGGACGCGGCGCTGGTGCGCTCGACGTCGCACTGTGCCGATCAGAACGGGTCGAACGAAGGGGTTTCAGGCGTGAAGAAGATCTGGTTGCCGTCCCTGCTTATACCAGTTTGTGTCGCGATCGTGGTGGCCATCTGTATTACGGTGGTCGGCGAGTTCTATCTGGCACTCGGCGAGGACGCCATCTTCGCGGCGTTGCCCCTCATGTTCATCATCGTCATCGTCGCCGCGGTCCTGGCCAACCGAACCGAGTCCGACAGCAAGGCGTAATCCGCGCCAGTCTCCGTTCAGCGCCAGCAATCCGATTGCCCTTTGTGGCAGCGAGCGTGGTAGCGTTCCGCCAGCGAGTATCCTGAGAACGCTGGCGCTGAGTGGACATCAATTCCTCCCATCAGGTGCGCACGAAGTTCAGTCCGCCGCCCCCCTTGGCCACGCACAACTCCGCAACGCGTCTCCTTGTTGCCGTGTTCCTCTTCAAGGCTCATCGCCGATGGGGGAGCAGATACCTCACATCCCTACAGTCTTGCCATTTAAGTTGACATAGCAACGGAGCACACCTAGGGTGGGAAGATCGGAGGCCAGCCAGGCTTCTACGGCGCGACCGTCCACCAGCAACTGAGGCATGAACCACCTGTGGGCCAGCTCGGCGATTGGAGGTGACGTAGACGACCCGTTCGTCCGACTGCTCTCGAAAGTGATCGCACGCCGTCCGACGTTTGCCAGACGCTACGCATCACGATATGGAGGGAACAATGGGACGGAAGAGTAGACGTATCCGGGGTTCCATGCTGCTGGTGCTCAGTCTGATTTGCGCGCTGTTCATGCCAACCTTCGCGCTGCCGGCCGCCGCGGCGACGGTCGTCGTCCAGCCAGGCGAATCGATCCAGGCAGCCATCGACGCGGCATCCCCCGGAACGATCATCGTCGTGAAACCGGGGACGTACCAGGAAAATCTGCTCATCGCCAAAGACGGCATCTCGCTCCGTGGATCCGGCGCCGGTCGAACGATCCTTGAACCGCCCACGACGCCGAACCCGTTCTGCGGAGTTGGTGACCCGAACTCGCCCCCAGGCGGCGGCGTCATCGGTATCTGCATTACCGATGCGAATTTCGCAACCGGCGGCGAACCGACGGTCAACCATACTGTGAGGGATATCAGCATCTCTGATCTCACCGTCCGCAACTTCTCCGCCGATGGCATCGTCTTCTTCGGGACGGCAGATATCTCCACTCGGCAGGTGGAGTCGGCCAACAACGCCGGCTACGGTATCGCGGCCTTCGTTTCGAGTCACGAACGTCACACCCGAAACTGGACATATGGCAATCACGAGGCCGGCATCTATGTCGGTGACTCACCAGATGCCCAGGCCTTCATCCAGGGCAACACGTCGTACGATAACGTCGGCTCGGGAATCTTCCTGCGCGATGCATCGAATGGGCATGTCGTCCAAAACGATGTCTACGGCAACTGCGTCGGCATCTGGATTCTCAACACCGGCGGTGGTAGCGGCGCGACAAACTGGACGCTGGTGGGCAATTCCGCCAACGCCAACAACGTTGTCTGCGCGGATGAAGAAGAAGGGCCACCGCTCTCCGGTCTCGGCATTTTCATCGCCGGTGGCAGTCACAACACGGTGATCGCCAACACGACGAACGATAACGCCCCTGCTGGCGAATCGCTGGTGAGCGGCGGCATTGTCCTCTTCTCAACCGCCGATTTTGGTGGCGCGGACGAGAGCTTCAACAGGATCATCGCCAACCGGGCACGCGGCAATGAACCGGTTGATCTCTTCTGGGATCAGCACGGGACAGGAAACGTCTTCCTGGCAAACCGCTGTGCTACGTCCGACCCCGAGGGGTTGTGCCGCTAATTCGCACGATCGTTGACCGGCGCAAGGCACCCGCTCTTCAGCGGGTGCCTTGGTCGTTGCGGGAGATCTTCCCGTCCTACAGCGGTTTGCACATTGAATGACCAACCTTCGTAGGGGCAACCCCCCGTGGTTGCCCTGGTCGTGTGTCGTCACGTTTGCCCGCAGGGTACCAGGGCAACCACGGGGGGTTGCCCCTACCGGGGGCCAGTGGGTCAACGTATCTGCAAATTGCTGTAGGCGTCTCCCCGTAGTTCAATATTCGCGCCGAGGCCCTGGAACTTTTCGAGAATCTGCGAGTAGCCGCGTTCGACGTATTGCACGCCGTGGATACGCGAGACCCCGTCAGCAACGGCCGCCGCGATGAGATAGCTGAACCCGGCACGCAGGTCAGGGATGGTGACGTCCGCCGCGTGCAACGGCGTCGGTCCCTTGATGATGCAACTGTGTGGGAAGTCGCGACTCTTGAAGCGGCACGGCTTTTCGCCGAGGCACTGGCGGAAGAGCTGAATTTCGGCACCCATCTGCACCAGCGTCTCGGTGTAGCCGAAGCGGCGTTCATAGACCGTCTCGTGCACCACCGAGAGACCATCGGCCTGGGTCATCAGCATGACAAATGGCTGCTGCCAGTCGGTCATGAACCCGGGATGGACATCGGTCTCCAGCGCGATCGGGCTGAGCGGCCGATCGGGGTGGAAGAAACGGATGCCGTCCGGCACGAACTCGAAACCGGCGCCGACCTGACGCAGCTTGTTCAGGAAAGTGAGCATGTTCGCCTGCTCGGCGCCTTCGACCAGCACATCGCCGCCGGTGATGATGCCGGCGATGGCGAAGGACGCGGCTTCGTTGCGATCGTTGATGACGGTATGCTCGGCACCATGCAAGCGCTCGACACCCTCCACCACGAGCGTCCGATCAGTGTCGACGAAGATGATGGCGCCCATTTTCTGCAAGAGCATCACCTGGTCGATTACTTCCGGCTCGACGGCCGCGTTCCGAATGAGCGTCGTTCCTTCAGCGAGCACCGCGGCGAAGAGCGCATTCTCGGTCGCGCCGACACTCGGGTAGGGCAGGTCGATGACCGCGCCCTGCAAACGATCGGCGCACGCATGGTAGCGGCCCTGTTCGAAGGTGATCTCGGCGCCAAGAGCCTGCAGCGCCTTGACGTGAAAATCGACCGGTCGGCGGCCGATAGCGTCACCACCGAGCATCGGCACGATCGCCTGACCGTAGCGGTGCAGCAAGGGACCGAGGAGCAGAATCGGGATGCGGTTTAAGCCGCTGAAGCTGAGCGGCAATTCGTGCGTATCAATGGAAGGCGTTTGCAACGTCACCACACCCGGCCGTGCGGCGTCCCACTCATAGCGCATACCGACGGTGGAGCAGAGGTCGAGCGTGACGGCCGTATCGCCGATGCGCGGCACGTTGTGTAGAACAACCGGCTCATTGGTCAGCAGGCTGGCGACGATCTGCTTGGTGGCGGCGTTCTTGGCACCGCTCACCCGTACCCGGCCGCGGAGCGGCTTTCCACCCTCAATCTCGTAATAGCGATCCGGCATCCGTACGTCTCCCAAACGAGCAACCCCCAACAAGCAACGATCATCACAACTCTGCCATCACGCGCGACGCTTGGAAAGGCGACGGCTCACGCCCGTTGCGACCGACCTGGGCTTCCGTACGACGCGGTGTGGATGTAGGATGATGTGTAAACGTGTGGCAATGGCAAAGCAGGCATCCGGTGGTGCTGGGAAATCGCTCGATCACGCGAATGGCGAACGGGTGTGGTAATCGCGAACGTCATCGGCGCCCGACGCCCGCCCCGCGAAGGGATGTGGCGATCCCGAACGTCGTCGGCGCCCGACCGCCGCCCGGATGAGCGGAGGTGGCGTGCCGATGAACGACGTGCCGCTCGACGTCCGCCCGGGGATAAATGCCCGGGCTCGTAATGCGAAGTCCACTGAAGGGACTGAATCGAGGGCATGTCGTTTGGCTCTCATGCGCCGCCGTGCGGAATCTCCTCCCCGGTTCCTCTACGTCGTGCTGGAGGGAACGTCAAAGCGATGCTTCGCTGCGGCTCCGCATGACAAGGAACATGCTCGCTGTACTCACGAACGTACGCATACTCAGTCCCTTTAGTGGACTTCGCCACATGGAGCCCGGGCATTTATTCCCGGGCGGCGGTCGGGCGAGGACGACGATCATCGGCGCGCCACACCCGTTCCCGATACGGGCGTCGGGCAGCATCAACGGTCGGGATCACCACGATCGCGCTTAGCCGTCGCCTAACACCCTCCCGTTCATCAGACGCAACCGAAACGGCCACCGCCATGACACATCACGAACCGATCAGCACAACCGAATCGAAGTCGAGTGCCAATGGACGCCTCGCGCTCGATCAGCCGCGCCTCCGCGCGACCTTGCGGCTCTGCTTCGCGCCGGAGCAGGCGGACGCGCTGGCGGGGCGCGTTGATCGGGATGCAGCGACCGAGCGCGAGACGCTGGCGCGGCTCATTCGGCCGGCGCGTCTGAACTACAGCAGCGAGCGCGTTCTTAACCTGACCCGGCACCTCCGGCGGACCAGGGATGCCGAGCGACCGCTGGCGCCACGCCTCGGTTTGGCGAGCATGCCGGCGTTGGCTCTGGCGCTGCACCTCGGGCTCGGGCTGGATATCGAGACGCTGGCGGCGCTCTTCAGACGGTCGGAACACGAGATGTCGCTGGCGCTTTGCGAGGCGCGGCGGGCCGCCGAACCGGAGCGCGTCACGCCGTGTGCCGAGTTCGTGTCCGCGATCGGGCGCTATCGCAATCCGGCGGCCGGTTCAATCGATGAGCGCCTGGCGTTCATGCAGCATGTGGCGACCTGCAGCCGCTGCCGTCCGGCGCTGGAGGCGGCACGGGTGCTCGATGAGCGGCTGATCAGTGCGATCGAAGGGTACGAGCGGAGCCTGTCGACCGAAACGCCTGCGGTGACGAGCCGTCGCGCGCTCTGGCTGGAGCCGGCGCTGCTGTGCGGCGGCAGCCTGCTGCTTGTGGCGTTGCTCCTGGCAGGCGTGGTTGGTGTGCGGCGCTGGGTGATGGTCGGGACTGCGCCGGTGA
>ERZ778018.1900-NODE-1900-length-15083-cov-4.973316_pt1 | contig 15083 bp, 20 predicted proteins | sample MGYA00375748_ERZ778018 | MGnify/ENA primary metagenome ERZ778018 (study PRJEB29350, sample SAMN05509839) | bioreactor metagenome | biome: bioreactor; material: wastewater | place: South Africa: University of Cape Town | collected 2014-04-22 ... | reverse complement strand
GAACCAGGTCCAAGAGCCGTAGCAATTCGTCGAGCCCTCCGACCTTTTCGACGATCGGCTTGTATTTGGTCGCCACGAGCACTTCGACTTGCTCAAGCACCGGGCGATTCTTCTCGATGGAGGCTTCGTCACGAAGCCAAAACACATTTGAGAATACGTCGACTTCCTTGCATCCGGACGCTTCTTTGCAACCGGCCACGAGGTCGGCAAGGCCCTTGTTGAGGAAGCACTCTCCACCCGTGATCCCGAGTCGGTCGATCACCACGCCATGGTCACGGAGCTTGCGGAGCCATGGCACGTAATCGGCGGCCGAGAAATCCTTCTTACGCATAAATGGGCTGTGATGGTTACATCCCAAGCACGCCAAATTGCAGTGATCGACTGCGTGGATGTCGAGACGATTGAAAACGATCAAGCTGATGCCCCCGTGATCTCCACCGTCACCACGAGGGTGTTAGCCCCCGGATCGAGGTTGAGCAACTTATTCGTGGAGGTGACCGCCCATCCTGTGGTCGAAGGGGAAGCGGCGAAAAACACCCCCGAGTTAACCGCCGTACTCGCTCCGATCGTCAGAGTACCGGGGTTGCTGATCAATGCCGTCCACGAATTACTCACGGTGGAAGTGCTGCCCACGGTCAAGTTATGGCCGTCGTTGATGTCTCGATTCAGGATCAAGATCGCCCTTACTCGGGCGAACGCAACGGCCTCTCCGAATACGTCGGTAAGGTCGCTGAGATCGAGCACGGTGGGCGTGGCCGTGAGGGTCAAAGTGCGGGAATACTTGAGGTCGATTACATCGGCGTCACCAGGGGCACCGGTCGAAGCGGGCACGAATTTGGCGTTGTTTGCCGTGGTCAGCTTCGAACCGCCGGGTATCGAGGTTGGCGGCGTTTGCGACAACGAACTAGACAGATTGATTGATCCAGTGATAGTCATGCTTCTATGTAGTAATCACCACTTACCTTCTGGACACTTCGAGGATTGCCACGACCGCTTCAGGTTCATCCCGATACATCCGCACTTGGAACAGCTCTCACGATCGCCATCCTTGATCTGAAAGGGGCATGCATCGCATATCGCCTTCCTCTGCGCCTGGACTTCCTCCGTGGCCGTCGTCATCCCAGAGAGCACGTGTGCCGTCGCCGAAGAGGCAAAGTTCTTCACCCTGGTTGCGAGCGAAGGCAAGGAAGGCTTGCGAACCTTGTACTTCTTCGCATCGTCGAATAAGTATCGCCAAATCAATTCGAACGCATAACCGCTGGCCGGATTGCCCGCCCAGTAAGATTTGTCGTCGTGTGGAGACGCCAAACACGCCTCAAGCGCCCTCTTCCAGAAAGACAAAGGGCGTGCCTGGATTCTGTGACGAGGGACGGCCATTTCCGCTCCGTACCCGTAATGCCAATTCTGTGGCTGTGCTGACGAGAACCACGTGGACCAAACCAGATTGAGCCACGGTGCGTTTTCCTCTGGGGTGCGGTCGCCGTGGTAGTGCGCATCCCCGTAACGTACTTCGTAACCGCCGTGCCACTCCACGAGGTCGTGGTCGGTCACGTTCGGTCCCGGCCATTCCAATTTGTAGTGACGGCTTAGCGAGGTGGAATCCGTATAGGAGACCGACAACCGCCCGAGAAGGTCGGTGCTGTGCGGCTTCCCCTGGACAAAATTAGTCCATTCGGCAAGGTCATTGTAATTGGTGACGATGTGGTGGAGGTAAGTCCCGGCTTCCCTACCTTTATTTGGAAGCCATCTCTCCACTACATGATCCCCAAACTCGATGGGATTCCACCCGGCGCACTTGTTATATAGGCAAACCGGAATCGGGCAGTCGTTAACCCAGCTCACATCTTCCTTGAAGCGGGCGACCACCAATTCACGTTCAAGGTTTGCAGGTCGTGGCCTGTCGATCAACGGACAGACCGGTGAGCACGGATTCGTTTTTCGTGCGGGGAGGTCCGCCTCACGGATCAACTTGTTGGTCCAATACTGGTGCTCGGGAGCCTGTCCGGCCTCTCGGGCGATTCGACGACAATAAGCCGGGTCGTCGATCGAGGCACGACACGGCTTGTCGGAATTCAACAAAGGACACAAATCACACTTTGCCATGTTTTAGATATCAGCAAGTTTCACGAATTTCGGCAGTGTAGTCGATCACCCATGTCGGATGATCCGCCAACATTTGGGCATAATCGGCTGCGGTCACGCCACCCTGGAAATAGACCGTGGTCCCGTACGAAGGCGTGTTGTGACCGTAATACAACACCCAGTCGCAAGGCGAACACATTGGGACCGTCGATAGCAAGGCGGTCGACCGATCCTGGCAAGATGTATTCGTGACCGGATCGAATACCGGCCCGACACCGACCGGGTACTTTGAAAAGTGGCAAAAGTACGAAGAATTATCGACGCATCCATGATTACCATATCGTGAGTAAATCATCCCGCTGATCGACACAGTCACTAGCGTCGAAGCGAAATAGGCGGCAACCGAAGAGTGCCCCGGTGTGGGAGTCGGTAGTTCGTTGAGGAATGCACCGCTGAGCGAGTATTGATCACACACGTCTTTAACGCCTAGGAAATTGCCTTGCGGTCCACGAGTGCCGGAAGTCCATGAGATGGGCCCACCCGTCAAATCAATCCACACCCCTTCGTCATCGGCGAATAAGCCGCTATTCGACGAAAGACGTACCTGAAGCATTTTGGATATCAATCCTCGATAACTCGGGCCTACGCCTTTGTCACAACCTTTATCGCATCCAACGGCCGGGTAGTAACAATCACCCCAATACGATTGCACCAAATCAAGGGTGTAGTCGTGGCCGCAATTGATCGTCACTGTCTTGCATATCTGCGGCCACAACGGATTCGGCCCGTAATTACGGCCTCGTGAATCGTAGGTGGTCGCCGTAAACTTCACATTGCGTGGGTAGTTGTTGGGAGAACCGGTATCGAGCCGGCACCAGGTCCACGTGAATTCTGAACCATCATCGTTTCTCGTCTCCGTGGCGAAGAGGTTCGGCACGGACGAGATCACCGGATTTGCATCCGGATTGACGCTGAACGTGATCGTGAAAGAGCAATAGAAAAACGTAGCGGTGCAGGTGTCCGAGGTCTTAGGATCTACGTAGAAGACGGCCGGCGTAGAGCAATGGTCGCCGTCCACCGTCACGTACTTCGGCTTCTCGCTGCCCGTCACCGTGTAGCAGTATTTGCCAGATGAATCGGTCGTACCCGTGTGCGTCCAGGTGGGCGACGTTTCTTTGTCCATCAAGGTGACGGGCAAGCCTTCAACGGATTGATCACCGTAACCATGCACTTGGACGCAAAAAATCGTGCAGCCGGAATTACACGTATCGCATAGGCTGAAGAGGGATTTGCGGGTCACAGAGACCTCACCGCTGATATCGGCACCCATTTTCCTGTCACAAATGCAATAATCGCCTGGTCGCCCGTCTTGAGGTCACATCCCCAGTTGTAGATGTCCATGCGTCTCACCTCTGAACCGCCATCGATCGAAGAATAAACAGCGATCTCGCCGGATTCCCCGGCGGCGACATCTTCGGTGAGGATGCCATAGTACAAGGCTTGGGGGGCAGCACGTCCTGCCGTCTGAGAGGTGCCCTTGCCCTGTTGTTGGGTCTCAGTCCAAACTACAGAAGATTTGATGCGGCCTAAAGATTCGTCATCGAGTGGCATGACTTATGTATCATGGCAGATCGATATTATGGCAGAGTGATGTCCAGACCGGTGAAATCCACCGTATCCCGGTATTGGACGGGATTAAAGACAACGGTACCGCCAGCCGGCAACTTGACACCGGAGCCGTCGAGGAAAGGGATTTCCGCAGGCTCCGTGTTGTCGTCGTTGAGAATCTTTGTCTTCTCACCCGAGACGACCTCGTACCATCCTGCGTCCGCAACCCACCTCGTTGCGGCATCAGGGCCGGTTACGCCGTCCCACAATTCGAATTCGTACCTGACCTTGTAATAAATTCCGATAAGCGGGTGGAAATCGGGGGTGCCAGTGATGGACCGACACGCTATTTTCTTGGGCTCGTAAGTGTTCCAGGTAGTGAGATTCGCCTTGCCGATCCAAGTATCGGCGAGAGCGGCACTGTAGTCCTGCTCATTGCGTTCGTAAATCAACACCTTTTTGTATAAAGTGCGTGTCTGAGGTGGCGAGTAAGGATCTCCGGCACTGTTCAAGACGGCCGTATCCGAGTAGTCTTTCCACATCGGGAATTCGAATGGCTCCTCAACCACCACCGGTACGGGGATCAGATCCAACGGGTTGCTCGGATCGCCACCATCGGCGATGCCAGCCCATGTGAACGGTCCATACTCTGCTGAGCACGTCCAATGCGTCATATTCTGGGCGTCTTGATTTACAGAAACAGTAGTGCAACGAGAAGACAAATCATCTTCTCCCGTGTCTGGTCGCTGGTACGTGTTTCCTGGGTAGATTCCGTAGAACATCAAACATTTTCCGACCACGACATCGCCGAATTTATTATCCTTGGTGACGACCTCGAATTGCCTCGTATGGGCGTTTTGATCGCCCTTGGCGGTCCACCTCCCTGAGGCACCGCCGACTTCGCCAAGCGCCTCGATGAAGTCGCCGCCCACGGCGAAAGCCGCAATGTCTGAATAATCGAAATATCGAATTGCCATTGGTTACCTTATGCTTTGAACTTTTTCCGTGGGCGTCCCTGTCTTTCTCTCGATCTTGTCCAGCAGGGTGACGGCCTTTTTCCCGTTGTCGGCGATCTGCTTCTCGATCGGCCGGTCTTCCATGCCTGAATAAAACTTGGCGAGACGATCGTAGAGTGCAGTGGAGCCGACCTCCAGCGATTCGGCTAGTTTGGGTTGGTCACCGATCATGGACTTGTAATTGTCACTCACAAGACGATCATACTCGTCTTGGCTGATGCGTTTCTTGTCCAGGTCGATCTTGAGGGCCTCGACGGTCTGCTGAAACTTCTCGGCTGGTGGAATGATCTTCCCCAGACCTTCGAGGAAAGTCCTCTTGTCGAGCACCTGCTGACGATCAGCATTGCCGATCGCACGCTTTTTCTCATCATCATTCAGGTATAGATCGGCGTTTATGGCGGCAACCCTGCCCTTGTGGAGATCCGAGTACGTCAGCGAGTCGCCAAGACCTTCCTTGAGAGCGTTTTCCGCAGCGATCTTCATGGAGTCGAGTTCCGCCTTCGTGGCATCCGTGTACTTCGCCATGTCGTTTATCTGCCGACTGGCTAGGAAATCACGACCACCGACACTTCCGCCTTGGCGAGACTCCTCCAGTTTGGTGGACAGGTCTAACTGACGCTGGAGGAAAAACGCTTGCTCCTTCTGGGAGGCGGTGGCCAGTTGCATCTCTTTCGTGATCTTGTATCGAAGGGCAAGCTCGTGATCGACCAATGAGCCGATCTCAACTTGCTTGTCGAGTAGTTCGGCGTTTATCTTTTGCTGCTCGATCTGGACCTTCTGGGCGACCAACTGGCCACGGATCTCCTTGGAAGCTTCGGCGTGCTTGACGTTGATGTCTTGCTGAATCTTCAGATAATCATTGCGGAATGCGAGGATGTCACGCTCGCCCTGGCGTAGGTCGCCTTGGACTTTGAGATTGGCTTCCGATCGCTTGACCTGGAGTGCCGCACTCTCAGAAGCCGCTTGCTGAAGAGCATTCTGGCGAGCGGTCGAAGCCTCCATGCCCTTGACGGTCATCGAGGTTGGGAGCACGAGATCCACGACCGAGCGGATTCCCTGGAAGATGGCGAGCCATCCCTTGAGGAACTTGTCGACGACGAAGAAGGCACCCTGGAGGGCCGGCACCACCGTATCCGCCGCCATCTCGCCCCACTCACGGGTGGAGACGGTGAATTGCTTGACCAAGTCGCCGTAGGCCATGAGTTTGTTGCTGGCGGCTTCTCCGAGCACTTCAGAGGTCGCCAACAGACGGTTCAACTCGCCGGCACCCTTCGACGTGGTCTTGACGAGTTCCTTCGCAGAATCGCCCACAACACCTTGCAAGGCGGCTTGCTGGGCCGTCGCTCCGTTGAGCTTGGCTACGGTGGAAAGCATCCCGGCGAATGCCTGAGTGGATGATTGTCCTTGAAGGGCTTCCAGGGACAGCCCGAGCCCTTCCAGCCGTGCCCTTGCATCCTCACTGCCGAGTTTCGCCGAGGACAAGAGGTCGTCGAATTTGGAGAGAGCCGAGCGGGTCGAGTCTACACCAGTGCCCGCACGCTCGAATCCACGCTCGAAGCGTTGGACTTCCTCGATATTGGCACCTAGGCTGATGCTCAGAGCGTTCTGGGCCTTGACGGTCTCCAACGTCTCGTTGGCGAGCTTCGAGAAGGCTATCCCAGCGATCCCCAGACCAGCCGCAACCTTGGCGGTCTTGGGCGAGACAGCCTCCAAGGCGGCGCTCACCGCAGACATAGGGGATGCGAGGGTAGCGAGCGACTTCCCGAACTTCTTGGCGGCGCCGTCGATCTTCGCCGTGAATTCCTCGGTCCTCGCCTTCAAGGCGATGATGACATCTCCGACTTTTGCACTTCGAGCCAATTATCCTCCCAACATCGCCTTGATTGCGTTGTGTGTTTCCTCTGCTGTCAGGGGCTTCGATACCTTCGGTAGCATATCTTCGACCTTCACTTTTTTGCCAGCCGCCCACAAGTTCGACCATGCAATTAATCCCGCCGCAAAAGTGGGATCGTACTCCGGGAACAGAGACCAGTACGCCATGACCAAATCCCGATCCAGATCATTCCACACGACGCCGTCTTCGAGACCGAGAACCACGGAAGGACGAGTCTGATACCGAAGGGAGCACCGCATTAGCGTTTGCAAAAACGGTGATCCCTCGATCAGTTTTTTGCGTCGTCCTTCTCCTTGTTCTCGTTCTTCTTATTCAAATTCAACAGTTCGACACCCGCCAGAAAGATGTCATCAAGGATTTCCACCGGAGTGTTCTCCAGGAATTCCCGATCGGATTCTGTGAAGAGCGGCGTGCCGTCCTCGTTCGCTGCGAAAAGGATGACCAAATCCACCATCGGAGTGGGCTCGACCTTCACGAGCCCTTGAAACCTGGCATACTCCAGCAAGGTGAGGCGTTTCACGTAGACGTCGCCGCCCCAGTCTTCTACGAACAAGGAGCGGGTGTTCACGATCTTCTTTGCACGGATCTCGGCGAGCGTTAGGTTACTCATAGTGGTGTTACGACCTCCACATTGATGGTCGCAACTACTTGCTGATCGGCGAAGGATCGGGCGACTTCTTTGATGATCGCAGTGAATGGTTGCGGCGTGAAGCCAGGACTTGTGATCTGAAATGGCTTGACGGCATTCGTGCCCTGCAATCCTACGCAGGCCAGGATTGCGGCGTGTTGGGCCGATCCCTGGTCCCAGGCAACGACGAACGAATGTTGTCCAGGGTCTTTTCGCCCACTGCCATATTTGCTCGGGCCCGTTGCATTGACGAAGTTGATGATGATGGGTTCGCTGGTGACGCTGTTGTCGCCGATCGAGATGACTTGCCCGATCTCGGTGTAAGTCGCACCGGACAATTGGATTGCCAAGATTGTTCCCGTTACTGGAGTGATCGCCATAAGGTGCCTCAAAAAGGATGATGCTATATCTACGTTAGTCGATGAGAATCTCAACAAAGAGATCGACGTTAAGCGTCCAAAGCGGTCGCACATTGTCGGGCAGGTAGTCCACGCTATAGCTGTCTTCTGCCGGATAGCACTTGTTGATTCGCTCCCCCACAAGTCCGTCGATGGCCCCGGTCGTCCCCCGCCAGAGGTCGAGTAACTTGTCTCCTAGTAACTCAACGTCGTTGGCATTCTTGCCGTAAATGTCCACCTGGATACGCACGACCTCGAAAGGGAGTCGCTGCGCCACACCCTGGAAACTCGGACGAGAAACCATTGTGTACACGATGCATGGAAGCGATGTGGATTGCGGTAACACGTCAGGATGTACAAGTACGTCGAGTTCGGTCTGTGTGCGTTTTGCGAATGCCTCTGAGATCATTCTTTAGTTATGCGTGAACAATCAAAGATGGTGAACACGATAAGTCGAAGTGACGTACCAAATCCAGGCGGTGCCGTTCCTGAAACTGCTGCGAGTCACGTTCTGATGAACTACGCTTAGGAACTTGTGGCCACGATTGATCCCGGAGAAGCGATCAAGACCGCCTTGTATCTGGAGGTCGATCGATATCGCCGTGGAGGGGTGGAGCGAACAAGAGATCACATCGAGGTAGGTGACCCTGGCTCCAAGGTAGCCTGTGACCCCCTGGAGGTGATCACGGCTCGTCAACCGATAAAACACCCGGTCGGAGTTCTTGGCCGCTTGTGGACGCTGGTAGGCGGTTACAGGGGAGAAGCCAGAGACGCTTTCCACGAGTCCACGCCACGCTTCGAGGAAGGAATAGGTTTTCGGCAGATCGATTTCGAGAGGCGAATTGAAAGGCGCCGCATTGAAAGGATAATAATTAAACAAACTCAGTCCTCCTCTTTGGGTGCCGGCTTCTCGAAGGCCAGGAGGCCGGAAAGCACGTCGGTTTGCATTTGGTCGACGGCCGCATCCCCCTCCTCATCGAAAGCCGGACGCATGACGGGCCTTGCGGGCTGGCCATGGTGAGGGGCGCCGAATTCGGTTTGCATGGCATAGGCGGTCTTCCCTTCCAGCTTGTCATTTAACTCAGAGCCCATGCTGACAATCACTGATGTCCACTTCCGGGATCTTCGACCCGCTCTGACTTTGATCGACTTCTTTAAATTTCCGGTGTCCCCCCTAGGAGCCTTCGACTTCGCCGACTTGGCGAGAACCTTACCGCCGGCCCTCAACGCCTTACGCATCAGGGGACGGGCTTTCTTGCCCATGCCCGAGAGTCGGTCGTTGATGCCTCGGAGTCCGTCCACCTGTACTCTGGCTACGGCCATCAAGCCACCTCTGTAGCCTTCATTTCCAACGTCCACCGCTTCCCGTCCGGGTCGAAGACGGTGGTGATCTGAAACGTGCGATCGTCGTATAGGATTTGGTGAGTCGGCTTCACGCCGGGCACCCACCGGACGGTGCAAGCCCATTGCAGGGTTGCAACGACTTGATCGGTCTGGACACCTTCGGCACCGCTCTCCGGCCGGAAGTAGGCGAAGCCCTCCCAGTAGGTCGTATACGGCTCTGGGAGCGGCTCCCCATCATCGGCGTAGGAATCGACAGCCGGACTCTGGAGAGCGATCCACATGCGATGTTGACCTGACCTCAAGCGGCACCTCCCATCCCCTGCCAGCGGTAGAGGTTGAGAAGCCGTTCCACGCCGATCGGCAATTCCGTGCCAGGACCGAACGTCACGGCTTCACGGTTCTCATTCCAATGACTGACCAGAAGGAGGATTGCTTGCTTGAGACCTTCGGGGACGTCTTCCTTGGCTCCATACCCACACACGCAAGTAATCTCCACTCCATCGAGGGTGGCGAATGTCCAGGGGAACCACCCGGCATAGGGTGGACGAATTCGGCCGGGTTCGCCTCTTGAGAACTGGAAACCGGTATACTCCACGAGTTCGTCACCGGCGCCTGGACGATAGAAGATCGAGGTGACGGATTTTGCATAAGCAATTGGCAATTTAATTGTGTAAGCATCGAAGTAGTCGAGCCGCACCTTGATCGTGGTGTCCACGAGACAACGAGCGGTTTCAATCTCCACCAATTCACGGGCGGCTTTTCCAAGAGAAGTAAGCTTGGCGTCAAGCCGATCATGGAAGATGTTGCACTGAGTTTTCAACTCGTCCAGCGTTACCGGCTCCTCTGCCGGTGGAGTGATGACATCGTATTTCAACTGACCCCCTTCGACTTCGCCTTCGCCTTCGACTTCGCCTTGCGCTTCTTCTTCACCGCCGCCACGAACGATTCTTCGAGTTCTCGCTTGAACTCTTGTTTTTGGATTTCCTTCTGCGTCCAGTCCTCTGCGAGGCCGTTGCGTATCCACTCTCTCGCCACGTCGGGGTGGAGGTCGACGACGAATCCCCTAGGGATGTATTTATTTAAATGACAATCTTGCAGTGTGCGAACCTTGATGTAACCTTGCATAGACTTATATAGGGGCTCGTCGTCGTAAAGCCGGGCCTTTATGAAATCGAAGGTCGTGTGAGGTCGGTAATAGACATCCTTCGATACGTCGAGCCATCCCGGTGTGCCACGAATCCGCAACCTGTGGGCGGGTAGGCGTTGAGCGGCAAGCACTGACAACACGGAATCAATCCCCCAGTACGCATCAGCATGCTTAAGAATCTCGATCGATACGCCTAGAGACAGTCCGGTGCGATCGATGATGCGTGGGTGATTCGGTGTTGAGGCGCTGCCTCCACTCCCCACTACTACGAGGGGGAGAGGTGTGTTCTCGATCATCCAAGCCCATTCCAAAGGTTCAAGCGTTCGGCGTGACACGGGAGGATTGAACGGGGTGTCATGCTGGACGACGACGAATCTTGGCGGAAGCTTCACGTGCTCCAGGTCGGCGAGTTTGACACCGAGGAGCCTGGAGCCACGGAACGGATAATCGATTCTGCACATGAGGAAAGCGATTTCGATGCTCCAGTCTTCGGCGTCTTCTGGGCACCGAGTCGAAGGGATGGTGCCGCTTCTGAAGGGATTCCTCTGGTCTTCAAGACCAGCCCACAAATCGACGTGTTCGGTCTCGGGATAGGCGATGCGAAAGAGCGGCTCCAGGTCTGGCCTCGCTCTCGAAGCCCAATAGATCCGTTCAGGCACCTCTTCAAAATGGGATTCCAGGACCAGCACATCACCCAAGCCGCCAGTTGTGTAGATGCATGTCATCGAGTTGTAACCCCACTTTGTTCAACTGGCGTAGTGAGGGCTCTTTCGATGTCCCAACCTCTGAGAAGTCTCGATTGCAAAGTCAATGGATTGACATTCATGGTTCTAGCCCATTCGTATAAACGTCTAGTTTCTCCAAATGCCGTGTATGAGGTTGTTTTAGGAAGCTTGAATACGTCATCGATGGGTACTCCACGTTTGTGCCTATCGAAGATCGTGCGAGGTAGGATGCCCGTAATCTTGCTCCACTCAGATATGGTTTTGATCTCTCCATTCCACTCGATTAAAATCGTCTCATTTAGGACGGGGGTAGTCACAGTCTTTTCGAATGACCATCCTTTAGCAAGCCTGTCTCGAATCAGTGAGGATTTAAGTCCATAATGGTCTGCCCATTCCTGAATGCGTCTTGTTTCTCCGTTGAAGGAAATCTCTTCTGGAGGGGGAGCGACTGAACGTTCTAATGCATCCTCGATAGACCATTCTTCCCTACGGAGCCGAGCCTTTAGTGTTGCCACCTTGATGCCCTTGATTCTTGCCCATTCTGCAATCGAATAGGTCTCACCTTTGTATGTATATTTTACCGAGCTTCTACGATTGTTAACTTGGGTGTACTTGTCTGCCCACCTCGTGTTCTCTGGGGAATAGTCACCGTCATTATCGATTCGATCTAACGAGTAACCCGCAGGGGGATCGCCTAGGTCTTTCACAAAGTTTCGATAGTCAAACCACCGATCGCAAACCTTGATGCCACGCCCTCCGTAATTCTTGAAGTCGGAATTCTTGGGTTGATAGCAGCGATTCATCATGTGAGCCCATCGGCTCAGAAGCTTAGGATTAATCTCATTCATCGTATCTCACCTTCGTGGAGGTTAGAGTCCACTTTATATAAGTGAGATGTTTCTAAATTCTAATGAGAATTCGCCATGATCACCTAAGTTTCGGACGATAGATGCATGTCATCGAGTCAACTCATGTTGGCGGTAGAATATGGGTTCACGGCTGTCTACGAGAGATTCAAGGCGTCGAATTCGTTCCTCCCTCGTTTCCTCGATCTGGGCATTATCCGGAGACGGACGACTGACTAGGCTTCGCAGAAATCTGAGAATGTCCATGTTAAGTCTCCGTATGGGTTCGGGTGATCGTCGCCGGGATTGTAGAAATCGGGATCGGCGAGCAATGCCAGTCCGTAGTAAATCCACTCCACAGCGGTCTCGAAGAAGATCTCGCAGACTGTTGCCTTGGGATAGAACAACCCGTTGTAAACGTCCTTTTGGGTCTTCACCGCCACCATGCCGTTGCTGGTTCGTGAAGTTAGAACTTCGATGATTTGCTTGCGTGTAATGATCATGAAATATTTATGCACCAACAAAAAAACCTCGTGGAACCAGAAAAGTTCCACGAGGTCTTGTGTCGATCCCTTGTCAGGATTAGGCCAAGATGTCACGGGCCACGACGATCTTACCGGGCTGGAGGAATTTGAAATCGACCGAGAACGGCAGTGCGAGGCGGATTCCGCCGCTTGACAGTTGGGTGTACTGATCAACCACGATCTCGAAGTTGTCTCCACCGAAGATGGCTGCAACGCAGGTCGAAGGATCACCGAAGAAAATCAGCGGCGACTTGTTGAACGGCGAAGCTCCGAGGTTGAACGGCACCAGCGAATTGGCCATGAACTCGTGACCAATCATCCTTTCATCGTCGTCAAGGATGAATTGGAAGTTGTTGGAACCCTTCACGGTCTTCTTTGCGGCGGCACGTACCTTGAAGTTGGAAAGCCACTTCGGATTGTCGCCCAAGCCGTTCATGGTCGCACACGCAGCCTCCATTGCGACTACGTCGTCATAAGTCAGGGCACCGTCTACGCTGTAGTTGCTTTGCGTGTTGGCCTGAATCGAGGCGTCGTTCAACACACCGGTAGGAGCGTTCCCGCCGGCACCGTTGACGAAAGCCATGTCATATTCAAGGCGTGACCTTGCGGCGATCTGCTTTTGCAGCTGTTCTTTGGCATTGGGGACGGTCAAAAGGAACTGACGGGACGTCGGCACGATCAAGATGTTCGTCTTCGGAGCAACCGTAACTTGTGTGTACGATGGAGTTCCCGCACTGGAATCACTGCCTTCGCCCACCCAGTTACCTTGAGGGTCTGCGGTCTGGACGGTGAACGTGGTAGCCTGAGTCAACCCGTCCATGACGTTGCAACCGAGGCTATCGACGATCGAACCAGCCCGCAACATGTCAACCTGTTCTGGGATGTAGTACGGTTGCTGAGCGTTGGGGGCGTCGGTCGTGTTGGCACCGGCGTATCTCGTCTTACGAGGGACCGGGACACCAACGAGGTTCGGATTGCAGTAGCGAGCGTGCTCGATGTATTCCTTCTCGGCACCGTGGTCAGCACGACCGTCTAAACGGTTAACGAGAGCCTTCGTCCAGTCGTACCTAGCGCTAAGGTTCTCGTAGGTGTCGGCGTAAGAGCTGGTGCTACGAACCTTGGTTACCGGGGTCTTCTGGGTTTTCGGCTTGGCCGAATGGAGAGCCGAGCGGCTCATGGCTGCGTCGAAGCGCTTGGCGAGTTCTGCACGGGAAGCTTCGACTTCGGCATCGTCGTCGGCACCCTCATTACGAGAGTCCAACTCGGCCTGAATGGCTTCGATCTGATCGAGAACACCGGGGAGCGTGTCAACGTCGCCGCTATCCTGGAGGCTTTGGGCCTGCGCCGTGAGGTCGGCTAATTGGGCCTGGAGGTCTTCTGTCGAGATATTTGAAAAATCCATTTTGATGATTCAATCCATGATGTAACGTCTAACAGTCGCAAGCCTCCGTCTACGGACCTCGGTTCGCTGGCTGGAGCCCGAAGGCTCCAGTTACATGTACTTATGCATCAAAGTCAGATTTTCTTTCGGGCTGCTGCAAATCTTGCATTGAGTGCCCTGCCCTTCGCCGCCTTCAGTCGACTGGAATACTCCTCCCTCTTGCCACGCAATACTTCCACTTCCGCACGCAACCTCTCGGCCTCATGCTTGGCTTCTTCCGTCGATCTGTGGATTACTTCCGCACTCGTCTCCTTGAAACTCGGGATCGGCGTGAAGGTGACCTCGAAGATGTCGGCATCGCTGATGCGTCGATACGACTTGGTTCGGTCGCTCAAATCCCAATCGAACTTGTTGATGTAGGCGCCGAAGGACATGCCACGGACCGTGCCATCCTTCACCAACTCGATGACGTCACGAGAATAAGTTGTATTGCTCGGTCTCAGTTCGGTGTCGATGCCCATGGTGCTGGGAAGTAATTTGAGACGATTGTTGCTCACCCTTCCCAATGGACAATCCCAATTGTGATTCCACAATGCGAAGATGTCAGGGTTCTTGGCTAGGCAAGCGTCGAAGGCACCGGGAAGGAAGATATCGTAAATCTCTCCGCCGTTTCCGGTGATGTCGCTGGAGATGGCGTTGTAGATGACAGCCTGACCACGCAGGATCGGATTGCCGCCGTCTTCTTCGGAGAGGTCGAAATAACACTGGCCGGATGCCACATCGGCGGTGATGTATGTAACTAAACGATTATCCATTGGCGCCTCCACAGAATCTATCTACGATTTCCTTGATGCATGCTTCCTCATCATTCAGTGACTCCATTCCGTTTCTCACCGCTTCGAGAACCTTGATGGTGTCGGCTCCCACGAGTGCGGCGTATGGAGGGAGAACCTCGTTGCCGATTCGATCCTCGTTGGCGTAGACCTTCGTGAGGGCTTCCTTCGTCGAAGCGTTGGATATCGCCTTGCGTCCACGGCGAACAGCCCGGCCGATCTGGTCGGCGAACACAGCACGAATCGCCGGATTGCTCGCTTTAACCGGATCGCTCGATTCGACCTTCGGACTTTCGAGCGCCTTGGGCTCCTCTGGCTTCGGCTTATCCAAAGCCGAAACGTCTTCGAAGTTGTTCGTCATAACCAGCCGCTTGTCACCCTTGCCATCGGCGGTCGGCTCCAAGTTGACGCCGTCACGCCATTCGTTGATTGACACGCCGCCGAAGGCGATGCCCTTCGTGAGGTCGTCCACCTTGGCGGTAGGATCGGACCGTCTCAGTGCCGACAGGTCGTGCTCGATGCAAAACCCGGCCTCTCTCTCAGCCGGTGTGAGGAGTTTGAAAGTCAGTTCGGCCTCGAAGACCTCCAGGTGGAGGCGCAGGCATTCGACGAACTGGACCTTGGCGGCGTCGGTGGGATCGCCGGAAAGCATGGACAG
>ERZ778018.1893-NODE-1893-length-15166-cov-4.877573_pt1 | contig 15166 bp, 18 predicted proteins | sample MGYA00375748_ERZ778018 | MGnify/ENA primary metagenome ERZ778018 (study PRJEB29350, sample SAMN05509839) | bioreactor metagenome | biome: bioreactor; material: wastewater | place: South Africa: University of Cape Town | collected 2014-04-22 ... | reverse complement strand
CGGCGATGATCGCGCACGCGTCGATGAACATCATTCCGATTCCCACATCTTGTCGAATGCCTCGCGTGGAAGCGGCTTCTTCGCCGCCTTGCGCAAGGAGACGCCATGCTTCTCACGAAGGCGCGCAGCGGTCTGAAGCGGGCTCTCGGCATCGCGCCGACGCTCGATCGCCTCCTTCATCGCGATGACGATGGCATCGGTGATGCTGACACCAGCCATATGGGCGAACCTGCGCGTCAGCGCGTCGGCCTCCGGATTGTTGACATTGATCGGCATGGAGCCCTCCATGTAGATAAGTCTCCTCGATAATGTAGATACATTTCTCTACATTCGCAAGATCGCTGATCTGGAGGGAACTGTCGCAACGCTGTCCTCGGCGTTGAGTGTGGCGACCCATTCTTATATGGGTTCGAATGTCACGGGTATCGGAGGCGGGCATGAGTGACCTCAATCTCAAGACAGACACCAGGCAAGCCAACTGGCGGCGCCAGAATGCCGAAAAATACCGGGCGCACCTGACGGTTCAACGTGCGCTGAAAAGCGGCGAACTGACCAAACAGGGGGGCGAGGTCTGCGGAAACCTCCAGGCCGATGCCCACCATGACGATTATGGCGACCCGCTTAAGGTTAGATGGCTGTGCAGGCAGCATCACACGCGGTTGCACAATGGTGGCGAGGACCTGTTTGCCTGCGGCACCTCCGGCAACGATTGACGTGCCTGTCGGCCACGCCGGGATATTAGCGCGGCGAAGAGATTTATGGCGAGCGCCTGGCACTCTCTCACACATCTCGGCCCGGACGGCGTCTTGCAGGCCAGAAATCCCGGATCGGATCGCAGAGCTTTCCTTTTTCACTAAGCCCTCCGCGTGATCTGGCATTTCGGGCGCGCTTGCACTATATCTGACTATCTGACTAGGTACACGAAAATGAGCAAGCAGGCTGAACTGACAAACGAGAACAAGGCGGCGCGCCGAGCGGCGACGGGACGCTGGAAGCTCGAGGATGCGAAAGCGCGCTTCAGCGAGGTGGTGCGGTACGCCCGCGAACAAGGACCACAGCGCGTGACGCTGCGCGGCCACGACGCCGTCGTCATCATGAGTGTCGAGGAATTCGAGCGCCTGGCGCCGGAAAAGCCTCGGCTGCCCTTTGTCCAGTTCATGGAAAGCTTGAAGCTTGACGGGCTTGCCATCGAACGCGAGGCGGATCGCGGTCGGGATGTAGAGCTTTGAAGGGCTGGTTGCTCGGCACCAATGTCGTTGCCGCTCTCATCAATCCGCAAGGCGCGCCGTCGGTGAAGACATGGGCGGCAGCGCAGGACGAAGACGCGTTCCATATCAGCGTGCTCACGCTCGCGGAATACGACAAGGGAATCCATAACCTCCCGGACGACGATGTTGATCGGCCACGCTACATTGCGGCGCACGCCGCACTGGCCGAGAGGTTCGGCCGAAGGGTGCTCCCCCTGGATGACGACATCGTGCGGCGATGGGGAAGAATTTCCGGAGAGGTCAAGCGGGCGAGCGGCCATGCGCCGCCGGTCATCGACACGATGCTGGCGGCAACCGCAATCGAGTACGATTTCTATCTCGTCACCCGCAATGTGAAAGACACCAGGCTCACCGGTGCGATCGTGTTCGATCCCTGGAACGACGACCCTGACAGGTTCCCTCTGAGCCCGGCTCCGCGCCGGATTAGATGATGGCATAGATTTGTGCCGATCCCGTAGGCCCGGCCTGCATCACGGACGGACATTGAAGCGGGCGGAGCCGAAGCCCCGCCCATTGGCGGCTCAACCGAGAGCCGACATCTGCAGTTCGGCCGCCTTGCGATCGACGGTTTGGCCGGGGTTTTCGATCGTGCGCTCGAAAGGCTTCCACGTCTCACCGACGACATGCTCGTAGGCGGCGATGGCGCCTTCGGCCGCCATGCGCAGAGCGTGGGACTGGAGTGCCATATCGGCGGCGAACTCGCGCTTGCGTTGGGCAGCACTTTCGAACCCGACGGGTCCGCCGACATCCTCGTCGCGGTCGTCGCAAGCGGCCTTGGCCGTGGCATCACGGGCTTCGGTCACCGCCCGGCTGTAGAACTGGCCGGCGCCATAGGCGGAACCGACGAACGACCCGACGATGCGCTGCATGTGGATCTGCATGGCCCGTTCGCCAAGGCCTTCATCGAGTGCCGAAGCTGTTTCGATGATGAGCTTTTCGTGGAGGTCGCGGATACCGTCGCTGTCGAGGACCGGCAGGCCGAAGCTTTCCGAGATGAGGGCGCTCTGGCCCGCATCGGGACAGGCGAGCCGGATCATTTCGAGGGTGGTCCCCTTACGCAGCGGAACGACGCGGGCGCTCGCGCGGGAATTGGCAGCTTTTCTGGTCATGGCATGTCCTTTCTTCTGTTTCCGAAGCTCGGACCGGCTCCGTGCCGGCCCTCCCTCGGGCGCGGACCACAGGAACCGGCGGAATGACGGGCGCTTCAGGGTCCGGTCGGACCGAAGGCGAGCATGGCAGGTTTGCGGCCAAGCAGGGCTTTCTCAGCCCTCGCGCGGGGCGCGGGCCTGCCATCGCGAGATCGGTTCGATCCGGCCGCAACGCGGCGCGGAACGCGGCCTTGAAGCGAACGGCCGCCGGTTCAGGACCGCAGCCAGACCGAGGGAGGACCGGCACGGGCCTCGATATCGACACGGGAACGGAAGGACAGACAATGACCAGAAAAGCTGCCTGTTCCTGCGCTCTTGCCAGGATTCGTGACTGCCAGGACCACCTACATGGAAATGGTTGCCCTGCCCGATGTGCGGCTTCGAGCGGCATTTTGGGCTCAGATTTCCCGGTAAACCATCGACGGCGTTACATCTGCTCGAGTTTATCGATGGCTTCGCCCTGCCGACACCGGAGCCGGGCGATCGCATGATCCTGCCTTGCCAGTCTGCGGGACAATTCGTCGATCTCGGCCTGGTGTTCAGCAGTCAGGGCAGCGAGTTGGGATCGATAGCGTTCGAGAAACGCCTCTGGATCAGGCAATCTGCCCCGACGGTAATATATCCGGCGCGGCAACAGACCGTGGATCAGCGCCGTCATGCGCCGCGTGATCTGTCGTTCAACCATGTCGATCTGCCGCTGTGTCTGGCGACGCGCTTCCTCCATCCGGGAGAGATGGCGGTGCGGGTTCGGCGGAAGGGTCATGGCGAACACCTCCCCTGCCAACTGACAAAGCTGGAAGGGCCCGCATAGACGGCATGATGGTCCGGATCGATGATGAAGCCGAACCGGCCGACATCGTATTCGGCGGCTGGGACGAGAAAGCGCCGCTCCTCGGTGCCGGCGCCGCGTTTGCCGCCCGGCGTGGCGATACACTCGACGAACCCTTTGTGCTGCTCTGAGGTGATCGCAGAAACCACGATCCAGTCATCGGCATGGCGACGGTGGAATTCGCGCTCGTCCTTTGTCCGGGATTCTCCCGGCTCGAGGCGGTTGCCGGTGATCAGTTCCCAGGCATCGGGAAAGCTGTCCTTGATCGTCTGCTCAGCGCTGCGACGCTCGAAAGATGTGAAAAGGTGCGGAAAGGTAAAGGCGACGATCGCCCAGCATTCATCCTCTTCATAATATCCATCCGTGGCGCGAAGCGCAGGATGGACCTTGGCATTGCGTTCAGGAGACAGATGGAAGCCACCATGCCCCGCCGTCGAATGGCACGTCACACCTTCGGCAAAGAGGGTGGTAAGCTGGCTCGGTCCCCACGGCGTATAGACCGTTGACGGGATGTCACGGCGCGCGAGCGCGAGCCTCTCACGCTGGTGCTCAGCCTGCTCAAGCACCTTCGCCCGAAAGGCGGCTTCGTCAGCAAGATCGCCGCCATGACCGTAGAAGTCCGAACGGGCCCACTCCGGCATTGGCCGGGTGATGCGCCAACCGGTGACGAGATAATGGCGGCCTTCGCGGGCCGGCGCCATGGCATAGGCATTGTCGCCGACAAGGGCAACCAGCATGCCGTCGGCGCTGCGGCCAAAAGAAACTCCCGGCGAACCGGAGGTGAGATTTGGAGTTGCGTTGGGCGAGGGATGTGCGTTCACGCCGCCCTCCCCTCGACAACATCAGCAGCAACCTCGTCTGCCGAAACCTCGTCGAGCACGCCATTGGGATAACCGTGTCGCGACAGCCATTCCTCGGCCGCCGCCTGATGGGGCGCGAGATGGACGAGTTCGGCATTGTCGCCGGCCCGGTCGAAGACGCGGACCGAACCGAGCACCGGCCGCTCCACCACGTTGAATTGCAGGACGGAGTCCACGGAGAAGCTGCGATGAACGCGGATCGCGATCACCCCGCTGCTACCAAAATCCGCCTCGTGCAGGGTAAACCCGGCCGGCGAGAAATAGGTCGGTCGGCTACGCGGCGGTTCCTTGCGGATCAGCCGGCCACTGCTGTTGTTGGTCTTCCAAGCCGCGAGCTTCTTGCAGTGTCTCTCGGGCGGCCGTGGCGTGCCGTCGGTCCAGGAAACGATGGCACCGACGGGCGCGTCTTCGAAAATGGAAAGTGCGGACATGATGCCCTCCAGATGATGATGGGGAAAACGAAACCGCCGCCGGGATGCCCGGCGGCGGCGAGATGCGTTCGAAGGAAGATAGGAGGGTTATTCGGCAGCCTCGCGGAAGCCCTCCGCATAGTCACCTGGCTCGATCGCGTCATGCGCCGGCTCGACGGGAACATCGCCGTCCAGTTCGTCCTGATCGAGCGGCGTGCCGTCGTCTTCCTCCTCGGTGCTCTCGTGCCTGGTCAGCCATTCGGAAAGAACAGCAGGGTCGGGTACGAAGAGGGCCGCCGGATGGACGAAATGTCCCTCCTTGAAATGCTCGACCAGAGCCGCACGGGTGTCCTTGACCCGGGTCCTCGGCAGGACCGACGTGCCTTCGCACGAAGCTTCGAGGGCAGGACGCGACAGGCAGGAGAGAAACTCCTCCGTGCCCATATTGGCCAGGAACCCGTCGGCGCCGATGGCCTGACCGGCGACGATCGCCAGAATGCCCGACTTGCTGATGTTCTCCCGACACGAAAGCACATCCACCAGCACGCTGCGCATGGCGACGCGCAGCGTATCCATGTCGAAAGCAAGCTTGCCTTCGGCATCGAACAGATTTGCCGCGTGCCGGCCGAAGCGATTGCCGAACCGATAATCGCCTCCCGCGCCTGAATCGACACGAACATTCTGGCCGGCGAAGGCGAGCACGAGCAACGCCATCAGCGTGTCGTCCTCGATGGGTGCGCGCGACAGCGCCTCGTGAAGAGCATCGGTGCGCAGGTCGCCGATCATGTCGGTGCCCTTGCGCGTCACGTCGGGACGGGACCTGGACACGACAATCGCCTCGTCGGTGACGTCCTCAGCTGCGCCCTTGCCCTTCTTCTTCACCTCGGGCATGCGGAAGTGGACCGTCTTCACCTTGCCCTCACGGTCTAGATACATGGCCGTATGGTCCGACTTTTTCGCCGTCCCATAGACGCGCTCAGCCTTTGGCGGCAGCTTGACCTCGCCATAACTGTTTGCCTCGGCGATGACACCCTTCTTGGGCAGGTTCTGCGTCATCCATTCCTGCTGGGCGCCGAGGAATGCCTCGACATCAATGGTGTAGCGGCTGTCCTGGTCGGCGGGCGCGAACAGGTCCTCGACCCAGGCAATGCCATAGGCCTGCGCCAGCTCGTCGCCGAAACTGGCGTCGCGGGCGTACATACGGGTCTTTGCCAGACCGTTGGCAACGCTCCACCACGACACCTGCGGATCACCCTTGGACGGCTTGTGGGCCTTCCACACCTCCTTCTGTTCTTCGAGCGATGCGGCCGCGATGGTCCGCAGCTGCCGCTCGTCGGGCATGTCGCCCCTGGCCATGTGATCGAGCATCGCCGGCAGCACATTGGCGAGCAGGCGCAGCTTCCTGATCTGGCGGATCGGCAGGGCGAGAGCGACAGCAATCGCCTCTTCGGTCCAGCCGAGGGCAACCAGCCGCTCGATGGCCCGCCACTGATCGACGGGGTTGAGGTTTTCGCGCGCGATGTTCTCGACCATCGAGCGCATCGCGCCGCCATCCTCGGCTGGCTCGCCGACGAGAACCGCGATTTCCTCCAGACCAGCGGCAATCGCCTGCTTGACGCGGCGATGCCCGGAATGGATGACGTAACCGTTGCCACCGTCGGTCTGTGGAGCCACGACGGGCGGCTGCACGATCCCGACGGCACGGATCGTCGCCAGCAGCAGCGCGTCGGACTGCGGGCTCGACTTCGAACGGCGCGCCTTGTCGGGGTTTTCCACGAGAGAACGTGGATCGATCAGCTTGATTTCCATGGGAAGGCTCCTTGGAGGGTTGCGGACACGGCCTTTTCGCCAGTCCTTTTCCGTCTTCTTTCCGAAGACACCCCCAGGCCCGCGGAGCGAGCGGGCCGAAGCAATTGCGGGCGAGCATCCCTGCCCGGCTGACCAAGCGGGGCTTAAAGCCCTGCGCAGGACGACGGGCCGGGATCGCGATGGCGGCGATTGAGCGCCAGCGTCAGCGGCCTGCCCGATCTGCGAACAGGATTTCCTTTTCTCCCTCTTCCACCTTTCTCCCTTGAAATTCTTGTATATGGCAGCAATATACAATCATGATCGATTGGAACCGGATTGTCGGCTTCGACTGGGACGCGGGCAATGCGCGCAAAAGCGTAGAAAAGCACGATGTCAGCCAGGCAGAAGCCGAGCAGGTGTTTTTCAACGAACCGCTGCTGACGGTTTCGGACACAAAGCACAGCGCCAGCGAGCCGCGCATCCATGCTCTCGGGCGCACCGACGACGGGAGATTGCTACATATCACCTTCACGCTTCGGGGAAGCGAGACGAAATTGCGGGTGATTTCGGCCCGCGACATGAGCCGCAAGGAGCGGAGCTATTATGAACAGGAGATCTAGGACTGTGCCCAAATTCGCCACGGAGGCGGAGGAACGGGCTTTCTGGGAAAGTCAGGACTCGACCGATCATGTCGACTGGAGCAAGGCCGAAAAGGTACGGCTACCCAATCTGAAGCCGTCTTCAACCTCGATATCGCTACGGCTGCCCAATTCACTTCTGGAGCGGATCAAGGTCGCCGCAGGAAAGCGCGACGTTCCCTATCAGTCGTTGATCAAAACCTGGCTTGCCGAAAAGATCGATACTTCCGGCACACAGCGCTGAATCCGAGCCGATGTCGGGTCGCGGCGCGCAGCTCTGTGGACGCTTCAACTGTAAGAAAGCGCCAGCACTCTACATGTATGTCCTTGTCCGTCATGATCGCGCTACGGGAAACCAATCAGGCTGGCAGCCTGCAACCCACGGCCACGGCCGGGGGACCGGCGAGTGAGGTAGAACACCGGCCTCGTGATGTCGCCGACATGCCGCTCGATCATCTCGCGGTCGATGAAGCCGTGCTCGCCCTACCAGCCGGCGGCGCCGGCCATGATGGCGATGAGCCTGGAACAAGGGTTGTCGCGCGCAAGCCCGGACAGGAAGGCGGCATCGATCGACGGGCTGGCGATGACCACATCGGCGTTGCGGGACGCCACAGCGTTGGAGTTTGACAAAGCCGGCGTGGACGAGACGATCGGCGGGATCGAGCGGACGATGTTTTTCAAGTCGATGACGACATTCGCCGATCATCGCATGTGGCAAGATGTCTACCACGTCCCGGCCCGAGGCCTGACGCTCTACGTCAAATTCCCGGCGGATATCGTGACCGAGTTCACGGTGATGTCCTTCAAGGAGAAATGAGCATGGCAGCATCGAGGAAAGAACTGCCCGATACGATGATCTCGCCTGGGGCCGCTGAAGCGTTGCACCGCGGCGTGCGTCCCTTCACGGTCGTCTACAAGGGCAAAAGCGCCACGGTCGAGCTTCCGGGCTACTATCCGGAAAACGGCGACGATGGCGTGCATGTCGGTGACGACATGGCGGTCAGCGATGCCGCGCTGCGGGCATTGAAGGAGGACATCGAAGGCGTCCCGACGACTTACGACGATCAGGCGGGTGCGCGAGAAGCTCAAGCTGTCACAGCGCGAGGCAGGCGGCCTGCTCAAGGTCGGGGAAAACGCCTTCGACAAGTATGAGCGGGGCCTGATCGAACCGAGCGATCCGACCAGCCAGTTGCTCAGGCTGCTCGATCAGCATCCCGAGTTGGTCAACGAGTTGCGCTGACCCCGACGAAGGATGCGGCCAGACCGCGCGAATTGCCTATCTCGATCTCCGGGTACGCGTCGGCGCCGGAGTGTTTGAGCGTTGCGGCTTCGCCGGCGAAGGCTCCTGCGCGCTTCTCGCCTCCATTTCCAGTCGGGCCTGTCGAAGCCGCGCGGTCTTGGCCTCGCGGCCCTCAACCTCGGCGTCGACAATCGCACGCGCCGTCTGGTCAGTGAGGTCGGCTTTGGTGTCGGCTCTCGACTTGGGCGCGCGGAACAGATTGTCCCTGGTGATGCGGTCATTCATGGGGTTTTCGCCCTTCGATATCGATAGGAAAAAGGCCGGGCGAACCCGGCCTCTCCCAGGCGCCTCGATGATCCGTGCCAGTACATCCGTGGTCACGTATCAGAAGCGCAATCTCACAGAGCCTGAAGGTTTTCGGCCGCGCTCTTGCCCTTACGCTGATCGAGCACGGCATCAAAGCTGACCTTCTGGCCGTCATTGAGCGTACGCAGGCCAGCGCGCTCGACGGCCGAGATATGCACGAACACGTCAGGGCCGCCGTCGTCGGGCGTAATGAAGCCAAATCCCTTGGTGCCGTTGAAGAACTTCACGGTTCCGGTGGTCATCCCAATTTCCTTCCAATCCCATCGGTCGGTGGTTGCCGTCGCTTGTTTGCGGCAAACGGCTCGGATCGATTTTGACAGAAGAAGATCGCCACCGGCGCGGCCCGCGCCAAAACAAAGTCCAACACGCAAGATCGATGGTCGCAATATAGGCCGTCAAGGCATTGGGAACAAGGCGACTCGCTCACCGGCGCCTGTCTCGCCGGGGTGGGCAGTCACGGGTGCGGGATGATGTCGGTGACACGATGGCATTCCTGCCATAGGGTTCCGAGGAACCCGGCAGTAGTGGCGCAGCGATGAGATGGCCCTGAAGAATATCGACACATACATCGAGCGGCATGGTCTCGTTGAAACGACAGACGCCACTGTAAAAAAGCCGATCTACCGTAAGCCGGGGTTCGACGGCATCGTCAGCCTTTCGGCAATGGAGGAGAATTTCAGCCGGTTCCTGCGCCGGAAACGTGATGCCCAAAGGCTCAACCGCCAACAGGTAGGAATGATGGTCGGGATTCATCACGAGATTTACGCTCGGCATGAACGGGCCGCCGCCAGGCTGACGATGACGCGCCTCCTTCATCTTGCCGAATTACTCGACTTCTCACCGATCGAGGCCATCCACACCATTGCCCCGCAATTCTTTGGCAGCGACCAGAAGGAAGCCGACACGAAATTCGAGCTCGCCATGCGGATATCGGGCCTGTCGGCAGAAGCCGCCGAAGCCCTGTTGAGAGTCGTTCAGCAGTTGCCGACACGCGGTTCGAATGAAGCCCAGATGACAAAGCACGGCGGGAGCGGCGCGTGACGGACGACCTCAAGCGCAAGATCGCCGCCTATGTAAACGGCGAGGCGGGTGACGACATATTCGACCCGCGGGACCGGCGGCGCCTGCGCATCCTGCTCAAGGAAGAGACGCGCAAGCAGGAATGGCTGAAAGACAAGCTGCCCTGTCCAGAATGCCAAGGCGAGGGCCTGGAGACGGTCGCCGATCCCGATGATGCGCCCATTGTCAAGAACGGGCGCGGTTATCTGCCCTCGCCGTGCCTTCATTGTCACGGAATGCGTCATGTGACGATCGCGCAGGCCGCTTCCAACGAAGTGCATTAGGCCGCGATTGCGGACGGGGCGGACACTCCGTCGATATCCGGCGAGCGACGTCTCGATTGCGGCGAGCTGTGCCCGCTTGGCCGCCAGTTCATCGGAGAAGGAGAACTCCCCGCCCTGCCGCGAACGATAGGATGTCAGCCTGCGTTCCGCATCGGCGAGCCGCTGGCGGTAGCGCTCCTGTTCGTCCTCGAAGCCAGACAGGGCATGCTCGAGACGGGCAATTGCGCCGAGCGGCGTGGTGGTCACCGGCAATTCGATCTCGTAGTTGGTGCCGGTGCGCATCAGCATGGTGGCGTAGCGGTACCCGTCCTTGCCGAACCGTTCGCCGGAATATTCGAGGTCGAACCCACCAAGGGAGGCAATCGAGCTATCGCCTTCCTGCTGGAGCTGCACCAGGGTCAGGATTTCCTTCATCAGTGCCCGACCGGCGAGCTTGCGCTCGACGAAAATCTCGTCGCCGACACGCATGTGAAAGGCATCGCCACCGGTTGGAACCAGCCGTTCGATATCCTGGCCGATCTCGCCAATGCGCCGGGTCGAATATTCGATGTCGCGCTCGGCATCGCGGATCTGGCGGCGGATAGCGAACTGATCGTCCTGGTGCGCAGCCCTCAATCTTTCGAGCCGGGCGATGTCGGCCTCGAGCCCCGCCTTCTGCATCAGGCGCGGATCTCCGCTCGCAATTGCCTTGGCCATGGCGAACTGGTTGGCCTGCCCCTCGCCCATATCCTCCAGCCGGCGGATCGAGGTGTCGCCCGAAAGCGCGGCGGCGATGAAACGGGCCTTTCGCTCGTTGTTTTGCCACATCTGCGCGTCCATGGACCCTTCGGTGGCGTAGGCGAAGATGTCGATGACGTCGTGCTGGTTGCCCTGGCGCATGATGCGTCCCTCACGCTGCTCGATCTGCGAGGGCAACCAGGGCACATCGAGATGGTGCAGCGCCTTAAGGCGAAGTTGAGCATTAACGCCGGTCCCCATCGTCTCCGAGGAGCCGATCAGGAAGCGTACCTTGCCGGCGCGGACATCGCCGAACAGGCGCTGCTTGGCCTCCGATTTCTTGAAGTCCTGCATGAAGGCGATTTCGGCAGGGGAAACGCCCATGCGGACCAGTTCGTCCCTGATCCATCGATAGGCCGAGAAGCCCCGGCTTTTCTCAACGCTGATCGTGCCGAGATCGGAAAAAATCATCTGCGCGGCGCCAGTTAGCTCGAAGGACTTGCCGTCGGGACGCACATAGGCGTCGTCCGAGGTTTCCTGCCAGATGCGATACGCATTGCCGACGAGATCGTTGAGCTTGTTGTCCGGCTCATTGTCATTGTCTGGATCGACGAGACGCAGGTCGATCGCAGCGTGGCGGCCATCGGTGATAACGGAAAGAAGAATGTCATCACCGGGCTGGGGTGGTCCCTCGCGCGCCTCGATCGCCTTGATCCGGGCATCGAGGAGCACCTGATAGCGCTTGAAGGCGGCAGAGGGCTTGGAGGTCCTGATTTGCCGTGTGCCGGTCGCGAGTGCTGGAACCTTCACATAGGCGCGTAAATCCTCGGACATGACCACATCCGCAAAGGAGCGGAACATCGCGATCAACTCGGGCACGTTGACGAAGGTGGCGAACCGCGTCACCGGTTTGTATTTGCCATTGGGCTGAAGCTCCAGCTCGGTGGTGACGTCTCCGAAGGTCGATGCCCAGGCATCGAACTCATGCAGGCCACGCTGATGCAGGGCATCGAAGCCGAGATAGCGCTGCACCGAGAACATCTCGCCCAACGTATTGGTGATCGGGGTGCCCGAGGCGAGCACAAGCGCCCTGCCCGGGTTCTTCGTCTCCACAAACCGGGATTTGACATAAAGGTCCCAAGCGCGCTGTGAGCCGTTCGGATCGATGCCCTTCAGCGTCGACATATTGGTGGCGAAGGAAAGTTTCCTGAACTCCTGCGCCTCGTCGACGATGATCTGGTCGATGCCCAGTTCCGAAATGGTCAGCAAATCGTCCTTACGGGTCGACAGCGCTTCGAGCCGTTCCTGCAACCCTTCTTTCAGGCGCTCAAGCCGCTTGCGCGAGACGCGGTCGTCGCTTTCGACCTTGGTGAGCAGCGTCTCGTAGAGCTCCAGCTCGTCCTGGATCATTTGGCTCTCGAAGGCCGAGGGCACGTCGATGAAACGGAAAGCCGAATGGGTGATGATGATCGCATCCCAATTTGCCGTCGCCGCGCGGCTAAGGAACCGATGCCTTTTGTCCTTGGTGAAATTGGTCTCATCGGCGACGAGAATGCGGGCGGTCGGATAGAGCGCCAGAAACTCACGTGCCGCCTGCGCCAGGCAGTGGCCGGGAACCACCATCATGGCCTTGGCGATCAGCCCGAGCCGCTTCTGCTCCATGACGGCGGCGGCCATGGTCATCGTCTTGCCGGCCCCGACGGCATGGGCGAGATAGGTCGATCCGGCCGAGATGATGCGCCAGATGCCGCGCTTCTGGTGCTCATAAAGAGAAAAGGCGCCTGAGGCGCCAGGTAGCTGGAGATGGTCCCCGTTGAATTTTCGCGGGGCAATGTTGTTGAAGCGGTCATTATAGACCCGGGCCAGCCGGTCGGTACGGTCCGGATCGGACCAGATCCAGGCCTGAAATGCCGCTTTGATCCTGGTGAGCTTCTCCTTGGCCGCCTCGGTGTCGACGACATTGAGGACACGGCGCTCGCTATCTCCATCCTTCACCGTGTCGAAGATCTGCGGCACCCGGCTGTTGAGCGCATCGGCGATGAGCTCGCCGGCATGGCGGCGTTCCGTGCCCCATTCGGACGTGCCGGCGGCCATCCAGCCAAGCTGCCGAGCCTGCACCGTCCAGGAGGCCAGTTCCGGCATGTGGTGAATCTTGATGTCTGCGCCCATGGTCTCCTTGACAAAGGCGACCACGTCGGCCGCCGGTATCCAGGGTGCGCCGAGCCGCGCCGTAATGTCCGAGGGGCCGAGATCGGCGGGTTGGACGTCAACGAGAGCCCGGACATTGCGCTCAAAGAGCGGATCAAGCGCCGCGGCGGTTTCGGCGGCCTTGAGCTTGTCGCGAACCTGTCCGGAGAGATAGGCATCCGAGGCCTGCCATGACCCGGTTGCGGGATCGCGGAAGACGGCGTCAGCCAGTTCGGCAATCACCGTATCGTCATCGACATGGAGCAATTCCGCGATGTGATCGATGTCCACATGGCCGCGTTCGTTGAGCACAACTGCAAGGGCGTCGGCGGCAGAAATGATGATCGGCGCTGAAGGACGCGCGATGACGCGCTCGGTGAAGATCGGACCTGGTCGCGCGGTATTGGACTCGAGGTCGTAATCCTCGATCGAGGCGACCAGCCAGCAATCGGGATCGTCGAGGAAGGGCTGCAGGTTCGGCCGCCGATGTGTCTCGCGGACCCCGCCGGTCTCTTCGTCTTCGGAGACGGAGACGGTGGTGAAGTTGATCGGGCCGAAGTCGCGGACGAAGCTTGACCATGCGATGCGCAGCCTGACCTGGCTGTCCTTCCACGGCCGATCCAGTTCCTGCGCCTTGAGGACTTCCCGTACGGCATCCCGGATCGGGATCAGCTTGCGGATGATGCGGACATGCTTTTCCGGAACGCCATCCCCGCTGCGCCCCTTCCGCACCTTCACCGCGGCAGGTTCGCCATCGCTCACCTGCATCAGGCCGCGAGATTTGTCGAAGAAGAAACTGCCTTCGCGGACATGGGCGTAGGTCGGAGGATCGACAGGGGCATTGTCACCCGCATTCTCAAGCTCGAAATCGATCTTGGTCGGCTCGCCGTCGTAAAGGGCTTCCGGAAAGAGAGTGACGGCAGCCGAGAGAGCCGCCGCGAGATCCTCGTCCTTGCGCGGCAGGCATGTATAGGCCTCGCCGAAGGGTCCGAAAGTCAGAGCATGTTCCCCGAGCACAAAGTCAGGATGGCGCGCGAACCAGCGATTGATGCGGATTGCGCCTTCATCTTCCGTCGTGAGCCGGATTTCGTCGATGTCGAGCCAGGTCTGATCGCCTTCTGGTTCACCAGTCTTGCGCTTGCGGAAGAACAGGATGTCGACGACCACATCGGTGCCGGCCTCAGAACGGAAGCTTTCTTCGGGCAGACGGATCGCGGCGATCAGGTCGGCCGAATTCGCGATATGTTCGCGCGCCGAGCAATCTACCTTGTCCATCGTGCCAGAACTGGTGACGAAGGCGGCAAGCGCCCCGGGCTTCAGCAGATCGATCGACCGCGCGATGAAATAGTCATGGAGCCGCAAGCCCAACGCGCGATAGGCCCGATCAGATCGGACAGTGCGATCTGAGAATGGCGGATTGCCGATGGCGAGATCGAAACTCATCGGCAGTTCGGTCCGGGCGAAATCTCCGGTAACGATCCGCGCCCGCGGCTGCAACAGCCGGGTGATGCGCGCGGTGACAGGATCGAGCTCAATGCCAGTGATATGAGAGACGTCGCGGAACTCGTCCGGCATCAATGCCGGAAACAGGCCCGTGCCGATCCCCGGTTCGAGGACGCGGCCGCCGCGCCAGCCGAGACGCTGAAGCCCGAACCAAATCGCCCGAACGATAAACTCCGGCGTGAAGTGCGCATATTGGGTGCAACGCGCGAGCGAAGCGTAGTCGGCCTCGGCGACCGCATCCTCCAGCGCTGTACCGATCTCGTCCCAACCCTTGCGGAACTCGATCTCGCCTGGCCGGCGGAAGACGCCGTTGGCAAGGTCGGAAGCGCCGAAGCCGGTGAAGCGGATCAGCTTTTCCTGCTCGACGGCCGTGGCGGGGCGTTCGTCCTCCTCGATCTTGGCGGCAAGCCGGATCGCTGCGATGTTGTCCTGCGCCCGCTGCTTCCAGCCGTGGGCCAGGGCGCGATCGCCGGCAAGATAGAAGTTCAGTCCGCAGGGCCTGCTTACCGACGACGCAGGGTGGGCGAGGATCGGAATGGCTGGCGCGGGCGTCGAGGGGTCGGGATCGTCGTCCGGTTCGAGTTCGCCCGCGAAGGCGGTGACGCCGAGCCCGAGGCCCGACGAAAGCGCGGTGTTACCGAAGAGGTCGATGGTGAAGGGATCGTCATGCGACATGCTGTTTCTCCTGATTGAGGGCGCACGCCGCCACCCCGCTGGAGGTTTCCAGCCGGTTGAGCATGCGCAGGATGTTGGGGATTTGAGAGATGGACTCCCGCCGGTCGGCGCCCGTCGCCGGATCGCTAATCCTGCTGGACCGCGAAGAGCTGCATTGAGTTCGGCAGGAAGACGATCTTCAGGTGTGTGCAGCC
>ERZ778018.1890-NODE-1890-length-15184-cov-5.164717_pt1 | contig 15184 bp, 12 predicted proteins | sample MGYA00375748_ERZ778018 | MGnify/ENA primary metagenome ERZ778018 (study PRJEB29350, sample SAMN05509839) | bioreactor metagenome | biome: bioreactor; material: wastewater | place: South Africa: University of Cape Town | collected 2014-04-22 ... | reverse complement strand
AACTTCTTGACGCATCCGCTGCTGGATCCGATCAGCGCCGCAGCCCTCCGCGCCGAGCATGGTCCCGTATCGATCGTCGGTCCGTATGGTGAACGCCGCGAGTATGTCAATCGGCATGACCCGACCGGTCCGACGTATCGCATCGGGGAGGATGTCACCCCCAGGACCTATCGAGACGTGATCGACACCTTTGAGCGACATCCGGAGCGAAAATTCGCGGACGCTGACGGAAGGCCGTGTCAACCGTCTACCACTGGTGTGTTGTTCGATCTCCCGGTCGTCGCGCAATGGATACGACTCATTGGGAAAGAGGCCAATGAGATTGAGCAGATCGACGCAGGTCTACTGGAGAACGAAGAGGAGCGGATGATCGTGTATGACGGGGGAGAGTGGGAGGTAATTCGCCGGGAAATCGCGAAGATTCCGACCAAAGAGCTGCAACAAATGACGGGATACTCGCGGAGCATGGTGAAGTATCTGAAGAGTGGGAAGAGAGGCGCCAAACGCTCCATCCTTGATCGACTAACCCAGGTTGTACACACGCATATCCAACTCTCCGATGACGAGCCGTCTGGTGACGGTCACACCAAACGGAAAGCCATTTCGGACCTTAGCGATGACTATTCAAGCAAATGATTCGGGTGATGCTTTGCTCCTGTCACTTACTCGGAGGTGCCCTGTTTGTTCCACACTCGGACGGCAGGGGCCATCAGGAACGCGTCACGCACCGGGTTGAGTTGCTCTCGTCCAGCTTGGGTTCCTCGCTCGATCAGATGTCTGGCGAGCGCATAGTCGTCCATCGGTATGTTCGCGTCCAGTTGACCATCGACTCGACGGTGGCGATCCCTAAGCATCAGCGTGGCAACACCACTTGCCGATTGCGACTGGGCTGAGAACACTGCCTCGAGGACGCGCTTTTTCCAGAGCCAGGTTGTCCATCCCCACGTATGCCATCGTCTCACTCTCAGGCGAGGCGGACGTGAGCACGTCCCAACCGACAAGACGAGCAGATCAGCCTGTGCCTTTCCGAAGCGGCTCATTGCTTCGGTAATGCCGATCAACACCGGGTTGTTCGCCCAAATCCCGCCATCAATGTGGTAGTCATCTCGATCAATGGTCACCGGAGGAAAGAACATCGGCGCCGCCGCAGATGCCGCCGCGACACGCCAGATTGCTCGATCCCCTCCCCAATGTAGATCATGCGAGTGGTCGGTTTTGATGACCCTCGGTGTCGCCTCAACCAACTCGTACGCGGCGATACATACCGGCACATCGAGGTCGTTCATGGTCCGATCTCCGAACACCTCTTGCAGCGCACTGAGTAAAGATTGATTGGAATACATCGGGCGGACGACTTGCGTCAAACGACGTTTTCGCCGGAAGATTCTCGGACCCTCGCGCTCATAAAAGGCCAAGATCTCTTCCGCCGTAAGGCCAGCTGCCAAGCCTAACGCGATGATCGCACCGGTTGAGGTTCCGACAATGAGATCAAAGTGATCGGCAAGACGTTTGCCAGTGTACTTCTCAAGGTGTGCGATGAACGCCGCCGAATAGAGCCCACGAATCCCGCCACCGTCGAACGACAAGATCCGGAACGGTTGCTCACTCAAATTACTCATTGAACGCCTTTCGCCACAGGCGTTGCGCCTCCGTTGCGTTCGAGGCTTGGAGCGCATTGGCGACATCGAGGACGGAACGGGCAAGTTGTGATTGGAAGATGAAGAATCGATTCCAATCCCACTCCTGTGCGACGAGGATATCCTTGTCGCCGGCGACACTCCCAATATATGTCGCGCTGGTGACGTGCTGAACAATGTGACTGGCCACCATGCAGAAGGACAAGGCCAGATCGGAACTGAAATTCTCGTTGGGTACCCAGTGAACGAGGCATTCCACATAGAAGGACGGGGCAGTCTTAGTGCCCGCGAACCAATTGCGAACCCACCGTTTCATCATGCGCACGGTCGGCTTGTAGGTATTTCCGGTAGAGGTTTGCTTGGTGACGTTGTTCTGATAATGGTCCCGGGGGAAATTCTTGCGCTCTTGCTGCTCGCGAAACGAATATATGGAGATGGGATCGGTGTCGATCGATCCAATTTGGACAGCCGGAACGACGTCGGCGTGGAAATTGGTGTTGATCGTGATGCATTTATCGCCACGTTCCGTCTTCCCTCGGTAATGGTGCGACGCCTCGAGCAACCCCTGGGCCTCTTGGAAGATAGCGTCCCAGCTGATGGGGTTCGTCGGGTTCGTATTGGTGAATACCGAACTTGTCGTGTTCTTACGGATCGCGACGATGTCGACGTCATTGAGGTCGGCGACTCCAGTGTTATTGCGATACGAACCCTGGAGAAACGTCTCGTAACCGGTACCCAACACACTTCGAACCGTCTCATGGAGCGACCTGACGGCTGAGACCGTCGAGTCAGACGGTCCCGCAGCGTAGCGTGCAACCGCTGCATCAGGAATGAGGTGAATTGCCATGGCTCTCCCATCACAAGACGTTTGAAACTAGAGTTCAAGCTGATCCATCGTGTACGTACTTCGAGAGTATACGTGAAGCTGATCCTCTGACGCGCATACGCACCAACACAGGGTGATTCGGTATTTCCAGCTTTGTCGAACTTAGAATGGAGATGCAGTAGGCGATGATATCACGGCAGATGGGCGGATTACGGAGGCAAATCGACGCAAATGACCGTAGCGAACATGAGTCTACTTACCGCAAGTGGCCACAACAATTGGCGGGCGCGTCATCCCAATCGTCCGCTGCGATGCGGGGTTGCGAACGAGCGCGCAAGGTCGAGGCGGATGCACGGTGACGGAGGAGCAGCACCGCTCCGCACCAAGGCGAGGTGGCCACACCAAACCGGGGGCGCGTCATAACCCCTTACCCTTTTGACGCCTCCCGCTCCACCTCCTTATAATGACTCGTCTTCTGGATGAGATCGCCGGGCGGTGGAGTTGACCCTGAATGGGGTTCGCGGCGGACGCGGGTTGCTGGCGGCGAGTGGAAGCGTCTGAGGGGGATTCGTGCGCCCACGACGAGGCTCCGAGGTTCAATTCACAACCAACGAGCGGCGGGCGTACCGGCGGAACTTCGGCTTCGGCGTCGCCAACGGCGCGATGCTCATGCTCGGCGATACGCTCATCAACCCGAGCCTCGTGCTCGCCCTCTTCGTCAGCCAGCTGAGCAATTCCAATCTGCTCATCGGTCTGGTACCAGCGCTCAGCGTCGGGGTCTGGTTTCTGCCGCAACTGGTGGCGGCGGCGTTGGTCGCGGGCAAGGAACGGCAATTGCCCTACGCCGTCTGGGCGAGCGTCGTGCGCGCGCTGGCGGTCGCGGCGCTCGGCGTCATCGGCTTCGTCATCGGCGACAGTTCGCCGTCGACGCTGCTCCTCTGCTTCTTCATCTGCTACTCGCTCTATAACCTGGCGGCCGGTTTCGCCAACGTGCCGATGGTCGATGTCTCGGCGCGCGTCGTGCCGCCGAACCGGCGCGGCTTTTATTTCGGGCAACGCAGTTTCTGGGGTGGCATCCTCGGTTTTCTGGCCGGGTTCGTCATCCAGCGCATCCTGAGCCGCTCGGCGCAGTTCCCGGAGAATTTTTCGATTCTCTTTTTCGCGTCATTCTTCGTGCTGGCGCTCGGCGCCGTAGCGGCGGCGCTGATGATCGAGCCGAAAGCGAGCGGACAGCGGCCGAAGGTATCGCTACTCGATGCCTTGCGCGATGCACCGCGACTGCTGACCAATCTACATTTCCGCCGCTTCCTCACGTTTCGCTCGTTCCTCTCGATGTCGGCCATCGCCGATCCGTTCTTCGTCGTCTACGCCCAGCACGAGCTTGGCGCGCCCGTCTCGATCGTCGGCTTCTACATCGCCGCCATCGCCGTGACCCAGTTCGCCTCAAACCTCTTCTGGAGCCCGCTGGCCGATCGCTTCGGCAACCGGCTCGTCCTGCAGCTGGCGGCCTTGATGCGCATGACGATCCCGGTCGTGGCGCTCGCCCTGCCGCCCCTCTTCCGCTGGGGACCGCTCGCGACCCGCCTGCCGGGCGGCAACTCGGCGATCTACTACACTTTCGGACTCGTCTTCGCCATCTACGGCTTCGCCCTGAGCGGTCAGAATCTCGCGAACATGACCTACGTGCTCGACATTGCGCCGGACGACGAACGTGCCGCCTACGTCGGACTGATCAACACCTTTCTCGGCGTCGTCGCCTTCGTACCGGTCATCGGCGGCACGCTGGTCGACGCTTTCGGCTTCCAGTTTCTCTTCTTAATCGCCTTCCTCATCACTCTGATCGGTGTGCTGGCGAGCGGCGCGCTCCACGAACCGCGCGTTGCCAGCACCGTCAATCTCTTCTCACGACAGACGATCTTGCTTCGAGCGCGACGCGTGCGCGGTTAGATCGCGCTTGACACCCGCCCTACCCGATTGCTACCATCCGTCGGATGTTTTGCGGTACACCGTTGGAGAAGGGTGTGACTCTGACCATGCGCCATCGACTACCCGGACGCGCCAGGCGTCGCCACTTCAGTTCCTAGCGGTCGCGTTTTGGGGGTGCGTCGCTTGACGCGCATTGGCTAACAAAAGGAGTCCACCAGATCATGCCGAACGATTCCGGTATCAAAAAAGCAGTTCTCGCCTACTCCGGCGGCCTCGATACGTCGGTCATCCTCGCCTGGATCAAGGAACAGTACGGTTGCGAGGTTATCGCCTACACCGCCGATCTCGGCCAGGGCGATTCCTTCGAGGGGCTGGAGCAGAAGGCGATCGCCACCGGCGCCTCCAAGCTTTATGTCAAAGATCTCAAAAAGGAACTCGTCACCGATTACGCCTTCCCGGTGCTGCGGGCCGGCGCGCTCTACGAGCGCAAGTACCTGCTTGGCACCAGCTTCGCCCGGCCGGTGACGGCCAAGCATCAGGTCGAGATCGCACTGGCTGAAGGCGCCGACGCGGTCGCCCACGGCTGCACCGGCAAGGGGAACGACCAGGTGCGCTTCGAACTGACCTACCAGGCGCTGGCGCCGGAGCTGAAAGTCATCGCCCCCTGGCGTGAATGGGATATCCGTTCGCGTGAGGACGCGCTCGACTTTGCCTACGCCCACAACATCCCGGTGAGCCAGAGCAAGACGAACATCTACAGCCATGATCAGAACATCTGGCACTTGAGCCATGAAGGCGGCGAACTGGAAGACCCCTGGACCTCGCCGAATGAAGATATGTTCGAGATCTCGGTCCATCCGGTCGACGCGCCGGACAAAGTGACGACGATCACCATCGGCTTCGAGGAGGGCAATCCAGTCAGCCTCGACGGTGAAGTGATGGATCCAGTCGCCCTAATCGAAGCGGTCAACAAGGTCGGTGGCGAGAACGCCATCGGCCGTGTGGATCTCGTCGAAAACCGGCTCGTCGGCATGAAGAATCACGGCGTCTACGAGCAGCCGGGCGCGACGATCCTTTCGACGGCGCATAAGGAACTCGAGTCGATCGTGCTCGACCGCGACACGATGCACTATAAAGATCTGATCGCCCAGCGCTACGCCGAGCTCGTCTACAACGGCCTCTGGTTCACGCCGCTGCGCGAGGCGTTCGATGCCTTCGTCGACGTCACGCAGAAGCCGATGACCGGCGAAGTGCGCATGCAGCTCTACAAGGGCAACTGCATCGTTACCGGCCGCCGTTCGCCCTACACGCTCTACAACTACGATTTCGCCACCTTCGGCGAGGACGAGGTCTATAACCAGGCCGACGCCAAAGGCTTCATCAATCTCTTCGGCCTGCCGCTCAAGGTCGCGGCGCTCGCCAAGCGGCATCAGGAGGCGCAGGGCGACGCCAAATAGCCCGACGCGCCGCACCGCGAGACCAATATTCCGAATGGCTCCTAAAGGGGCGGCCCCCCCGTGGCCGCCCTCTTTGCCTTCCGATGAATTCAACCGCACACAACTAGGGCAACCACGGGGGGTTGCCCCTACCAGCGGGTGATCATGCACTGGAGTCCGACACAACTCGCGCTACGTGAACGGTTGATCTCAGCCGCACAGGACGATCCCCGCATCGTCGGGCTGCTCTGCGATGGCTCGCACAGCGCCGGGCGGGGTGACGAGTGGTCCGATCTCGATGTCTCGGTTTTCATCCGCGACGAGGCGTTCGACGCGTTCTGGGCCGGTTGGCGCACCTGGGCGGCCGAGTTTGGCGATCTCCTCCTCGGCTATATCTCCTGGGTCGGCCATCCCTGGGCCGTCTACGCCGCTGAGCCGGTGCCGCTGCGCGTCGATTTCGATCTGCATCGAGCATCCACTATCGATGCGGTGCGCGACTGGCCGAGCAGCATCATGTCACGCGATGTCGCGCTCTGGTATGACGACACGAACGGCCGGCTCGCGAACGCCATCAATTCGCTCGTCGGTCGATCGCTGGCTCCGGGCGATCTGAGGGCCGCCTTCACGCAGCAGTGCGGCGACTTCTGGTACGAAGCGCTCTATGCGTTCAGCCGTCTGATGCGAGGAGAGATCTGGATCGCTCGCCAGGCGTTCCACACCCGGACGGTGGAGCCGCTCATCCGTTTGCTCCGCCTCGAAGCGGGCGCCGTCGAGCGTTGGCAGGCAAGCCCGTCCGCTGCCGGGCTCGAAGCAGCACTCAGCGCCAATCGTCTCGACCAGCTCGACCGCTGCATCCCCGGCCCCGGCGCCGCAGATCTCGCCCGTGCCCTGCACGAGGCTGCACTGCTTGCCTACGCGGTTTGCGCCGCCATCGCGAACACACACGGCTGGGAGTGGCCCGAACGACTCGCAACACGCGTGCTCGAACTGACGGATAGCGATCAATCGACCCGCGTCTGACATGAGGAGGAGCGCATGCGCCTGATCGATCTCTCGCGAAGCATCTCCCACCGCGAACCGGGCAACGCCGGTGCTGTGCCACCGCAAGTCTGGCCCTGGCGCACGCACGAGGAGACGAAGCCGCTCTATCGCACCGACTACTCCTTCACCAACCGGCTGCTCATCTTCGGCGACCACACCTCGACGCACGTCGATGCCCCACTGCACTTCGATGCGCGGCCCGATGCCATGGACATCGCCGACCTCCCGCTTGAGCGCTTCTACGGTCCGGCCATATGTGTCGACGTCACGGAAACGACACGCCCCGGTTGGATTGACGTCACCGACATCGAGGCCGGACTCCGTAAAAACGGCCTGACGATCACGCCGAACGACATCGTCCTCTTCTTCACCGACCACTACCGGAAAACGTACCCGCGTCCAGAGTTCTTCACCGATTATCCCGGTCTCACGCGCGACGCGGCGCTCTGGCTGAGCCAGCGGGGCGTGCGCAATTTCGGTGTCGAGGGGCCGAATGCCGGCCATCCGAGCGATCCCGAGTTCGAGGTGCACGTCGTCTGCCGCGATACGGGCATGATCCACATGGAGGGGCTGGCGAATCTCGATCAAGTGGCAGGACAACGCTTCACGTTCTCCGGCTTTCCGCTCAAGATTCGCGACGGCAGCGGCTCACCGATCCGGGCGGTGGCGCTCCTCGATTAATCCGGCATATGCTGCTTCCAGGTATGGAGAGAAGCAGAGCCTCTCTGTCATCCTGAATCGCAGTGAAGGATCTCCCTCCTGTTTCCCAAACGTCGTGCTCTGGAGAATGGGGAGGAGATTCTTCGCTGCGGCTCAGAATGACAGGTGTAGGAAGCCATGAATCATGGGGTTGGTTGTGGGGTACATCTCAGGGCAGCCGCACACGAAGCGACCCCGGTTCGCCGGGGTCATAGTCGGCCCGTTCTTCGGCAATCTGGGCCAGGCCGTCGCGTGCGAGGTCGTTGACTAGCCCCTGGAGCCAGGCAAGATGTTCGTCTGAGAAATCGTCGCGGACGCGTGGGCCGAGGGCGAGTAGATCGAGCGATTGATCGTCGTCGAGTTCGCGCAACGCGGCGATGGTGCGACCGCGGTAATAGCGCGTCGAACCTTCGAACGGCGCTTCGTTCTTCTTACGGGTGCCCTTCGGCAGGGCAGCGATAACGCTCTGGATCGTGGGGAATGCCCGGCAGTCTGTCTGCACCGGACAGGTGAGGCAGGCCGGTTTGCGCGCGGTGCAGATGAGCGCGCCCAGCTCCATAAGCGCCTGGTTCCACTCGTAGCCCTGCCCAGCCGGAACGATAGCGTCCGCCACTGTCTGAAGCTCGCGCGTTGTGACGCGCTCCCGCGGCAGTTCGGGTCCGAAGAAGACGCGATGCAGCACGCGCCGGATGTTGGTGTCGAAGAAGCCGACATCCCGTTCATAGGCGAAACAGGCGATCGCGCCGGCCGTATACGGGCCGATCCCCGGTAGATCGAGTAATTCCTGCGGGTCACGCGGCATGACGCCCCCATGACGTTCGATCACCGCCTGCGCTGTCCGCTGTAGGTTGACGGCACGCCGATTGTAGCCAAGCCCCGACCATTCGCGGATGACATCCGCCGCCGGCGCCTCGGCCAGCGCCTTGAAATCAGGAAAGCGCTCCAGGAACGCGTGATACTTCGGAATGACCCGATCAACCTGCGTCTGCTGCAGCATCACTTCGGATACCAGAATCCGATATGGATCACGCGTTCGACGCCAGGGGAGATCGCGCCTGTTCTGGCGATACCAGCTGAGCAGGTCGTCGCGGAGGCGGTCAATCTCGCTGTCGTCGGGGATAAGATCGGCGGCCTGGGTCGTCGTTTTCACCACTCAATTTTACCGCGTGACCGCCGGCTGATGGCGGCGTCCGTTAGAGTCGCAACACGCCTTCGAACACTGGCACGACCTGACCATCAACCTCGACGCGGCCCGGTTCGCCGTTTTCGCTGGCGACGCGCAGGTGGATAAAGCTCTGACGACCCATGGGGTACCTTGCTCGCTGATGATCTCGACGAGCCCGTCGCCTCGCGCAAGCCCGTATTTGACGAGGTAGGCGCCGAGCGGGCCGTTGGCGCTGCCGGTCGCCGGATCTTCGCGCAACATGCCACGACCGATGCCGATCATACGCGCATGGGCACCGCCGTCCGGCTTCGGTGCGAAGAAGAAGGCGGAGCGCGTACCCCAGCCGACACGCTTCACCAACTGCTGGTAAGCGTCAAGCTTTGGCGCTACCCGATCGACCGTTGCCGGATCGCGCAGCGGCACGTAGATGAACGGCGAGCCGGTTGAGACGGCCTGCACCGGAACCTCCGGCAAGAGATCCTCTACCCCAAGACCGATCGCATCGGCGACGGCAGCGCGATCCTCGACGATCGGCCCGAAGGTCGCCGTCCCCTGATCCATCCAGAGGAAGTCGCCATCGATGCGCACCGCAATCGGTCCAACGCCAAGTTCGAGTACGAACGAATCCGCATCCGCCGGCACGACTCCTCGGTCGCGCAGCACCCAGGACGTTCCAATCGTCGGATGACCGGCGAACGGCAGCTCGGCGCTCGGAGTGAAGATGCGGACGCGCGCCGCGTGCGTGTCATCATCCGGTGGCAAAACGAACGTCGTCTCCGACAGGTTCATCTCCATCGCGATCGTCTGCATCTCGGCGTCGCTCAAACCGCGCCCATCCAGAAAGACAGCGAGCGGATTGCCGCCAAAGATCCGATTGGTAAAGACATCGACCTGCACAAATTCATATGCACGACTCATGCGGTTGCCCTTTCAGCGCTCTATCCGGCTCGCCCCTGAGAGCGAGCTTCACACAGCGGCACGTAAAGTTCAACGCTGGCTGATCAGCACGGCACGCGGCAGGCGATTTACGCGGCGGATACTTGGCTCTAAGATGGAGTCCGACTCCGAATTGGAGCGAGAGGAGAAAACTGATGCGACGACTCAAGGTCGGACTGATTGGCGCGGGGACGATCGCCAACAGCGCGCACCTGCCGGCCATCGCCCATTTGCACGAAGAGTTGGAACTGGTCGCGGTCGCCGATATCCGCCCGGAGATGGCGGAAAAGGCCGCCAAAGAGTATGGTGCCGAGGCGTGGTACGGCGACTATCGCCAGTTGCTCGCCCGGCCCGACATCGACTTTGTTGATATCTGCACGCCGGAATTCCTGCATCACGAGCAGGTGATCGCGGCGGCCGAGGCCGGCAAGCACATCCACTGCGAAAAGCCGATGTCCGCGACGGTCACTGAAGCGGACGAGATGATCGCGGCCGCCCGCCGCAACAACGTGAAGCTCATGATCGGTCACAGCCGGCGCTTCACGCCGCGCTATCAGAAGATCCGTGCCGCCATCGAGCGGGGTGAGATCGGCGAGGTGAAGCTCGTGCGCGAGAACGAGCGACGCGCGGCCTCGATGTACGACGCGCTCAACGTCTGGGCCGGCTACTGGACGCCCGAAGGGAGCAAACCGTGGATTGCCTCGGCGCAGTTCACCCAGGGTGCCGCGCTCACCAACGCCGTGCACGAAACCGACCTGGCCCGCTGGTTCGCCGGGCAGGATGGCGCCTCGGTCTACGCCGAAGCGCGCATTACCAATCCCGAAGGTGAAGTGCCGGACATGATCTCCTATACCATCACCTTCCAGAACGGCGCGATCGGTGCCGCCGAAGTGGTGAATCAACTGCCGACCGGCTACCCCTACTTCCACATGATGGAGGTCTTCGGCAGCCAGGGATCGATTCGAGCGACCGATCCGCCGATGTCGCCCTACGAAATCTGGACGGCTCAGGGGATGCGCTTCCCGACCAATTTCGCGCTCCTGATCCACGTCGACATCGCGTACGTGAACGAGCTGCAGCAGTTCGCGGCGAGCGTGCGCGAGGATACGCCGGTGCCGCTCGACCCCTGGGAGGCGCGTCAGGCGATCGCGCTCTCGGTCGCAGCGGTCGAATCGAGCCGTTCCGGCCAGATCGTGACCTTACCCAGCGCCAGCCGGCCAGGAGGTGCCGCATGAGCGATCGACAACAGCTCGCCGTCGTCGGAACCGGCGACATCGCCAGCAACGTCGCCGAGGCGATCCGCTACTCGACCGCCTACGCCCTGACCGGCAGCGTCACACCCGGTTCCGCCCTGCCCAGCGGCACAGAGACGGTTATCTGCGTCGCCGAAAGCAACGACCAACTTACGGCGCTCAAAGCGGTCGCGGACGCCGAGCTCCCGGTCGTCACGCTGCCGCTGACAACGACCGACGCCACGGCGCGTGCGGCGCTCGGCCACGGCCGCGTCGTGCAGGTCAGCCCGTTGCGCGGCTTCGTCGCGCTCGAAGCGTTCCGCGCCGATGTCCGTAACGGCGCCGCCGGCAAGCCGTACGGCATCTTCGGCGCCCATCGCGTACGTCAGGGAAGCTCCGATCTTTTCGAGAAAGTCGGCCTGCCGCTCCTGCACTTCGCCTTCGATCTCTTTGCCGAGCCGCTGGCACGCGTGCAGACAACGCGCGCGTCGCTCTTCGCGGGGGGACCGGACGCCTGGTTTGTTATCGCGCGGGGCGCGCGGGATCTCCTGCTCACGCTGGAGTTCGCCGCCTCACTATCGCCAAGCGCACCGGCCTCCGAACAGATTCTCTTGGAAGCGACCGGCGATGCCGCCGTACTCCGTGTCGAGCCGACACGCCAGGTGATTGAGGTTTCAGGGGGAACGGGCGCCACGACCGATATTGGCTGGTGGCCCGAGCTGGCGCCGGTCTTCGTGGATGCGGCGGTACAGACCATCGGCATCCACGAACCGGAACGCGAGATGGCCTTCCTCGACTTTGTCGCCGCTGTGCGCGAGTCCGCCGAGACAGGCCAACCGGTTAATCTCTAAGAGCTATTCGACCTCGACGATCACTTCGATCTCGCAGGCGATCTGGCCCGGCAGCCCGCCCATGCCAACGGCAGAGCGGGCATGCCGGCCACGCTCACCGAAGACTTCTACGAAGAGATCCGAGCAGCCATTGATGACTTTCGGCTGGTCCCCGAAATCGGGCGCGCAGTTGACCATACCGAGGACCTTGACGATCCGCTTCACTTTATCGAGATCGCCCAACGCATCCTTCATCACGGCGATCAGCGTCAACCCGACCGAACGTGCTTGCTGGTACGCCTCTTCGGTCGTGATGTCCGTGCCGACTTTGCCGGTTTTCGGGCGGCTGCCATCTTCGTTGTACGGGCCTTTGCCCGACAGATAGAGCAGGTTGCCGGTGCGGACAGCGTGCACGTAATTGCCGGCCGGTGACGGCACCGACGGTACGGTAATCCCCAACGAGTTCATGTGCGCTTCGGTCTGCATGACATTCCCTTCCGCTCGTCGTTCAGATAGCGCGCCGGAGCGCCAATCGCGCCGCGCATCCGGACACCCACAGAATAAGCTATCCAGCCGGTTTGGGCCAGATGGGGTCACAATGTGCGACGACATCGTCTATCATTCATCGTACGACGTACTACAGAGGAGGATTTTTCTACGTGGATGACCAATCGATGCTGGATCGAAGGATTGACGGCCACCAAGAAGCGTACGCCCACACCCCCGACGATGCGGGCCGCTGGCAACCACTCACCGAACATCTGGAGAACGTCGCCGCACTCTCGTCTGAATTCTGTTCGGCGTTCGAGGCGGCGGATATCGGATACTGGCTTGGCCTATGGCACGACCTGGGGAAGTTCTCACCCGCCTTTCAAACCTATCTACGTGCCTGTGCTGAGCGGCCCAACGAACGCCATCGCGGGCCGGATCACAAAGCGGCAGGCACCAAGCTGGCCGTAGAACACCTTGGCCCCATGGCGTTGACCATCCAGGGTCATCATGGAGGGCTCCATACCCAAACCGATCTACGCTCATGGCTGGCCGAGCTGGCACAACAGCCCGAGATAGAAGTAGCGCTCGCGAACGCACGGCACGATCTGCACAGCCTCGAACCGGATAGCCAAATCGCGCTGCCGGAGTGGATGCGACGTGATCCGCTCGCCGCCGAACTCTTCATTCGTCTGCTCTATTCGGCGTTGGTCGATGCCGACAGCCTGGATACCGAGCGGCACTGGCGACCCGATAAAGCGCTGCAACGCGGAAATCCGATGGGGCTCGACGAGCTCTGGTTCCGCTTCGAGCGCAATCAAGCAGACCTCATGCGCGCCCAAGACGGCGACCAGACGAGTCAAACCGTGCGTGCTGTGCGCAACGCCATATATCACGATTGCCTGCGCGCCGCCGAGCTACCGCCGGGACTCTTCCGACTGAACGTACCGACCGGCGGCGGCAAAACACGCTCGGCGATGGCCTTTGCCCTGCGGCACGCGCTGGGCCACGGTCAACGACGCATCATCATGGCGGTACCGTTCATCACGATCACGGAACAGACAGCCGGAGAGTACCGCACGATCTTTGAGTATCCCGACGACGAGGCTCCGGCGGTCCTGGAGCACCACAGCGCCGCCGGGCAGGACGAGCGGGACGATGACGACGCGCATGCCAATGCTGCCTGGCGTCGACTCGCAGCCGAGAACTGGGATGCGCCGATCGTCGTGACGACCACCGTTCAGCTGTTCGAAAGCCTCTTCTCCAACATGCGGAGTCGCGGCCGCAAGATTCACCGGCTCGCCGGAAGTGTTCTCATACTCGATGAAGCCCAGGCGCTGCCGATCAAACTCCTGGATCCGATGCTCGATGGACTGCGCGAACTGTGCGCGCACTACGGCACAACGGTCGTCCTGTCGACGGCCACGCAGCCGACCTTCGAGGCGCTGCCGATCTTTGCGTCGCTACCCGCGCACGACATCGTACCCAACGCGAAAGACGCCTTCGACCGCCTGCGGCGCGTGCGCTATGACTGGCAAATCGATGAAGACCAGGACTGGGACACAATCGCTCGGTCCGTCGCTGAACACCCACAGGCGCTCGCCGTCCTGAATACCAAGCGTGATGCGCTGGCCCTGCTCGATGCGCTCGACGATGACGTGGCGCTCCATCTGTCGACCTCGCTCTGTGGCGCGCATCGCCACGCGGTCATCAAGACCGTCAGGGCACGGCTGAAGACCGGGGAGCCCTGCCGGCTCATCTCAACGCAGGTCATCGAAGCGGGCGTCGATATCGATTTTCCGATCGTGTATCGCGCGCTCGGTCCACTCGATGCGATCATCCAGGCCGCCGGACGCTGCAACCGTGAGGGCCGCCTTGAATATGGGCGGATCATTATCTTCAAACCGGTAGACGGAGGATTGCCACCCGGCAGCTACACCACCGCCACCGGCATCACGCAGTCGCTGTACAACGCCGGCTCGCTTGACCCCGACGATCCGGCGGCCGCGCGGCAGTACTTTCGCCTCCTGTTCGGCGCGGTACGATCTACGGACGTTCACCGTATTCAGACGTTTCGGAAAACATTCAACTATCCAGAGGTTGCCGATCGTTTCCGGATGATCGGCACGAGTGAAAGCGTGGTCATCACTACCTACGGTTCGGAACGCGAGCAGCAAGAGGTTCGCCAGAACATCGAACAACTGCGAAGCGGCTCCCCGAACCCTCGTGCGCTCCTCCGGAGGCTCCAACCCTATCTGATCAGTCTTTCCAGTTATCACGCAGAGCGTTATCGCCAAGACGGCTTTATCACCCCGATCATGCCTGGAGTCGGTGAGTGGCACGGACGATATGATCAGGTTCGCGGAATTGTTGCTGAGAACGATGGAATCTTGATGTACTAGATTCTTGATTCTGACCGCGAAAGGAGTATACTGATCGCGTTCCAAATGCGCGTTGCGTGTAGTAGGAAAGTAACACCGCAACGAGGATTGAAACCGTGTGGTCGGCAAGTAGGGCCGAAGAGCCGCTGGTCGCGGCTTATTCGGCGTTGCGGTCGAGGTCGCATGGAGCGACCTCATCCTGAGGAGGTGATCGATGACCGCTACGTACCCCCCGTTGGAAATCAAAGTGTGGGGGGATTTAGCTTGTTTTACACGGCCCGCGATGAAAGCCGAACGCGTCAGCTATCCGCTGATGACGCCATCGGCCGCACGCGGAGTCTGCGAGGCGATCTTCTGGCGTCCCGCGATCTCCTGGGACATCCAGGAGATCAAGGTTCTTAACCCGATCCGCTACACCTCGTTCATCCGCAACGAGGTGAATGACGCGGCCAGTGAGCGATCCGCGAGAAGCTGGGAGACAAACGGCGGCGGTTACTTCGCGAATGACAGCAAAAATCGCGCCCAGCGCCATACGCTCGCGTTGCGCGACGTCGCGTACGTGATTCGGGCACAGCTGTGGCTGCAG
>ERZ778018.1884-NODE-1884-length-15226-cov-5.163668_pt1 | contig 15226 bp, 15 predicted proteins | sample MGYA00375748_ERZ778018 | MGnify/ENA primary metagenome ERZ778018 (study PRJEB29350, sample SAMN05509839) | bioreactor metagenome | biome: bioreactor; material: wastewater | place: South Africa: University of Cape Town | collected 2014-04-22 ... | reverse complement strand
ATACGAGATTACAAGGTGACTGGAGTTCAGACGTGTGCTCTTCCGATCTCTTCTTCATGATGGGCGGCTGTCGGTGGAGTTGTCGCGGTTGTCGCCCATCATGAAGAAGTGGCCGGCTGGCACGGTGTAGACGTTGGTGTTGTCGTAGAAACCGTTATCGACGCAGTCGAGCGTCTTGTAGGTGACGCCGCTCGGCATCGTCTCCTGCCATTGCTTCACGCGCGCGGTCGCGCCGGAGCCGCAGGGATCCTCACCGACGAAATCGGGCAAACGTTCACGCTTGACCGGGACGTCGTTGATGTAGAGCAGCCCTTACCGCATCTGGATGCGGTCGCCGGGCAAGCCGATCACGCGCTTGATGTAATCGATCGAGTCGTCCTTCGGCAGCCGGAACACCACGATATCGCCGCGCGAGGGTTCGGAGCCGAAGATGCGGCCGGAGAACAACGGCGGCGAGAACGGAATCGAATAGTGGCTGTAGCCGTAGGAATACTTGGAGACAAACAGATAGTCACCGACCAGCAGGGTCGCCTTCATCGAACCGGACGGAATGTTGAAAGGCTGAAACAGGAAAGTGCGGATCACCAGCGCGATAATCAGGGCATGGATAACGACCCGGACGGTCTCGCCAAAACCGCTTTCCTTCTTGGTGCTTGAAGTCACGCTCATCGCTTTCTCAATTCCCTCGTCACACGCACGACGATGAGCATTCGTCTGGCGAGGCCATCGGCGTCACCTGAACCTAGCTCGATTTTGAACGCTTGAATCGCCCTGCGCCACCGCCCTTGGTGATCATCCCGCAGGATCAATTCCGCCACGAAGCACCCCGGCCGGGTTTTAGACCGTTGTTGCTGGCGGCGCAATCAACCGCCCCATCAAAAGTTCATAATACATTGATATATCTTGATTTTTAATTCTGTTGACGGTTTCGGGACAACGATCTCAGTCGCGGCGCGGAATCGCCGAAATCACGATGAAGGCTTGGGCCAGCGGCCAGTCATCGGTGATGCTGAGGTCGATTCGCGCCTCGTGCCCCTCGGGGGTCAGGACAGCAAGTCGCTCCCGGGCGCCGCCGGTCAATTCCATGGTTGGACGCCCGCCCGGCAGGTTGACCACGCCCATGTCGCGCCACCAGACGCCGCGCCGAATCCCGGTGCCGAGCGCCTTCGAGCACGCCTCCTTGGCGGCGAAGCGTTTCGCGTAGGTCGCGACCACCATCTTCTCGCTTTTAGCGCGGCGCTCGGCCTTGGCGCGCTCAGCCTCGGTAAAGATGCGGTCGAGAAAGCGCTCGCCATGGCGCTCGATCACCTTGGCGATCCGGCGGATGTCGATGAGATCCGAGCCGATGCCGATGATCATGCACGACGCTCGCACTTGGCGCGGCCGCGCTCCATGGCCGTGCGCATCTGCCGGACAGCTTCCGGCAAGCCGACGAACAACGCCTCCCCCATCATGAAGTAACCGATGTTCAGTTCCTTGATCTGAGGCAGCGTGGCGATAGTCTCGGCGGTGGCGTAATCCAGCCCGTGGCCGGCGTGGACCTCAAGCCCTGCCTCGCCCGCGAGCTTTGCGCCGTCAACGATGCGTTGCCATTCACGGTCTGCCTTGGCCTTGTTGCCATCGACCACCGCGTCGCACCACGCTCCGGTATGAAGTTCGATCACCGGGGCTTTCAGCGTCGCGGCCATTTCGATCTGCGCGGGATCGGCCGCAATGAACAGCGAGGTGCGAATGCCGGCGTCGTTGAAGCGCGCGACGTAGGGCGCCAGCGGCTCGCGCTGCCCGACGACATCGAGGCCGCCCTCGGTGGTCAATTCCATCCGCCGCTCCGGCACCAGGCAGACGGCGTGCGGCATGGTCGCCAACGCGATCCGCTGCATCTCCTCGGTCGCGGCCATCTCGAAATTCAGCGGCTTGGAAATCTCCGCCTTCAATCGCGCCATGTCGCTGTCGCGGATATGGCGGCGATCTTCCCGCAGATGCGCCGTGATGCCGTCGGCGCCGGCCTCGATCGCGGCCAGCGCGGCGCGAACCGGATCCGGTCGGTTACCACCGCGCGCGTTGCGCAGCGTGGCGACATGATCGACGTTGACCCCGAGGCGAAGGGCGGCGGATTGGGACATGACGAACTCGCGGGAAGACCGAATGAGAGTTAACCGTTGACGCGCTCGACCTTGGAGACGACCGACTTCGCGCGCAACTGCGCGATGATAGCGCTGAGGTGTTTCAGATCATAGACCTCAAGATCGATGGTCAGCTCCGTGAAATCCGGCGAGCGGCGAAACATACCGATGTTGTCGATGTTGCCGTCGTGCTCGGCGATCACGGTCGCGATCTGCGCCAGGCTGCCGGGTTCGTTGACGTTCTCGACGAACAGACGCGCCGGGAAACGCTGCGGCGTCGATTCATCGACGTCCCAGCGCACGTCGAGCCAACGCTCCGGCTCTTCCTCGAAATCCTTCAGCGCCGGAGACTGGATCGGATAGATCGTGATGCCCTCGCCCGGCGACACGATACCGACGATGCGGTCACCCGGGACAGCGCCGCCGTTAGGCGCGAACTTGATCGGCAGATCGGATCGCAGACCACGAATCGGAATAGCCGCGGCCGGACGCAACGGAGGCTTCGGCGAGCGCAGTTTCAGCTTGACCGCGAGGCTCTTCTTCTCGCCGAAACGATTGACGCGTTCTTCCTTGTAGTCCGGATACATCGCGCGCGCGACGTCCGACGCCTTCATCTCGCCGCGCCCAACCGACGCCATCACGTCCTCGATCGAGGCGCGCGCCAGCCGCGGCAGCGCACCCTTCAGCTTGTCGTCGGCGTATTCGATCTTCGCGCGCATGAACAGGCGCTCGACAATGCGGCGGCCGAGCGTCGCATATTGTCCCTTCACCGCCGTGCGCGTGGCGCGGCGGATCGCCGCCCGCGCCTTGCCGGTGACCGCCAGCGTCTCCCACGCCGACGGCGGCGCCGTCTGCACGCTCGACGTCAGCACTTCGACTTCGTCGCCGTTCTGCAATTCCGACGACAGCGGCGCGAATTTGCCGTTGATCTTGCAGCCCACCGCGCTGTTACCAACGTCGGTATGCACCGCGTAAGCGAAATCGATGACGTTGGCCTGGCGCGGCAACGCAATCAACTTGCCCTTCGGCGTAAAGCAGAACACCTGATCGTGGAACAGCTCGAGTTTGGTGTGCTCGAGAAATTCCTCAGGGTTGGCGCTTTCCGACAGCATGTTGATGGTGTGGCGCAGCCACGCAAAGGCATTGGACTCGCGCTTCACCAGATCGGTCGGCGTGCCCATGCCGTCCTTGTAGAGCGCGTGCGCGGCGATGCCGTATTCGGCGATCTGATCCATATCCTCGGTGCGAATCTGCAATTCGACGCGCTGATTGCCGGGGCCGATCACCGTGGTGTGGATCGAACGATAGTCGTTCTGCTTCGGCGTCGAGATGTAATCCTTGAAGCGGCCCGGCACCACCGGCCAGGTGGTGTGAACGATGCCGACCGCGCGGTAGCACGCCCCGACATCACCAAGCACGATGCGAAATCCAAAAATGTCCGACAACTGCTCGAAGCCGACTGACTTACGCTCCATCTTGGTCCAGATCGAAAACGGCCGTTTGCGACGGCCGACAACCCGCGCGGTCATGCCTTTGCTCGCGAGCTTGGCGGACAGCTCGCTCTCGATCTCCTCGATCAGGTTGCGGTTGCGGTCGGCCAATTCGTTGAGCCGCTGCATCACCACGGCATAGGCTTCCGGATCGAGCGTCTGGAAGGATAGGTCCTCCAATTCCTCGCGCATTTCCTGCATACCCATGCGTCCGGCCAGCGGCGCATAGATATCGAGCGTCTCCTCGGCGATGCGCTGGCGCGATGCCGGCGGCATGAACTCCATCGTCCGCATATTGTGCAGGCGGTCCGCCAACTTGACGAGCAGGACACGTACGTCGTCCGAAATCGCCAGCAACAGCTTGCGGAGATTTTCCGCCTGCTTGGCCTCGCGTGAGACCAGCTCGAGACGCTTGAGCTTGGTCAACCCCTCGACCAACGCGCCGATCTTGGAGCCGAACAGGCTGTCAATCTCGGCCCGCGTCGCGTCGGTGTCCTCGATGGTGTCGTGCAGCAGTGCGGCTACGATGGTGGCGTCGTCCAGTTTCAGGTTGGTGAGGATCGCTGCCACTTCGAGCGGATGCGAGAAATACGGATCGCCGGACGCGCGCTTCTGCTCGCCATGAGCTTTCATGGCGTAGACGTAAGCCTGGTTCAGCAGGTCCTCATTGGTATTCGGGTTGTAGGAGCGAACCCGCTCAACCAGATCGTATTGCCGCATCATCTGGGAGCGCGGCGGCTTGGCCGGCTTCGGCGCCTCCATGGTGGGCGGCGCGACGGGAGCCGCTGGTGCTTCGGCCGTAGGCTGCACTTGCCGCACATTGCGGCGCCAATACGCAATCACGCTCTCAGGCCCCACCACGCCGGTTCCAATGCCGGCGGCAACGCAAACGGACCAGGCTCCGATAGAGCAAGGGCGGCCGGTCCTCGTCGCCCTGCAACCATCATAGCGCTAAAAAATGTCAACAAAAGCAAAAGCCCGGGCGGTTGCACCCGGGCTTTCGCAAATAATCGTATGCCAAGGAGCCAGCCGGCCCGGCTTGGGGTTACTCGTCTTCCTCGGGGCGCTCTTCCGGGGGAGCCAGACCTTCGAGGCCCTTCAGCAGTTCCTCCTCGGTCATACGCTCGACAGCTACCTCGGTGTCGTCGGCATCGACGCTCGCGCCGGCGGAGCCGATCAGCGGCACCGTATCCGGTTCTGGCTCGTCGACCTCGACAAACTTCTGCAAGGAGTGAACCAGCTCTTCCTTCAGATCTTCCGGCGAGATGGTCTGGTCCGCGATCTCGCGCAGCGAGACAACCGGGTTCTTGTCGTTATCGCGATCGATCGTGAGCTGTGCGCCCGACGAGATCATGCGTGCCCGATGCGCGGCCAGCAGAACCAGATCGAAACGGTTGTCGACCTTATCAATGCAATCTTCAACGGTGACGCGCGCCATGAACTGCCGCTCCGCTTACAGGGGGTTGAATGTGGCTGAATGTCCGACGTAGGTATATGGGCTGCGCCAGTTTCGCAAGGTCAAATGTGCATTTTGCCTCATTGGCACAATCCGACACTTCGCCCTATCTTGGCCGCAGTTGCACGCCCCCTACTAGGGTCAGCTTGCGGTGACATCAAGAAACCGCTTCATTGTCGCGCTAGATTTCCCGAGTCGCTGTAAAAGTATCTATGGCTTGAGCATACGTCTCCGATGACGTTAAACCGTCATCGGCACCTTCATCCGACCACGCGCAATGGCCCCTTCGAGCCAGCGCCAAGAACATGAAACAACCGCGAGAGACTTATGTCATCTGAATCCAGCAAAATTGCGCTCTTCATTGACGGGGCCAATCTTTATGCCACGGCCAAGACACTCGGCTTCGACATCGACTACAAGCGCTTGCTGAAAGAGTTCCAGAGTCGCGGTACACTTTTACGTGCATTTTATTACACTGCAATCATTGAAGATCAAGAGTATTCGTCGATCCGCCCGCTGATCGATTGGCTCGACTACAACGGCTACACCGTCGTCACCAAGGCCACCAAGGAATTCATCGACGCCAGCGGCCGCCGCAAGGTCAAAGGCAACATGGATATCGAACTGGCCGTCGATGCCATGGAGCTGGCCGAGCACATTGACCAGATGGTGCTGTTTTCCGGCGACGGCGATTTCCGTTCGCTCGTCGAAGCCATGCAGCGGCGCGGCGTTCGGGTCACGGTGGTGTCCACCATCACCAGCCAGCCGCCGATGATCGCCGACGAACTGCGCCGCCAAGCGGATGTGTTCACCGACCTGATGGAATTGCAATCGAAACTCGGGCGCGATCCTTCCGAGCGGCCTGCCCCGCGCGAACCACGCCATCACGCCCCGCAATTCCTTCAACGCAGCACCGTCGCCACGCGAAACAATGACGACGACTTCGAGGACTAAGTCCAAATCCAGACCTCGATCGTCATCCGACACGATCACCAAGACCGCTGATCATGCCGAGCCGGATCGGGACTGCCCGCTCTGTCCACGGCTGGTCGAATTCCGCGAATCGATCCGCGCGCGCGAGCCCGGTTGGCACAACGCGCCGGTGCGATCGTTCGGCGATCGAAACGCGGCGCTGCTGATCGTGGGACTGGCGCCGGGACTGCAAGGCGCCAACCGCACCGGCCGCCCCTTCACCGGCGATTACGCCGGCGACCTGCTCTACGCAACGCTGACCGCATTCGGCTTCGCCAAGGGCGTCTATCAGGCGCGACCGGATGATGGCTTGACGCTGATCGATTGCCGCATCAGCAATGCGGTGCGTTGCGTGCCGCCGCAAAACAAACCGTTGCCGATCGAAATCCGCACCTGCCGGCAATTTCTCAATGCAACGCTTGCGGAGATGCCGCGACTGCGCGCGATCGTCGCGCTGGGGCGCGTCGCGCATGACTCGACTGTGAAAGCGCTCGACCTGCGCGCCGCAGCAGCGCCGTTTTCGCATGGCGCCGTGCATGAAGTCGGCGCGGTGAAATTCTACGACAGCTACCATTGCTCGCGTTACAACACCAACACCGGCGTGTTGACGCCCGCAATGTTCGAGAGCGTTTTCGCGAAAGTCCGTGCCGATCTCGGCTAAGGCGATCGTGTTACTTGCGCGGATTTTCCTTCAACCACGCCAACACATCACCCGCATTTCGATCCGGCGGAAACACCGGATAAAACACATGCGTGATGCGTCCGTCATCGATGATCAGCGCCAGCCGCTTGATCATCACCAGCCCCGCGACCTCCATGGTCGGCAGATTGAGCGCGCGCGTCAGTTCGAGTGCCTCATCCGACAACACCGGAAACGGCAGATGCAGCCGCCCGGCCATCTCGCTTTGATAGGCATTGCTCTGCGTCGACAGGCCGAACACATGCTGCGCGCCGGCCGCTTTCAGATCGGCAAAGAGATCGCGAAATGCGCAGGTCTGCGGCGTGCAGCCACGCGCACCTGGAATCATATCCCAGTCGTCGACAAGCGCGATCTTGCCCGGCTCGCCGGTGCGCGGATAGCCGAACACCACCGTGCGCCCGGAGAGTCCAGCCAGCGTCACCGTAGCGTCGTTGGTGGCGAGCAGACTGACCGGCGGCAACGCCGCTCCGATCAAGTGACGCGCGGCACCATCATCTTGCGGTGCGGAAATCTTGCTCCAATCGACGGCCAACAGATCGTCCTGATTCATCGTAACCGTTCCTCCCCGCGAGGCGCGCGCTAACCCCTCGCCCGCATCAAGCGGCCCTTCTCGCGATTCCAGTCGCGCTTTTTCTCAGTCTCGCGCTTGTCGTGCAACTTCTTGCCTTTGGCGAGCCCAAGTAACAGCTTGGCGCGTCCGCGTTCGTTGAAATACAACTTGAGCGGAATCAGCGTCATGCCGTTGCGTTCCACCGCACCGGCCAGCTTGTTGATCTCCTTCTTGTGGAGCAACAGCTTGCGCGGCCGCTTCGGCTCGTGATTGAACCGATTGGCCTGTAAATACTCAGGGATATTGGCGTTAATCAGCCAAATCTCGCCGCCCTTAGGATCGGCGTAGGATTCCGCGATGGTCGTCTTACCATTGCGGATCGATTTGACCTCGGTACCGGTCAGCGAAATACCCGCCTCGACCGTATCCTCAATCGCGTAATTGAAGCGCGCCTTGCGGTTTTCTGCGACGACCTTGATGGCGCGCTCGTTCTTCTCCGCCATGTCTATAAGCCCCTTTGGGCGCTGCCCTTAACGAACGACAGCGCCCGCCGTGGGCGCCTCGTTTCAGCTCTTCTTCAGCAGGTCACGAATTTCGGTCAGCAACTTGACCTCGTCGGACGGCTCCGGCGGCGTGGCCGCCGCAGCCGGTTCCTTCTTCTTCAGCGAGTTCATCAACCGCACGACGATAAACAAAACCCAGGCGATGATGACGAAGTTTAGGGTCAGCGTGAGGAAATTACCCCAGGCCAGCACCGCACCTTGTTTCTTCGCATCGGCAAGGTTGGCTGCGGTGACCTGCGACGACAGGCCAGTAAAGTAGTTCGAGAAATCGAGACCGCCAGTGACCGCGCCGATGATCGGCATAATAATATCGGCGACCATCGAATTGACGATCGCGCCGAACGCCGCACCGATAATCACAGCAACGGCGAGATCGACGACATTGCCCTTCATGGCAAATTCGCGGAATTCCTTCAGCATCCCAAATTCCTTTTCAGCCCATGTTGATGTGTGACGACAACAATCGACGCTTACAAACACGCACTCAGTTGATCAGTCCGGCATGAACCATGGCCTTGCGCACCGCCACTCGCGTCGGTTCGGAGACAGGCACCATCGGCAACCGCAATGTCTCCTCCATCTTCCCCAACAGCGACAACGCGTACTTGATCGGCGCCGGATTCGACTCCATGAACAGATCCGTATGGAGCGGCATCAGCTTGTCATGAATCGCCAACGCGGCGGTGGTATCACCGCGCTGCCACGCCTGATGAAATTCAGAGCATAGCCGGGGCGCGACGTTGGACGTCACCGAGATGCAGCCATGGCCGCCGTGGGCCATGTAGCCGAGAATGGTAGCGTCCTCACCCGAGAGCTGGTTGAAGTCCTCGCCCATCGCCGCGCGCTGTTGCGAGACGCGAACCATGCTCGCGGTCGCATCCTTCACCCCCGCGATGTGGGGGAGCTGCGACAGTCGCGTCATGGTCTCGACCGACATGTCGATCACCGAACGGCCCGGAATGTTGTAGATGAAAATCGGAATTTTGATCGCGTCGTTGATCGCCTTGAAGTGCTGATACAACCCTTCCTGCGTCGGCTTGTTATAGTACGGCGTCACCACCAGCACCGCGTCGGCGCCCGCGCCTTCGGCATGTTCGGCAAGCTCGATCGCTTCGCGGGTCGAGTTCGATCCCGCGCCGGCCATCACCGGCACGCGCCCCTTGGCCTGATCGATGCACCATTCGACGATCCGCTTGTGCTCGTCGTGGCTGACCGTCGGGCTCTCGCCGGTGGTGCCGACCGGCACCAGGCCGTTGGTACCTTCGGCGATCTGCCAGTCGACGAAATTGCGAAAACCAGCCTCATCCACCGCGCCGTTTTTGAACGGCGACACCAAGGCGGTAAAGGACCCCCGGAACTTCGTCTTGGCTGCCATCGTCATTCTCCAACAAACGCCTGCCGCATAATCACTACCGGCTTATCTAGCGGGTCCCTCGCCGCGACAAAAGGTCTATCCGCGCAAGCAGCCTGCCTCGTCCCCCAGTTCCCGCTACGGATAGCTTTCGAACCGGGCGCGACACGCCTCGCGTCGCGGCACAAACGATAATAGTTTCATAAGCTTGCGCTGTCTATCGAGGGCGACTTCGCGACGCTGGACGGATCCCCGGGACAAAGCCCGTTGGGCCACGAATGATCTGGATGGCCGCGAAATTGCCCGGGTCGCACGGCAGACATGAAATGCTTAACACATTTGATGTTCTGTTCTTGCAATCAGAGACAATTTCCCCGGCCGCAAGCCGGGATCGATTCGAGCGAAGGACGCCGTGATGACGTTTGCCCGCGCATCGGCATGGCGATGGAAGGTGTTGATGGCGACCGTTGGGTCGCTGGCACTGATGATCAGCGCGCAAGCCGCCCCCGAGGCCACTACGACCAAATCCCACGCGACGAAGACGACCGCTTCCAAGGCGGCGGCGTCGAAATCTTCCGCCGGATCGAAATCGCACGACACCAAAAAGCCGGACGCCAAAACAGCGAGCAAGACAGCGAGCAAGGCGCACACCGCCAAGCCGCACGCGGCGAAGAGTGACGCACATAAATCCGGATCGAAGAAGACTGAATCGAAGTCCTCATCGAAACCGACCGCAACGAAAGCAACGCCAGCCAAATCCGCGGCGAAACCAACCGCTGCCAAGTCGCATCCCGTCCACGCCGCGTCGCCGCCTCCGGCGCGCCATCCGGCACCGCGCGCCGAGCGCAAGCCCACGCTGCCCTCGGTGGTCGCGGCAACGTCATCTACTTCACAAGCCGACCTGGGCGCGTTGCAGAACGTGATCAATCTGGTGCAACGGCGGAAGCAGACCGACGCGACACAAGTAGAAGCCACGATCAGCGATCCGGTGGCGCGCAAGCTCGCCGAGTGGATCATTCTGCGCAGCCCCGACAACGGCGCGAGCGTCGAGCGCTATCAGGCGTTCATCGCCGCCAATCCCGGCTGGCCCTCGCAGACTTTCCTGCGCCGCCGCGCCGAGGCCGCGCTATGGGACGACCGCCGCGACGACGCCGCCGTGCTAGGCTGGTTTCAGCGTGAAGCTCCGCTGTCCTATAAGGGCAAGTTGGTGTTGGGGCGCGCCCTGCTGGCACGCGGCGACCGGGCAAATGCCGAGCGGCTGGTTCGCGAGGCCTGGCGCGATGACGATCTGACCTCGTCAGCAATGGAGTCCGCGGTCCTCGATCAGTTCGGCGCGTTGCTACAGCCGAGCGACCAGAAAGCACGGATGGATGCGCTGCTTTACGAAAACGCGAACGAAGCAGCGTTGCGCGCGGCACATCGCCTCGGCAGCGATCAGGTGGCGCTGGCGCGCGCACGCATCGCCGTATCGAAGCGTGCGTCGAACGCGAAAGCTTTGCTTGACGACGTGCCACGTAGCCTGCACGGCGACGCCGGCTACATCTTCAGCAAGATTCAATGGCTGCGGCGACAGGAGCGCATCGAGGAAGCCGGCCGCCTGATGCTGAGCGCGCCGCGGGACCCGGCCCGGCTCTACGATCTCGACGAATGGTGGATCGAGCGCCGCGTACTGGCGCGCGAACTGCTCGACATCGGCGACAACCGCACCGCCTATCTGGTGGCGCGCGACGCCGCATTGCCGACCAAGAACGTCTACAAGACCCAGAAGGAATTCACCGCCGGCTGGATCGCGCTGCGCTTCCTCAAGGATCCGGCGACCGCGACCCAGCACTTTGCGCGCATCGCCGAGCGCAGCGAGAACCCGACCGCGTTGGCGCGCGCCGGCTACTGGCTCGGCCGCGCGGCGGAAGCCTCCGGCCGCAGCATGGATGCGCGCGCCGCGTATCAATCCGCCGCCGCGCATTCGACCAGTTACTACGGCCAGTTGGCGCGCGCCAAGCTCGGCCTGCCGCAGATCGAGATCAATCGCGCGCCGGGCTCGGGCCTGCGCGGCATCGAGCGCTTCGAGATCGTGCGCGCGGTGCAATTGCTTTACGCGCTGAACGAACGCGACCTGGCGATTCCGATTCTCGCGGACATGGGCGACAATGCCGAAGCCGACGTGCTGGCCGGGCTGGCCGAAGCCGCGTCGCGCAACAACGACGCACGCGGCATGTTGCTGCTCGGCAAGGCCGCGATGAATCGCGGCTTGCCGTTCGACGTCTATGCCTTCCCCTCCACCGGCCTTCCGCACTATCGGCCGATCGGTCCGGAGGTCGATCCCAGCGTGGTGTTCGCAATCGCCCGGCAGGAAAGTGGTTTCAATCCGAAAGTCGTTTCGCCGGCGCAAGCCTACGGCCTGATGCAGGTGACGCCGTCGGCCGCGAAGTACGTGACCCGGAAGTACGGCGCAACCTACGATCTCGGCCGGTTGAAGAACGACTCGGTCTACAACACCACGCTCGGCGCCGCCGAACTGGGCGGCCTGCTGGAAGACTATCGCGGCTCCTACATCATGAGCTTCGCGGCTTACAACGCCGGGCGCGGCAGCCTGAAAAAATGGATCGCGCGCTACGGCGACCCGCGCGATCCCAAGGTCGATGCGGTCGATTGGGTCGAGCGAATTCCATTCTCGGAAACCCGCAACTACGTGCAGCGGATCATGGAGAACCTGCAAGTCTATCGCGCGCGCTTCGGCGGCGGATCACGCCTGCAGATCGAAGCGGACCTGCACCGCGGTGCCAGCGTGCAGTAACGGCATTCCGTCGTCGCATCTGAGATGCGACGACGCGCGGTTCGACCATTTTCGCGATCCCCCTGCTCTGGTGCGATCGGGATGGCTGGTGCTACTTTGAAACTCACACCCAGCCGTGGAGCCGAATGTGACATCCGCTGATCCCGCCCCGATGACTTTGACCTTTCGATGCCCAAAGGAGCTGGAGGGAATTTTGCCGCGGCCGGTGCCGGCCGCACTTGGTGTCCCTGCGTGGCTCAAGACGATGCCGCAGCAAGCATTCAATGCTCTCAACGGCAACATCACCGACACCGTGAAGCGCTGTCCCCCATTCGTCGACGCCATGACGTCGGGTTTTCTGATTCCCCTGATCTGCGACCTCAAGGTCGAGAATGGTGAATTCACCTGGGACAACGACATCGCACCCGGCGGCGAACTCAATTTCGTGCGCTCTCCAGTCGGCCTCCACGACGCCAGCCAGGTCACGGGCACGCCGTTGTTCGAAGCCGACCGCTTCGTGGTGAAGTTTCACAATCTCTGGACGATCGAAGCGCCGGAGGGCTATGCACTGCTGTTCACGCATCCAGCTAACCGCTTCGATCTTCCATTCACGACCCTCACCGGGCTGGTCGACAGCGACCGCTACTATGACAACTGGATTCATTTTCCAGCGCACTGGCACGACATGAATTTCAGCGGCGTGCTGCCGAAGGGAACGCCGATCGCGCAATGTATGCCGGTGTAGCGCGACAAGTGGGAAATGCGTACCGCCGCCTTCACGACGGAAGAATCTCAGCGACTACACGATCTCACGACCACGATGTACAATGAGACCGGAATCTATCGACGGCAGTTCCGAGCGTAGAGGTGCATCACTTTTTATCGACGTGCAGGAATTTCACGGCATCGCTCGGCCGCAGAAAGAAACGACCATGCGACGCGGACGCGAGTGCCGTGATCGTCGCTCCCACCATCTGGGGACCGCCGCGTGCTGCCTGGCGCAAGCTCGCCTCGCCTGCATCACGCTTTCCCATTTCCAGAAGGCAAGCACCAAGGCTGCTGCGCGTCACCGCATCGTCGGGCTGCAAAGCAAGAGCCCGCCGGAAAAGATCGGCGGCGGCAGAATACTCGCCATCCTGCGCCAAGACCCTTGCCAGAGCGGCCAGAACATCAGGCCGTTGCGGCGCATCGGCGGCTGCGCGCTGCAACAGTGCGCGCGCGCTGACGCGATCGTTGCGCTTGATATGCGCGAAAGCCAGCGTCATACGCAGATCGACCGCGTCGGGCGCGGCTTCAAGCCCGCGCGCGAGCACCGTCATCGCCTCGTCGTGCCGTCCGCCGCGCGCGAGCTGATTGCTGTATTCGAGAAACGCCGGCACGAATGGCGGCCGTCGAGCCGTGATCTGCTGCAACCGATCAAACGCCGCGTCCGTTCTGCCAGCCGCCGCCAGAGCACCCGCAAGTTCGGTTTCGATAGCGGGATCGTCGCTGCGCCGCGCTGCCCGCTCAAGCGGAATAACCGCCTCGGCCGCGCGATCTTGCATCAATAGTGCTCGTCCGAGAATCTGAGCCGCGAGAAGGTTGCCGCGATTAGCCTTCAACACGCCGGCGGCAATGCGCTCCGCTTCATCGGGACGCTGCATCCGCAGCGCCAGAATGGCTTCCTCAAGTGACTGTTGAACCAGCCGCGACGGACCAGAGGCAGCGCGATTTAGTGGATGCTTTGACATTCGCAACAATCATAACCCATCGACGCAACCGTAGCAGATACACGACGCAACGCGTGAACTGTTTGTCGTTACCGAACGCACGTCCCGGACGCGATACGACACAGCATCGCGGCGTCATCGGGTGCAGCGCCGCCCGGTTATAGAATCATCGCGAGAGGTGACCTGTAGCTGTCCCCGGCTGAGCGAGGCGGCGCGGGACTTGCGCTTGCGCGACATCACGTACGGGACACGTTCCCCTCATCTCGTCACAAGCAAAAACCCCCGGCATTTCTGCCGGGGGTTTCTGTTTCAGATCGTAGTCGCCGTGAGGCGATGACGATTAGAAGTTGCGCTGAGCGCGGACACCGAAGGTCCAGGTGCCACGGTCGCCGGCAACTGCCGTCGCGTTCACCAGGCCAACGCGGTTCTGGGTGAGGTACGAGTACATCACTTCGCCCGAGAAGGTCAGACCCTTGACCGGGGTCCAGCGGGTGACGAGACCCAACTGGCTGATATCCCAGTCCGGATTGGCGGCCAGAGCGGTCTTGACGGTGTTGTTGTAACGAACAGCCGACCAAGCACCGAACAGCGACGACGACCAGTAGGGATCCCAGTTGTGGTTGAACGCACCGCGAACACCGTAGGTTTCCGTCTTCTGGATGCCGAAGCCCGGCGCATAGACGCCGTCGCTCGAGAAACCAGTCGCCAACACAGCGTTGTTGCCGATGGCATAGCTGTCCGGGCTCACGCCGCCGATGATGTAACGCGAGGCGCCGTCAGCGTAACCAACCGACACGTTGATGCTGTCGCCAGCACCGGTCGGCAGGTTCTTGAGCGAGAGACCAGCCTGAACGGCAAAGCCCCAGGCATCGGACGGAACCGGCGAAAGCGATGCTGCAACAGCGTTGCCCGCACGGAGCTGATGCGCCGCAGCCGAGAGCTGGAACAGACCCCAAGCCTGGTCGACACGAAGCTGACCGACAATATCCGGAACGTTGGTACCGCCCCAGTTGCTACCAGCGGCAGTGCCAAAGTTGGCGAGGCCAAGGCCGAGATCATACAGCGGGGCACGGGTGTAGGAGTTGATTGCGGAACCAACACCGTTCAGACCGCTGTTCTCTTCCAAGCTGACCGTGGCCGACACGCCGTTGCCGAACTGAGCGGTGTAGGCGATCTGATTGATACCAGTCACGTCATCCTGACCACCGAGCAAGAACGAGGTGTTGTTGCCCGGATAGCCGGTCCACGGGGTCGAGAACTGCGAAACAGCCTTACCCATCGTGAAGCCAGCGAACTGGATGAACGCGTAGTACACGCCGAGGTTACCACCGGCCCGCACGTCAGTGGCGGTATCGGTGGTCCAGTTGAACGTCATGTCGACGTAGGTACGAACCACGCCGTACTCGGTCGCGGTGCGGGTGTCGAGATTCAAGCCGAAACGCGAACGGGAGATGTATTCATTCGCCGCACGGCCACGATCACCAGTCCAGCGCGGCATGTCGTAAGCGCCAGCGGCGTTGAACGAGGTGTCGGCACGGA
>ERZ778018.1883-NODE-1883-length-15227-cov-4.155418_pt1 | contig 15227 bp, 4 predicted proteins | sample MGYA00375748_ERZ778018 | MGnify/ENA primary metagenome ERZ778018 (study PRJEB29350, sample SAMN05509839) | bioreactor metagenome | biome: bioreactor; material: wastewater | place: South Africa: University of Cape Town | collected 2014-04-22 ... | reverse complement strand
GTAATCAAATTCTGCCAAGAAGGCAGGCGGTTCGGCAAGGAACATATCCTCAGCACGGATAAAGGCTTTAATTTCTGAAGAAAATGCAGAAGTTATATTTTTATTTAAGGCGCCGTACCGCTCTCCCTTGGATAACCTATCAAATATATCTTTAGCATTGTCCTGTAGTCCACGAGGTAAATTTTCTCCAATATAGTTTTGAGGTGCATTGTACAGTTTTTGCATGTCTGTATGAAGATAAATAGAAGAAGAATGTAATATATTACTGCTCCTGTTGTTATAATCTTGGAATAGCGCTTTTACATACAGATCTACTTTATCAGTGCCCCCTGGAATTGCTCTGCCGAATTCCATTTCTATATTCATATGCATCATTTCATGGACAAGGAGTTCAGCAAGAGGAGGACATTGAGAGTTACCTGCACAGGCTATAATTCGCCCATTAAGTTCTCTTGTTTCATAAGTCCCTCTCACTCTCATCCCTTTAAATTGTAAAGCTTTTTCGAAATAGCCTACCTCTTTATCGGCAGTTTGACTTGCATTAAGGATAAATATAGCCGATCCTTCTGTGTTGGCCTTATGATAAGCTGCCCGCACATAGTCAGATTTAGAGGATTTTAAGGCATAGTCTGCTTGAAGGACCATATTCTTAAGATCAGGTGTTTCAAGATAATAAGGCGTTCCATAAAGCCTATACTTGAAATGGATAAGTGGCCCATTTTTATAGAAAAATGGAACTTGAGTTTCTAAAATCTCCAGATCACCAATTTTAGGTCTTCCTGCCAAATAATAGCACCATGATTTTTTTAATAGCTGAGATGTGAGCCCAGAGGGAAGCTTTCCCTCAAACTTAACAAGGTTTTGGATTAAGGAAGTCTCTTGATCTGCTGAATCAACAAAGCGAGGATCTTTGAAATCTATTGTTGCTAGCCTCAATTCAGTATACTGAATGTTTTGCTCAATTGATTCACCCTGATGGGCTGGAATATTGTCTATGTCTTCTACATGCGTCTCAACAGGTTGGCTATCCAAGACAAGCATTGTTGGCAAATCTGTTATTGTCGCAGTAGATTGTATAGATAATTCAGGTAGAAATTGACTTTGCGATAATGGGATTGAGATTGAATTGATAAAATTAGCCCACGCATTTCCCAGTTTTTGGTAGGTTGCGGCGTTAGAAATGGAACCAAGAGGATCATTGATAACCTGATAATCCTTGTACCTATATTGCAGAATAAGTTGAGAGTCTGCTGTAGAAGGTCCAATAGGCACAGACATCCCTGCTTTATGATCATTGAGCTGGCCATTAACAGATATGAGGATAGGGGTAGCCTGTTGTGCTTCCTGCTGGTTATCAGCTGTGAATGAGAATCCAGAACCAGCTGTTACTGTTGTTTCTGGTTTAGGCTTTGATTTGTGAACGTTTGTTGCGTGAACACCGTCACCTGAAATTATAGCCCCATTCAGGTCAGCAGAAACAACTTCTACCTTATTTCCTGTATTGGTTCTATCGATCTGTAAGCCTGTTTCTCCTGATGCAGTCTGTCGGCTATAACCAGAATGGACGTGAACTTCTCCAGTTGGAGATCCCGCAATATTAACACCGACAGATCCACCGAACCCGCTAAACTGACTCTTATTTTGTTTGGTGTTAGCAATCAGGTTCGTGATGATTCCTTTCTGGGCCTGACTAAAGTGAGCAAAGCCATTATTCAGAACTAAAATGGCTGGAACGTTCCCATTACCGATATTTGCGTGCCCAATAACATACTGGGTCCCTTTATAGCGCGACTCATCATAAAAAGCCCCAGCGGATACATCGATACTGGATGAGTCAGTACTGAAAAAGCCAACAAGTCCCATGAACTGGCTCCACTCATAACTATGCAGTTTAGCTCCATTTATAGTCCATTTATTCAAATAATGGGCAAGTTGACCAGAAGATAGATTAAAGCCATTGTACTGTTCTAATTTTCCATTAGATCTAGGTAGGATCAAAAGCCCTACATTTAAACAAGCCTCACCCAAAAATTCATCTTGACGAATGTGAGTACGCCGTCCAAAACGGAAACTAGCGTGTGGATTGAAGATTTTGTCATATTTTCCTTGGCTCACGTCCTCCAACAAATCAGAAGCTTTCCTGATTTGGATTAGGATGGAATCATTTTCACTGATACTGAATAGCCCAAAAGAGAAGTTAAGTTCCCATTCTTTAGTTATCCTTTCTTTCCGTAAAATGGAACGCACAAGGCGGACCTTTTTACTATCAAGAATAACTGGAGAGTGAGGAATATCTATCCGCGCATTTAAATAAACATGACCATTGCTAGAACGTATAAAAAGCGGAGCTCTATCATTAAATGTTGCCAGGGATTCAATTTCTTGGTAAGTGCGCTTTTTCTTGAGAAATAGCTTCTTCACCCCAGAAAAGGGACCAGATCCTACGGAAGGTTTCTTGATTTTCAGCTGATAACCACGGATAGAATTGAAGCGAGCGTCATCTTTACAATTATAGAACATGCCCTCTTGAGTGATAAAATGTCCGCTTTGATAAATTAGTTCCCCTTCTGGCGCCATAATATAAAAGGCCCCGTTGGGTGCTTTAACATGGCCGCTAAAGAAAGCTGTATCATAGCATTTTTTTCCTTTACGTCGACTATATGTATCCAAATATGGGCATGCATACCCTCCATTAAAGAATCCTTCTTTGCACCAAACCTCCCCATTGCCGCCAATAGCTTCAAAGTTAGTTGTTTCCCCATAAAATTTTCCATTACTGAAAATAGTTAGGACACACGGTTTGTTTTGGCCATCTGTTGGCTCCGCATTTGAACTGCCTCCACGTAAGGTAACAGTAGAGATTTGGACATCGTTGGTTTCTCCCTTCGCACCTTTCATATCCTCTTGCGTGGTTATGATTTCATGGCCACATCTAATGGCTTTTTCACCATATAGTATTAACTTTTTTAAGGCTTCTAGCAAAACCCCATGCTGAATCACTAGCTTTCCACTCAAAGCATACAGGGCTAGCACGCCTTGTGCCGTATATTTAGAGTTCGGGAGAACAGTAATCGCATCAGCCATCAAAGTAAAATTTGGGACCATGATCGGTGTTGTCTCACTGGAAAATGCATGAGGACCGTTGGTCCAGATAAACATTTCATTAACATTAACGTTCGCAAAATGTCCCCGTCCAGCCAATGCATCAGGAGCATTAATGTCCTGCCCAATCAAAATCCATTTGTCAGCATTAACGTCTAGCGGACCCTCGATAATTACTGGGTGAGTTGGTCCTTTATAAGGTGGGCGATCGGGCGCTGTCGTTTCTGGCGCTGTCGTGGTAGGTTCAACTTGAGGAAGTTGCTGAGGCTCTGAGGAAACAGGAGCTGCTGCTAACGGCATAGCAAGCGTCATTGATGTAATGAGCTGTTTTACATTCTCGGCTGTGGTGATTGGACCATTTCTATTTAAAATCTTAGTGATATCTTGGGCTGAATCATCAATGCGTTTAATTAATTTTTGTTTGCCTTTTGTTTTATTAATCCCAACCCCAAGTTTGATCAGAAGATTATATGCTGTGGTATCATTGATTTTTTCTGCTACCTCTTTCGCCTCTTTATAGGATAAGTGTGGCCATTTAGTCCAAATAAGTTCTGCAGTAAATCCTTGAGGTACTATGCCGCTTACAAGATTAATGACGGATCTTTTTTCAAAGTTTGGATCTACTTTTTTTATTATTTTGTAAGCGCCCTTAATAGCGAGTTTTTTGGTGTAATTATTAGATGCAGAATCTGCTTGTAATAACAAGATCCAATTAAGATACTCAACCAATTTCTCAATGTCTTTTAGTTTTAGTGTTGGCCATTTTTCCAAGACATATGCAGTATCTATTTTTACGCCATTTCCTGCCTTCAGACCAAGCTCATGACGCAAGACATCTGTATTAATGTGGGTAACACGTGGCGGATTAACTGATGAATCTTCTGGAGCTTTCTCAGAATCTGCCTGTGCCTGTTCAGAAGCATTAGCATTAGGTGGAGTCCATTCAGACTGTTCTCCTGCTTTTGTATACACTGTACAACCAGGAGTATTCAAAATTATGCCAGAAGTGAGGGTAGCAGGCCCATCTGCACAGTCATGAATGATCTGCCCACCCGGAAGCATATCTACTCTACCCCCAAATCGCGACTCCTTTTCCCCATAAACAACTACTAAATTTCCACCTTTAAAGACAGATGTTGGTGTTGTTTCAGCTGTTCTGGCGGCAACCTGATGGGTTCCTGTGGGTGAAGAGCATTCCATAAGGCCACTATCTACTGCATGTCCCTCCGAAGAATGGACTGTTTCTCTATCCTGGCTGCGCATTTGTCCTTCATTACTGGCACTAGTCCGCCCATCAACGATCGCTGTCTTCCCCTCCATGGATCCCCGATTAACAGCAGTTTCCTTTCCTGAATATATGATAGATCCATGGTTCTTAACGGAAGACCCCTCTTCAGCTAACAGATTTTTATCTGACATAAAGACTGCATCTCCGTCATTGGCCTGATGAGCCTTGAAAGTAGGATCTAGAGTTAAATTTCCACCTGCATGAGCCGAGATTTGATCACCAATATAATGATCTCCACCAAGTCGATAAGCACCAAGTGTTGTAAAAATGCTTTTCCATACAACTTGTGTACTCGAACTAGACCCCCATCCTGCAAAAGTATCTCTTGAACAGGCAACGATAAGAGAATTAGAATCAGAGTTCCAAAGACTTGCTACACTTTTATTGCCAGTGATTGAGAGAGATCCCCATTCGCAATTAAGTAACGCATTTGTTGTCTGATGGGGAAGCAATACTGACATACCCGCATTTAAGACTGTTCTACTTAAGCGCTGCCACATCTCAACATCCGCGACCATTCCGTGCAGTTGATCTAAGGTGAGGTTGGAAATGTCTAGATTTCTAACCATACCAAGATTAAACCCCTTTAGATCTAATCCAGCATAAAAACCACGCACTTGCATTCCTGTCTTTGCTGCTGAAGCAGTAAGATCCAAACCCTGACCTAATTTTCTAATTAAATGCGCAGAACGCCATGTCTCTGGGTCTTTAAAATCTCTTGCGAATTTCATAACGATTTTAGAAGGATTGAACAGATCTTGCCGCTTAATGCTCAAAAAATCTTCCAACTTACTGGCAGACGTTATAACACCTGAGCCGATCTGAATAGCTTTAACAGCAGTACCTACTGGACCTTGTATGCTAGATCCCACTGCCAGAGCTGAACTTTGCCCCCACTGTAAAAGATTGGAAACTATATTGCCTTTGGATAGGTTCGGCAAAGCAAAGGCGCATCCTACTCCCCCTAGCAGACTATATTTAAATATTGAATTGACCTTATAGTTATTTGACTGAATAAGATTTAATGCATCTATATATAATATGGAGTTTATAAGCAGTTGATTTGAGGCATTCAAACGCGATAGCACAGGAAGGTAGGTAGATGTATTTATTTCTAGCTTTCCAAATGAAATCTTGGAAAAAATTGGTAAAGTTAACAGGCTGGAGTTAATGCACCCATTTTTCCCTGTAATGTTACTTTGAAAAAGAATAAAAAGGTTTGTGTCACTAAAAAAGGACCCATCTGATTCTATTGAACCTTTGTACCCTAACACTCCCTCTGCTTCAATGTGATGACCAAATGCATGCATCGATCCATAGCACTGGAGCCATTCTCGAGATTTAATAAACTTTCTCTTACCAGGAGCAGTATCATCATCTCCAAAATGACCAATCAGGACACTGGTTACCCCACCTGAGGCGTCTTTATCAGATTTCTTAGATTGAACAGTTGCTCCTTTTTGAACTGTGACTCCGTGTTCTGCTATTAATGTTGTGTTACCACCAATACTTTGTATATTTTCAGAAACAGTGATTTTGCCTTCGGTCGATTCACAATAATTGTTTTGAGCATCGCATCCCCCAACAACTTGATCAGTTCGTGTTTTTAAAAAATTGGTTTTTTCAAGCTTGATTCTTCCTCCTGGTTTGCTGTCGATAGAGTCTGCCTCTCTAAAAAGCTGCTCACCTTCAATATCTAAGGACTCACCCTCCATTAATCGTTTCTTGGCATTAATAGATGTTGTTTTTGTTCGATATTCTGCAGAATTATACAGGTTGCCAGAAGATACGAGTGCGATGACACCACCTTTAAAATGAACTCCCGTTTCAGCAGCAAGAGTAGCAGAAGCATTTTGAAGATGGGTATCTATGATATGAAACTCGGCCCCAGTCTTATTGATGATATCTTTTGCTGAGGAGTCTAGAGTCTGAGAAGAAATACATGCTGTTGGGTTATAAGATAGCTTTTCTGTTGCTTCTATTTTTCCTCCTTGACTTAAGCGTGTATGTCCTGCCAGAGTAGCATTTTTTGCCCTAACAGACATCGCTCTTAAATCAATCTTATTCTGCTCTAATTGCCTGAATTCATCTGAAATATCGAACAAGCATGCCCCTTGTCCGCTTTGGAAACCACCCAATGTACACCTCACAGCTTGAATAACGGCGGTTTGACGAACCTTCATGTTTCCACTTATTTTGGCTTTTGGTGCCTTGATAACGATGACATTGTCCGAAAAAATTCCGGATTCCGTAAACCCAGATGCATCTGTAAATGTTTGTCCTGCAAGGAAAGATAAAGGCGTGTTTGCTGACTTGATTTTTGCGGCTTGAAAAATGCTTCCCTTAGCTGAAAAATACGCACCTGGTGGTAATTTAGATAACAAAGATGCTTGTTTCCTAGAGAGCGTTGCTCCCCTTTTGGATCGAGTTTGGTCAAACCCTACATAGACTTCACCGTTTTTTAGAACCTGATTTCCCTGACTATACAGACTAAGATGATGTTGGACGGAAAATTTTGTCGTCGATTGCAGGGATATATCACTGCGACAACTAAAGACAAATGCAAAAACCTTAATCTCATTTTCCAGAGTCGTTTGTTGAGCATTGATCTGTGTGATTCCCAACCATTCACTTTTGCCATGGAGGCGAAATTCATTAAAGTTGTTTCCCTGGCACTCACCTGTCACTTTGAAAATGGATTGAGCATTTTTTTTATGAAAAAGGTCACAGCCTGGTTCAGTAAAATAAAGATTATCAGCCTCAAACTCCCCAGAATTAGCAGTTTTCTTAACATGCAAAATTAAAGAATTACTTCGCATAGCTCCCATATTATTTAAATGGGGCGTTTTAATTTCAGTCTTCTGGTCTAAAGTTATGGTACCGCGATTAATAATTGCATCAGTACATTGAATGCTCCCTAAGCCAATCGAAAGATTTGCCTCTAATATTGTTTCTAACTTTGAACAATCAACCGCTAAAATCTTATGAATTGTGGAATCACCACCGAAAACAAAACGTCCGCGGGTAAGAGTCACACCATTGGATGGATTACTAAAGGTGACGCCTGATTCAAGAACACAGTCTCCATTAACATCAAGCGCCAGGAAGTCTTTGAGTTCAATTGGATCACTGAAGGTAATGGAGCCAGCTGATTCTACAAGTAATCCACCTAATCTATCATCATCTTGGCTAGACGATGCCAACTGACCACGATTTAAAGAATTCACAAATCTCACAGGGCTATTGGTAGATAGAGTAATGGTAGCAACCTGGCCAATTTTTGTTGACCCAAAAACACAACTGCCAATTTCTAGACCTTGTGCTGTGAACAAGAAGTGTGAATAGTCTGCCGGCACTGATGAAAGATCAATCATCAATCCATTGTGTTGATCTCGCACTACTTCCACAACATGGGCGCTAGCCTGTATAGGGGTAGACTGCCCCGCATTGACAGAAAAGATTGAAACAATAAGGTAGGCAATAATAACCCCAAAATTTTTCATGATTTACCGGAGAAGATTAGAGTTGATGAAATGGATTATAGGATTTAAGCCGTTTCTTATACTGCTCAATCTTTTCCTGATCTTTTAAATCAATATCAATAGAATATTCATCAATGCCAGGACAACTAAAACGTAAAGTCACTTGAATTGAGGATGGTAATTTCTTCAATTTACCAAGAATATCATCGTCCATATAGTAGACCCCACCTATAGAAACTGTTTCTAACAGAGAGATACGAAATACGGGCAATCCAATAATGAGAACGCTAAGTTTTTTTAGATTTTGAAGTACAGGTATAATAGGTTTCAAAGCAGTACTATTTTCTTGATTAAGATGGAATAGCAGCACTTCAAGGTTACTTAATTGAGGAATAATACTGATGAGTTTTTGTGCCGCCAAAGGTGAAATATCTGCTTGTGGGGTTAAATATAATTGCCTTAAAGTCTCTCTATTGTGCTCCAAAAGAATAATGAAAGTTGATGGAGATTTGAAAGAGGGAAAGCTAAACAAAGGAGAATCTAAGATAGCTTTTTCTACTCCTCTTGTTAGACTCATAAAGGTTGACACTTCATCATCTGTATAAGGGCGAACGAAATCCCTGGGATTGTAGACCATAAAAGCAACTGTATTCAGCTTTAAATTGAAAGCAGTCGTTTGTTGACTGAGAATAAAATTGATTAAAGGTTGCGTAGATTTTTGATTAACTAATTTTAGAAAATCTATCTCAAGATTTACTTTTTTTGCTTTGAATTGTTTGATCAATTTAACAACTTGATTTGGATAGTCCGGAAATTTGCTCGAATCCAATTGGTGCAAGTTGAAATCCATAGTTCCAATTTGCTGATCAGCATTTTTATAGTTCTCAGTGGATTGCAAATAAAGTAGTAAATTAACCACATCAAAATTAGTATGATCAATATTCAATTGTGTTAAAGGCAATTGATTTAAGCTCTTTATCTGAAGAGCCGACTTTTCGGCTCTCCATCTGTTGGCATAAAGGATTTCCACAAGATCTAGATACTTATGTATAATTAGCTGCTGTTGATCAGCTGATTTCCCAAGAAAGCTAATTTCTAATAGACGGGACCACGGTGTTAGCAACGGGCTGCAAATAAGAGTTTGTTTTAAAATACTAAACACGTCTGAAACAGTTGTTTCTGGGTCACTGAGTGCTTCAGTTAAATCAACCGCAGCAAATGGCTCTTTTTTATTTCCAGCAGAAGTAATAGTGATATCAAAAGGCTCAGCAGAGTTCAAGCAGTGACAAACTTGAGACGTCGCAGTTTCACTTGATTGGCTGGACTCCAGAAGATAGTAACTTCCTGACTGGAAATACTCATCGAAAGTTGCGTGTGGGGATAAAGCCAGTTGAATTGGCGTATAACGAGCGACAGTTAAAGGAATTGTTCTTGGATTTTCTCCATCAATTTTTTCTCTAAATTGATACCTCCCTCTTATAGGAACACAAAGATGAAATGTGTCCTGACGACTGTAATAAACTATTTGAGCCAATTTAGGGCTCAATGGAGATGCAGTATCTCTTGTAATATATCCACTAAGGTTATCTAAACTGTCGGTTTGCAATGCAATGCCCGTTGTTAATTCTTCCTCAGTTACAAACCCTGCATAGGGTTCTAAAGATTGGAGATCATTATTAACGCGTTTCCATTCAAGGAATTCTGGTGTTTCAATGAGATATTTAACCTTGTGAACGGACCGTAATAAGCCACATGGCTCCATCTCTAAAATGTCTTCACCCGATGAACCTTTCATTGATCCCTCCTTCAAAGAATCATGATGAAATGTGTAGATCTGTTTCCTCTTCAGAAGCTTGTCAATTTCTTGGTTGGCTAGAACTGGGTCATCAGGGGGTAAAAAACCATATATAACGAAAATATCCGTCTTATGAAGGGCTTTATCAATGTTCAAGCTCCAGTCATAAAAATACAAAAGCTGGTGAGGTTTACTAAACTCAATTCTAGGAATTTGAAAAGTTCCAGGTAGGCTCTCTTGCTTTATTCCATCTTGAGCTTGATTCCAAATGTATTCCCGCGTCGCAAAACATTTCCCCTTTAAAGAATCGAGAAAATTTTTCATCGAGTGGGCTGGATCATATGTAGTCTTGAAATCAGCTTTAACACGTTGCTCTTTGACTGTCGCTGTTAAGGTAGTAGGAGAGTAGTCGGGAATAGCGAAAGTTATCGCTAATTGAGAACCATCTTTTATAGCTTCAGGGGCAATTTCTTGAATTTTGCACCATTGTTTATCCAATTCATATCGCGAACATTGAGGATTCCAAATGTAGTGCTCTTCATCTAAAAATATTTTGCGATTTGCATCTGCTGCAAAAACAGATTGAGATAAAACACTTAAAAGCAACAAAAATCGAACAAACACAACGAAATCCTATTATAATTTTTTTTATTAGATGTTCATCCTTAAATTAATTAAAGTACCATCAACAAACTACCCGGGAATTCTACCCAGGTGCTACACTAGAGTAAAAAATACTCTAGCGTCTTTACAGTTGTGAGGAGTGGAAGTAATTTGAATTTTACTTAAGAATGAATTAGAGAGAGTTTTCATGTGATCTCTTGTGGCTCATACTTGTGAATTCAATTAAAATGAAAGGGATATATAGGATGAGTCTTCCTTTTAAAGATGTTCTTCTGGAAGATGTATATACAAAAAATCTTACCACCATAGCTGGCATAAAATTTACACGTCGAGAAATTGATATTATTGCTTTTCTCATTAGGGGCCGCTCTGCCAAGAAAATAGGAGCATTCTTTTCTCTTTCTCCTAAAACTGTTGAAAATTATACCCGTAATATCATGATTAAGCTGGAGTGTAACTCCAAAGAAAGTATTATTGATTTTATTGAGCAATCAGGTCAATTTTCTTATCTCAAAAAATACTACACCCTTTTACTGCGAGATAAAGCCTTTGAAAAAGCTCTGCGTTCTATTTCTTCTTTAAAAGAAAACAATGACATCGCTTGTGCATTGGTATGTGGCCAAGGGAATCATTCTCATGCTGTTTTTATGAGACGTCTTGACAAACACTTAAAACTTGTCGGCTTTCAAACCTCTTTTGAGATACGAGAACACCTTGCATCTCTGAATCAGTTGAAGATGGAAAAGAAGCCGTATCAGAATGATGTCGTCATGTTTTATGGTGTTTCTCATTCGCTTTTTAACCAGGCTCAAGCTGAATTAAATCCCCAAGGTAATAAACAATCCTCTTTTCCAGAGAATATTTATGTTTGTGAATATCAAATTTTTTTGTGCTTGGAAGCGGATAAAAATCAAGAGATTGCGGAGAAAGAGGAAAACCAAAGCTATTATGACTTGGTTTTTGAGATTCTTAAAATTCTTCTCCCACGTCCTAATTTTGAGAGCGTCATCTCAGAATTTAAGAATGCAGATCCATATCATTCTCAAGAATCCTTACAAAATCCTCCTTCTCTTACCCCCTTATCTCATAAAGGAAAGTCTCAGAATCCTGTTGCTTTCGGGTTAAAAAATATAAATCAATCGGCTGTTTTATGCACCTTTCTAGGAGCAGGATTGCTGTTAGCACTCTTTTTAATAGTAAGGCAGCAAAGTTTTAATAATTTCCTTACGCCTTTAAACATAGGGAAGGAAGGAGACGTCCTTGTGCGCAGTGATCTTGCGCTGCCTTCTCACACAGCTCTGCTGCAAAGACCTGAATTACTCCAGAAGATGACGAATTGTTTTAACGCTCAACCTGAAGGTATTCGCACCCTCGCTTTAGTAGGGATAGGAGGGTCTGGAAAAACGACATTGGCCCGGCAGTATGCTCGCCAGCAACAGGCCTCTATTGTTTGGGAAATTAATGCAGAAACAAAGAATAGCTTGATTGCTTCATTTGAAAATCTTGCGCACACATTGGCGAGAACAGAAGAAGAGAAGAAAGAGATAAGAGAGATCCAAGAGACGAAGGTCCTTGAAGAAAGAGAACAGAAATTGGTTCGGTTTGTGCGAGACCGTTTTAGAGCTCATCCTCATTGGATTCTAATTTATGATAATGCTGAGCAGTTTGAAGATATTCAAAAATATTTTCCTCAAGATCAAAAAATGTGGGGAAGGGGGAAGGTGCTTGTAACAACAAGGAATAGCCACAACAATACTTATGTTAATTGCACCTTAAGTATTGAGCCACTAGAAGCCGATGAAAAATTAAAACTTTTTATTAAAATTATAAATGGTAAAGAAGCAGGTCAGCTTACTGAAAATGAAAAAGTACAAGCGCGACAATTTTTGAGTAAGATTCCATCTTTTCCCTTAGATATTTCTGCAGCAGCATACTATATAAAAGCGACAAATGCTCCTTACGAGACTTATCTTAAGCACTTGCAAGACTACAATAAAGATTTTGAACTGATTCAAGGAAACCTTTTAAAGGAGGCAAGTGAGTACACCAAAACACGCTATCGTATTATTACTCTCTCAATTCGAAATATTATTAATATAAATAAGGAATTTAAAGATCTTTTATTGTTAGTGAGCCTTTTAGATTCTCAAGATATTCCAAGAGAGTTTTTAGTAAGTTACAAGGGAGATATGTTAGTAGACAGCTTCATATATAATTTGAAAAAGTACTCTCTCATTATGGGTTCCCTACCTTCCAACTCTTCTGGTGGCTCATTTTTTTCACTCCATCGAAGCATACAATCCATCATTCTGACATATCTTACAAAGAATTTTAATGGAGAAAAAGACAGACAGCTCATAAAAGATATTACGCATGTAGTTGAAGAAAATATTGCGAGTGCATTAAGAAAAGCGGATGCTGTATTGATCAAACTCTCTATATTTCATGGTAATTCTTTTTTAAGCCATAGTAACTTAATAAATTCATACATGAGTGGATTAATAGAAAGTGAAATTGGTCGTTCTTATTTATTTTTTGGAGACTATATAAAAGCAAAAACATTTTTAGAAGAAAGCTATGCCAAATTAACTAATAATGCCCATGAAAAAAACTACGGAAAAATAGCAAGAGTATTAGCTTATATGGGGATTTCTTACAAAATCCTAGGAGATTATGGGAAATCTAAGGCATTCCTTAAAAAAAGTCTTTCCATCTATGCGAATCATTTACCAAAACCAAATAAAGATTCAATTATGGCTGCATCTTTTTTAGGAGAAGTTTATAGAGAATGTGGTGCTTATGAAGAAGCCAGAATACTTTTGGAAGAATCACTTCTTACTTGTAGAAAATATTTTTCAGATAGTAAAGATGAGGATATCCCTAGAATTATGGTACACCTAGGTGTTGTTTATAGAGACATCGGAGATTATGAAAAAGCAAAAGCCTTTCTTACCCAAGGTTATACAATTTTTAAGGAACGATATCCAGAAAAGCATACCGGCATTGCAATGGCATCCACGTTTCTAGGGGATGTTTATAGGCGCTTACAAAAATACGAAGAAGCCGAAGAGTTGCTTAATCAAGCTCTTATCATTTATAAGAGTCTTTTCTCTGATAAACATTTGTCAATTGCCAGAATAAATGCATACTTGGGGAATTTATATAAAGATCTTGGCAACTATAAAAAATCCAAGCTGCTTTTTCAACAAGCTCTTGCTTTATACGAAACTCATTTCGGGAACAATCATATTGCTACTGCGCAAATTCTGAGGGATTTTGGAAAAGTTTGCGTTGAAGATAGGAGCTTGGAAGATGCTGAAGAGTTACTAAATAGATCTTTAAAAATCTTCCTAAAAAGCGAGCATCCCGAGAGTTATATTTCATTAGAAAATTTAGCAGAATTATCTTTAAAGAAATTTACGTTGGCAATGAAAAGGGGAGATGTGCAAGAGGCTCAAAAGTTTAAACAACAAGAAATTGAATATATGCGACAAGCACTAGAAATTACTCAATGTTATTTTCCAGAGGATTCTCCTCACGTAACCAGAATACAAAATAAGATCTCTTCTATATTTCTTGAAAAAGCCTCTGAATGACCAAATTAAGCTCATTAATAAGCTCTTCTATATATACTCATAAAATTTAGATTTTCTACATACTTAATTTCTAAATGCAACATGTATCTTGAAATTAAGTTTATAAAGGTATAGCTAATCTTTAGAGGCTGGAAGAGGAGACTCTGGAAATGCAACGAGATATAAAATCTGAGGTTCTGATTAGAGCCCTCTTCCAATAAGGTCTATAGCTGGACAGTATCTGAGAAAGGCCGTCTTCTGGCCTATTCTGAATTCACATGGTGAGCTAAAGACTACGTTGACTATACTATTATAAATAAAAGGATGGAAGATGATTGAAGCAATTCTAGGGATCGATATTTCTAAGAAAGATCTTTCTTTGGCTCTTCTTTCGAAGGGAACCTATAAAAAGAATAAATTGCCTAATACTCAAGAAGGGTTTGAAGAGCTAACGCAGTGGCTGTTAAGCAAGGCGTTGATAAAATTAAGGCTTGTATGGAAGCAACAGGGAGCTATGGAGAAAAGCTGGCTGATTATCTTTACGCAGAAGGCCATGGCGTGCATATTATTAACCCTGCCTGTAGGTATTTGTTAAGAGTAAGCTAAGTCGCCATAAGACAGACGAGGCAGATGCCGTTCTTATTGCAGAGTATGCCAGTAAAAATGAGCTTAGGCCCTATAAACCGAGCCCGTTTTACTTTAAAGAGCTAAGATCGCTATATCGTTGCTCTCAAAATCTTAAGCTTCAAAAAACTCGAATCAGTAATTTCCTTGAAAATAAAGACAATTTATCTCGAAGCGGGCACCGTCAACTTAACTAATAGAGGGTAGATTTCTGTTGCGAAGTGTCAACTTTAAACAGAAAGAAGCGGTAGAGCCGCTTCCAGCCAAATAGCCTTGGCGGCTGCAAAAGCAAGTCGTTGATCGGAAGCTTTATTCTTATACCGACCAACTTCTACTGAAAAGATATTGCGGACCTTGCCCATCAGGGACAATAATCTCTGAACTCCAGATGCAGACTTAAATTTTATCAAGCATTTTTCTTTACGGCGAGTCGGTTGATGGGCGTTCCCAATACGATTGTTGAGCCGCTTGTGAGTCCGGTGATCTGTTTTCCGGCACATGAATTGGATTGGCTTTATATAGCTTTTCAGTTTGTCGGTAACAATAACCCTTGGGACTGGGTACATCCCCAATAATCGGCTTAGGAATCTGATAGCCGACCTTTTAATGCGACGCTTTTGGAGAAAGACATCGAGCTCCATCCCTTCTTGATCGACAGCTCTCCATAAGACAAACATCGGTGCCGTCATCAACTATGTTTGTAAAGATTTAAGTTTAGCATTAGCAATAATGACGAT
>ERZ778018.1881-NODE-1881-length-15246-cov-9.638009_pt1 | contig 15246 bp, 14 predicted proteins | sample MGYA00375748_ERZ778018 | MGnify/ENA primary metagenome ERZ778018 (study PRJEB29350, sample SAMN05509839) | bioreactor metagenome | biome: bioreactor; material: wastewater | place: South Africa: University of Cape Town | collected 2014-04-22 ... | reverse complement strand
GTTTTCATCCTTCCCCCCTCGCGGGGGAAGGTGGCCCGAAGGGCCGGATGAGGGGACGACGCGCAAGGCGACCGCTGACGTCCAGGGCTTGCCGGACGGGCCATCGCGAATTTCGACGGTCGCCTGGCGCGTCGTCCCCCTCATCTGACCGCTGCGCGGTCTGTCTTCCCCCGCGAGGGGGGAAGATTCGTTCAGACCCCCCCCTAAAATCCGCGACGGCCAGAATGACGAAGAGGCGAGGCGTTCGCGCCCCGCCCCTCATTCAAACCGCAGCAACCGCCTGGCGGCCATAATTTTTTCGATCGCTCGCCCCGGCGTTCCCGACACTATCTCTAACGCCAGAGCGAGAAACCGTTTCCGGTCAAAGCGATCGGCCGTGCGAGCCGATCCCAGGCCGTCCGACTGCTCCCAGGCTAGTTAGGTCCAGGAGTCTCCGCGGGTGGACGTCCTCATTTATACGTCGCGCGACTCGCGCCACCAAGCCCGAACGCGGTGTGGGATCGCACCGGCATCCCGGCTTCGAGGCAAAGCGACGGCCTGAAAGACCCTACGAAGACCCCGCCTTTTTTCGGTCGCCGCGCCTCGGCCGAGGTTTGGACACCTGGTTTTCAGGACGGTCGCGTGTGGGCTACGCATTGGCTCGGCCGGACGTCACGATCCCGAAAAAAAAACGCTTCGCGCGTTCGAAACCACGTTTTATGTGGCACTACTAGGTGGAGCATCGCGTCTCCGGCGTCTTTGACAATTTGGGGGAGGGGACGGGCGAGCGAACGCCCGCGCGGCCGGCCTTGCGCGCGTCGCCGAGGTCCGCCTTTGTAGGCTGGATCGTGACCCAGCTTGGAGAAGGCCTCGGCGCGCGAGGGCTGGGTCCAGACCCAGCCTACGCGGACACATTCGAAAACGACGAGCGAACCCAAGCCGTTGGCGACGCAACCACTTGTTACACCAATAGGTTGCAACGACGCAACGCGGCCGGGCGGCGCGCGAGCGAAGCCAATTTCGAGGGGTCGTTCAGAGGACGGCGGCGTCGTCGAGTTCGAGGTCGGGGAGGAAGACGGGGCCGATGCCGCGGCGGGGGCGGTCGGGACGGCTGGACATGAGGGCGGCGGCGTGGTCGTGGAACCGGGCCAGCCAGGAAGCGGCGGCGCGAAGGCCCTCGTCGGGGGCGACGCCGCCGCGGGAGGGGTACGACCAGTCGATCCGCTGGGCCTGCAAAAGCGCCCGGATCATGCCGCCGACGTGCAGGCGTTCGCGGGGGGAGAGGGCCCCCCGGCGCTCCAGGGCGAAGCCCAGCAGGTCGGCGGCGGCGCGGCAGCGGTCGTAGAGGTCGGAGTCGGCCGGCCGCGCCGCCAGCGTCCCGCCGACGGCCGCGGCGGGACGGCCCAGCACGCCCACGGGGTTCCGCGCCAGGTGCAGCTCCAGCGACATGGCGCGGACGGCGCGGGACTCGGCGAGCAGATCCAGCAGCCGCGCCAGCCAGATCTCGGCGCCGCCGGCGGGCCAGGCCCTCGCCAGGTCGTGGGCCGAAAGCGCGACGACGGAGACGGGCTCGGCGGGGGGTTCGGCGTCGGGAGGGGGCGTGAAGGCCAGGGCGGTCCAGCGGTCGAGGAAGTGGCGGGCGTGCTCGGCGGCGGCGGCCGGCGCCAGGTCGGGGTCGGCGTAGCGGGGGTCGCGGCCGTAGCCGGCGTGGGGGTCGACCGCGGGCCCCGGCGGCGGGGAGACGGCATAGGCGGCCACCCCCTCGGGGGTGATCATCGGCGCCAGCGCCCGCGTCGGCGGCAAGACCGTGCCGCGGAGGAAGGCGTGCTCGGCGACGCCGAAGAACCGCAAGCCGCGGGCGGCCATGGCGGTCTCCAGGCCCGGCGCGTAGGCCAAAAAAGGGAGCCAGACGCCGGCCGGCCTGGCGTCGAACCGGGAGGCGTGGTCGGCGGCGGCCAGGCCGATCTGGGCCGCCGCGACGGTCGGGTCGGCCGCGACGCTGGGGAGCCAGGCGTGGCTGGCGGTCGTGGGGATCGCGCTCACCGCGCCGGATGCGTTCCAGCTTCGGATCGGGGCCATGGCGTCGCCGCCGTGTTCGGCGAGGAACCTCAGCAACGGCCGGTTGCCGTTGCCGACGCGCTCCAGCTCGCGGCGGACCCGACGCCGCGCCGAGGGGTCGGCGGCCAGGGCGGTCCAGCTCGGGCTGATCGCCAGGGTGATCGAGGCGTCGCCCCCGCGCGCGGCGAAGTCGTCGATCGCCATGAGCAAGGGCCAGAAGACCTCCACCGCGGAGCGCGCCCAGTCCGGCCCGGCGCCTCGGCCGGGGGGGGGCAGGGGGTGGTGGAGTTCCAGGACCAGGGCCAGGGCGGGCATGTCGGTTGGGGTCTCTCGGTTCGAGCGTCGGCGGTCGGGATCAGGGTCGCGGCGGGGCGGCCCGGAGCCGACGCGGCGGGGGCGTCGGCGAGGGGGCCAGACCCTCGCGCGGCAGATGGCAGACGCGGCAGTGGGTCAGGGGGTGGAAGTACCCCCAGCGCGAGCGGACGCCCAGGCACGCGGCCAGCGAGCGGCCGTCGAAGGGCAAGGCGATGGTCCGGGAGTTCTCGTCCAGGCCGACGTCCACGTCGGAGGAGCCGTGGGCGTTGAGGCCGTTGAAGGCGACGTCGGTGACGTCGAAGAGCCGGATGGCCAGCGCGGCGCGGACGGCCTCCGGCCCCAGCCACTGAAGCGCCGTCCGCCAGTCGTCGGGCCGGATCGACCAGGAGGCGACGACCTCGCGGGGCGAGGTCGGCGTCAGCGCCAGCCGCGACCGCAGCTCTGGGAACGGGGACGGCGACGGCGCGGGTCTGGCCGCGGCGGGCTCGTCCCGACGCGGGCGAGGGCGGGGGGGGCGGATTCGGCGGTAGGCGCGCAGCCACGAGGCGGCCACGGCGTCGGGCTGGATCCGGGGGCCCTCGAGCGCCGCGCCGATGCGGACGTCGGTCTCGCGGCGTTCGCGGTCGAAGAGGCCGGCGAGGATCTCGACGGCCAGGGCGTCGGGGTCGCTTTCGGCCAGGGAGATCGCCGGAGTGCCCAGCAGCCAGGAGGCGCGGGCGAAGGGGTCGTCGACCAGGAGGGGGGCGGGGGTGGCCAGGGCGGCGGCCTGGGAGACGGCGCCGTTCCAGCGGCCGACGCCCGGCTCGCGGGCGGTCCCCCAGCGTCGGGAGAGGAGGCCGTCGGCTTTCAAAAGCCGCTGGAGCCGCGCCGCGGCGGGCCCGGTCCCGTAGACCGCGGCGACCAGCCCCGGCGCCTGGGCGCGGGCCCGCTTCAATCCTTCGGCGATGGCGCGGGGGCGGGCGGGGACGCCTTCGGGGAGGGTGACGACGAGGTTGGGGCCCTCGACGGGGGCGAGGCGGGGCCCTTCGCGGTCGGTCCAGAAGGCGAGCCCGGCCTGGGTGGCGATGGAGGCGATCGGCGCGGCGGCGGACCCGAGCCGGACTCGGAGGCGTTCGGCGCCCCAGGGGTGGTCGCAGAACCAGGCGTCGGGGGGTCTGGGGGCGTGGCCGGCGAAGTCGGCGGCCTCGTCCTCGCCCCGGTGGGAGGCGACCACGACCGCCCCGCCGCCGCCGTGGGCGACCAGCTCGCAGGCGGCGGAACGGCCCCGGCGGTCGAGGGCGTGGACGACGTCGAAGTCGAACCCCAGCCCGGTGGAGCTGGCGGTTCGGACGACCGCGACGGCGAACGCGGCGGTCTCGTCGGGGGGCTCGCCGCCGATCTGGTGGGGACAGCGGACCTCCAGCCAGCCGGGATGGGCCTCGCGCTCCGGCTCGCCCTCGAACCAGCGGGTGAAGCCGACGACGTCGGCGCCCAGCCTCGCCAGCGCGGCGGCCGCCTCGCGGTCCAGGTCCCAAGCCACCAGCGCGATCCTCATCGCCGCCCGCCCCCCCCTCGTCCGGCCGGGCGACGCCCTCGCGCCGCCGCTCGACCGCTCCGAACTATAGCACGCGCGGAAGGCTGGCGAACCTCTTCCCAGGGCGCAAGCCGTCGCGAAGGCGCGGGGCGTCGCGGTCCTGGCGGTCGCGCCGGCGGGGCCTTTGGGGCCGTTCCATGAGGACGCCGCGGCCGGAATGACGGCCTTCCCCCCTCGCGGGGGAAGGTGGCCCGAAGGGCCGGATGAGGGGGAGGACGCGCCAGAGAGCCGTCGGGAGTCAACGCCGTTCGGGCGGGCTTTCGCGAGTTTCAACGGCTTACTCGCGTGTCGTCCCCCTCATCCGGCCGCTCCGCGGTCTGTCTTCCCCCGCGAGGGGGGAAGATCGTAATCGTCCTCGTCCGCCCACAAGGGACGGGCTCTCAGCCGGCTCGAAGCTCGGCGACGACCGCCTTGACGTCCTCGGTCTCCACCGCCCGGCCCGCCAGCGCCTTCATGGCGACCCCCAGCGCCATCCCCTCCTTGGGCGCGGCCCGGACGGCGTCGGCGACCGGGGCGAGGGCCTCTCGGATCTGTTCCGGCGCGAGGCTGGGCGGCACCCACTCGCGGATCATCTCCAGCTCCTCGGCCGTGAACGTGGTCGCGCCCGACTTCGCCTCCTTAAGCACGGAGCGCATCTTCTTGACCGCGTCGGCGTCCGACATCTCCGCGCCGGTCCCCAGGGTGAACTGGGCGATCCAGTAGCGGAGGAACGCCGTCCGAGCGGCGTCCCTGGCCTTCATCGCCGGGCCGAGCCGGGCCCGCATCTCCTGGACGATCGTCATCTCGATTCGACTCCCCGCAATCGGCCCCTTGGCCGGATCGGCGTCTCCATCATCCCCGCCCGACGGCCGATCGTTCAAGCCGCGCGGTCGACGGGCCGATGGGAATAACACGTTCGGATCAGCCACCACCCCAAGGGACCAGGAGGGACCATGAGCGCCGAGGACGCGACGCCGACGATCGACATGATCCGTTGGACCTTCACCGTCGATCCGGCCAAGCGGGCCGCGATCGAAGGCTACCTGACGGACCAGGGCCTGGAGGTGACGGTTCGCGGCGAGGAGACGATGATCGCCCTCTGGGACGAGCCGGAAGGCGAGATCGAGGAGGTGGTCGAGGGGCTGTGGGCCGTCGCCGGCGCCCCCTTCGAGATCACCCACGAGGAGTTCCACCGCACCGACCTGCTGGTCTACCACGACGCGGGCGACGACGACGCCCGGGCCGTCGCCTGATCCGCCGCGCCCTCCCCCGCGACGTCCGCCGGCGCGTTGCGGGGGGCCTCGACATCGGATAGCTTCGGGATCGAGGGTCCGCGATCGGGCCCGACACCCCGGAGACGCCGACCGATGACCGACCCGCGACGCCCCCTCGCCCCCGTTCGGACCCGGACCATCTCCCGCCGCGGCTTCCTGGCGGTCGGGGCCGCCGCGCCCCTCGCCCTGGGCGCGGGCCGCGCGTCGGCTCGGGAAAACCCGACCCTGGGGACCATCGAGCGGCTCGACCCGGCCCTCGACGACCTGATCGCCCCCGACGCCCGCGTCGAGCGCGTCGCCGAAAGCTCCGGCTGGATCGAGGGCCCCGTCTGGGACCGCGCCCACGATCGGCTCCTCTTCTCCGACACCATGGCCAACACGGTCTTTCAGTGGAGCAGGGGGGAGGGCCTCTCCGTCTTCCTCAAGCCCAGCGGCTACACCGGGAGCGTGCCCCGCGGCGGCGAGCCCGGCTCCAACGGCCTGACCTTCGACCATGACGGCTCGCTCCTGCTCTGCCAGCACGGCGACCGCCGCGTCGCCCGCCTCAAGGCCGACGGCTCGTTCCAGAGCCTCGCCGACCGCTACCAGGGGAAGCGGTTCAACAGCCCCAACGACCTCGTCGTCAAATCCAACGGCGACATCTACTTCACCGACCCGAACTACGGCCTCCTGGGCGAGAACCACGACCAGGGCAAGGAACTCGACTTCACCGGCGTCTACCGTCTCGCCGCCGACGACGGCGAGGTCACGCTTCTCACCCGTGAGCTCGACTTCCCCAACGGCCTGGTCTTCTCCCCCGACGAGAAGACCCTGTACGTCGGCAACTCCGGCTTCAAGCGCGCGATCTGGACCGCCTATCCCGTCGCCGACGACGGTACGCTGGGACCGGGCCGACCCTTCGGCGACGTCACCCCCATGGTCGGCGAGCGACCGGGCCTCCCCGACGGCATGAAGGTCGACGACCGCGGCAACCTGTTCGCCACCGGCCCCGGCGGCGTCCTGATCTTCTCCCCCGACGGCAAGCATCTGGGGACCATCGCCACCGGCTCGGCCTGCGGCAACTGCGCCTGGGCCGAGGACGGTAGCGTGCTCTACATCGCCGCCGACAAGCACGTCGGCCGACTCCAAACCAAGACCAGCGGCCGCATCCCAGGCCCGGCGAAAGCCTGAGCCGCGATCGTTCCGCCACCGCGACCTTCTCCTCGACCCTAGCCGAGCGGCGGCCACGCGATACCACCGGCATCGATGACCCGGGACGGGAGCGAACCGAAGACCCATGTTCGGCGCGATCGGTTACGAGCAGGCGGTCTACGGCAGCTTCCCGTTCTGGTCGCGAGGCTACGCCGTGCTGGTCGCCTCGGCCGACTGTCCCCCGGCCTGGATCGACGCCATGAAACGGGCCTGCGCCCGGTTCGGCGAGTCCCCGCCGGGCGTCGCCGGCTTCCGAAGCGTCTTCGCCCTGCCGATCGACCGCTCCTCCTGGATGATCGTCCAGGCCGCGTCGCTGGGACGCGACGACCAGGGCCGACCCGGCGCGCTGGCGTTCCACGCCCTGTTCGTCTCGCACTGGTCCTACCGCCGCGCCGGCGCCTCCCCACTGGCGTTCGTCCCCGGCTTCCGCGCCGACTGGACCGCCGCCGACCGGGACGCCCCACTCCCCCGAGGCCGCCTCAAGCCCGCCCCCCTCGGCCCCGCGAGGGACCACCCCGACGACGACCGCGTCGCGCCGATCGTCGCCGCCCTGTCACGAAGCCGCCGCGTCGTCGTTCAAACCCCGGAACCCGCCGACGCGCTGTTGCGATCCGTCTGGCGACGACTCCCCGGCCGCGTCCGCCGTCGAACCAGGGCCGCCTCGTGGGCCTTCGGCAACGCCAACCGCTTTGACTTCCTCGCCACCCCCAGGCTCGGCGCGCTAGTCCTCGACGGCTCCGAACTGGTTATTCAGGCCGACTCATGATTTAAAAGGCATTCCAAGGCGAACCGAGAATTTTAGGCCGCCGTGGACGTCCGCCGTGTCGAATACGATCTACGATTCTTGAAGCCGTCAGTTCGACCTCGCCGCCTCGGCCCGCGATCGGTCGGCCGAGGAGGGGGCCCCGGCGCGCGCCGGGCGGGAGCGATTCGGATCGTGACCCAATCCAGCCGGAAGACGCCCGACCAAAGGCGCTCGTGGAGTCGCCACGCGGCGCGGTACGACGAGACCTTTCTCAACCCCTACGGCCCCGCCGTGCGCAACCCGCTTTGGGAGGCGCTCGACGGCCTGGCGGACAAGGCGGCGGCGGTCGCCGACCTGGGCTGCGGCACCGGCCCGCTCTTGCCGACGCTTTTGGCGCGGTTTGGCGCGGTCACGGCCCTGGACTTCGCCCCCGGAATGCTGGCGCGCGCCCGCGAGCGGATCGCCCCGGCCGACGCCGACCGCGTCACGTTCCTGGAGCGGTCGATGGACGACCTGGACGACCTGGCCGGCACGCTCGACGTGGCGGTCGCGATCAACTCGCTGGTGATGCCCGACGTCCGCCGGATCCACGCGACGCTCGGGGCCGTCCGCCGCGCCTTGCGACCCGGCGGGGTCTTCCTCGGGATCGCGCCTTCCATCGACGCGATCCAGTACCACGGCATGCTGCTGTACGACCACGCCCTGGAACGCGGACTGGGCCCCGACGAGGCCGAGACCTTCGCCAGGGTCCACGGCGAATTCCGCTACTACGACTTCGCCCTGGGCCGCTTCCGGTTCCAGGGGCTCCGCCAGAAGTTCTGGCAGCCGTTCGAGTTCGAATATCGCTTCGGCAGGGCCGGGTTCCGCTCCACGGCCATCGACCGCGTCCTCTACCCCTGGGACGAGAACTTCGCCGCCGCCGCCGAACTGGCCGATCGCCCCCCCTCCTGGGATTGGTTCTTCCGCGCCGAGACGTAGTAGGCCGCACCTAAGAATGTGTATGGGTCGTTATTATCGAATACCATCGCGAGCGAGGATGCGTAATCCCTTCTCCCCTTGTGGGAGAAGGCGCCCCGGAGGGGCGGATGAGGGGTGGGCGCGACCGAAACCCTCTGGAGACGCCCCCCCCTCATCCGGCCTTCGGCCACCTTCTCCCACAAGGGGAGAAGGGATGATCGCCATCACTCGTCCCACGGATGGGCAAGTCCGGCTCGTCGGCTCGTCGCCGGACGCCTTGTGCGGCGCGATCGGCAAGACTAATGTGGAGTTGCGGCGGGCCGAATCGAGAGGCCCCGGACTCGCGATGGGGGGACGTCGACATGTCCGGGGAGCGTCGCGACCACGGCGAGCAAGAGGTCTCGATCCGTCGCCGCAAGCACGAGTTGTTCGTCGGGGACGACGTCCCGACCGCGCCGGCGCGGCCGTTTCGGGAGATCCTCCAGGAGACCCGCGCCGCCCCGGCCCCGATCTGGCTGAAAGCCGCGCTTTGGGCCGCCGCGATCGCCGCCGCCTTGCTGTTCGCCGCGGCCCTCTTCCGGATCATCAACCGCCCGAACCCGACCCCCCAGCGCCGAAGCCGCCCGCGAGGCTCCTCCAAATCCAAGACCCCGAGGACGACGCCCGCCGCCGCCTTCGGGGACGTCGCGCCGCCGATCGTCGCCGCGCCCGCCCCGAACCCGACCGACCAGGAGTTCCGAGGATGATCCGTCTCGTCCCCCTCGCCCTCGCCGCCGCGTTCGGCCTGCCGTCGCTCCTTCCGGCCTCGGCCCAGGAGACGCCCCCTCCCGCCCTCGACGAACGAACCGCCGACGCGCTTCTCGAGATCGACAAGGTTTACGCCGAAACCATCAAGGACGTGGAACTCGACCGTCTCAAGCAGCTTCAGGATCTGGCCGCCAAACTCCCGCCCGCCGCGGCCGCCGTCGTCTACGAGCGCCTGTTCCACGCGGCGATCACGGCGGACCTTTTCGCCGAGGCCGAACCCGCCGCCGACGCCGCGCTTCAGGCGAACCTCCCATCCCCGTCGTGCCGCGTCCTGGCGACCCTGGTGAAGCTGATCGCCGAGAGCGACCGCGGCGACTTCGAAGGCTCGCTCCACGACCTGCAAGGGCTCCTGGCCGCCAGGTCCGGCCCCGTCCTCGATCCGTCCGAGGCGCTCGGCGTCGCCGAATCCTATTACCAAAGGCTCGTCCACGCCGGCGGTTACGACACGGCCGAGAAGGCCTTCGCGATGGTCCTGGAGAAGACCGAGAATCCCGAGGTCCGCGCCTACCTCTCCGCCCGGTTGAACCGGCTGAAGCTCGTCGGCCGCCCCGCGCCGCCGCTCGCCGGCGCGGACCTCGACGGTCGGCCGTTCGACCTGGCGAGCTACAAGGGCAAGGTCGTCCTGGTCGTCTTCTGGGCCTCCTGGTCGCAGGCGAGCGCCGCGGAGGTCGCCTGGCTTCAGGAGACCTACGCCGCCGACCACGCCCTCGGCTTCGAGATCGTCGGCGTGTGCGTGGATCCGCTTCAGGACCGGACGGCCAGCCCCGAATCCTTCCTCCCCGCCGCCCGCCGCTTCGCCCTGGACCACAACCTCCGCTGGCCGAACCTCTTGAACGGCTCCGGCGCGGCCGACTTCGCCGCCGCCCACGGCGTCACCCAGATCCCCGCCAGCGTCCTGATCGACCGCGACGGCAAGGTCGTCGGCCTGGACCTGGTCCGCAAGAACCTGGAGCCGACCGTCTCCAAACTGCTGGAACGCTGAGGCCGCGCGCCCCCCTCGTCACAAAGAAATCGGGTTGTTTTTGGTAGTAGACCGTCGCACCTAATCCGGTGGGTCGCTCGCCTGGTCTTCGTAGTAGACCGTCGCGCTTAAGAACATGGGTTCGCTTCGTCGAAAACCCCGAAGTGGCGTGATGGCGATCATCCCTTCTCCCACAAGGGGAGAAGGGATTAAGCATGCTCCCTCGGGGTGGTTTTCAATAACAAGGGACCACCCTCTTAAGTGCGACGGCCCGGTGGGCTGGGCCGAGACCCAGCTTGGAGAAGCCTCGGCCCGTGCTGGCTGGGTCCAGACCCAGCCCACGGGAACGAAAAGCAGCCGGTTGCGGCAAGATTTTTTCGTCGTCGTAATTCATTGGCGCCACGGACTTTATCCGAGACGTCCCAACCTCGCCCGACGAAGAATCCGCGCTCGCGCGTTTCGCAAGCGCGGTTTTGGGGACACTACAAGGTGAGGGGCTCCGTTTTCCGCGACCTAGGCGACTTGAACGGCAAGGGGGGGACGTATGGACGTGCGTCGATTGAGGGATACGTTCACGCGCGCCGGGGCGATCGTGGGGGCGACCGGCCGCGGTTGGTCGCCCGCGCGGAGGAAATCGAATCGATCACGACGAACGAAGCCACGGAGATTGAGTCGTAACATTCAATCCCATAACGGTTTGGAACTCGCCCACGAGGGAGGGCGCGGTCGCGAACGAACCCAGGCCCAGGCGATCGCGGCCGGGCTCGTCCTCGCGTGCGTCTTCGTCGGGGTCGCCGCGGCCCAGGACCGGCCGGCGGGCAAGCGGTACGAGGTGGTCGCGCCGATGCCCGAGGGGCTGAATGTCACCGCCATCAATGGCAAGGGAGACGTCGTCGGCTTTCACTGGGAGCCGGAGGACGGCAACCCGGACATCCTGTACGAGGCCCCGTTCTTCGCCCGCGGGGGGGAGGTCGTCCGGCTGCCGCTCTTGGAGACGTACACCGCGACCTTCCCGGCGGGGGTCAGCGACGACGGCGTGGTGGTCGGCCGCGCCGGCAAGCCGGCGCCGCCGAACGTCCACGTCCACCTTCGCAACCAGGCGTTCGTCTGGACGGCCGGGAAGGGGATGCGGGGGCTGGGCGCGCCCGAGCCCGACGACGCCTCGCTCGCCACCGGGATCAGTCGCGACGGCCGCCGCATCGCCGGCCTGGGCGTCGGTCCCGCCGGCGTCCGCGCCCTGCTCTGGGAGGCCGACGGCGACGGCTGGAAGCCCGTCGTCGTCCCCGAGGGCGACCGAATCGGCTCCCACGTCCTGGCGATCAGCCCCGACGGCAAGCGACTCGCGGCGGTGAGAAACGTCAAGCCGACCCTCTGGACCGAGACCGCTCCCGGCCGTTGGACGTCCGAATCGCTCGACGGCGACGAGGATTACCTGATCCCCCGCGGCGTCAACGACGCCGGGACGGTCGTCGGCTTCCGCGACGACCGCGAGGGAACCTATCAGGCGATCGTCTGGACCCGGGGCGAGGGGGCGAGGAGGCTTCAACCGCCGCCGGGGTTCGCCCACGCCCAGGCGAGCGCCGTCAACAACGCCGGCGCGGTCGTCGGCCAGATCGACGGCCCCCGCGGCGGCCTCCCCGGCCCTCGCGGGTTCGTCCACGAGGAGGGGAGGCTCCGGATCCTCGACGAGGGCGGCCCCGACTTCGTCTGGGCCACGGCCGTCAACGACGCCGGCCAGGTCGCCGGGATCATCGAGAAGGAAGAGGGGGAGGAGGCGCCCGAGCCGGCCCCCGCGGAGGTCGAGAAGAGACCGTGAGTCGGCTCCGGCCTCGCGGCGTCAGTCCGCGAGGTCGCGGCCGATTTCCAGGACTTCCTCGGCGTCGAGGACGCGGTCGTTGGACTCGAAGAGGGCCCGCAAGGCGCGCTTATGGATCTTCATCTTGAGGCCGCCGACGCCCAGCGCGCCCCAGGTCTTGACGCCGTCGCGGTCGACCCCCTTGTCGCCGGGCTCCACCCCCTCGATCCCGGCGGGGGGGACGGCGTTGAGGTCGACGACGACCCGAAGCGCCTTCGACCCGCGCCAGGAGGCGGCGGGGAGGAGCTGGACGCCGGCGGGGCCGGCGGAGACGATCAGGTCCGCGCCCCGAAGCGCGGTCGTCGTCGCGGCGGGGTCGGCGTTGGCGAAGGGTCGGAAGGAGCCGCCGGCGAGTTTTCGGAGGCGTTCGGCCGCCTCCTCGGCGCGGGCGAGGTCGCGCGAGCCGACGGCCACGTCCGCGCCGCCGCGGCTCAGGAGCCGCGCCACCCGTTGGCCGACGGGGCCGGTGGCGGCCGGCACCGCCGCCTTCACGCCGGAGAGCGAGCCGCCCAGGCTGGACGTCGCCGCCAGGACGGCCGCGGCGGCGGTGGTGTTGGAGCCGTTGGCGTCGAAGAGGACCGAGACCCGGAACGGGCCGAAGAAGATCGACGTCGCCTTCGCCAAAACGGCCTCGGCCCGAGCCACGTCGGAGCCGCCGACGAAGATCGCCGTGCGGCGGAGGTCGGCCGGGCCGCGGGTGAACAGCGCGCCGTGGATCAGGGCCTGGACGTCCTCGGGCGCGACGCCGCCGTGGCGGAACAGGTGGTCGACCCCGGCGTCGACGGCCACCACCGCGTCGAAGACGCTGGGCTGGGGGTCGACGTCCAGTTGGATCAGGACCGTCGGCTTCTCATCGGCCATGACGACCTCGCATTGGCGAGCGGAAAAGAGGCGTGGCGCGAATCGGTCGAGCCCCGGATCATCCCTTCTCCCCTTGAGGGGAAAGGTGGCCCGAAGGGCCGGATGAGGGGGGACGCGACCGGAAACTTTTGGATGCTCGGACGTTCGCGAGCCTGGGCCTTCGCCGAAACCCGTCGCCGGTCGACCCCTCATCCGGCCTTCGGCCACCTTCTCCCTCAAGGGGAGAAGGACGCTTGCGCCGGCCGCCGCGGGAGGCGGCCGGCGGCGTCGGGATCAAGCGGCGTCGAAGGGGTGCTTGACGGCGTCCTTCTTGGCGGTGATGTCGGCGATCTTCGGCTCGTTCCTCATCGCGCTGGCGATGGCCTGCTTGGTCGCCTCGTAGTTGAACTCGTGGATCTTGGCGTCGTTCTCGGCCTCGGGGTGGATGAAGACGCCGCAGACGATGACCAGGTCGTCGGCCGCCGCGGCGGGGATGGTCCCGTCGGCGACGCTGTCGGCGACCGCCTTGGCCACCGCCGCTTGCGCCGGGCCGAACATCTGCACGGCCTGCTTCATCCCCTTGATCGTGACCTTGGTGATCATCACCGTGGCCGGCTTGCAGATCAGGTTGGGCGCCAGGACCGCCAGCAGGTTGGTGTGGCCGTGCGACTGGTTGGCCAGCGCGTTGGCGAAGGCCGCGCCCACCGGGCCGTCCTTCTTGCCGATCAGAAGGTCGATGTGGGCGATCTCGTTGCCCTCGCCGACGAGGGCCTCGCCGATGTTCATGAGGATGTCGCTGGCCATCGCGATTCGCGCTCCGTGGTGACTGGTTCGTGCCTGGGGAAGTCCGCGCGGGGGCCTCGTCGGGCCCTCGGCCGCGCGTCCGGACCCGCGCCGCGGACGTTCCGGCGCGCGATCAAGACCCGCATGATAGACCGCCCCCGCGGCCCGGGCAACCCCCCGGGGCCCGCGCGAACCGACCGGGCCGGCCGGGCCGCCGTTGCGTCGAAGCGCGGGACGTGCTTGAATACCGACGAGCGGGTGGGCGTTCGCCCCGAACCCGTCGCGAGGATCTCTTACGACTCACACGGAGAGAATAATGCGCAAGCTCCTGGCCTTGGCGGTCTGCGGCACGCTCACCATGGCCCTGGGAATCTCCCGGGCCGACGACGGCAAGAAGGTCACCATCGAGGGCGACGCCGTCTGCGCCAAGTGCGCCCTGCACGAGACCAAGGCGTGTCAGAACACGATCACGGTCGACAAGGACGGCGCCAAGAAGACCTACTACCTGGAGAACAACGAGTTCTTCAAGCACGCCCACAGCGAGCTGGGCGTCTGCACCGCCAAGAAGGACAAGCCGGTGAAGGTCAAGGCGACCGGCACCGTCGAGGAGAAGGACGGCAAGCTGGTCCTGACCCCGACCGAGAAGCTCGAGAAGGTCGACTGACCGCCCCGCGGCCATGGTCTTCCCGGCCCGCGCCGAGCCCCTCGGCGTCGGGCCGCCTCTTCGTCCACGCCGTGACCCCGCCCTCGGGGATCCTGATCGTCGGCGCCAGCGCGCGGGCCGCGGCGTTCTCCGCCGCCCGCGCCGGGTTCCGTCCCCGCTGCCTGGACCTGTTCGCCGACGCCGATCTCGCCGCCCTCTGCCCCGCCGCCCGGTTCGACCCCGACCACGACCGCGACGCCCACGACCTGGAGCGGCTGGCCGCCGCCTCCGGATGCGACGCCTGGCTCTACGTCGGCTCGATGGAGGCCCGGCCCGACCTGGTCGAGCGGATCTCCCGCGTCGTCCCGCTGCTGGGCGTCGGCGCCGACGTCTTGCGCCAAATCCGCGATCCCTGGGTCGTCGCCGACGTCCTCCGCGGCCATGGCCTGGCGACGCCCGCGCTTCGGCGCGTCGCCGACGGAACCCCGACGGTCGGCCACTGGCTCGCCAAGTCGACGGCCACGGCCGGCGGCCTGGGCGCGCGCCGGGGCGACGATCCCGGCGACGTCCCGTCGACCCATTTCCAGGAGTTCATCGCCGGGCCGACGTTCTCCGGGCTGTTCGTCGCCGCTGGCGGTCGCGCGCGGCTGGTCGGAACGGCCAGGCAGTTCCCGGGAGTCCCCGGCGCGCCGTTTCTGTACCGCGGCGGGGTCGCCCCGTGGCCCGTCTCGGAGCGGGCGACGTCGGAATTGCGGCGCGTCGGCGAGGCGCTTGCGGCTCGGTTCGGGCTGATCGGCCTGTTCGGGGTCGATTTCGTCCTGGCCGACGATCGGCCGTGGGTGCTGGAGGTCAACCCCCGGTACACGGCGTCGGTGGAGCTGTTCGAGTACGTTTATCGACGGGCGATCATGCGGGACCACGTCCGCGCGTGCGTCGAAGGCGACGTCGGCGTCGAGGCGGGTTCGGGCGGATCGGGCGTGGCGGCGGGCAAGCGGGTGGTGTACGCGAGGCGTCGGCTGACGTTCCCCGCGATCGCGCCGCCGCCGCTCGGCGACGGCTTCCGCGCGCCGAGCTTCGCCGACGTCCCCCGCGCCGGCGCGACGATCGAGGCGGGCGGCCCGGTCCTGACGGTCCTCGCGCGGGCGCGGACCCCCGAGGCGTGCCTCGCGCGGCTGGACCGGATGGAGGCGGCGTGGGTCGAGCGGCTGGAGGGACGGGCTTAAAAGTCCGCCCCATAAGGGCGTCGCGGCCGGCATAACGTCCTTCCCCCCTCGCGGGGGAAGGTG
>ERZ778018.1874-NODE-1874-length-15298-cov-10.018828_pt1 | contig 15298 bp, 14 predicted proteins | sample MGYA00375748_ERZ778018 | MGnify/ENA primary metagenome ERZ778018 (study PRJEB29350, sample SAMN05509839) | bioreactor metagenome | biome: bioreactor; material: wastewater | place: South Africa: University of Cape Town | collected 2014-04-22 ... | reverse complement strand
CCTCATCCGGCCCTTCGGGCCACCTTCCCCCGCGAGGGGGGAAGGCCGTTATGGCGGCCGCGACGCCCTTATGGGACAGACTCTAAGACGCGCCGGTTCGACTCGTTCGTCGGAGGGACGATCCATGTTCGGTTTGCGAGGGGTCGTCGGCGGCCTCTTCAAAAGGACGTTCAGCGCCGCCGGCGAGGCCGCCGCCGCCCAGGTGTACTTCGAGTCCGTACTCTCCCGATACCTGGGCGCCCGCGGGCTTCCCGGCGCGCCGGTCGACCCGGCCGCCGTCGAGGCCGCGGAGAAACTGGTGGCGAAGCGTCGGGAGTCGCCGGCGTCGATCACGATGAACGACGCCTTCCTGCTTGAGCGCATGACCTGCCGCCTCCTTCCCCCGGATCGTCTCGCCGACATACTCGACGAGGAGCGGGCGCATTACAAGCGGCTGGCGTCGCCCGAGGATTTCAAGACGTTCCTGGAGAGCCGCCCGGTCGCCCCCGCGAGCCCGCCGGACGAGGCCCGGACCCGGGCGGAGATCGGCGAACTCCTCGACCTGATCCAGGACGTCTACATCTTCGAGCCGTTTCGGGAGGAGATCCGAGGCCGGCTCACGCTTCGAATCACGTTCCTCCTCTTCTTGCTGCTCGCGGTCGTTTTGATCGTGGCGTGGGTGCGAGGGAGGGATCAGCCGTTCCCGACCCTGCTGACGGCGATGTTCGTGGGGGGGCTCGGCGGGCTGGTGAGCGTCCACTATCGGATCCAGTCGATGCCGCGGGGCGAGGACGCGATCCGAGGCGCGCTCGCGCTTTACAACGGCTGGTTCAGCGTCTACTTCTCGCCGGCGGTCGGGGCCGTTTCCGCCGGCCTGCTCTACATGCTCTTCCGCGGCACGCTGATCAGCGGCACCCTGTTCCCCACCTTCGGCGACGCCCAGGGGTCCGCGACGCCGGGCGACGCCGGTTTCTACGCGCTCGTCGGGCTTTCCGAGGGGCTCGCGGCCCGGGAATACGCCAAGCTGGTCATCTGGTCGTTCGTCGCGGGCTTCGTCGAGCGGGTCGTGCCGAACACGCTCTCGCGTCTCGGCGACGTCCTCGCCGCCCAGAAGTTCCCGGGCGAGCCGATCCCCGCCGTTCCGACGGGGGTCGGGCGCGAATCGAAGCCGGTCGAGGGGGCGGCCGGGAAGCCGTCCGAGCCGATCCCCTCCGTCGTTCTCGTCGCCAGGGATCCCGGCGGCGATTCGGACGGGCGCGACGGCGCGAAACTCGGCGAGGCGGCGCGGCCGCGGCCGTGAACGCGGCGGCCCCGGACGGCGGCCGTCGAACCCCGTCCGGCGTCGCGGGACTTGAGATCCGGAAGCTCGGCCGCTAATGATGCTTGAGGTCGTCTCGATCCCCTCGCACCCGACGGAACCTCAAGCATGACGGCGCGCCTCGAAGCCGATGGAACCGCAAGCCCGACCCGACCGAGGTACGACGCGATCCTGATCGTCGGCTTCGGCGGCCCGGAGAAGGCCGACGACGTGCTGCCGTTCCTGGAGAACGTGACGCGAGGGCGGAACGTCCCCCGCGAACGGCTGGAGGAGGTCGCCGGGCATTACCACCACTTCGGCGGCAAAAGCCCGTTCAACGACCAGGTCCGAAGCCTGATCGCCGACCTCGTCCCCGAGCTTCGCCGCCACGGCGTCCCCCTGCCGGTCTACTGGGGCAACCGCAACTGGTCGCCGACGCTCCCGGACGCGGTTCGCGCCATGACCGCCGCGGGGGTCCGAAGGGCGCTGGCGGTGGTGCTGGCGGCCTACTCCTCGTATTCAAGCTGCCGGCAATACCTGGAGGACGTCGAGCGCGCCCGCGGCGAGGTCGGCCCGGACGCGCCGGCGGTCGACAAGGTCCGGGTCTTTTACAACCACCCCGAGTTCGTCGCCGCCAACGCCGACCGCGTCCGCGAGGCGTTGGCGAAGGTCCCCGCCGGGCGCCGCGGCTCGGTCCCGATCGTCTTCACCGCCCACAGCATCCCGGCATCGATGGCCGCGAACTCGGACTACGAGGAGCAGTTGGACGAGGCGTGCCGCCTGACGGCCGAGGCGCTCGGCGTCGCCCGCGACCGCTGGGCGCTGGTCTACCAAAGCCGCAGCGGCCGGCCCGACGACCCCTGGCTGGGCCCCGACGTCCTGGACCACCTAAAGGTCGTTCGCGAATCGGGCGCGGAAACCGTCGTCGTCCACCCGATCGGCTTTTTGACCGACCACATGGAGGTCCTTTACGACCTGGACGAGGAGGCGCGGACGCTCTGCGACGGGATCGGCCTGGCGATGGTCCGCTCCCACGCCGTCGGCGGCCATCCCGGCTTCGTCCGGATGATCCGCGAGTTGGTCCGCGAGCGATTGCTCGACACGCCCGACGACGAACGTCGCGCGCTCGGCCGCTTCGGCCCCGCCGCCGACGTCTGCCCGGAAGGCTGCTGCCGGCCGCCGTCGCGTCCCGCGGCGCGCGCGCCGGCCTGAACTCGTCGCGACGGCCGCGCCCCCCTGGCGGCGCGCCCGGCCGTTCACCTATGATGGAAGGACCATTCCGGGACCGGAACTCGGCCGGCCCGGCGCGGGTCGCGCTTTGGAAGGCCCCCCGCGGGCCGGTCTGGGAGAGCAAGTCGATGTCGTCGCGTCGGATTCTGCTGGTCGAGGACAGTTCCACGATGCGGCGCATGCTGGGCACGCTGCTGAAGGAGGAGGGCTACGACGTCGTCACCGCCAACGACGGCGTCGAGGGCCTGACGAAAGCCAAGGAGGAAGCCCGCCCCGAACTGATCCTCACCGACTACGAAATGCCCGAACTGGACGGCCCCGGCTTCTGCAAGGCCGTGAAGGCCGACGCCGACCTGCGCACCATCCCCGTGCTCATGCTCACCACCCTGGCCGAGACCGACAACAAGGTCGCCGGCCTGGAGGCGGGCGCCGACGACTACATCCAAAAGCCCAAGGGCCCCGACGACATCCGCGAGATGTTCGCCCGCGTCCGCGCCCACTTCCGGATCGCCGACCTCCGCCTGGAACTGGCCGAGCGCAACCGCCTCCTGGAAGCCGCCCACAAGAAGCTCACCTTCGAGCTGGACCTCGCCCGCAGGGTCCAGCACGCGATGATGCCGCACCCGCCCCGACCCCGCGGGGTGCTGCAAATCGCCGTCCGCTACACGCCGGCCAACCAGCTTGGCGGCGACGTCTACGACTTCTACCGCCTGGAGAACAACCGCCTGGGCGTGCTGGTCGCCGACGTCTCCGGCCACGGCGTCAACTCGGCGATGCTCTCCGGCATGGTCAAGGCGCTGGCCGCCGGACTGTCGATCGCCGTCCTGGAGCCCGGCGAGCTTCTGGCCGGGCTCGACGTCTCCGGCGAGCAATACTTCCCTGAAGGCTACTTCTGCACCGGCTTCTACCTGATCGCCGACGAGGAGACGGGCCTCTTGCGGTACGCGGGCGTCGGCCATCCGCCGGCGATCGTCATCGGCCCCAACGGCTCGCGGCTGTTGGAATCCAACCCCGGCATGCTGGGCATCGGCATGGTCGACGGCACCGCCGGCGACTCCGACCGCCTGGAGCCGGGAGAGACCCTGATCCTCTACACCGACGGCCTCCCCGACGCCATGGACCCCTCCGACGTCGTCTTCGGCGAAAAACGGCTGGCGACCCTCCTGCAAAGCCACCACGGCAACGACCCGACCGAGATCCTCAACCAGGTCGACGCCGCCGTCACCGCCCACACCGCCCCCGGCCGCCCCGCCGACGACATCAACATCATCGTCATCCAGCACGCGGGGAAGAAGTAGACCGCTCGAACCCGGAGAAACAACGATGTCGAACGCGGCGTACCTGATCGCCAACGACGTTCCGGGAGGAGCGGCCGTCAACGTGGGCTGGGGCGGGGCCGTATCGCTCGCCGACGGCCCCTGCGCGGTCCCGGTCTTTTGGCTGGCGCTCTTCGACGAGAAGGACGTCGTGGGCGTCGCCGTCGAGACCGAGGACGGCGACGAGTTGGAGATCCCCTCGCTCGTCGCCGAACTCGCCGAAGCGCGACGCCGCCTCCGCGAACGCCGCGAACTCCTGACGGAGCGGTTTCCGGAGTTCGAGCCGACCTGGCGGGAGTTCGACGCGGCCCTTCAAGGGCTCGCCGCGCGGTTCGTCAAGATCGACGTCAACGAGCTTTGGGATCTGGCGGCGGCCGTCGACGAGGACTTCGAGGACGAGCTTCGCGCGGCCCTCCGGTGGTTCGAGGGCCGCGACGAGGCGGACTTCGAGAAGCTGTTGAGCATCGCCAGCATCCAGGGTTACGACCCGGCGCAAAAGACCTTCCAGGCGGTCGACGCCGAAGTCCCGCGCGCGTTCCACCTTCGCGGCTACTCCTCAAGGCCGGGCTGGTGGAGCGACGAGGCCGACGTTTGACGCCGCTGGCGCTGGAACTGGCGACGTACCGCGCGAGGCTCCCGGAATTGCTGGCCTCCGAGGGGAAGTTCGTGCTCATCCACGGCGAGGCCTTCGAAGGGGTCTTCGAAACGCGCGAGGAAGCCCTGGAGGCCGGGCTCCTCAAGCACGGCCTCACGCCGATCCTCGTCAAACGGATCGAGACCGCCGAGCCGATCCGATACTTCACGAGGGATTTCGGCTGACCAGGAACGGCGACGCCCGACGTCGCGGCGCGTGCTATCCTTGAGGTTGAAAATCCGCGAGGGCCACGCGCGTACTCCCTCGACGCGGGTTTGTGACGCTGATATAGTTAAGGAACTCAAAAGACGCGGCCGCGCGGACGTGGGAGTCGGCATGAGTCAAGGCGAGAGCAAGGCGGTGGGGCTCGACGGGGCGGTGACCGTTTACGAGGTCGCCGGGCTTCGCGACGCCTTCCGCGAGGCGCTCGCCGAGGGGGTCGACCTGCGGGTCGAACTCGACGAGACGACGAAGTGGGACTTGGCGGGGTTGCAACTGCTGATCTCGTGCGCGCGAACGGCCCGCGAGGACGGTAGGGTACTGACGCTGGCGAAAGTCCCCCCCGCGTGCGTCGAGGCGGCCGAGCGCTCGGGGCTCTCAAGTTGGCTGGAGTCGGTGACCGAAACGGGCTGACGTCGGCCGTCGCCGCGAAAGGCGGGCCGACGCGGCTCGATGACGACCCCGCCCCGGGTCGTCGATGGCGGACGCCGCGGATCGGGGCGCATCAGCCTGAATGAATCAAGAGGCGGCGGACATGAACTCGGCCTCCACCCCGACGCGGCCCACGTCCCGGACGCCGAGCTTGCGGGCGCCCCGCCGCGAGGCCGGAGACCGCGTGAAGACCACCGTCAAGACCGTCCTGCACGCCGACGACAGCGGCTCGGTAAGGCGCTGGGTCGCGGAGCAACTCGCCGGCTCGGGCCTCAAGGTCGTATCCGTCGCCGACGGTCGCGACGCGCTTGAGTACCTCAAGGACGGCCGCTGCGACCTGCTCCTGACCGACCTGGAGATGCCCAACGTCGACGGTCTGGAACTCCTGGCCGCGGTGCGCGAACTGCCGGCCCACCGCTTCCTCCCCGTCCTGGTCCTCTCCAGCAAGCAACCCGCCGAGGTCGACGCCGCCCGCCGCCAGGGCGTCACCGGCTGGCTGGTCAAGCCGATCGACGGCGACCACCTTCGCCGCTGGGTCCACCGCGTCCTGCCTGAATAACCGGCCGGGTCGCCCGCCGCTCCCGCATTTCCGCGCCCGCGATCCGACGGCCGGCCGCCGGATCGGGTACATTATCAGAGTGATCCGCCCCGGCCCCGTCGACTCGACGCCGTTCGAGAGGCCCCGGCGCGATCCGTCGTTGACGATTCCGGCCGCGGGATCGGCCGGCGAGGGAGCCGCCGGCCTTCAAGTTCAAGGACGCCACCGAGACGCCCGCGCGCGGCGTCGCCGAAATCAGGAAGCGACCCGGCCTTGGGAACCGCGGACGATCGATTTCGCGAGATGTTCTACGAGGAAGCCCGCGAGCTCCTCATCAGCCTCGAGGAAGGCTTGATGGAGCTGGAGCGCCGGCAAGGCGACCGCGCGCACCTCGACAAGACCTTTCGCGCCGCGCACAGCCTGAAGGGGGCCGCGGCCATGGTCGGCCTGGGGCCGATCGCCGAGTTCACCCACGGCATCGAGGCCGTGCTGGAGAAGATCCGAACCGGCGGCCTGGCGGTCGACTCGGACATCATCACCACCCTTTTGGAGTCGCGCGACCACCTCGCCGCCATGGTCGAGGGCGAAGCGGCCGGCGTTCCGATCCCCGGCTCCAGCCACCTCAGCCAACGGCTGGCGGGCCTTATGACCGCCGCCGGCAAGGGGCCCAAGCCTCCCGACGACCCTCCTCCCGCCGCTCCGGCCGCCAGGCCCGGCCCCGGCCCCGGCCCGACCCCGCCCCCGAAGCCCGCCGGCGGTTCGTCGACGCCGCCGGCCCAGCCTCCCGCGAAGCCGGCGGGATCGAAGCCGTCCTCCCCGACCGCCCCCGAATCCCCGAAGGCCGAACCCGAGCCCCCCAAGGCGGAGGCCAAGCCCGAGGCCGAGGCCAAACCCGCCGCGAAGCCGAAGCGGACCCGCAAGCCCAGGGCCGATTCCAAGCCCAAATCGAGCGGTTCGGGCGGTCGCAAGGCCATGACCAAAAAGGCCGCCGAGGCCGCCGCCGCGGAGACCCTCTACCGAATCCGATTCGCTCCCGGTCCCGACGTCCTGAAGCGCGGGGTCAACCTCCTGGGCGTCTTCGACGAACTCCGCGAGCTGGGGACGCTCGACGTCCGGGCCGACGTCGCCGCCGTTCCTCCCCTGGACGACCTCGACCCGGAACGCAACCACCTGAGCTGGACCTGCGAGCTACAAACCGGCGTCGAGCCCGAACGGCTCGACGACGTGTTCCTGTTCGTCGCCGAGGACGGCGCGATCGAGGTCGAGCGTCGGCTGTCCGACGGCTCGTTCGAGCCGGTCGAGACGCCTCTTTTGAAGCTGCCGAAGGGGACGCCGGTCGCCACCCGGCCGTCGGAAGTCGCCGCGCCCCGCCCGGAGGCGGTCGCCGCGACGACGGGACCGACGGCCGACGCCGCGAAACCGACCGGCCCCGCCGCGGTCGAGCCGCCCGCGCCGTCCCGCCCCGCGCCGGTTCGCGCGCACGGCCGCATCCGGGTCGACGCCCAGCAACTCGACGACCTCGTCGGGCTCGCCGGCGAGTTGGCCGTGCTCTCGGACAACCTCCAGGGGCTTCGCGAGGTCAAAAGCGCCATGCCCTGGGGCGCGACCCTGGAGGCCCTGCAACGGGTCAGCCGCGAGATCCGCGACACCACGCTGGATCTGCGCATGGTCCCGGTGGAGGAGTTGTTCTCGCGGTTCCCCCGGTTCGTCCGCGACCAGTCGGATCGGACGGGCAAGGAGATCGAATTGCGGATCGTCGGCCAGGAGACCCGGCTGGACCGGACGATCGTCGAGCGATTGGGCGACCCGATGATCCACTTGATCCGCAACGCCGTCGACCACGCGCTGGAATCGCCGGAGGAGCGGGTCGCCGCCGGCAAGCCGCGGACGGGCCGGATCACCCTTTCCGCCGGCCACGAGGGGGACCGGGTCGCCATCAAGATCGAGGACGACGGCCGCGGCCTGGACCGCGAGCGGATCGTCAAGAAGGGGATCGAGCGCGGCTTGATCCAGGCCGGGACGCCGGCCGACGACCCCCGCGTGGTCGGCCTGATCTTCGAGCCGGGGTTCTCCACCCGCGACCAGGTCAGCGACCTGTCCGGCCGCGGCGTCGGCCTGGACGTGGTGCGCGACTCGGTGCGCGCCCTCAGGGGCGCGGTGTCCGTGGAAAGCACGCCGGGGACGGGGACCTCGTTCACCTTCCGACTCCCCCTGACGCTGGCCCTGATCGACGGCCTCTTGATCGAGACGGGGGGCTGGCGGTACGTCGTGCCGCTGGCCCAGGTCGAGGAATGCGTGGCCCTGGGAGGCGTGGAACAGGCGCTCTCCTCGGGCCGGCCCTGCGTGACGGTGCGCGGGGAACTGGTGCCGACGGTCTCGCTCCGCCGCCTCTTCGGGATCGACGGTCAGCCGCCGTCGCGGCAGGAACTGCTTTTGACCAGGCACTCGGGACGGCGGGTGGGGATCGCGGTCGACCGGCTCAGCGGCCGGGTGCAAGCCGTGATCCAGTCGCTGGGCGAGGGCCTGCACGGACTGGGACGGTTCTCGGGGGCGACGATCCTGGGCGACGGCTCGGTCTCCTTGATTTTGGATCTGGCGGCCCTGGTGTCGGAATCGCGGGTCGCCGAGCACGCATTACGCAACAAGGCCTCCGTCGGCGCGAGGGTGGAGAACGCGAGATGAGATTGACCCTGCGCAAGAAAGTCACGCTGGCCCTGGTGGCCTTCGGCCTGGTCCCCGCGGGCCTCGTCGCCGCGACGGCCTACTGGGCCGATTCGCAATTCAAGAAGAAGCAAGACCTGATCATCCGCACGGCGGCCAGCGCGATCAGCGACAAGATCCACACCGTCGCCCTGCGACACCAGAAGGCCAAGCCGGAGGCGGCCGCGGACCAATCGGGCTCGGAGTTGCCGGAATGGAACTCCAGCGAGGAGGCCCGGCTGGCCATTCAGAACGCCATCTCCAACGTCGTCGACCGCTTCGAGCTCTCCAACGCCCAGGTGATGGTGATCTCCCCGGACAACATGGTCCTCCTGCAGGCCCGAGGCCCCTCCGGCACGTTCGATTCCAAGGGGGAGCCTCTGAACACGCGCTACTCGCGCGCGGCCGAGGCGTCGCAGAACGCCGAGGGGTTCCTCCAGGTGCCGGCCGTCTCCGGATCCGACCTGGGGCCGGAGATCGTCGGTTACTCCTACATCCCCCTGGCGACCCCCGTGAACGCCGAGACCAAGCACGGCTACGCGGTGCTGGTGGCGGTCCCCCAGGTCAGCGCCTACGAGATGATCTACAACGCCCAAAGCAACATCAAGATGGTGCTGGTGGCGATCGTCCTGCTCTCGCTGCTCCTGGGCTGGCTGCTGGGCCGCTCGTTCATCCAGCCGCTGCTGGAGATCATCGCCGTCACCGAGGACCTTCACGAGGGCCACCTCTACAGCCGCACCGGGATCGCCCGATCCGACGAGATGGGCGAACTGGCCGGGCTGACCGACTCGGTGGTCGCCAAGCTCTCCGACGTGGTCGGCCAGATCCGCAACATGACCGGGTCGGTCTCCACGGCGAGCAACGAGTTGAACTCCTCGGCCCAGCAGTTGGCGCAAGGGGCGCACCAGCAGGCGGCGACCCTCCAGGAGATCGGCAGCAGCCTGCAGTCGGTCGACGGCTCGGTCGCCCGCAACGCCCAGCACGCCCGCGACACGGCCCGCACCGCCAACGAGGCCAGCGCCCAGGCCGGCCGCGGCGGCGAGGCCGTCCATCAGACGGTCGCCGCGATGCGCGAGATCACCCAGAAGATCCTGATCGTCGAGGACATCGCCTACCAGACCAACCTCCTGTCGCTCAACGCGGCCATCGAGGCGGCCCGCGCCGGCCCCCACGGCCGCGGCTTCGCCGTCGTCGCCGGCGAGGTCAAGAAGCTGGCCGAGCGCAGCCAGGCGGCGGCCCAGCAGATCAGCGACCTGGCCAAGAAAAGCGTCGCGGTGGCCGAGAACGCCGGCCAACTCCTGGAACGCACCGTGCCCATGATCCGCGACACCTCGGAACTGATCTCGGAGATCGCCGCGGCCAGCCAGGAGCAGATGAACGCCATCCGCGAGATCAACATCGGCGTCAAGCAGCTGGAGGACGTGGTCTCGCAGAACGCCGCGGCCAGCCACGAGCTGGCGGCGACCTCCAACGACCTGGCCCTGCAATCGTCGAACCTGCAACGGGTCGTCGAGTTCTTCCGGCTGGACGACGAGGCCTTCCCGGCCCCGGCCGCCGCGGCGGGCCGAGGACTCGACCGATCGCCGCCGCGGGTCGCCGCGCGACGGCCGGCCCAGCACCACCCCGCCGCCCACGTCGGCGAGACCACCCACCACGCCCCCAACAACGCGCCGGGCGGCGGCGGCCACCTGCCGCCGCCGTCGCCCGCCGGCCACGCCCCCCCGGGCGCGGTCCCCCCGCCCCGCGGCGGCGTGGTGGTCAACCTTGACGACGACGACAATTTCGAGCGATTCTCGTGAGAGGGCGGCCGATCCGCTCCGATCGCCCGGGAGGCCCCGCCGATGCTCGACCTGTCCGCCGATCCCGACCGCGACGGGACCCAGTCCTACGTCGTCTTCCGACTGGGAGGGGAAGCCTACGCGCTTGAGGTCCTGCGCGTCCAGGAGGTGCTCGACGTGCTGGCGATCACCGAGGTCCCCGGCGCGTCGAAAAGCCTCCTGGGGGTGATCAATCTTCGCGGACACGTCGTCCCGGTGTATGATCTAAGGATCCCGTTCGGGCTCCCGATCGATCCGAAGCCGGCGCGCGCGCCCAGCGTTTTGATCGTGGAGGCCGAGGAGGGGAACGACGCCGAGGTGACCGGCCTGCTGGTGGATCGCGTCTCCGACGTGTTGGAGTTCGCCCCTGAGCAGGTCCAGCCGGCCCCCCAACTCGGGTTGGGCAAGACCACCCCGTTCGTCCGGGGACTGATCCGTCACCAGGACGCCTTCCTTCTCGTACTCGACGTGGATCGCGTGTTCTCGACATTGGCTACGATCAACGGCGAGGGAGTTTAACGTGGCGTCGTCGGGTCTGCCGCCATCCTCGCCCCCCGGCGAACCCGAACCGTGGTCCGAGAAGGATTTCGGTTGCGTCGTCGGGTTCCTGGGCAACCACATCGGGATCTCCCTGGAGGCCCACCGCATGGGGCTGCTCCAGGCCCGTCTGCGGTCGCGCCTCCAGGGGCGGGGGCTGGAGAGCTTCACCCAGTTCTTCGAGCAGGCCCTCCGCCCCGACCCCTCGGGCTGGGGGGCGCAGCTCCTGATCGACCTCTCCACGGTCAATCACACCTCGTTCTTCCGCGAACCGGCCCACTTCACGTTCCTCATCGAAAAGGTCTCCGGCTGGCTCCGCGAGCAACCCGGCGCGCCCGTCCGCGTCTGGTCGGCCGGCTGCTCCTCCGGCCAGGAACCCTACAGCATGGTGATGGCCCTGGCCGAGGCCCTGCCGCCGCACGCGATGTCGCGATTGGACGTCTGGGGGAGCGATCTGTCGCTGGAGATGCTCAAGGTCGCCGCCGGCGCCATCTACACCGCCCGCGACGTCCAGGGCGTCTCCCAGGCCAGGCTGCGACGGTTCTTCCTCCTCGGCCGCGGCCCCCGCGAAGGCTCGTTCCGGATCGTCCCGGAGATCCGCGACCTGGTGAAGTTCCGCCACATCGACCTTCGCACCGGCCACTGGCCCGTCCCGGCCGACTTCCACATCGTCTTTTGCCGCAACGTCTCGATCTACTTCTCCGAGGACGACCGCCAGGTGCTCCTGGGACGCCTGGCCCAGCACATCCGCCCCGGCGGCTGGCTGGTGATGGGCAACGGCGAGATCCTCCCCGCCGTCCCCCCCCGGTTCCGCAAGCACTCCCCCTCGATCTTCCAGAAAGAGGACTGATCGACCATGGCCCTGCGCGACCGCTCCGCCCCACAGCCCCCGCCCGCCCAGCACTCGGCGATCGAGGTGCTGGTCGTGGACGACAGCGCCGTGATCCGACAGCGGCTCAAGTCGATCATCGAGTCCGACCACCGCTTCCGCGTCACCCTGGCCGCCGACCCCTACGAGGCCGTCGCCCATCTGAGCCGATCCGTCCCCGGCGTGATCGTGCTCGACGTCGAGATGCCCCGGATGGACGGCCTGACCTTCCTCCGCAAGCTGATGAAGCAACACCCGATGCCCGTGGTGATGTGTACCTCCATCCCCGACCGCGCCGTCACGGCGCTTGAGACGGGAGCCATCGAGGTCATCGCCAAGCCCGACTGGCTCAACGCCGCTCGCCTGCCGGAATGGTCGGCCGGCCTGCTGGAGAGCGTCCGCAACGCGGCCCGCGCCGGCAAGCTGCCGCTCCGCGAGGAGCCTCTCCGCGGCGGCGGCGACCCCCGCCACTCCGCCGACGCCGTCTTGCCCCACGTCCCGTACACCCACCGCGGCGTCACCGGCGAGCCCCTGGTCGTGGTGGGCGTCAGCACCGGCGGCGTGCAGGCGATCCAGGCGATGCTCGCCGGCTTCCCCGCCGACGCCCCTCCCCTGGTCATCGTCCAGCACATGCCGGCCGACTTCACCGCCGCCTTCGCCGAACGACTGAACAACGATTCCCGAATCAAGGTCGAGGTCGCCGAGGCCCGCCACCACGACCCGGTTCGCCGCGGCAAGGCGCTCGTCATCCCCGGCGGCGGCGCGCACGGCCTGATCCGTCGCCACGGCGCGAGCTACCGCGTCGAACTTCACGAGGGGCCGCCGGTCTGCCTCCACCGGCCGAGCGTGGAGGTCCTCTTCCGCTCCGCCGCCCAGGCCGCCGGACCCGCCGCCGCCGGCGTCATCATGACCGGCATGGGCGACGACGGCGCCGGCGGCCTGTTGGAGATGCGCGAGGCCGGCGCCTTGACCATCGCCCAGAACGAGGCCTCCTGCGTCGTCTTCGGCATGCCCCGCGAGGCGATCCGCCGCGGGGCCGCGAAGTACGTCGTCCCCCTTGAATCGATCCCCAGGACCATCATGGGCTGGGTCGCCAATCCCGACGCCGGCACCTGGCACTAGCGCGACGGGCCGAAACGAAAACGCCGAAGCCCGAGGCGAAGCCCGGGCGCCGGCGTCGATCGATCGAATCGAAGTCGACTCAGTAGGTCAGTAGGCGTCGGCGCTGATGACCTCGCCGCCGGCGATGGTGTGCAGGCCCATCCAGGTCGGCATGCTGACGCTGTTCTTGCAGAACCGCACCGAGCCGTCGCCCATCAGGGTGTTGACGCCCCCGGAGTGGTGGCCGCGGGCGCCGGCGAACGAGCCCTTGTCCGAGCCCAGCGGCACGCACGGCAGGCCCTGGACCGTCTCCGAGACGCAGAAGCCCCCTTGCAGGACGTCGCCGGTGAACCCCGCCCGGTAGTAGTCCATCGCGTTGTTCGGCGCCATCCGCGACATGTACGACGCACCGCCGGGGATGGTCGACCACATCATGCCGCGAATGTCGGTCTGCGCCCCCTGGAGCACCTCGGCGGCGAAGACCGTGTTGCTGGTGCCGTCGGTGACGCTCGCCACGCCGATCGTGGTGAAGCCGAACGCCCCCTGTTGATACTGCGGCGCCGCCCCCGTCACCGGGTCGATCGGCGAACCCACGTAGTTGGCCGACTGCTGACCCCAGGAGAGGTTGCCCCAGTTGGCCGCGTAGTTCCCCTTCGTGAAGATGTAACTACTCAGGGCGCCCCCCGCGTAGTCCGTCGTCACCGAGAACTGGTTGATCCGGTCGCTGGGACACTGGAACGTGCTCATCTTCGTGCGGGCGACCGTGCTGTTGACGACGAACCCCAGCGGCAAGGGGGTCATCGGCCCCTCCGAGCCGACCGCGTAGTTGTACGAGTTGGCCAGCGTCCCCTGCTCGATGTACGGCAGCATCAGGCAGAACCAGGGCGTGTTCTGGCAACTGCTGAAGATGTTCGTGCCGCACGCCGGCTGGCCGGGCGCCAACACCTGCCCCTGGCCACGGATGGCGCCGGTCGGGAAGGCGTTCTCCGTCGAGTGGTAGTTGTGCATCGCCAACCCGAGCTGCTTCAGGTTGTTGACGCACTGCGCCCGCCGCGCCGCCTCGCGCGCCGCCTGCACCGCGGGCAACAGCAGGGCGATCAGAACGGCTATGATGGCGATCACCACCAGCAACTCGATCAGGGTGAACGCGCGCGCCTTCGAAGATCTGAGCATAATCCGGAGGCTCCTGAGTGCGTGTCGAGAACCGACGAACGAACGACGCATCCGAGAGTGCGTGCCGCAAAGGTATGGAACTTGTAATCAGCCTACCAATAGATTCGTCGTCCGGCGAGGGGGAAATTTGATCAGTGGCCGTTTTTCATCACGCTTTCGCGAGGATGTACATGATTAAGGCCGATCGACCGTTCCGCGGTGGCGTCCCCGGCTCGAAAAGGCGAAGATGAAGGCCCCGCCACGGAGCCGCGGCGGGGATCGGCGAGGGAAAGGAGCGTGGCCGCGGTGGTCGACTTGCGCGTGAGCCTGGGGCGGTTGGCGTTGAAGAACCCGGTGTTGACCGCCTCCGGGACGTTCGGCTACGTCCGCGAGATGGCGGGGCTGGTCCGGCTCGACCGGCTCGGCGGGGTGGTCCCCAAGACGGTCACCCGGCACCCCAGGGCCGGCAACCCCACCCCGCGCACCGTCGAGACCCGCGCCGGGCTCTTGAACGCCATCGGCCTGGACAACGACGGCGTCGACCACTTCCGCGCGCATCACCTGCCGTACCTGCGGACGGTCGGTACGGCGATCATCGCCAACATCGCCGGCGAGGACGAGGACCAGTTCGTCGCCATGGCCGAGGCCCTGGGCGCGGAGCCGGGGCTGGCGGCGATCGAACTCAACGTGTCCTGCCCGAACGTCAGCCACGGCCTTGACTTGGGCGTGGACGCCGCGGCCGTCGGGCGGCTGGTCGGTCGGGTCAAGGCGGCCTGTTCCTTGCCCGTGATCGCCAAGTTGACGCCGAACGTCACCGACGTCGTCGCCATCGCCGCGGCCGCCGCCGAGGCCGGCGCCGACGCGGTGACGCTCATCAACACCGTTCGCGGCATGGCGATCGACTGGCGCCGCCGTCGGCCGATCCTGGCCAACGACGTCGGCGGCCTCAGCGGCCCGGCGATCAAGCCGATCGCGCTTCAGATGGTTTGGAGCGTCGCCCGCGCCCTGCCCGAGTTGCCGATCATCGCCGTCGGCGGGATCGCCGACGCCGACGACGCCCTGGAGTTCCTGGTCGCCGGCGCCTCGGCCGTCCAGGTCGGCACCGCCACCTTCTACAACCCCCGCGCCGCCGAGGACGTGCTGGACGGGCTGATCGAGCGCCTCGACGCGGAAGGGGTGGCGGGCGTCGCCGAGATCGTCGGCTCGGCGCGCTCGAACCGCTCCTGAGCCGGCAGCCATGTCGATCGGGCCGCGAACTGGCGCGCTCAGCCGGAAACCTAAATAATCGATGATGACAAACATCCCTTCTCCCTTTGAGGGAGAAGGTGGCCGAAGACCGGATGAGGGGTGGGCGAAACCGGAAGCCGTCGGAACGGAAGTCGTATTCGAGCCATGGCTTACGCCGAAACGTGACGCCGGTCGACCCCTCATCCGGCCCTTGGAACGCTGCCGAAACAACTTCGCGCGAACGACCTGGG
>ERZ778018.1871-NODE-1871-length-15313-cov-5.981387_pt1 | contig 15313 bp, 12 predicted proteins | sample MGYA00375748_ERZ778018 | MGnify/ENA primary metagenome ERZ778018 (study PRJEB29350, sample SAMN05509839) | bioreactor metagenome | biome: bioreactor; material: wastewater | place: South Africa: University of Cape Town | collected 2014-04-22 ... | reverse complement strand
CAGGCGGCTTTACCGGGAGGACGAGGCGACCATTCTCGGCACGTTCGGCCTGAGCCTTGTCCTGACCCAGGTCGCCCTTCTGATATGGGGTTCGAGCCCTGAAGGGATCGCCACGCCGCTGGGGCATATGAGCGTTGGTTCCTACGGGGTGTCGGCCTACCGGCTGGTGCTGATAGCGGCCGCCGGCGCCCTGCTGTTGGCCGTCTGGATTTTCTTCACGCGCTCCAAGATCGGGCTGATGGCCCGGGCCTCCGTCGAATCGCCCGAGATGGCGGCTGCCCTCGGCATCAATTCGGCCCGGATCAAGACGTTCACCTTCGTGCTCGGCAGCGCGCTCGCGGGGGCGGGCGGCGCGCTGTTGGCGCCGACGGTCGCCATCACCGCGAAGATGGGGACGGTGTTCGTGTCCCAGGCCTTCGTGACGGTCGTCGTCGGGGGCGCCGGCGTGGTTACGGGAACGGGCACGGCGGCGGTGGTCCTGGGCACGATCGAGCGTCTCGTATCCACCTGGGCCGGTCCTATCGCCGGCGTCGCCGCGGTGCTCATCGTGGCGATCGTCGTAATCAGAATTCTACCGACGGGTATATCCGGCAAATGGAAAAAAATACTGTGACCGGCATCTCCAGATTTCGCGACAGCCGGCGATACCAGGCCTGGATACTGGCCGCGCTCGGCGTAGGTGCCGTGGCCGTCACGGGCCTGCTCGGCAACCCGTTCCAGCTCCAGCAATGGTCGCAGTGGCTGGTGTTCTGCATCCTGGCGGTCAGCTTCGTGTGGGTGTGGGGCCATGGCGGGATCTTCAGCTTCGCACAGGTGGCCTTCTTCGGGGTGGGCGCCTATTCCTACGGCATATTCGCCATCAACCTTTCCGGCGCCACCGGCGAGACTGTCTCGGCGATCCTTTTCGGCGTCCTGGCGGCCGTGGTGCTCGCCGTCCTGTTGGGATACTTCCTGTTCTACGGGCGGGTAGCCGATGTTTTCGTCGCCATCGCCACCCTCGCCGTCTCGCTGGTGTTCGGCACCCTCATGACCGGCACCGCCGATTCCAGGTTCCGGGTGGGCGACGCCGTCCTGGGCGGCTTCAACGGCATGACCGGCATTCCCCCGCTCATGGTCGGGATTCCCGGAACGGAAGCGTCCGTCAGCCTTTTCGGCACCGAATTCTTCGTGGTCGCGGGAATTGCGGCCGTGGCGATCGCGCTCGTCGTGGCGCTGGTGCGCGACAGCAGTTTCGGCAGGATCGTGGGCGCGATCCGCGAGAACGAAAGCCGGGCCTATCTCCTGGGAATCCCGGTTCCCTTCTACAAGGTCTGCACCTTCACCATCAGCGCCGCGATCGCGGGGCTGGCGGGCTCGCTCTACGCCGCCTGGGGCAATTTCGTCGACCCGACGGTGTTCGATCTCCAGATGGCGACCCTTCTGGCGGTCTGGGTGTTCGCCGGCGGGCGGGCCTCCCTGATCGGCGCCTTCGTCGGCGTGTTCGTCATCCAGGCGATCTCCGATGCGATCGCCACGACGGGAACCACGATCACGCCGCTCATTCTGGGCGCCATCCTCATCGCCGTCGTTCTGGTGATCCCGCTGGGGATCGTCCCCACCTTCATGGACTGGGGCCGCAAGCTATCGGCGCGCCGGAGCGGCGAAACCGGTGCGGGTGACGAACCGGAGCCGGGGGCGGGCGGGTCGCTGAAGAAGAACATCGACCGGCTGCCTGCGTCCATCGTGCCCGAGAAAGGCATGGCGGTGGCGGTGGAGGGGCTCGGCATCAGCTTCGGCGGCATCACCGCCGTGGACAAGGTGACGATCGATTTCCCCACCAGCGGGGTTCATTGCCTGCTCGGGCCGAACGGCGCGGGAAAGAGCACGCTGTTCAAGCTGCTGGTCGGCCTTTACAAGGCCCAGCTCGGCGAGATCAGGGTCGGCGGCCAGACGGTTACCAACACCAGCGCAAGCTGGCGCGCGCGCAACGGCATCTCCATCAAGTCGCAGGTGCTCAGCCTGTTTCCCAGATTGAGCATCAGCGAGAACCTGTGGATCGCGGCCTATGCCAAGTCCGGCGACCCGCGCGACGCCACGGCGGTGACCGAGGACCTGCTCGGCTGGCTGGGCTATGACGGACGGAGGGCGCAGGCGCGGGCGGATACGATCGCGCACGGCAACCAGCAGTGGCTCGACATAGCCATGGCCCTGTCGCAGCGGCCGCAGGTGCTGCTTCTGGACGAGCCGACCGCCGGCATGGGGCGCGAGGAAACGGCGCTCATGGTGTCGGTCGCCCAGCGCATCGGCGAGAAGATCCCGGTCATCATCGTGGAGCACGACATGGATTTCGTGCGGGCGAGCGGCGCCCCGGTCGTCGTCCTGCACCAGGGCAGGGTCCTGGCGACCGGAACGCTCGACCAGATCCGCCAGAATCCCGAAGTCTTGAACGTATACTTGGGAAGAGCCTAACCATGCTGTCTGTACACGGCCTTCAATCGGGCTACGGCAATACGATGATCGTGCGTGATTTCGATTTCGAGATCGGCGCGGGAGAGACGATCGGGCTGCTGGGCCGCAACGGCGTCGGCAAGACAACGGCCCTCAAGACCATGATCGGCCTGATCGCCGCGCGGCAAGGGGAGATCCGGTTCGACGGCCGCGACATCACGCGCCTTCCCGCCTATATGCGCGCCAAGGCCGGTATCGCCTATGTGCCGCAGGGCCGGATGATCTTTTCCTCGCTGTCCGTGCAGGACAACATCAAGGTTTCCGCGCATGGGGCGGGTATCCGCGACGTCGATTCGGCGATCGCGGCGATGTACGAGCAGTTTCCCATCCTGTCCGAAAAGCGCAGGCAGCCGGGCGGCCAGCTCAGCGGCGGACAGCAGCAAATCCTGGCCATCGCGCGGGCGCTGGTGTCGAACCCGAAGCTGATCCTGCTGGACGAGCCGTCCGAAGGGATACAGCCTTCCATCGTCGGGCAGATCGGCGAAATCATCACCAGCCTATGCGAGGAACGCGGCATCAGCGTCCTGCTTGTCGAGCAGAACTTCGATTTCGCCGTCAAGGTCGTCTCCAGGGTGTTCATCATGGAAAAGGGCAAGGTGGTCCACAGCGACAGATCGAGCGCGATCCGCGACGACCTGGAACTTCAGCAGAAGTATCTCGGCCTCTGAGGGCCTCCGCAGGGTGCTTGCCCGGATCAGCGGCCGTCGGCCCCGGAGAGGGGCTGCAAGGCCGGAAAGCCGGTAGCCGGCAAGCCCCAGGTCCGCTTTATCACGTCGAAGGCGGTCTGGAGCGCCGGTTCGCCGGCGCGCGCCGCCAGGCACATGAAGCTCAAGGTCGTCGATATCCGCACCGAATCGGCGAGCACGAGGCCGTTTGCCTGCTGTTCGTGCAGAGCGATCGATTCGCGGCAGAGGCTGAGGCCGATCCCGGTACGGACCATCGCCAGCATCGATGCCTCCTGGTCCACCTGGGCGACGACGTTTTGCCGAAGGCCGAGTTCGCCGAACAGGCCCTGCAACAACCGGTTGTGCACCGAGGCGGGCGGCGTGCCGATCCATGGAAGCGAAGCGAGGCTCTTCCAGTCCGCCTTGCGCACGAACCCGGCGAGGGCGGGAGGGGCGACGACCCGATAGGTCAGTTGCGCCAGGTCCCGGCCATGAAACTGGCTGTCGCCAGTCCCCCCGATGTCGCCGGCCTGGCCGGCGGCGGGCTCGAAGTCCCGGGTCTCCCCGAGGAAGTAGCCCGCATCGATTTCGTTGCGCTTCAGCCGCTCGGGGACGTCGCCGCTCATGCCGTGGCGCAACGTGGTTTCGATGCCCGGCCCGGTTTCCAGGAGGCCCTTCAGGAACGCGCCGAGCCGTGTGAATTCCGGGTCGATGATCGTGCCGATCCTGAGCCGCCCCTGCACGCGGGCGCCGAGGCGCCCCGCCGTCTGGTCGAAGGCGGCAAGGGCGGCAAGCACCTGTTCCGCCTTGGCGGCCAGCACCGCTCCCTGGTGCGTGAGGCTCAGGCCCGTCGATACGCGCCGGAACAGGACGATGCCGGTTTCGTTGGCCAGCCGCTTCAATTGCAGGGTGACGGCCGGTTGCGTGATCCGCAATTGTTCCGCGGCCCGGGTGACGTTGCCCTCGCGCGCAACCGCGACGAATGCCCGTAGAGTTCGCAGGTCGGTGGAATTCAGCATATTAGTACCAATTATAATCTACTGGCTGATTTGTCATTGGATTTTCATGTCCACCAGCACAATAATGAGCAAAAAAGCGGGTAGGGACATGGTCGTGCCGTTGCGAAAAATCCGGATTTATAAATTATGCGCCGATGCGAACGGCGGGTTGGTCCGATGACGCGCCGCCACTTGGAGCGATCCGCAGCGGAAACCTTCGACTATATCGTCGTGGGCGGCGGCTCCGCCGGTTGCCTGCTGGCGAACCGGCTGAGCCGTGATCCATCGGTACGGGTGCTTTTGCTCGAAGCCGGCGGAAAAGACAATTATCCGTGGATTCACATCCCGGTCGGCTATCTCTACTGCATCGGCAATCCGCGCACCGACTGGCTGTTTCAGACGGAGGCGGAGGCCGGGCTGAACGGCCGCTCGTTGCGCTATCCCCGGGGCAAGACGCTCGGCGGCTGCTCGTCGATCAACGGCATGATCTATATGCGCGGCCAGGCGCGCGACTATGACGGCTGGGCGGACCTGACGGGGGACGACGCCTGGACATGGCAGAACTGCCTGCCTGACTTCAAGGCGCACGAGGACCATTACCGGCTGGACGGCGGCGACGATCCCGAGACCGGCGGCAACAGCCGGTTTTCCGACATGCACGGGCATGGCGGCGAATGGCGGATCGAGAAGCAACGGCTGAGGTGGGATATCCTCGAATCCTTCGCCGATGCCGCGGTCGAGGCCGGAATCCCGCGCTCCGACGATTTCAACGGCGGCGACAACGAGGGCGTCGGCTATTTCGAGGTCAACCAGAGATCGGGATGGCGCTGGAATACCTCCAAGGCTTTCCTGCGCCCGGTGCTCGGCCGGCCCAACCTTTCGGTGTGGACGCATGCGCAGGTCGAGCGGCTGACGTTCGAAACCGACGAAACGGGGAAGAAGCGCTGCGCCGGGGCCGTGCTTCGGCGGCGGGGGCAGATGCTGGAGGTGCGCTCGGGCAGGGAGCTTGTCCTGTCGGCCGGCGCGATCGGCTCTCCGCATATCCTGCAACTGTCGGGGGTCGGGCCTGCCTCCCTGCTGAAGCGCCATGGGATCGAGGTGGTCCACGACCTGCCCGGCGTCGGCGAGAACCTGCAAGACCATCTGCAAATCCGGGCCGTGTTCAAGGTGAACAACGCCAGGACGCTCAACATGCTCGCCAACAGCCTGTCCGGCAAGGCGAGGATCGCGCTGGAATACGCGCTGAAGCGCAGCGGCCCCATGAGCATGTCGCCCTCGCAGCTCGGCGCCTTCAGCCGCTCCGACGAAGGGCAGCCCCATGCCAATCTGGAATTCCATGTCCAGCCGCTCAGCCTCGATGCCTTCGGCGAGCCGCTGCACCGTATCCCGGCGATAACGGCCAGCGTCTGCAACCTCAACCCGACGAGCGTCGGCACCATGCGCCTGCGGTCCGCCAGCGCGCAGGACGCTCCCGCCATCGCGCCCAACTACCTGAGCACCGAGGAGGATCGCCGCATCGCGGCCGAAAGCCTTCGCCAGGTGCGCAAGATCGTATCGCAACCGGCGCTCGCGAAATACCAGCCGGTCGAGTGGAAGCCCGGCCCGCAGTTCCAGAGCGACGAGGAGCTTGCCCGGCTGGCGGGCGACATCGCCAGCACCATCTTCCATCCGGTCGGCACCACGAAAATGGGCCGCGACGACGATGCCATGGCGGTGGTGGACAGCCGCCTCAGGGTCCGGGGCATCGCCGGCCTGCGCGTCGTCGACGCCGGCATCATGCCGAAGATCACCAGCGGCAACACCAACGCGCCGACCCTGATGATCGCCGAGAAAGCCGCCGGATGGATCATGGGCGAAGCCCGGCAGCCATGACGTAGCCTGCCACGCCGGCGGGCTTCCTGAGGCATTCCAGCCCGGTCAACGCCTTATGGCCGGCCGGTTTTTTTCCGAGGCCGCGTTTTTTCGAGAGCAGGCTACGGCCCGTCGCGCGAATCCTTTTTCACGCGGCAAGCCGTAGCCTTTTTGTTTTCCGAAAGCCGGGGGCAGTCCCGGCTCGAGGCTTGTCGCGCACGGGAAATCACCGGCGTCGAGCTGCCGTGCAGCCATGGAAGGCTCCAACTGAGGTCTCCCGCAAATTGACTATGGACAATGGTGTCCATTATGATATCTTTCCATCTAACGACAAAAATGAAAGGGAAAACGAGAGTGTAGTCCTATCGGTAAAGGGGAGGTCGATAGCAATGCCGACATCCTCGTAGGAATAGCTCAGAAATTCCTTTTGGCGATCGTGCGACTAACCAATGTTGCATGGCGGCTATTGTCGTCATCATGTATATACTTCATTTTATGATGAAGTATATACATATCATTATACGATATGGAACATGGAGACGTGGCCAAGGTTGCGCTCCAGGAATGCAAAGGGGATTGCACTGTCATGGAGCCTCATAAGCACACGCTTGGATGCAAGCATACGATCCATCAGCACCAGAGCCACTTGAGCTGGGACAATTCCAGAAAGCCGGAATTGACCATCGCTCCCGGAGAGACGATCGAATTCGAGATGATCGACGCGACGTCGAACCAGTTGACGAAGGATTCGACCGTCGAGGACATCCGTACGCTCGATTTCTCGCTGATCAATCCGATCTCGGGGCCGATCTATATCGACGGCGCGGAACCCGGCGACACCTTGAAGGTGACGCTGCAAGGCTTCCAGCCGTCCGGCTGGGCATGGACGGCGATCGTGCCGGGCTTCGGCCTTTTGTCCGACGATTTCCCCGACCCGGCGCTGCATATCTGGTCTTATGAAAAGGATTTCACCAAGCCCGCAGTCTACCACAACGGCGCCCGCGTGCCCCTGAAGCCGTTCTGCGGCACGATCGGCGTCGCGCCCGCGGAAGCCGGCGCCTTCAGCACGGTTCCGCCGCACTCGGCCGGCGGCAACATGGACATCCGCGACCTCACGGTCGGCGTCGATCTCTACCTGCCGGTTAAGGTCAAGGGCGCGCTGTTCTCGATCGGCGACACCCATGCCGCGCAGGGCGACGGCGAGGTCTGCGGCACCGCCGTCGAATCGCCGATGTCGGTCGCGGCCAAGATCGACCTGATCAAGGGCGGCAATCTCAAGTTTCCCCGCTTCCAGACCAGCGGCCCCGTTTCCCGGCATCTCGACGCCAAGGGCTACGACGTTACCACGGGCATCGGCCCCGACATGATGCAGGCGACGAAGGACGCCGTCCGGGGGATGATAGATCTCTTGTGCGCCCAGCATCAGATGCGCGCGGAAGACGCGTATATGCTGTGCAGCGTGTGCGCCGACATGCGCATAAGCGAAGTCGTGGATCGGCCGAACTGGGTCGTGTCCTGCTATTTCCCGCGGCTTGTTCTTGAATAGGCGCCTGGTAATCTATTAGGGAGGAGTACCAATGGTAATGAAACTGGGGTCAACCAGTATAAAATGGGCGGGGGCGATACCGTCGGCGATTGTTGCCGGGATGGTGTTGTGGATGACGCCGACAAGCGCGTCGGCGGAATGGTCGCTGGCCGAGGCGGCCAAGCCGTATGCGAATTCCACCATCCGCTGCATGGCGGACGGTTATGCGCCGGCGGCCGCCTATCAGGAACTGTCGAAGGAATTCACGGAGATCACCGGCATCAAGGTCGAGTGGGAAGTCGCGGACCTCGCCGTGATGAACCAGAAGATGCTGGCCGACGTCATGAACGGAACGGGCGTCTACGATTGCGACGAAATCCCGTCCGTGGATGCGGGGCTGTGGATTTCGCGCGGTTTCGTGAAGCCCATGTACGAGTTCCTGGAGGTTCCCGAACTCAGGGACCCCGATTTCGATCCGTTCAAGCAGTTCATCCCGGCCAACCTGGCCTTCTCGTCGATGGAGGACGGCAAGCTCTACGGATTGCCGTATCATTTCATTCCCCGCTTCATGGTGGCCCGCAAGGACATCTACGAGTGCCCTGCCGAGCAGGTCGCTTTCAAGGAGAAGTACGGGTATGACCTGCCGCTGGGGCCGGACACGTGGGAGCAGTTCCGCGACGTCGCCGAGTTCTTCACCAGGAAGGCCGGGGACAAGCTGTGCGACCAGCCCGTTGCCGAGGATTTCTACGGGACGGCCGTTTCGCTCAAGCGCTATCTCGCGACCCAGTACGACTTCGAGATGTTCCTCAATGCCTTCGGAGGCGTGATGTTCTCCGGCGACGGGCCGCTCAAGTCCGCCGAAGGGTTCAAGAGCGGGCAGGATATCGCCTTTGACAGCGAAGTCGGCGTCAAGAGCCTCGAATACTGGCTTTCCCTCTTGAAGTTCGTCCCGCCGGGCTATCTCGAATATACTTGGGACAACACCTTCTCCGACATGTGCAAGGGCAAGCTTTACACACTTGCGACGTGGGGCGACACGACGCCGTTCCTGGAGGACGCCACGACCGAGGGCTGCCCCGAAGTGGCCGGCAAGCTTGCCTACTACCCGGTGCCGGGCACCCATCAGACGGGCGCCGAGGGCCAGGTCTGGTTCATCCCCAAGTCGTCGCGCAATCCGGAAGCGAGCTACCTGTTCCTGCAATGGATCGCTTCCAAGCAGATCGCCTCGCGTTGCCAGGGCATGGGCTGCACCTCGCCGCAGAACGATCCCTGGTTCGAGAAGGTCTACGACGAGGAAGGGCGCGCCCAGGTCACCCGCGAGATCATCGAGAAGGACTACCTGATCGCTCGCGGCCATCCGCCGGCCCTCAGCAAGATCTCGACGATCCTGATCGACAACATCCAGGCGGCCGCGCGCGGCGAGATGACCCCCGAAGGGGCGCTGAAGGATGCCGCCGACAAGGGCCGCAAGCTCATGAAGCCTGGCCAGTAACGGCCAGCCGTTCGTTGGTCTCGGGGTGGCCCTTGGCGGCCACCCCCGTTCCTTGGGGGTGAAATTGGTTTCGAGCACGCCGGCAAGACGCGCGCCGCAGGATCGTGATGCAAACCGCTTCATGGTCATCTGCATCGCGCCCGTCATCCTGTTCCTCGTCCTGGTCACGCTGGTGCCGCTCGTCATCGCGCTGACGGACAGCCTGAAGAATCTGAGCCTCACCGACATCCTTCAGAACGGCGAGTTCATCGGCCTGGACAATTTCCGTACCGCGCTGGCTTCCGGGTCCGGCATCTACAACTCGTTGTGGCTGACGTTGGTTTTCGTTGCGGTGGTCGTGCCGGTGGAACTGGTGCTGGGGATAGCCGTCGCGGTGTTCCTGAACCGGCAGTTCAGGAGCCGCCGCTTCTGGATCACGATCCTGCTCATACCGACGATGATCGCTCCGGTCGTGGTCGGGATGATCTGGCGCTTCATGCTCATGCCGAGCTTCGGCGTCGCCACCTCCTTCTTCAACAGCGTCGGGCTGTTTCAGAGCGTCCCCGTATTGTCGGATTCCACGACCGCGCTGCTGGCGCTGATGATCGTGGACATCTGGGAATGGTTCCCCTTCATGATGCTGTTCGCGCTGGCCGGCCTGTTCTCCATGCCGCAGGAGCCGATCGAGGCCGCCTATATCGACGGGGCTTCGCGCTGGCAGATCTTCCGCCATATCGAACTGCCGCTGCTGCGCCCGATGATCATCCTGTCGGTGATGTTCCGCGCCATCGATGCGTCCAAGACGTTCGACATCGTCCATGTGCTGACCGGCGGCGGCCCCGGCACGTCGACGGAACTGATCAGCGTGTTCGCCTACAGGACGAGTTTTGTTTCGTGGGATCTGGGTATCGGGGCGGCGATCTGCCTGATAATCGCGTTCGTCTCTCTTCTGATCGCGGCCCTCTTCTACAAGATCGTGTCTCGCGAAACCGGAGCATCAGCGCGATGAACCGCCGCCAGTCCCCTCTGTTCTGGATCGTTCTGGTCCTGATCGCGATCGTGGCGCTGTTCCCCTACGCCTGGATCGTCCAGACCAGCTTCAAGGCCAGGACCGATATCCTGACCTCTCCGCCCGTGTGGGTGTTCAAGCCGAGCTGGTTCAACTACACCAACATGCTATTCGAGCGCGGCTTCGAGACCTATCTCTGGAACAGCATCGTCATCGGCCTGTCGAGCACCCTGCTTGCGCTGTTCGTCGGGACGCTCGCCGCCTACGCCTTCTCGCGCTACCGTATCCCGGCGGGCAACCACCTGTTCTTCTATATCCTGGCCACGCGACTCGGACCTCCGGTTGCCTATGCGCTGCCGATGTATTTCCTGTTTTCGCGGCTCGGCCTTCTGCAATCGCATCTCGGCGTCATCGTCGCCCATACCGCCTTCAATCTCGTGCTCGTCGTCTGGATGATGAAGACGTTCTTCGACGAGATTCCCTCGGAGGTGGAAGAGGCCGCCCGGCTGGACGGCTGTTCGGAGTGGCTGCTGTTTTCGAAGATATCGCTGCCTCTGGCGCTGCCAGGGCTGGTGACCGCCGCCATCTTCATCTTCATCTTCAGCTGGAACGAGCTTCTGTTCGCGATGGTGCTTTCAGCAGGCACGGCAAGCACCTTGCCGGCCATGATACCGAGCCTTGCCATGCATACCGGCACGCTGTGGGGCGAGGTGGCGGCGGCGGCCGTGGTGCAGACGGTTCCGGTGATCGTCTTCACCTTCATTGCCCAGCGCCATCTGATCAGCGGGCTTACATTCGGAGCGGTGAAGGGATGAGAGCGAGCGCCTGGTTCAACTTCGATACGGATCGGGGAGGCCTGCTGTGGGGCTGCATGTGTTGCTGGCTGGGGGTTCTCACCAACCTTGCCCTTTTGCAGTTTTCCCCTCCCGTCACCCTTATCGTGCTCTGGACCCTGTTCGGGGTGCCGATCGTCGTTACGATCCTCGCCTCCTGTATTTCCTACATGGTTAGGAAATGAAGCGATGATTAAAGAGCAGATCCTTATTCTACTGGTATCTCTTCCGTTACAGATCGCGTTATTGCCGTTTAATCGTCGATATATGGTTTTTACGCCCGGAGAGATACGCTTCTGGTCTATCGCTATATTTGCAGCGGTGGAGCTGATCTTTCTGGCAATGTGGTAGCAAGGTAGGCGGCTAAGGTGGCGAAGGTAAGAATAGAAAACATCCAGAAGACGTTCGGCAAGACGACTGCCGTCAAGAGCGTCAGCCTGGACATCCCCGACGGCAAGTTCGTCGTCCTCGTCGGCCCCTCGGGCTGCGGCAAGACCACGCTGCTGCGCCTTCTGGCGGGTTTGGAGGAGTCCACCGGCGGCAGCCTTTTCATCGGCGACAAGGACGTTACACGCGTGCATCCGCGCGAGCGCGATATCGCGATGGTGTTCCAGAGCTATGCGCTTTACCCGCATATGAACGTGCGCCGGAACATGAGCTTTGCGCTGGAACTCATGAAGAAGCCGCGCGAGGAAATCGACAAGCGGATAGCCAATGCGTCCGGCATCCTCGGTCTCGAAGGGTTGCTCGATCGCCATCCGCGCCAGCTTTCGGGCGGCCAGCGGCAGCGCGTGGCGCTCGGGCGCGCCATCGTGAGGGAGCCGGAGGTGTTCCTTTTCGATGAGCCGCTTTCGAACCTGGACGCCAAGCTGCGCACTTCGATGCGCAGCGAACTGATCAAGCTGCACAAGCGGCTCGGCACGACGATCGTCTACGTCACCCACGACCAGGTGGAAGCGATGACGATGGGCCAGTTGGTCGTGGTGATGAAGGACGGGTCGGTGCAGCAGGTCGGCGAGCCGCTGGAGATCTATCGCAACCCGAAGAACGTGTTCGTGGCGGAATTTATCGGCAGCCCGTCGATGAACTTCGTTCCGGCGAGGATCGATCTTTCCGGAACGAAAGAGGTTGCGGAAGCCGATATAGGGACCATTCCCCTCACGGGCGCGATCATGGCGCAGGCGCGCTCGCGCGGGGCGAGCGAGGTTCTTCTCGGCATGCGCCCCGAGCACATCCTGCCGTTGCCGCCGGATGGGGCCGGCAACGGCCTTCGTTTCGACGGGACGGTCGAGGTGGTCGAGCCGCTCGGGGCCGAAACCATCCTTGAATTGTCGTGTGCAGGAAGCCTGCTTCGTTCCCGCCTGCCCGGCGACAAGGGGCCTTCCGTGGGGGATCGGGTGTCCTTGCATGTCGACCACGGCAACATACTGGTTTTCGAGAAGGAGACGGGCGCCCGACTCGGCCTGTGATCTGGGTCGGTCGGCAAGGAGAGCGGGTTCGGGCGCTGTGAAAGCCGCCGGAACCCGGCCAGGAAAAAGGGCGAACGCCTGACGGCCTGCTCCGAAAAGCATTCGATATCGGACGAGGGGCTGCCGGTTTCCGGCAGCCTCTCCAGATCAACCCGCTGAAAGCTGCATTCCTCTTCGGATCGGTGTCGGCGGATTTATAATGGACACGAGTGTCCACGCCAATTTTACTCAAAGCGGATAGGGATCAGGGCATGAAGTCGCATTACAGGGTGGTCGTCATCGGCGGCGGTGTCGTTGGGGCATCGGTACTTTACCATCTGGCGAAATTCGGCTGGACCGACGTGGCGCTGATCGAGCGCGAGGTTCTCACCGCCGGCTCCAGCTGGCATGCCGCGGGAGGGGTCCATGCCCTGAACGCCGATCCGAACATCGCGGCGTTGCAGGCCTATACGATCGAGCTGCTTTCGGAGGTGGAGAAGGAGTCGGGCCAGAACATCGGCATGCACATGACCGGTGGCGTTTCCTTCGCCTGCGTTCCCGAGCGCTGGGAGTGGCTCAAGTCCTCCTATCATATCGCACAGACCATGGGGATTGACGATGTCCATCTGATCGGCGTCGACGAAATCAAGCAGCGGTGCCCTATCCTCAACACGGACGGGATTCTCGGCGGTCTCTATGCCGAGCGCGAGGGCCATATCGACCCGTCGGGCACGGTTCACGCCTATGCGAAGGCGGCGCGGCTTCGGGGCGCCGAGGTCATCGAGCACAACCGCGTGCTCGAACTCAGGCAGCGGCCCGATGCGACATGGGAGGTGGTGACCGAAAAGGGTACGATCGTCGCCGAGCATGTAGTCAACGCTGGCGGCCTGTGGGCCAAGCAGGTCGGGCGTATGGCCGGCATCGATCTTCCCGTCTCGCCGATGGAGCATCATTACCTCGTCACCGAAGCCATTCCGGAAATCCAGGCCTTCGACGGCGAATTGCCGCTGGTCGTCGACCTCGAGGGCTTCACCTATATGCGCCAGGAGCAGAAGGGCCTGCTGCTCGGCATCTACGAGATCAATCACAAGCACTGGAACATGGAAGGCGCGCCGTGGGACTACGGCGTGGAGCTGATCCAGGAGGACATAGGCCGCATCTCGGACGAGCTCGCGCTGGGCTTCAGCCGCTATCCGTGCCTTGACACGGCCGGGATCAAGCGATGGGTGAACGGCGCCTTCACGTTCTCGCCCGACGGCAACCCGCTTGTCGGGCCGGTGCGCGGGGTGCGCAACTACTGGGTCGCCTGCGGTGTGATGGCGGGCTTCCTGCAAGGCGGCGGCGTCGGCAAATCGCTGGCCGAATGGATGATCCACGGCGAACCGGAAGCCGACGTCTACGGCATGGACATTGCCCGTTACGGAGAGTTCGCCTCCAACCGCGAATATATCCGCCAGACCACCGGCCAGTTCTATTCGCGCCGCTTCGTCATGAGCTATCCGAACGAGCAGCTTCCGGCGGGAAGAAAGCTGAAGACGGCGGGCGCGCACGACGCCATGACGGCCGCCGGCGCCCGCTGGGGCGTGTCGTGGGGCATGGAGGTGCCGCTCTATTTCGCGCCGCCGGATTTTGCCGAGAAATCGACGCTCAAGCGTTCCAACGCCTTCGATATCGTCGGCGAGGAATGCCGCGCGGTCCGCGAGCGGGTGGGCCTGCTCGATATCACCGCCTTCTCGCGCTACGAGGTCCGCGGCCCCAATGCCGAGGCGTGGCTTGGCCGCTTGCTGGCCTGCGCGCTGCCTGCGCCCGGGCGTGCCCGCCTGGCGCCGATGCTGGGCGAGAACGGCAAGCTCAAGGGCGACCTCACGGTGTTCAACTGGGGCGACGGAAGCTGGTGGATCATGGGCTCCTACTACCTGCGCCAGTGGCACATGCGCTGGTTCGAGCGCCATCTTGCCGAGGGCGTGGAGATAAGGGACATATCGGACGCCGTCGTCGGCTTTTCGCTGTCGGGCCCCGACGCGCGCAAGGTGCTGGAAAAGGTCACCCATGAGGACGTTTCGCACGCCTCCCTCGGGTTCCTCGCCTGCCGGAAGTTGGATGTCGGCCTGACCCGCGCGCGTGTCGGGCGGCTTTCGGTCGTCGGCGAACTGGGATACGAATTCCATTGCCCGGCCAACGAGCATGCGACCCTCAGGAACACCTTGCTCGAGGCGGGCAGGGAATTCGGCATCGTCGAATACGGGTTCTCAGCGCTCAACTCGCTGCGCCTGGAAAAAAGCTTCGGCATCTGGTCGCGCGAATTCACGCAGGACTATACGGCGGCCGAAACCGGGATGGACCGCTGGATTTCCAACGACAAGGATTTTATCGGCCGTGCGGCCGCGCTTGCGCTGCAGGCGGACGGCGGCCCGCAACGCAGGCTCGTCACGCTCGAAGTCGACGCCGACGACGCCGATTCCAGCGGCTACGAACCGGTCTGGAAGGACGGTCGGCTTTCGGGGTTCGTCACCTCCGGTGGTTTCGGCCACACGATCGGCAAAAGCCTGGCGATGGCCATGATGGACGTCGAGGCCGCGGCAGTCGGAACGGAACTGCATACTCACGTCGTCGGGGTGGAAAGGGCGGCGCGGGTCATTGCGGCGTCGCCTTATGATCCGCAAGGTCGGAAAATGCGTGGCTGATGTCGAATCCGTGGCCGATAATCCCCGCGGTTTGCCGGCATAGCTGTGCGGCGGACCGCATCGACCCCGCAGGGGCGGAATCGTTCGCGTGCGACCATGAAAGGCTTCGGGCATGACGCGCCGCTATTCAGCGCTATCGCTGTTCAAGGAAGGGCTCGCCGGCCAGAAGGGCTGGGAGCCGGCCTGGCGCTCGCCCGAGCCGAAGCCCCGGTATGACGTCATCGTCATCGGCGGCGGCGGGCACGGGCTGGCGACGGCCTATTACCTGGCCAGGAACCACGGCATCGCCAATGTCGCGCTCTTGGAAAAGGGCTGGATCGGCGGCGGCAACACCGGCCGCAA
>ERZ778018.1869-NODE-1869-length-15339-cov-4.870518_pt1 | contig 15339 bp, 13 predicted proteins | sample MGYA00375748_ERZ778018 | MGnify/ENA primary metagenome ERZ778018 (study PRJEB29350, sample SAMN05509839) | bioreactor metagenome | biome: bioreactor; material: wastewater | place: South Africa: University of Cape Town | collected 2014-04-22 ... | reverse complement strand
ACGGAACGATCGCACGAGTCTTGCTGGCTCGTGCGATATTCATTTAATGTGCCCGTTTACGCGAACAGCCCGGCGAACGTGTAACAATAACCCCCGACAGAGTAGGGATCGCACCCCCGCGACGAGGAGCAATTGATGGCGAAGAGTTCTATTCTCGGTTACCCACGTATCGGTAAGCATCGTGAACTGAAGAAGGCAGTTGAGGCGGTTTGGTCCGGCAAGATCAGCGAAGCGGAACTGGCGCAGACCGCGAGCGAAATCCGCAAAGCGGCCTGGGACGCCCAAGCGGCCGCCGGGCTCGATCTGATTCCCGCCAACGACTTCAGCTATTACGATCAGGTGCTCGACACGATCTGCCTGACCGGGCTCGTCCCGGCCCGCTACGGCGCGGTTGGTGAGACAGTTGGTCTCGCGACCTATTTCGCCATGGCGCGCGGCAATGACGAGGCGCCCGCGCTCGAACTGACCAAGTGGTTCGACACCAACTACCATTATCTCGTGCCCGAGTTCGACGCCGGCACGCCGCGCCTGGCGAGTAGCAAGATTTTCGATGAATACGCCGAGGCGAGCGCGCATCTCGGCCGTCCGGCCAAGCCGGTGCTGCTCGGGCCGGTCTCGTTCCTCCTTCTCGGCAAGCATCACACCAAGTCGCTCGACGCGCACCTGAACGAACTGCTGCCGGTCTACGAGACGGTACTGAGCCGCCTTGGGCAGGCCGGTGCCGAATGGCTGCAGATCGACGAACCGACGCTGGTGCAGGATCGCAGCGCCGAGGAGTTGACCCTCTTCAAGAGCGCCTACGCCCGGCTCACGCGGGTCGCCAATCGACCGAAGCTGATGCTCCAGACGTACTTCGAATCGCTGGATGGCAACTGGGAGACGGTGATCGGGCTGCCGGTCGAGGGGATCGGGCTCGATTTCGTGCGCACGCCCGAAAATCTGATGCTGCTCAATCGCCACGGCTTCCCGACCAACAAAGTCCTCGGTGCCGGAGTCGTCAATGGACGCAATGTCTGGCGTATCAACCTCGAAGAGACGCTGAGCCAGCTGGAAGAGATCGCCGGACGTGTCGCGCCGGAGCGCATCTGGGTGCAGTCGTCCTGCTCGTTGCAGCACCTGCCCTACGATGTCGAGCAAGAGCCGGAACTGGATGCCGAGATCAAGCCACTCCTCGCCTTCGCCGAGCAGCGCCTGAGCGAGATCGCCACGCTGACGCGCGGTTTGAGCGCCGGGCGTGACGCGATTACGTCCGAGATCGAAGCGAACGCCGCCGTCTTCCAGACCGCGCTCGATTCGACGCGGATTCATCATCAGCCGACTCAGGAACGGATGCGCCTGCTCGATGAGGCCGCCTTCCAGCGCGATGCGCCCTTCGCCGAGCGGATCGCCAAGCAGCAGCGCACCCTCAAGCTACCGCCCTATCCGACGACGACGATCGGGAGTTTCCCGCAGACGCGCGAGGTGCGTTCGGCCCGTGCACGTTGGCTGAAGGGAAGCCTGTCCGACGCCGACTATCAGGCGTTCATCCGCGAGCGAACGGCCGAAGTCGTGCAGCATCAGGAGCAGATCGGCCTCGATGTGCTGGTGCATGGCGAGTTCGAGCGGACCGACATGGTCGAATTCTTCGCCGATCAGCTCGAAGGCTATCTGGTGACGAAGAATGCCTGGGTGCAGTCGTATGGTAGCCGCTGTGTTCGCCCGCCGATCATCTACGGCGATGTCTATCGCCCGAATCCGATGACGGTCGAGACGATCACGTTCGCCCAGTCGCTCTCGGAGCGACCGATGAAGGGGATGCTGACCGGTCCGGTGACGATGCTCAACTGGGCCTTCGTGCGCGAGGATCGGCCGCGCAGCGAGGTTGCCAACCAGATCGCGCTCGCCTTGCGTGATGAAGTCGTCGACCTGGAGCGCGCCGGCATCAAGATCATCCAGATCGATGAACCGGCCCTGCGGGAGGGGTTGCCGCTGCGCCACGGCGATTGGGACGAATACCTGAACTGGGCGGTGCGCGCCTTCCGGCTCGCCTCGTCGGGTGTGCAGGCCGTGACGCAGATCCACAGCCACATGTGCTACAGCGAATTCAATGACATCATCGAGGCGATCGAGGCGCTGGACGCCGACGTCATCTCGATCGAGAATAGTCGGAGCGACTCGGAACTGCTGCAGGCGTTTACCGATCATCGCTACAGCCGGCAGATCGGCCCGGGTGTCTATGACGTGCACTCCGAGCATGTACCCGAGACCGACGTCATGGAGCGGTTGTTGGAGCGCGCCAGTACCGTGCTCGATCCCGCACAGATCTGGGTGAACCCGGACTGTGGCCTGAAGACGCGCGGCAACGCCGAGGTCTGGCCGTCGCTGGAGCACATGGTCGCAGCGGCCCAGGCCCTGCGCCAGCAGCATCAGGAGTTGGCGGGGGTGTAGGGCGAAACGCGCCGGAAGCGATGCGCTCGGGCCCGCGACGCCCGGGAGACGCTCGTGACGTACCGGGAACCGCGTCACGCTGGACGCTCGCCCGTGGGAATGGCCGTGACGTACCGGGGGACGATGTTGCGCTCGTCCTCCGCCCGGGGATAAATGCCCGGGCTCGAAGGACGAAACCCACTGAAGGGGTTCAAGGGGGCGAGCGCATCCTCAGTCCCTTTAGTGGACTTCGCCTACGGAGCCCGGGCATTTGTCCCCGGGCGGGGTGGACTGAGTCGACGTCCGACCCTTGGCGATTCGGTTCCCTAGGCGGGCGCCGGGCGAAGAGGACGGTCGGGATTTACTCGATCGTTCGCCCGATGAGCGCCGGATGGCATACCCAGGAATCAGTAGCGTAACAAGGGGAGGTTCGCTCATGGCTCGCGGCGCGGCACATCGACTCGACGGCTTCGGGACCTCGGTCTTCACCGAGATGAGCCGGCTGGCCGTTGCGCATGGCGCGATCAACCTGGGCCAGGGCTTTCCCGATTTTCCCGGCCCCGATCTGGTCAAGGAAGCGGCCGTCACGGCGATTCGTGCCGATCTGAACCAGTACGCGCCGAGTCACGGCACACCGCGCCTGCGTCGAGCGATCGCCGCCGGGTTCGAGCATACCTACGGCCGTGCGGTCAACCCGGAGTCCGAGGTGACGGTTACGACCGGGGCGACCGAGGCGATGCAGGTCGCGATGCTGGCGCTGCTCGATCCGGGCGACGAAGTGATCCTCTTCGAACCGTTTTACGACGCCTATCCGGCGCAGGTCATCTTCGCCGGTGGCGTACCGCGTCCGGTGCGGCTCAGCCCGCCGGATTGGTCATTTGATCTCGATGCGCTGCGTCGGGCGATTGGCCCAAAGACGCGGGCCATCGCCATCAACACGCCGCACAACCCGACCGGCAAGATGTTCAGCAAAGCCGAACTGGAGACGATCGCCCAGCTCGCCATCGAGCACGATCTGATCGTCGTCACCGACGAGGTCTACGACCGCATTACCTACGATGGCGCCGTGCATACGCCGATCGCGCTCCTGCCCGGTATGTGGGAACGGACGCTGACGCTCAACAGCACCGGCAAGACGTTCTCGATGACCGGCTGGAAGATCGGCTTCGTCATCGGCCCGGCTGATCTCTCGGCGGCGTTACGCGGCATTCACCAGTTCAACGTCTTTGCGACGGCCACTCCCTTTCAGGAAGCAATGGCCGTCGCCATGGAACAGGCCGAAGCGCAGGGCTACTACCACGCGTTGCGCGCGAACTACACCGCCCTGCGCAATCAGTTGCGCGCGGCGCTGGAAGCGGCCGATCTGCCGGTGCTGCCGGTCGCCGGCAGCTACTACCTGATGGCCGACGTCAGCGGCCTCGGCTTCGACGACGACGTTGCCTTCTGCCGCTACTTAACCAGCGAAATCGGGGTCGCCGCCATCCCTCCTTCCGCGTTCTACGCCGATCCGACGACGGCTCCGCTCCTCGCCCGCTTCTGCTTCGCCAAACGGGCCGAAACAATCGCCGCCGCCGCCGCGCGGCTCGCCGCCCTCCCGCTACAGCGCCCGAGACGCCGCGGCTGAGCTTCGTTCGGGCGATCGCCCGTCATCCGTAGGGGAGGAGCTTGCTCCTCCCCTACGGAATGCGACGGAGGGAGGGTGTGGCGATCTAATGCGCGCTGCTGCCCTGCGATGTCACGTTTTCGCCTGCTTCTCCGTTGTCCTAGGTAGAGAGGCGTCGCAACGGAGGGGGCGATGGTTATAGTGGGCGATTCGACCGGGAATGCAATCGATGAGCAGAATCGCGATGAGGAGCACGCCCTCATCGTCGCCGCTCAGGCTGACCCGTTGGTTTTCGAAACGCTCTATCGGCGCTATCGCGAACCGATCCATCGCTATCTCCTGGCGCATCTGTCGTCGGTCGACGACGCAGCGGATCTGACGCAGCACGTCTTCCTCAAAGCGCTGGAGAACCTGCCGGTATATCGCGACCGTGGCGTGCCGTTCAGCGCCTGGCTCTTTCGCATCGCCCGCAACGCCGCGATCGATCGCATACGGAGCCGGCGGCCGTCCGTCGATTGGGACCGCATCCAGGAAGCGGAACAGCCGGTCGAGCAGACGACGCCGGAGAGCGAAGCGTTGCGGAATGACGCCATGCGACGGTTCGACGCGCTCGTTTCGCCGCTTGATGACGACAAACGCGACCTGCTCAGCTTGCGCTTCGTGGCGGGCCTGACGACGCCGGAGATCGCGCGCGTGCTCGGGAAGAGCGATGCGGCGGTCCGTGTCCAGCTCAGCCGAACGCTCAGGATCCTGAAGGAGCATCATCGTGGCCAATCCTGACGATCTCTTGCGTCGCTACCCGGATCTCGTCCAGCCCGATTCCGACTTTGATCTGTTGCAACTCGTGGGCGATTTGGACGACGTTGCTGCCGCGTTCCGCGCGTATCCGCTACCGGCAGCGGTCGACGACGCGGTCATCCGTCGCATTCGCGAACGATCTGAACAAACGGCGCCGATCCCCGTGCTGGATGATCCAGCGGAAACCATAGGGCCGGAACCGCCGTCCAGCGAAGCGACGGCCGATCGCCCGGTTTCGATCGATCACGTCCGTAAGCAACACGGCCGGTGGCGACAGTTCGTCGAAATCGCGGCGGCTGCCGTCATCATCGTCGCGCTGACCGGAACGCTGGCTATCGTATTTCAGAACATGTCCAATGGTTCGAGCAACGGAGCGAACCCAACGCAGCCGGGCATTGCCAGCGGAATTGGAACTCCGACTGCCTCAATGTCGATCTGGGATTCCCAGCCGATGGCTAAGGCGCTTCGCGATGGAGGATTAGGGCAAACGATCGATCAATCGGTGACGATCGACGGCTACACCATGACGTTAAAATGGGCCGGCGCAACCGGCACGAGAGTCTTTCTTGACTACTCGGTGACTGGGCCAACGAGCCAGCAATACTACAGTATCTCCCCCATCAAGGTGCAACTCACCACTGGTGGTGGAGCGACTGTTTCATGGGGCAGCGATATCGGCACAGCGATCAACGGTAATTCGCAGGAATATCTCTCCTGGTTCGACGCCAGCTCGCTCAGTTCAAGCGACCATGTGGCGCTTCATCTGAGCGTAGCGGCGTTGTTCGTGAGGGTGTATGTACCCCAGGATTGGACGCCGCCCGCAGGGGTGTTGGTAGCGACGCCGATGCCAGGAGAGGATCAGAGCGCTGGATTCAGCATCCCCGGCGACGGGCACGGACTGCCGCGGTCGTATTACCGCGTTGGCGATCCCGACGCGTCGCTGACGATCCCCGGCCCGTTCGAGTTTTCGTTCACCATTCCGGTGCATGCCGAAGCGGCCACACCCAGTAGCACGCCTACCGTAACGACGCACGTGTCGCTCGCGGACGCGATACAGCGCGTACGGAATTTCCTGGCTGAGCCGAACGCGACGCTGAGCGGAAAGCTGGTTGACCCGGCGGACCCGCATCAGCTCAATACGGTTGGAGGACTTCCCCGGCCGGACGCGAAGCTCTTCATCATCTCACGCCAGGGTCAGTCCCAGGATTCAGGTGATATTTTTGTGGTCGACGCGGACACCGGTGAAGTACTGGAAGCGGTCATGCCGCGCCGCGCGGGAGATCCGTTGGCAACGGACCAGATGCGCGCATCCGATGCCATCGTTGTTGCCCAAAAGTTTGCTCGCGCGCATTTCGTGGGATTCGACCAGTTGTCGCAGGTGGCCGACGATCGATTGGCCCCCGACGTGCACTACCTGATCGGAATATCTGATCAAGCGCCCGGTTCGGCCATGCACATCTTCCGGTGGCGCGAGCGTGACGCGAAAACGGGAACGTGGTTGCCCTCGTTCGTTACCGTCGCCGTCGACGCAAATAGCGGCCAGGTGGTGCTCTATGTCGCCCGGCAGGCCGATTACCGGGGTCCGACCACGGCGGCGACCGATCGCGATCAGGCGATCCAGATCGCACTAAACGAGGCGCGGACGGAGCCGAAGAACGCCAACGCGACCGTCACGCGTGCCGCGCTCGCCACGGTGCTCAACAACGGTCAGGACAGCCTCGTCTGGACCGTTGAACTGAGCGGCACCGTCGTCTCACCGATCTGGCCGGGCCGGCTGCAAGCGGTCACGATCGATGCCGCGACCGGGCGGATCACCGGCAAGATCGTTTCCGTGAACTGACGCCGGTACTGGAATAGTCCAGGAGCGCTGGCGAACGCGCGTGCATCTCGCTATCATGCTGCGAGCGAGACTGAGCAGCGAATGATGGCAAATGGGAGGCACGCGTGACCGCAACGCCCGCGCAGCGAACCGTCGGTATCCTAATTTTCGATGACGTTGAAGTGCTTGATTTCTGTGGGCCGTTCGAGGTGCTGGCGACGGCGCGGCCGGACGGCTCGACCAACGCCGATGCACCACTCTTCACGGTCGTGACGATCGCCGAAGAGAACCGTCTGATTAAATGCGTCGGCGGTCTCCTGGTGCAGCCGCACCACACGATCGACGATCATCCGCCGCTCGATATCCTCGTCGTGCCGGGCGGGCAGGGGACGCGCACGCAGCGGCTCAACGCACGCCTGCTCGATTGGATCGCCGCCCAGCGGCAGGCGATCGAACTGACGACGAGCGTCTGCACCGGCGCCTTCTTGCTGGCCGAGCGCGGCATTCTCGATGGCAAACGCGCCACGACCCACTGGGCGAGCGTCGACTGGATGCACGAGAACTATCCGAGCGTCACGATGTTGGCGGACGAGCGCGTGGTCGATGAGGGGAGCGTCATCACCTCGGCCGGCGTATCGGCCGGGATCGACATGGCGCTGCACGTCGTGGCGCGCCTGCACGGTGCCGGTGCGGCCGAATGGACGGCGCGCCGTATGGAGTACGACTATCGGCCTCCGGTCGCGCGGTAGTCGCTTCCTGGACGGTTCATCGTAGCGAGGGGGTGGGTCAGGTGGCTGCACTGATTATCGGCGTCATCCTGCTGGCGGTCGGTGGCGCGCTCATGTATTTCGGCCGGCGCACGCAGGCGAAGACAAACCTGATGGGCTCGGTAGCGACGGCGAACGCGACTGAACTCTCGAAGCTCCTGCCGGGTGAGATGGTGGAGCTGAAAGGGACGGTCCGCTGTGCCAGCCCACTGACCGCCGAATACGTCAACAAGCCATGCGTTTGGTATTCGGCCACGATGACGCGCGAATACGAGCACCGTGAGAAGGATTCCGACGGCCACTGGGAGACGAATCGCCGCTCGGAGACCGTTTCCTCGAACAAGCAGTCGACGCCTTTTTTCGTGCAAGATGCAACCGGCCAGACGCAGGTCGATCTGACCGGCGCCGAAATCGACGCGCCGGTTATCCTCGATCGCTTTGAAGACAAGCCAGCGGGCGGCAATTCCGGTCCGAGCATCTCGATTGGCGGCATCTCGATTTCCGGCGGCGGTGGCGATAAGACGCTCGGCTACCGCTACAACGTCAAGGCGCTCGAAGTCGACAAACCGGTCTATGTGCTCGGCGTCTACCGCGAAGACGGCACAGTCGGAGCACCGCCCGAAGGCAGCAAGACCCGCAAGTTCATCGTCAGCCACCGCACCGAAGAAGAACTACGCAGCTCCTGGGGCAAACGCGCCCAGCGCCTCGGCTTCGCCGCCGTCGCCTGCGTCGCCCTCGGCGTCATCCTGATCGTGGTTGGGTTCGTGTTGCTGGTGGTGTAAGGACGGCCCTCACCCCCGGCCCCTCTCCCAATCCTGGGAGAGGGGTGTCTTGAGACGACGGGAGTATGTTCCTGTTTATTTGAGCACACGCAAACAGAAAGACGCGCGACCGCAGTCGCGCGTTTGCTCCGCTCTCACGTTCGCGACGGGAGACGGGAGTCTTGATGCGAGCCTGATCGTGATCCATGCCGTTGAACTACGAGCAAACAGGATGGAACGCACACTCGTTGGCCTATACCTCCCCTCTCCCGTTCGCGACGGGAGAGGAGCCGGGGGTGAGGGCCGCTCAGGGGTTCGCGTCGTAATACTTGTCGATGACTTTGCGGACGATCGGGGCGGCGACATCACCGCCTTCACCGCCGTGTTCGATCATGGCGACCGTCGCGACTTTGGCGCCGTCCGTGGGACTGAAGCCGGCGAACCAGGCGTGCGGCTCTTCCTGGCTACTTTCGGCCGTGCCGGTCTTGCCGGCGGTGTCGTGCGTTTCACCGGCGAACGGCTTGGCGACCGAGAAACCGGCGGCAGTGCCGTTCGGCGCCGTTGTCACCTGATGCAGCGCTGAGCGGATTGAGGCAAGCTGCTCGGAGGTCGCCGGGAGCTTGCCGCGTTCTTTCGGCTTGGCCGTATAGACGGCGGTGCCGTCGATCTTCTTCACCTCTTGCACCAGATACGGTTGCCAGAGCGTGCCGCCATTGGCGATGGCAGCGTAGGCGTCAGCCACTTGCAGCGGCGTGGCGAGGAAATAGCCCTGACCGATCGAGAGATTGATGGCGTCGCCGCGCGCCCAGTAGTCGTTGACGGTTTTCAGCTTCCAGTCCGGGTCAGGCACGGTACCGGGGGTTTCCGGAATCTCAGGGATGCCGGTCTCCGAGCCGAAGCCGAACGCCTTGGCGGCGTCGGGCAGAATATTCTGACCCTTTTTGTCCAGTTGATCGGCGATCTGATAGAAGACGGTATCGCACGACTGGACGAGCGCGTTGTAGAGCGTCAGAGTACCCTGCCCATTGGCGCTCCAGTCATGCCACTTCTGGTCCGAACCGGGTACCGAGAAGCTCGCCGGGCAGCTGTAGCTGCTTTGTGGCGTGAGCCCGAGTGACTGCATCCCCGCGACCATGGTAACGACCTTGAAGGTCGAGCCGATTGGGTAGCCAACTTGCGTCGCCCGGTTCTCGAGCGGTCGTTTGGTGTTGTCGTTCAGATCGGTCCATTGCTGATCGGTCATGCCGAGAATGAACTGATTGGGGTCGTACGACGGGTTGCTCGCCATCGCCAGCACGGCGCCGTTCGACGGATCGAGCACAACGACGCTGCCCCATTTATCGCCGAGTGACTGGTAGGCGGCGGTCTGTACGTCGAGATCGATCGTCGTCACAATATCATCGGCCGGTTCGCTCTTGTTCTCGGCGATGGTCGAGCGCTCGGCGCCATCCGGCCCGAGGATGACAAGCCGGCCGCCACGTTTGCCGGAGAGATACTTCTCACCCCACGATTCGATACCGGCGCGGCCGATCCGGTCGCCTGATTGGTAGCCGTCCTTCTCCATCGTCTTCAGTTCATCGGCCGTGATTTCGCTTAGATAGCCGACGACCTGAGCGGCGGCGGCTCCGGCCGGATACACACGGTCCGGCCACTGTTGCACGGTGACGCCCGGGATGGCGTTGAGCTTGGAGAGAAGATTCGGGTCGATGTTTGCCGGGTAGTTCCGGACCGGCATGAACCAATCGGGCTGGCCGTTGGCGTATTTCGCCTTGATCTCATCCTGGGTCATATCGAGTAGCTGGCTGAGCTGTTGCAGCATCGAGGCTTCGTCTTTGATCTGACCGGGAATGATGCCGACCTTGCTGATCATGCCGAGGCTGGCGAGCGGCCGACCCTTGCGGTCGAGAATCCGCCCACGCTGCGGCACTTCCGGTACCCAGCGGACGAGCCCATCGTTCAGGTTGTTGAAGATCATCGAGGGCGTCCAGTCGACCTTCCACGTCTCGCCCTCGTGAACCAGAGTCATCGTGTTGTCTTGCTGGATCTCGCCGACTTTGCCCGACTGCCAGACGACATGAATGGGGATGCGGGTGGCATCTGGCGGCGCGTTGCCGATGGTCGCGACGAGCGAGGTTTCGCCGGCTTCGGCGTAGATCTCCTGATAACGTGTGACGAAATCGTCTTCTTTGATGGTCTGCTGCGAGGTCGTCGAGAGCAGCTGGTACATACCGGTGAAGTCGCTGTTTGTCCAGAGTTGGACGTAGGCGCTCGCCACCTCGTTTGGCGTACGAAGATCCTTGGCAGCGGGCACCGTCGGCGTAGCCGCCTGGGCGGTGTTGCTTGCCCCGCCGGAATTGCCGGTACCGTTGTTCGCGACCGGCGTTTGGTTCGACTTCCCGATGAGCGGCGTGCCGCTGCTGCCAAGATGATCGGCGACGAGGAAGAGCGCCAGGATGACGATCATCAACCCCATCAGGCTCATGATGAGCTTGGGGACAGCGCTACGTGACGGTGGACGGCGGGAATACGGGGAACGATATTGCGGCACGGTCAGGACCTTCCTGGTCTGGCGTTCCACATCTGCTGCCCGCGCGTGCCGGACGATAACGCGTGGAGAGACTGTCCGTACAGCACGACGGTATGCGGGCTCAACTCTGCCATTCCTGTGACGGTTGAGTCAAGGGAGCGGCGTTCGACGCTCGCCAGGCAACGATGATCGCGATCAACGTACGCGGTGGCGCACGTCGTTAACGTTCGGCTGGCTTCATTGATGCGCGGCTCAGCGCAGCCCGCGCGTATGTTGGGTGCTGCGGTAGGCGAGACTGACGCTCGCGCCGGTATGGATGCGCTGGATCGACTCGCCGAGAAGCGGCGCGATCGAGAGCACGGTAATCTTGTCAAGCCGCTTCTCCGGTGGCAACGGGATGGTGTTGGTCACGACGACCTCACGGATCGGGCTGACGGCGAGCCGTTGAATGGCCGGGCCGCTGAGCACGGGGTGGGTGGCGGCGGCGTAGACTTCGGTTGCCCCGTTGTCAATGCAGACCTGGGCTGCCTGGGTAATCGAGCCGGCGGTGTCGATCTCGTCATCGACCAGGACCGCCTGGCAACCGGCCACCGAGCCGATCAGATTGAGCGTTTCGCTCTTGTCGGCGTTGCCGATGCGTCGCTTCTCGATAATCGCCAGCGTCGCGTCGAGTTCCTCGGCGAAGTTGCGCGCCCGTTTCGTGTTGCCGAGGTCGGGCGAGACGACGACCGGTTTACTCAGCCGCTTCTCCTGGAAGTAGCGCGCCACGACGCCCATGGCGGTCAGCTCATCGACCGGAATATTAAAGAAGCCCTGGATCTGTCCCGCGTGCAGGTCGACAGTCAGAACGCGATTGGCCCCGGCAACGGTGATCATGTCGGCGATCAGGCGGGCTGTGATCGGGACGCGCGGCTGATCCTTCTTGTCGGTGCGGCCGTAACCGTAATAAGGGATGACGGCGGTGATGCGGCCGGCCGAGGCACGCTTGAGCGTATCGATGATGATGAGGAGTTCCATGATGCTTTCGCTGACCGGCGTGCTGAAAGATTGGATGACGAACGCGTCGTTTTCGCGGACCGATTCGCCGATCCGGACGAAGATATTTTCGTTCGAAAAGGGAAAGACCTCGATGCGTCCCGGCGGGATATCAATATAGGAGCAGATCTCATTCGATAGATCCGGGTTCGAATTCCCGCTGAAGATCGTCAGTTCGTCATAGAGGCCGCTCATCGTCGTCCCCTTCCGCCACGAGCGCGATGAGCGCCCGCTGGGCCGCCATCTGTTGCGCGATCCGTTTACTGCTGCCGGTTCCGACGCCCAGCGTCTCCCCGGCGCTTACGACCTCGACCGTGAAGATGCGTTCGTGCGCCGGCCCTTCGATCGAGACGGTACGGTAACTCGGCGTCACCTGCTTCTGCTCCTGAATCAACTCTTGCAGCCGCCCTTTGTAGTTCGTCTCCTGGCCGAGCGAAATGATCGCTTCGGCGTCCTCGTCAAGCAGTGTTCCCAGGAACTCGCGAGTCGTTTCCAGACCCTGATCGAGAAAGATCGCCGCTGTCACCGCTTCGAACGCGCCGGCCAGGATTCGATCGCGAATCTCACCCGTTTCGGCCGATTCACCGCGTCCCAAATAGAGCAACGCATCGAGTCCGAACCGCCTGGCCCAGCCGGCCAGCGTTTCGGTGCGCACCAGCGCGGTGCGATAGGCAGTGAGTGATCCCTCAGGCAGATCGGGGAAGCGCAGGTAGAGCGCTTCGGCCGTCAGCATGCCGAGAATTGAATCGCCGAGAAACTCGAGCCGCTCATTTGAATAGTGTACCGCTTGCAACGGCTCAATTCCCTGCTCATTCAGGTATGAGCGATGCGTCAACGCCAGGCGCAGCAGGCCGAGATCGGCGATCGGAACGTCGAGCGATCGTCGTGCCAGCGTCGCACGCTGGTCGTCGGGCCAGACCTGCGCGCAGGTCGGTGTATTCTGTTCGTCGGATGCGTCGTGAGTCACATGCACTACTTAATCGCGGCCCCGAGATCAACACGCGCCTCACGGGCAACCGAGTTGAGCCGGGTCCAATCGACGGAGACGGTGTAGATGTAGTGCAGGGGGTCGGTTTCGCGGGTGGTTGAGTGTGCCAGGCCGGTGCCGACCAGAAAATGGATCATGGCGTCGGCGATCCGGTTGTCTTCCGGCACGCGATCATCGAGCGAAATGGCGTTGCCGCCGGCGCGCTGTGCGGCGCTGGCACGCTTTAACCCATCACGAAAGGCATCGGAGAGGAGGTCGGCGCGCTGTTGCACCTCACGCAACGCGCGTCGGCGGCTCGCAGCGATATCGCCACCATTCTCCAGAGGGGAAGCCTCAAGCTCGATGTCCTTGACTTCTTCCCGCCAGGTGTAGTGATGGACGATATATCGGAGCAACCGCTGCAAATCGTCCGACACGCCTTCTCCTCCGCCGTCGATGAACGCCGTTCCGTTGATTATAGCCCGACCGTTCATTGCCTGGCGGCCCGATCAACCCGGATTTTAGCCCGTTTCCTCGCCTGCGACCGGCGAGAAGAAACGCGTCGCATCACCCTGCTGCACCTCGCCCTCGTTCTCGAGACCGTCGTCTACGATCTGTTTCGCCTCGCTGGTAAGCATGTACATCCAGTGATGCGGGTCGGAACCATACACTCGAACTTCGTCCGGGAAATGGTCGTCTCGCCCGAACCAGTAGCTCGACCCGTCGCGTAACACGATCTTCAGTTCGCCGCTCATGAACGTGCTCCTTTCGGCTACTACCGCCGAATTCGCACGTTGGTTGCCGCGAGGTCGCGCTGGATTGATGTGGGTTGCGGAATGAGCGAGACGTTCGATGAACCGTCCCCGGCGACGAATCTCATCACCCACGAGGCCAGCGCTTGACTTGCGATCGCCCAGTCCGTTCAAGACTGGGCGATCGCCGGGCAACGACCAGTGTTGTTCGATCGGCGACCGAAGGGATCTGCCTGAGCCTTCAGTTGTTCTCGATGCGGTGGAAACGCTCGGCGAACGGGAGGCCGTCGGCTTCACCGGCGCGGGCGGCTCCTTCGCGCATCCACTTCTCGACCTCGTCGAAATGGCTGCCAAGCTGGCTGTCGTGCGCGCGCAACGCCTCGATCTTGGTATCAAGCGTCGAGCTGATGTCGACTGAATAGTTGTTGACTGGCGCTCCGACGACGTACACCTCGCTCACCTTATGCGGCGTCAGTCCTTCGGCGAGCAGTTCCGGGAAGTCCCAGGCATTCTGCGAGGCGGGGTAAACCGCCGCCAGCGCCGCCTGACCGCAGGCGAGATGATCCGGATGATGCCGGCCGATGGAATAGACCGGATTCCAGACGCGGTCCGGTGAGGGGCAGATCACGCGCGAGGGTCGATAGGTGCGCAGCATACGCACCAGATCGCGCCGCAATGCCAGCGACGGCTCGAGCAGTCCGTCCGGGTAATCGAGGAAGATGATCTCCTTGAGGCCGATGATCTCTCCGGCGGCGCGCTGCTCGCGCTTGCGCGTTTCAGTCGTGGCGCGCCGCGCAGCGACGCTTAGGGATGTCGCGAGGTCATCGCCACCCCCCGAAGCGTCGGTGCAGATCACGTAGTAGACATCCCAGCCCTCTTTCACCCAGAGCGCGCTGGTGCCGGCGCTGCCGAATTCAGCGTCATCCGGGTGGGCCACGATGACCATCGCCACCTTGTTCTGTTCTTCGCTCGTCATGCGCACTCCGTTCCGCTGCTGAATCAGCCGGCACGCCGAATTGGCGCCCCAACCGCGCATCATACCAGGGAATCGAGCGCGTGGATATATTGGCATGATGAATGGGGACGTAACGCAAGCGGTGCTTCGTTCGTGTGGTTCAAGTTATCGGGAGGAATTGCCCACTACTCCCCTGGGACCGCGTCGCCGTTGAGCATGCTGACGAGGAAGTTGAGGTCGGCGCTGATCGGGGACCAGGGGAGGGTCTGACGCTGAACCGCGTCGACGGCTTGCGCGAACGAGAGGCTGAGCGCTGAGGCCTCCAGCGTGATCAGTTCGCATACTTGATCGCGCGAGAGTTCGCCCGCTTCAAGCGCTCTTGCGAGTTCGTCGGGAATGACGACGCGTACGATGGTCATCCGTTTGCTCTCTCCCGTCGCAATCATCAACTGGCTCTCCATATTGTATCGATTAATTCGGTCGACGTAAGATCTGAATCGTGACAGATCAGTGATCGTCCCGCCTGGATGCGTACACACCTTGCTCAAACCGCTTACCTGGCACATACTTGGCTGTTCAGGGCGACATGGGCAACACATGGACGCCGATTGAGGGAGACGAAGCTTGACTGCTAATAATCCTGTCCGGGTGCGGATGGCGCCGAGTCCGACCGGCGATCTGCATGTCGGTGGGGCCAGGACCGCGCTCTTTACCTGGCTTTTCGCGCGACATCATGGCGGCGATTTTATCCTGCGGATCGAGGATACCGACCGCAAGCGCTTTGTGAACGAAAGCATGCAAGGCATTTTTGAGGCGCTGCGCTGGCTCGGACTCGACTGGGATGAAGGGCCGGAGGTCGGCGGGCCGTACGGTCCGTATATCCAGAGCGAACGGCTTGACCTCTACCAGGAACGGGCCGCCTGGCTGGTTGAGCATGGGCACGCCTATC
>ERZ778018.1868-NODE-1868-length-15344-cov-3.642946_pt1 | contig 15344 bp, 11 predicted proteins | sample MGYA00375748_ERZ778018 | MGnify/ENA primary metagenome ERZ778018 (study PRJEB29350, sample SAMN05509839) | bioreactor metagenome | biome: bioreactor; material: wastewater | place: South Africa: University of Cape Town | collected 2014-04-22 ... | reverse complement strand
TGTCCTAATGTAGCTGTGTTAGCAGATTCTATACTTAAGATAACTAAAAAGCCAACTAGAGTAAGTATACAAGAAGTTAGTAGTACCAATTTACTATGCAATGATAATTTCTTCCAGCTACGATTATAGTATAAATCCAATAAAACTGTAAACCCTATGCCGCCTATAAAAGATAATGTAGTAATACATATGTTTACTAGCGCATCTCCTACATAAGCTTGTAAGCTATTAGAATATAGGGAAATACCACTATTGTTGAAAGCTGATATGGAATGATAAATAGCCTGATAAATAGCTGTTCTCCAGCCTAATGTAGCTGCCCAATGGGTAGCTAATACAATAGCTATAAAAAATTCTAATGTAAAAGTAATCACCAGAATATGCATGGCTAGTTTTACCATGCCCTGCGTAGAAAAAGATTTAGTTGCTTCTTGAATTAACAAACGATCCTTTAAAGTGATACGTTTTCCTAACAATAGAGAAAACATAACACCAAACATCATAAATCCTAACCCACCTAATTGGATGAGCAGCAAAATGATAACCTGTCCAAAAATGGAGAAGTTATTGTTAATGTCTATTACAGTTAATCCTGTTAAGGACACTGCGGAAGTAGCTGTAAATAAGGCATTTATCCAACTGATGCTTTCTTTTGTGGCAGAAGAGATAGGAAGAAGTAATAACAGTGTGCCAATCAATATTACAACAGCAAAGCCGATGAGCATAACCTGCTGAGGAGTCATATTACTACGACGTTGTATAGCTAACTGCATATCCTACTAAATCTATTTCTATTTGAGTATACCTTTGTTGCCTATTAACAAAGACTCTTCTAATAAGCTAATGGCTTTATTGGTACCTATCAAAACAAGTAGATCGCCTTCTTGGATAACGTCTCGTCCTTGAGGCGCAATATTAATAGTTTGCGTACCCTCTTTTTTTATAGCAATTACCGTACAACCATACTTTGCACGAATGGCAAGTTCTTCAAGGCTTTTTCCAACCATTTTAGAGGAAGTAAATATTTCTACTAAGCTGTATTCTGAAGATAATTCAATAAAATCGATTACATTACTCGTTACTAGGTGATGTGCTACGCGTATACCCATATCACGCTCTGGATGTACAATACGATCAGCACCTATTTTTTCTAGTACTTTACTATGGTAATCATTATTTGCCTTGACGGTCACTTTATTAACACCTAAACCCTTAAGCAATAAAGTTGTTAAAATACTTGAAAGGATATCACTTCCTATGGCAACTATTGCTTCATCAAAGTTAGAAACGCCTACTTCTTTAAGTGCGTTTTCATCTGTACTATCCAGTTGTATAGCCTGGGTTGCTATTGTACTTGCCCAGTTTACTTTTTCTTCCTCTCGGTCAATTACCATTACTTCATGGCCAAGGCTCATAAGCGTATGGGTAATACTTTGTCCAAACCTACCAAGGCCAATAACAATAAAAGATTTTTTCATAATCGGATTTTACGCAATTATAATTCTACCATATCAATAAACTAGCTTGCTACTAAAGTTGTTTGCATATTATTATAGGTAGTATTATACGTTTATGCTGCTATTTATTAACATTTGAAAATTGGATTTGTTGGTCTAATGTTAAGGTCACTTGAATAGGTTGCGATTTATCAATTTGACCAGATAAAAGCACTTTAGATAGATCATTTAAAATACTACGTTGTAGCAGCCTTTTTAAGGGCCTAGCACCGAATTGTGGATTATAACCTTCTTTGGATAAATACTCTATAAGTCGAGGATCTGTTAATACCAGTTCAATACCATTTTGTTGAAGCTGTGCTCTAAGCTGCTCTAACTGAATTTCTACCACTTTCTTGATGATTTGTTGAGAAAGTGGCTTGAACATAATAATCTCATCTATCCTGTTCAAGAACTCAGGACGCATGGTTTTGCTAAGCAGCTCAAATACTTGATTTTTGGTCCTTTCAGTAATGCTAGCTAGGTTTTCTTCTGTAGCACCTGTAAGATTTTCTTGTATTAAGTGAGCTCCTAGGTTAGTAGTCATTATAATAATTGTATTCTTAAAATTGGCTACTCGTCCTTTATTATCTGTAAGTCTACCATCATCCAATACCTGCAATAGAATGTTAAATACGTCTACATGTGCTTTTTCTATTTCATCGAGCAATACAACTGAATAAGGCCTTCTGCGTATTGCTTCTGTTAACTGGCCTCCTTCCTCATAGCCTATATAGCCTGGAGGAGCACCTATTAGGCGGCTTACAGCATGCCTTTCTTGATATTCTGACATATCAATCCGAACCATCGCATGCTCATCATTAAATAGAAATTCTGCTAAAGCTTTCGCTAGCTCTGTTTTCCCAACGCCTGTTGTACCTAAGAAGATAAAAGAGCCAATAGGTCTTTTAGGATCTTGTAACCCTGCTCTACTTCTACGCACAGCATTGGCAATAGCACTAATGGCTTCCTCTTGTCCTGCCACTCTTTTGCTGAGTTCTTCTTCTAAATGAAGTAATTTTTCTCGCTCGCTCTGTAACATTTTAGTAAGCGGTATGCCTGTCCACTTGGCAACTATTTCTGCAATATCTTCTTGGTCTACTTCTTCTTTGAGTAGGGGGCTATTATGTTTAAATTCTTCAGCTTCTTGTTGAAATATTTTAAGCTGCTTTTCTGCTTCTATCAGTTTGCCATATCTAATTTCAGCGACTTTTCCATAATCAAACTCTCGCTCAGCTTGTTCAGCTTGCAACTTGAGTTGATCTATTTTTTCTTTTTGGCTGGTAATATTTTTAATGATTGTTTTTTCGTTTTCCCACTTAGCCTTTAGTATATCTCTTTTTTCACTAAGTTCTGAAATGGATTTATTAAGTTCTGCTTCTTTGGCTTTGTCATTTTCCCTACGTATGGCCTCTCGTTCAATTTCTAACTGCATAATTCTTCGCTGCATTTCATCTAGTTCTGCCGGCATCGAATCCATCTCTATACGCAGCTTAGCAGCCGCCTCATCTATAAGGTCAATGGCTTTATCAGGAAGGAACCGATCTGTTAAATAGCGGTAGGAGAGCTGTACAGCGGCTATAATGGCATCATCTTTGATTCTAACGCCATGATGTAATTCATATTTATCTTTTATACCACGCAGGATAGAGATAGCATCTTCAGGAGTAGGCTCGTCTACAATTACTGTTTGGAATCTTCTTTCCAATGCCTTATCCTTTTCTATATATTTCTGGTATTCTTTAAGAGTCGTTGCTCCGATAGCATGTAGCTCTCCTCTGGCTAGCGCAGGCTTAAGCAGATTCGCAGCATCCATAGCTCCTTCGCCCCCTCCAGCACCAATTAGGGTATGTATTTCATCTATAAATAAGATAATCTCACCTTCGGCATCAGTAACTTCTTTAATAACAGCTTTGAGTCGCTCTTCAAACTCTCCTTTATACTTGGCACCAGCAACCAGCAAGCCCATGTCTAAAGATACAATGGTTTTGGACCTAATGCTTTCAGGTACATCGCCATCTACAATACGTTGCGCTAATCCTTCTACAATAGCTGTTTTTCCAACGCCAGGTTCTCCTAATAAGATAGGATTGTTTTTACTTCTTCTAGAAATAATTTGTAAAACTCTTCTTATTTCGTCATCTCTGCCAATAACAGGGTCTATTTTGCCTGCTTTTGCTAAATTGTTTAAATTTTTAGAATAGCGTTCTAGCGACCTATATTTAGCTTCAGCATTCTGCTCTGTTACACGAGTATTTCCGCGTAGCTCTTGAATAGCTTGAATTAATGGTTTTTCTGTTATGCCTACTTCTTGTAACAAAGTAGCTATCTTTCCTTGGGTAGTAACCAAGCCTAGCAGCAAATGCTCTACTGCTACAAATTCATCTTTAAAGGTTTTAAGGTAAGAGGTGGCTTTATTTAAGATAGCTTGCGTATCATTAGTAATATAAGGTTGCGTGCCTGAAGCTTTAGGATAACTTTCAAGAATGGCTTGCAACTTTGCTGTTAGCTGTTGCCGATTGACCTGTAATTTTTTAAATAGGAAACTAATGTTCTGTTCATCAGCTTGTAAAATGGCTTGTAATAAATGACCTGGTTCTATACCTAATTGTTGGTGCTCTTCAGCTATTTGTACAGCAGTCTGAATGACTTCTTGTGCTTTGATGGTATAGTTATTTAGATTCATGATGTGCCTTTCTTAAGGTTTATATATCTAAATTTTGACTCAAATGCGACTAACAAGCACTTAGTAAAATTGTGGCTTGTTATCTATCTACGTGTAGATATATATTAAAAGTTTAAATTAAGAAAACCAATAGTAATATTTATATACTTAAGATTTTATAATTTATTAGTCTAGCGGACTTCTGCTAAGGTAAAATAGTACAAAGTAAATGTCTAGCAACAATACATATTGTCAACAAGCTATAAGAAATAAAGGTTTGCTAATTTAAGAATAGCTATTGAATTAGCAAACCTGAATTATTTAAGATAAAACAACAGTATCACGTTTTACAGTTACAAATCCTTTATTCTGAATATAATCAACAGCAAAAAATGTGATACTGTTGACTGCAATAACCATAGGCATAAACCACAAATCAGGCAAAAATAACTTACCTACAAAAAAAGCAATAAAAGTAGCGAGCATAGAAACAAAAAACGATTTAGCATCTGTTTTAAGGCCCATAATGCCAGCCAAAAGAGGAATGGTAAACACGACAGCAACAAAATCTCTCAGTATATTTATTCCTTTTCCTAAATCCATAGTTCCATATTGCACACGAGGCAGTATATGGTAAATTAATGCTATTACTAAAGATACTACTCCAAGAAAAAATGTTGCGTACTGGCTTGTCCTTAAAACATTAACCTCATATTTCTTTGCTAATAAAGGTTGTACTACATCATAAGCTATTAAAATACCTGCACTATGCAAGAAAGAATCTGCTGTAGACATAACAGCAGCCAATAAGCCTATACTAATAATCCCCTTTATACCCACAGGAAAATAAGCCTTAACCAAGTATATAAAGACTTTGCTTCCTTGCTTAGGCATATTGACATCTCCTATTGTTTTCAATGCTATAGCAGCTAAACCAATCAAAGTAAGAGATATATAGAAGATTGTTAAGTAAGACATTCCTATATATTGACTCTTGGCAAGCTGCCTTTTATCCTTAGCCATGAGCATACGCTGGATGAATGGAAAGCTGACTAAATAGGAAGGGAATGCCCCCCATAAACAATAAACTAGATAATTCTTGAAGTTAGGGTTCTGAATGATTTTAAAAGTATTTGTTGGAACTTTATTGAATATATTATCTATACCTCCTATTTTATGAATTAGTACATTAACTGCTAAAGTTACTAACATAGTAATAGAGATAAATTGTAATATATCGGTAATAGTTATTGACTTCATACCACCCCTCGCAGAATAGATAACTAAAAAAGCTCCTCCTAATAGCATACCCCACTGGTTGGGAACATTAATAAGCTCTCCGATGTATCCTATCCAGATAATTTGCAGTATAACAAAAGCTAGGCAATAAAGGACACCTAAAAAGCCTATCCAGGTTCGGGCCATACCACCATATAATTTTCCCATAACCTCTGCTAATGTTAAGCACCCCTCGAAATATAAAATTTTAGGGGATATATAGTGTGCAATAAACAAGAAACCAATTATAGCCCTGCAAAAAATTATTGGAATTACAGGCAAAATTCCATCATCATATATATATCCTACATAGCCTATAGATTGTGAACCTGTAATAAAGGTAGCTAACATAGTTATTGTTAATACACCAGTCCCATATGCTCTATTCGCAATCGCATATTCTTTAATAGTCTTAACATTTTTTCCTGCCCATAAACCTAATAGTAAAGTCAGCAACAAAAAAGCATATACGATTATAGCATCTACATTAAAGTAATTCATAACTAAATCCTTTGGAATATAAACTTTGTAAGATTTATAACAGATTAAATTAAAATTTTTAAATAGTATTTATTATGCAAGGTCCGAACATTTAAACTATATCCTGCTATTAGCTAAATAAGTGATTTATGCTATAGACCACTTATATAAAATCTTGTTAATAACTCAATACTTACACACAAACTTACAAATTCTTTATTATTTCTTGTTTACTACTTCATTGCTCAACTGTCTTAGCTCTGCTGCCATGTTTTCTAAACTCAATTTATAAGCTAAAGGTACAAAATGCTCCAAGGTCTCTTGAGCAATTTGTTTGCGTTTGGCTATTGAAAAATGAAACTGAATCGTACGCATGTTATGTAGTCTATCTGATAGTTTAATCAAAGCTGCCCTTGGATCTTCATAGTTCATAATTCGAACTAAATTTTCACGATCAGTTAAGCTTACCCGCCGTTTGTGATCTTCTAGATTAGTTGCCTTAGCTACTAAAAATTCTACTGTTCTACCAAATAAAGCACGGATATGTACAAACGAAAGGCTTGTATCTTCTACAGTATCATGGAGCAGAGCACCTAAAATGGCATCTTGATCTTGAGAATAATCTAGCAAAATTAAGGCTACATTGATAGGATGCGTAAAGAATGGTTCCCCTGATTTCCTTTTTACGCCACCATGATATCTTTTAATAATATCTAGTCCTTTCTGGATAATGCCTATATCTACCTGCGTACTTTTAAGCCTTTCCATCAGTTCTTGCTCTAATTGTATGGCCAGAGGATGATTCACCTCCTCTGGAACTGCTGCTGTTGGCTCTTTGATAAGTTCCATAACCTTACCACGGATTTCTCTTAGCTTCACCGGCAATATATACGATTGTGTGTGAGTAGATTTGGCAGCTATATATCCGTAATGAGCATCAATGATGCGTGCATTTTCTATCAGTAAAAATTCATCTTCATGCTGGGGTACCCAGGTACTAGATTTAGCAGGATCTATTTTATAAAGGGGTTGGGTAGGAGGTACGCTTGGTTCTGTTGTAATGGTTATCCTTAGAGCTTCTAGCTTACGCGTATAGTCTTGCATATGAGCTATTTCATGGCCTAGCCAAGCATCTTCTATGGCTACAATAATGGGATTATGGGAAGTATTATATTGTTGTACATAGCTAATCGCGTTAAGTAGTAGTTGCTTTAGCTTAACAAAATCTGCTTGTAAAACAGTCTGGTTGGTGTCTTTCTTAAATAAAAGCTCAGGCTGATCAGGAGTTTGTAATTTATATTTATAAAGATCTACCAATGCTTGTTGCAGATCGTCTAAGGTTACGGAGGTTACATCTAGCCGCATATAATCAGTCATGCGATAGATGGCTTGCTTCATATAAGATGTGGTTACTTCATCAAAGATGGCTACTTCTTCAGGTTTAAGTTCTTGCAGTAGCTGCTGCCTATATTTAAGGGTTTCTATTAGCTCTTCCCGATTCTTCTGTTGAGCTTCGTTAAGTTGTTGATTTTGTAGCAGCAGTAAATTAAAGCTTTGTTCTTTTCTGCGGGCAAATATAAGCCCAATGCTCAAAGAAACCAGACATACATAACTTAATGTATAAAGGCTGTATATGTCTAGTAGAGGCAGTGCCCCTATAAATTGTACATAAAACAAGAGCCCTAATGTTGTGCCTAGTATAGAGAGTATTAAGAAAGTAATCCAATCAACTAAAACAATGAGCAAGGTAATGCCTAAAGATATATTTACAAGCCACTCTACTCCGCTACCATTAATTAAAAATACTAGTGTGAAAGAAAAAGGCACACAATATAATAGGGTAAAGTGCCAATAAAGAGGAACGTAGCTCACTAATTTACTAGGCCAGTAAGGTTTTAAAAGAAGCCCCACACATAACGAAGCACCAATTAACTTAATAATCAATAGCCATGCATACATCGATTCTGCGCTTACTTGTGTTCGCATGAAAAAAGGTACCATGTAATCGAAAGTCATAAAAAAAGCATACGCAGTATAGTTGGCACCATACTGAGCTACCTTTTTTTGTGAATAGTTTAAAATTTTCCGTGGAAAATCTAGGTCATATCTAAGCTTCTTCCAATTATTACCCTCTATAGATTGTACAGACATAAGTTATTAGGCTAATCTAGAAATTTTACACTTTACAGTTACAAATTCTCTATTTTGAGTAAACTGAACACCCAAAAAGCTGATAGTATTGATAAATATATTAAAAGGAATAAATAAAATGTGGAAGTAATTTAGTAAACTTAAATCTTTGCTTCTGTATACTTGTTAAAGAATTGTGTAGATATACATTGCATTTCCGGAAGGGAGATTGGCAAGATATACACTAGTGTTTGAGATGACTGTTTTGCTACATACCCATATTGGGTATCAATAATATGGGCATTTTCTATAAGCAAAGGATCATTTTCTTGCTCGTCTAACCAACCACTAGATAGGTTGAGATCAATCATGTAAAGTGGTAGCTGAGATTTAGAGGGCTGCAGGAACTCTTTAGTAATCATTATCTCCAAGGCAGGTAACTTAGTAGAGCCAGGAGTTTCGATATTAGCTACCTTATATTCTATCTCAGAATCTTTTATTACGACATTAATAGGATTGGGCCTATGGTCTCTGCCAACATAGTTGATCGCATTAAAAAGGAGTTGCTTGAGCTTACTAACATCTGCTCTTAATACATCTTTTTCAGTTTCTTTCTTAAAGTACAATTGTGATTGTTTTAAATCTGTGCTGTTACAAGATACACCCACTTCTTTTAAAAGTTCCTTTAAATTCACCAAGGTAATATCTAACTGCATATGGTTAGCCATTCGACAAATAGCTTGCTGCATATAGGTGGCTATTATATCATTAGAAATAGCGCCCTTATCCGGATTTAATTCTTGCAGTAGTGTTCCTCGGTACTGCATAAGAGCAGCAACTTCCCAGAAAGCTTCTTGTTGAGTTTTGCGGAGTTGATATTTTCCCTTATACATAAAGTCCATGTAAATTTCACGTCGACGTCCAAAGATGAGCCCAATTACCATGGAAAAAACACACACCTGAAAAATTATATATAGATCATAAAGATCTAATACAGGTATCTTGTCTATAAATTGTGCGTAAAACCATATACCTATAATGCTTCCCGCTAAAGAAAGCGACAAGAATGTAGTCCAGTCAACTAATAAGATCAGTAACATGCTAGCTAATGCCACGTTTACAAGCGACTGAATATTGCTGCCATTCATTAAAAATAGCAGAGTAAAAGAAAAAGGAATGCAGTAAAATAGAGTAAAATGCCAATAGATAGGAAAGTATTTTTGGAACCACTCAGCCCAATACGACCTTAAAAGAAGACCTATGCAAAGAGAAACTCCAATGGTTTTGACAATCAACAGCCATACATAAATTGAATTATTTCCTGGCTGAATTCCCATAAAAAGAGGAATCATGTAATTAAACGCCATAAAAAAGGCAAATGGCGTATATTCTGCGCCATATTTTTCTACCTTATATTTAGAATAATTGTAGATATTTTGTGGAAGGTGGTACAAATAATATAGGGGTTTTTGCCACCAGCTATTTTTCATTTGGTACACTTGCATGGTATTTAGCTTATTTTAAGTTACTAATATTTCATCTCTTTTTACAGTTAAAAACCCTTTATTCTGTATATAATGCGCTCCAAAAAAACTCACCGCATTAATTATAATGGTAACAGGCATAAACCATAAATCTGATAAAAATAATTTTCCTATAAAAAAGGTAATACAAGTAGCTATTAACGAAACAAAAAAAGACTTAGCATCCGTTTTTAAGCCCATGATACCCGCTATCATAGGAATAGTAAATACGATCGCTACAAAATCCCTAAATATATTTATTCCTTTACCCCAATGTATATCTCCATACAGTATACGAGGCAATGATTGATAACTTAATGCTATACAAAAAGCTATTAAGCCAAGAGAAAATGTTGCGTATTGACTTATTTTTAAAACATCAATTTGACGTTTTTTTGTTTGCAGTAAAGGTTCAATTACATCATGTGCTACTAGCATACCTGCACTATGCAGGAACGAGTCTGCCGTAGACATAACAGCTGCTAACAATCCAATACCTACTATGCCTTTGATGCCTACTGGAAAATATGTTTTAACCAAATATATAAATATCTTACTACCCTGTTGTGGCATATCTACATCTCCCATTGTTTTTAAAGCTATAGCTGCTAGACCTATAAAAGTAAGTAATAGATAAAACCCTATTAAATAAAATGTAGCTATATAATGGCTATTAGCTATTTGGCGCGTGTCCTTTGCCATGAGCATACGTTGCATGAATGGGAAGCTAAGTGGAAAAGCAGGGAAGAGGTACCATAAAAAAGGAATCAAGAATTCATTTACATTCAGATGGTGAAAGAAATTAAAATTTTCGGATGGAACGTGAGTAAAGATATCTCTTATTCCATCAAATCTATGCAATAAGACATTAGCGGCTAAAGGTATAAGTATAGTAATGGCAACAAATTGTAATACATCTGTAATAGCTACAGCTTTCATGCCTCCTCTGCTAGCATAAAACATTAAAAAAACTCCTCCTAAGAAAATACTCCACTGACTAGGAATATTAATAAAGTCCCCGATATAGCCCAACCAGATAATTTGTAGCGTAACCATGATTAGAGAATATAAAGTTCCTAGAATGCCGATCCATATACGTGCTTTAGGACCATATAGTTTCCCCATTATTTCTGCCAATGTTAAACATCCTGCAAAACGATACATTTTTGGCGCTATGTAACGTGCAATAAACAAAAAGCATATAATAACACCACAGAAAACTCTTGTAATAAAAGGGAAAAAAACACCATTATCAAAAACATGGCCTGCATAACCTATAGCCTGAGAACCAGTAAGATAAGTAGCCAACATGGTCATCGTAAGCACCCCTGTTCCATAAGTCCTATTAGCAATTGCATATTCTTTAATAGACTTTACATTTCTTCCTGCCCATAATCCTACTGCTAAGGTTATGAATAAAAAGGCATATACAATGATGGCATCGGTACTGAAATAATTCATAGCTCAAGTCTCTTTAGATATTAGCTCATTTCATTTATAGGATCCCAAATTAAAGAGTTTAAGGGATATTTACTAGAAAATAGTTGAACAATCAAATTATATTCAACTGTTAACCAACTAATTTCATGCACAAGTGCCTTACACAGGTTGTAAGAAGTTAAAACCATTGATAAAGTCTATTAGCTGATTAGTCTTCTCTTTTAAAGCAACTCGCTATTAAACTAACGGTTTATATCATAACTTCTAAGCACCTCATTTAGAGAAACTTTTGCATCTGTATTTTGATTCCTCTTTCCAATAATTAGTGCACAAGGGACCTGGTATTCCCCAGCAGGAAATTGCTTAGGATAGGAGCCTGGTATAACTACAGATCTCTCAGGAACATAGCCACGGTATTCTTTAGGTGTGCCAGGTTCAGTTACATCCAATATACGTGTGCTAGCCGTTAGCGTAACATTTGCTCCAAGTACGGCTCCTTTACCTACTATAACACCTTCTACTACAGAGCATTTTGCTCCAATAAACACATCATCTTCTATAATAACAGGCTTAGCTTGAGGTGGTTCTAATACACCACCAATAGCAGCACCAGCACTTAGGTGTATGTTTTTTCCCAACTGTGCACAGCTTCCTACAGCAGCACCTATATCTATCATGGTATTTTCACCTATATAAGCACCAATATTTACATAAGAAGCCATTAGAATAACGCCAGATTTTAAGCAAGCGCCATACCTAGCTATTGCAGGAGGTACCACTCGTACGCCTAGCTCTTTAAAGTTATGCTTTAAGGGAATTTTATCATAAAATGACAGCTTTCCTATTTCTATTGTTTCCATTTCCTGAATAAGAAAATACAACAAGACAGCTTTTTTAGCCCACTCATTAACTTTCCAACCTTCATCAGTAGGCATAGCTATACGGACTTCACCTATATCTAATGCAGCTATTATGCTTCGTATTGCAGCTTGTACATCTGCTTGGCTGAGTGATGATCTGTTTTGCCAGGCACTTTCTACTGTTTGTATCCAAGTTGAATTCATCATGGTTTACTTGATTAAGGTTTGATGTCTATAAGTGGTTCAAAGGAAGTTAAAAAAAGGGTAGCTAGCAAGTATATAAATGCTCTTTTCGTATCCCATATTTTGATGGTAAATAATCTCTTTTAGCTTCAACGAACATAGATAAAATACTAAAATACATATTAAACTATAAGTTTAAACTAATTATTATAACTTATTCATTTTCAACGTATTATGTATTGTTAGCAAATAAAATTTGGAAAGAAATAATTTAAAATAAAATTTCAAGTTTGAAGGTAGCTAGGTAAATAAATATTCATGCTTGATGGCAAAATTTTTGTATAATAAAAATATAAAATTTAAGCTATCTTAAATCTAATTTAAACCAGCTTAAATTTATTAAGTTTACTTAAATTAATTTTTAAGTCTGCCTAATAAATATTATTATTGTTACCAGTTAGATTAAAACTCGGTCTTATGCAACTCAGTCATGCAGAAGAAAATTATATCAAAGTGATTTACCAGCTTTCTAATGGTGGGCAGCAGCTAGTGGCTACTACTACGTTGGCTAATGCACTACATACAAGCCCAGCAGCTATCACAGATATGATTCAGCGCCTTCATCAAAAAAATTTAATTACCTATCAGAAATACCAGGGAGTAAATTTGGCTCCATCAGGAAAAGAACAAGCCATGCAAATATTACGCAGACATAGGTTGTGGGAGGTATTTTTGGTAAAAAAGCTTAGGTTTGCATGGGATGAAGTAGAAAAGGTAACAGAAGAGCTTGAGCATGTTCAATCGGATAATCTTATACAGCGGCTAGATGATTATTTAGGGAACCCTTCGCATAGCCCACAAGGCGAACCTATTCCTGATAAAAATGGACATATAAAAACCCAACCGCAAATGGTTCTTAGCCAACTAGAACTAGGGAGCACAGGGATTATTGTAGCTGTAAAAGATGGATCCGCACCTTTCTTGCAATATCTCAGCAAGAAAAATATTTACCTAGGAGCCATGGTTAAAGTGCTAGAAAAGATTACCTTCGACCAATCTATGGAGATAAGTATCGATGGAGGAAGTAGCACCAGCATATCACTTAAGGTAAGTGATAATTTGCTAGTAGTATATCAATAACCCTTTATGTATAAAATGATGTTGTGCCCAGTATTTCGTAGCATTTCTACTGCCTATAAGTCAGTAATTTTAAGTATTATTCTATTTGTAAGTGTTTGTTATAAAGCCTATGCTCACTCTCCTCTTAAGATAGTAGCTACTACAAGTATTATAGGAGATGCTATTGAGAATATTGTAGGAGATAGTGCACAAGTCATCAAGTTAATGGGGCCTGGTGTAGATCCTCATGCATATAAAGCTACTCCTAAAAACATACAGCATTTAAGTCAAGCAGATATCATTTTTTATAATGGGTTACACTTAGAGGGCAAGATGGCGGATGTATTAAAAAACTTTAGTAAACGCAAAGCAGTCTATGCAGCTAGTGATGGTATTGATCCAAACCAATACTTAGGTGATCCCCAGTTTGAAGATGGCTTAGACCCGCATATTTGGTTTAATGTATCGCTTTGGAAGCAAGCTGTAAAGTACATGAGTAAACAGCTACAAACAGCAGATAATTCTTCTGCTGCTTACTATAAGGCTAATACAAAACGCTATCTCAAACAGCTTGATGAACTTCACGAGTCTATACAAAAAGCCATACAAGAAATTCCTAAAACTCAGCGTATGCTTATTACAGCACATGATGCCTTTACTTATTTCGGAAAAGCTTATGATATAGAAGTAAGGGGCCTACAAGGAATATCTACAGTAGGAGAATGCGGCCTTCGTGATATCACAAATTTGGTAGAATTGATTATACAAAGAAAAATTAAGGCTATATTTCCTGAAAACTCTGTTCCTAACAAGCCGCTTAGAGCAGTTGTAGAAGGATGTAAAAAACGTGGGCATGAAGTTATATTAGGCCAAGAGCTTTATTCGGACGCATTAGGAGAAGAAGGAGCATGGGAAGGCACTTATATAGGAATGGTTACTACTAATGTTAAAATTATTGTTGATGCTCTTAAATAACAATGGATAATCAAAACGACAAGACACCTTTATTAGCTATACAGCATTTATCAGTTTCTTATGCACAAAAGCCTGTGCTATGGGATATTAATTTAGAATTGCCTAAAGGTAAGGTTATTGGTATTATAGGACCAAATGGTGCAGGAAAATCCACCTTTATTAAAGCTATTATGGGCTTAGTACCTGTGGATAATGGCTCTATCCAAATTTTTGGCAAATCACTGCAAGAGGTTAGAAAGCAGGTGAGTTATGTACCTCAACGCAATTCAGTAGATTGGGATTTCCCTGCATCGGTATTTGATGTAGTACTAATGGGAAGGTATGCACATTTAAAGTTATTTCAACGCCCCCGTCAAATTGATAAGGACATAGCTATGCGAGCATTAGAGCAAGTGGAAATGGGGCATTTAGCACAGCGCCAAATAGGACAGTTATCAGGTGGTCAGCAACAACGCATATTTTTAGCTCGTGCACTTGCACAAGAAGCAGACTTATACTTTATGGATGAGCCTTTTGTAGGTGTGGACGCAGCTACAGAAAAATCAATTGTTACTTTATTACGCCAATTAGCTAATCAAGGAAAATCTATTATTGTAGTACATCATGATCTGCAAACAGCTTCTCAATATTTTGATTGGGCAGTGCTGCTAAATATGCGCTTGGTAGGTGCTGGGCCTGTACAAGATGTGTTAAAGAATGAATTATTGCAAGCAACATATGGCGGCAGGTTAACTATTTTAAGTGAAGTAGGAAATTTGGTTGAAAAAGATGAATTTCCTGCTAAGGAAACCTATTAGAAATTTAGTTATAAATATTGAGAGTAGTTTATCAGTTAGAGGGTTTCTTGCATTTTTAATGAATTCAAAAATCCTTTGTCTATACATAGGCAAAATTTAGTTTTGATGTAAAGTTTGTTTACCAATATATACATGGACTTTTATAAAATCTCATACAGTCACTCTCTATTATTTACAGGCTGTTGCTTGTATTTAATTCTAACAATGGTATTTCTCCAATGTGAATGTGGCCAGAATCCAACTTTACCACCAAGCAAAAAGAATATCGCTCGTGTGTCATCCAGTTCTAATGAGTCACCCTCTCCAACCAGTAGTACAGGCAAGCCAGCCTCATCAACTCATTCTGGTGAAACGCTAGGTGATTTAGACGATAGTATCATTTTAGCTATCCAAAATGA
>ERZ778018.1867-NODE-1867-length-15344-cov-9.896331_pt1 | contig 15344 bp, 16 predicted proteins | sample MGYA00375748_ERZ778018 | MGnify/ENA primary metagenome ERZ778018 (study PRJEB29350, sample SAMN05509839) | bioreactor metagenome | biome: bioreactor; material: wastewater | place: South Africa: University of Cape Town | collected 2014-04-22 ... | reverse complement strand
TGGCTCGCCCCCCCTCATCCGGCCCTTCGGGCCACCTTCCCCCGCGAGGGGGGAAGGCCGTTATTTCGCCCGCGACGCCCTTATGGGACAGACTCTAAGTCGCGACGGGACGCCGCGCCGGTTTCCGCCCCTCCGATCGGAGCGGGCTGGAATTGGGACGGGGCGATGGGGTCTAATCCAATGATCCAACGGCACGGGACCAGTCCCGCGCCCGGCCAAAGGCCGCGGCGCCCGTCACGCACCCTTCCGGTCGACCCATGAAGCTTGAAACGATCTGCATCCACGGCGGCGCCGCCCCCGACCCGACCACCCTGTCGCGAGGGGTGCCGCTGCATCGGACCACCTCCTACGTCTTCAAGAACACCGAGCACGCCAAGAACCTGTTCGCGCTCGCCGAGCTGGGGAACATCTACACCCGGCTGATGAACCCCACCAGCGACGTCCTGGAGAAGCGGGTCGCGCTTCTGGAGGGCGCGCCGGAGGCCGGGGCGCTGGCGGTGGCCTCGGGGATGTCGGCGATCTTCCACTCGGTGATCAACCTGGCCCGCGCCGGCGACAACATCGTTTCGGCCCGCAACCCCTACGGCGGCACCTACACCCTGTTCCACGACAGCATGCCGGGGTTGGGGATCAAGGTGAAGTTGATCGACTCGACCAAGCCCGAGGAGTACGCCCGGGCGATCGACTCCAACACCCGCGCCCTGTTCTGCGAGGGGGTCTCCAACCCGGCGCTTGAGGTGACCGATCTGGAGGCCGTCGCCAGGATCGCCCACGACCACGGCCTGCCGTTGATCGTCGATTCCACGTTCGGCACGCCTTACCTGACCCGCCCCATCGATTACGGGGCCGACATCGTCGTCCACGCCCTGACCAAGTGGCTCGGCGGCCACGGGGTGGGGATCGGCGGGATCGTGATCGACGCCGGCCGGTTCGACTGGGCCGGCGGCAACCACCCGATGTTCACCGAGCCCGACACCAGCTACAACGGCCTGCGCTGGGGACTGGACCTCCCCGAGCCGCTCGCGCCCCTGGCGTACATCCTGCGGATGCGGACCGTCCCGCTGCGGAACATGGGCGGTTGCATCGCGCCGGACAACTCCTGGATGTTCCTCCAGGGAATCGAAACCCTGCCGCTTCGGATGGAGCGTCACTGCCAGAACGCCCGGGCCGTGGCCGAGCACCTAAGCGCCCATCCCGGCGTCGCCTGGGTCCGCTACCCCGGTCTTGAGAGCGACCCGATGAACGCCCTCAACAAGAAATACCTGAAGGGGAAGGGGGGCTCGATGGTCATCTTCGGCATCAAGGGGGGCGCGGCGGCGGGGGCGAAGTTCATCGACGCGCTGAAGCTGTTCTCCCATCTGGCGAACGTCGGCGACGCCAAGAGCCTGGCGATCCACCCGGCCACCACGACCCACGCCCAGCTCAACGAGGAACAACAACGCGAGGGGGGCATCACCCCGGACCTCGTCCGCCTCTCCGTCGGCATCGAGCACGTCGACGACATCCTCGCCGACGTCGACCAGGCGCTCCAGGCCGCCGCGGGGTGACGGACCCAGGCCGGCTCCCGCTCGCGAGGGCGGGGGCCGACTTCGATCCGCTCGACCTGTTCCACGACGTCCTCGACGGCGTCGGACGAGGCGGCCTTCGCGGTCATCCGCCGGACTCCGGGCCTCTTGATCGTCGTGGTGGGGCTCGGTAGGCTGTCGTCCATGCGTATTCTGATTCGATCCCTCGCGATGGGCTGGATGAGTTTCCTGGCCGCGGTTTCGCCGATGACCGCCACCGCGGCGGACGAGGGCCCGAGTCGTCCGGGGCTGGTGGCCGAGGTACTGGAGGGCCGTCGCCACGAGGCCCGCGCGTCGTGGTGGGGGTTCGATCCGGACGATTCCACGGCCATTCTCCAGAAGGCGATCGACTCGAAGGTCGAGCGGCTCGTCATCGACCGCCAGGCGTCGCCCTGGGTGACGGGGCCCCTGTCAGGCGTCGGCGGGCAGGAAATCGTCCTCGAAAGCGGCGTGGAACTCGTCGCGCTGAAGGGCGCTTTCCGAGGGAAGGGCGAGTGCCTGCTCACCTTCGACCACCGCGAGCGCGTGATCGTGCGCGGCGAGAAGGACGACGCGGGCGAGCCGCCGGTCATCCGGATGCGGAAAGAGGATTACCAGTCCGCCGATTACGAGCGATCGGAATGGCGGCACGGCCTGGCGTTCCTCGGCTGTCGCGACGCGCGGGTCGAAAACCTTCGCATCGAGAAGACCGGCGGCGACGGCATTTACCTCGGCACCGGGTCGGATAAGATCCCCAATCGCGACGTCGTGATCCGAGGCGTCGATTGCCACGCCAACCACCGCCAGGGGATCAGCGTCATCAGCGCCGAGAATTTGCTCATCGAGGATTGCCTGCTGCGCGACACGGACGGGACGGATCCCCAGGCGGGCGTCGATTTCGAGCCCAACGACCCGGCCGACGTGCTCGTCAATTGCGTGGCGAGACGTTGCGTGGCCGTCGGCAACGCGGGGACCGGCTACCAACTTTGCCTGCAATCGCTCGCCGGACGCTCCCGGCCGGTCTCGATCACGCTGGAGGACTGCGTCTCGCGCGGCAACGCCCAGCACGCCGTCCACCTCGTCAGCGCGCCCGAGGATCCGCCGTCGGGCCGGCTTCGGCTCGTCCGCTTCCTCGCCGAGGGCGACGCGATGGCCGGGCTGTCGGTGCAGTTCAATCCCTGCGACGCGATCCGGATCGACCTGGAGGACGTGACGTTTCGCGATTGCGCCCGGCATGATTCGTTCTTCGCGCCGCTCTACCTGCAAGGCACCGACCTGGCCGGCCGTCCGGCCGGCAACCTCCACTTCGATCGGGTGACCGTGAAGGACGAGGTCGATCGCCCGCCGTTCTTCGTTCGCGGTCCCAAGGGGAGTCGCCCCGCGGACGTGGTCCGAGACGTCACCGGCCGAATCCTCCTCCAGCGCGACGGTCGGGAGCGAACCCTCGAAGCGCTCGACGCCGCGGAGCCGGATCGCGCCGACCCTGCCGGCGCGTCCTCGCCGTCCTCCCCGACTCCGTGACCGGGGCGGCGGGTTTGGCGGATGGACGACGAACGGTACGATGGGATCCGGCGGGTCGTCGCCGCTTGGAAGATCGAGCCTTGATCCTCCCCGCCGCTTCCCCAAGCCATTCGCGATCTTACCCCATGACCCACGCCTTCGAGACCCAGACGCGGTTCTTCGAGTTCGACGACCCGGCGGACCCGCTGGTCTTGTGCGTCGGGCCGCCGATGCCGCGGTTCACGCTGGCCTATGAGACCTACGGCCGGGTGAACGCCGACCGCTCCAACGTCGTCCTGCTTTACCACGCGATGACCGGCTCGCAGCACGCCGCGGGCTGGAACGCCCACGTTCCGGGGCTCGACGGCCGCTGGACCAAGGAGATGCGCGCCGGCTGGTGGGACGACTTCATCGGCCCCGGCAAGGCGCTGGACACCGACAAGTACTGCGTCGTCTGCGCCAACTACCTCGGCGGCTGCTACGGCTCCACCGGCCCGGCCTCGATCGACCCGGCCACCGGCCTGCCGTGGGGTTCGACGTTCCCGGTCCTTCGGATGCGCGACGTGGTGGAGTCGCAGATGAAGCTGCTGGACCACCTGGGCGTCGAGAAGCTGCACGCGGTCGTCGGCCCGTCGATCGGCGGGTTCCTGGCGCTCTTGACGGCCCTGATCCACCCCGAGCGCGTCCATTTCGTGGTGTCGATCGGCGCGGGGGTGGAGACGACGATCGATCAGCGGTTGTTGAACTTCGAGCAGGTGACGGCCATCGAGGCCGACCCCAACTTCCACGGCGGCGACTACCACGCCGGCGCGCGGCCGGAAATGGGCCTGGCCCTGGCGCGCCGGATCGCCCACAAGACGTTCATCTCCCCCGAGGCGCTCCGCATCCGCGCCCGCGCCGAGATCGTCAGCCAGAAGCCGCCGCACGGCTGGTACGAGATGAACCATCCGGTGGAATCGTACATGCTCCACCAGGGCCGGAAGTTCGTGAAGCGGTTCGACGCGAACTCCTATCTCCGCCTGCTCGACGCCTGGCAGTGGTTCGACCTGGCGAAGGAGGCCCGCGCCACCGACCTTCGCGACGCCTTCCGCCGCTGCAAGGACCAGGAGTTCCTGATCTTCAGCATCGACAGCGACCACATCTTCGACCGCGAGCAACAGCGCAAGCTCGTCCGCCCCTTGAAGGCGGCCGAGGTCCCCTTCCTCTGGATCACCGTCCACTCCGACAAGGGCCACGACGCCTTCCTCCTGGAGCCCCGCCTCTTCACCCCCCACATCCACGAGATGCTCGACCACCGCGACGGGACGTGATTCCGAGACGGACGGAGGTTTGCGACATGAAGGCGCCCCGGCTACGATGAGACTCAGGGGGCTCGGTGATGCCGACCGTCTTGCGCGCCGGCCCGTAGCGGGCCTATTTCTATAGTCACGACCTGGCCGAGCCGCCACACGTCCACGTCGACCGTGACGACCTGTCCGCCAAGTTCTGGCTCGATCCGGTGGCGCTGGCCCGTAACCTGGGTTTCAAGCCGAACGAGCTTCGGACGATCGAGCGACTGTTGACGGAGAACCAGGCGGCGTTGATGGCGGCCTGGCGGACCCATCTGGGAGGGGAGACGTAAGGCATGAGCCCTGGCGAGAAGATCGTGGACGTCGCGGTGAGCGAGGACGAGTTGCGGATCGAGTTGCTCGACGGCCGCGCGGTGAGCGTACCCCTGGCCTGGTACCCCCGCCTCCTCCACGCCACCCCGGGGCAGCGGGCGAACTGGAGGATCGCCGGAGGCGGATACGGCGTCCATTGGCCCGACGTGGACGAAGACTTGAGTTCGGAAGGCATCCTTCGCGGCGCCCCCGCCCCCAGACAACCCGCCGGGGCCTGACCTCCGCGACGAGTCGGCGGGGGGGTCGGGCGAGGAGACGTGATCATGGCCGACGTTCCGTTCGATCGAGTCCAAGCCGCGAAACGGTACGCATCGATGTATCGCGAGACCGATCCGCAAATCCAGTTGATCCTTCACCTCCCCGGAAACGCGCCAGAGCGTGAAATCCGCCTCCTGGTGGTGAGAGGACTTTCCGGCTTCGACGACACGGACGTTGGATCGCTGGAATCGATCGACTTCGGCATGGGCGCCGGGTCTGAGTCGAAGCACAAGCTGGTCGTTCTGAACGTGACTCCGAGTCGGTGGGAGGCCCTTTACCAGAGTGAACGCCACCTTCCGAGGGGATGGACGCTCCGTGACGCGGAAGTCCTGGAATGCACGCCGGACGACGACGACGACCTCGTGGGCGAATTCTAGCGCGCCTTGCCAGTTCGGTTTCTCAACCGTACTCGCGGCTCGGTTCGCGAGGTCAAGCGCGGGGAGGAGGTTCGATCATGGCCGTCGTGCAATTCGACCGCGATTCCAAGGCGAAGTGGTACGCCTACCAACACCTCAAGGTCGATCCGGGGGCGCGGACGGTCTACTACCTCCCCGCCGACGCGCCCGACCGTGAAATTCGACTTCTCGAGGTCAACACCCTGATCGCGGACATGACCGACGAGTCGCTCGAACCGCTCGACTACGGCGTCGACGTCGGCGCCGAGGAGGAGCACAAGCTGCTCGTCCTGGACGTGACGCCGAGACAGTGGGAGGCCATCTCCCGCGGGGAAATCCCGCTTCCAAAAGGCTGGGCGCTTGAAGGCGCGATCGCCTTCAACCGGAGGCGCGGCCAGTGAACCCGAGCCAGGCGACGTGGTGGAGGCAGGCCCGATCCGACCTCGACGTCCTCCGCCTGCTTCGCCGCAACGCGGTCGCGCCGTGCCATCAACTCCACTACCTCCAGATGGCCGGGGAGAAGATCGCCAAGGCGTATTTTTGGCGAACCGGAGCCCCTCCCGCCAAGAAGCACGCGGGCCTCGTCTCATTCCTGAAAGCCCTGGGCGGCACCGGCGGGTCGCGCCAGGCCCTCGTCGCCGCGACCTTCGAGTTCCGCGAGTTCAAGCAGTTCCAGACCTGGATACGACACGTCTCCCCCAGGGCGTATGACCTGGAGAAGCTGGCCCCCGCCCTGGCCGGCGACGGCCCGAACCCCGAATACCCCTGGCCGCACGACGCCCCCGTAGAATACCCGGCCGGTTATCGATTCGATCTTTGGAAATGGCTTGGCGAGTCGGGATCGGGACGTCAATTCTCGAAAGTCGTCGAGATCGCCGTCGACAGGTTCCCGATTTACGCTTGATTCGTGATCCATCGCGGATGCCCCCCTCTCAAGGACGCGAAATTCGCGGCGACGCAACGGATTCCCAATTGAATGACACGAGTTGATCTTTATAATTGGATAGAATTTCGACCATCAGACGAACCCAACCCAGCGCGAGGCCCCTCCTCGGGCGTGCATGTGTTTTGATCGAGGAACCGAGATGTAACAAATCGATTTTCGCGAAGGCGCTCGACGTCAACACCGCGCGGCCGCCACCTTCGCCGTCATGCAATGTTGGCTGCGCGGCCTAGACGGACTTGTTTTTGAGCGCGACGATCTCGAACGGCTCCTTGGATTGGGACAATTTAAATCAAAGCGTATCGAATTGATTCTTGATGATTTTCCGTATCACGAAGTACTTTTGGCGGCCGACAAGAGAGACGTCAAAGGCGATCCGAATTCATTTGACTGTTTATGGGTATCAAGAAAGCGATTCATCGAAGCCGCCTTCAACGGAGAAGCGACGACCTCGTTTAGATTCAAACATATATACCAGACGACGAACCCAGAATCGATCGGTTTCGGATTTGGCCCAAGTCCACCCCGGAACACGTTCAGCACGCCTTTGAAGAGGCGGTCCCATTTCTTGCCGACTCCGCCAATTTCGACGAACGGCTCTTGGCGTCGTATTTGTCGCTGTTGTGCCAAGGACAAATCTCGCCGCAATCGTTGCCCTCGCTACGAGAAGCCGATTGAATCGGCCCCAACCTCGCGATGTCGCGGATCGCGCGCCGCTCCCAAGAAGTCTCGGTTCAATGATCCACGGTCGGGCCTGGCGAACCCGTTTGCCAGGCGGAGGGGTTCCCCCGTCCATGGCGTTTCTCAATGCCGCGCCGACTTGTCCCGTCCGGCGCGGACGCGATAAACTGGACACGGGAGGTCCGCGATGATTTACAAGGTCGCGCTTCATCGTTCGGAAGAGGGCTACAGCGTCTGGGTGCCCGGCCTTCCGGGGTGCTGCTCCCAGGGGGAGACCGAGGCCGAGGCGCTTCGGAACATCGCCGAGGCCATCCGCGAGTACCTCGAAGTGGCCGCCGAGGCCGAGGTCCGCGAGGTCGAGGTCTCCGTTTAACCATGCCCAAGGTTCCGGGCGTCAACCACCTAGACGCCGTCCGCGCCCTGGAAAAGGTCGGTTTCCACGTCCGCCGCCGGGGGAAACACGTCGTGATGTCCGACGGGACGCGCATCGTCACGATCCCGCTTCACAACCCCCGTCAACCGAGGAGACGCGATCATGGCCGTCGTCCAGTTCGATCGAGACCGGATGGCGAAACGATACGTATCCTTGAATCGAGATCTCGATCCTGGAATCCAAAGAATCCTCTACCTTCCAAAACACGCCTCGGATCGTGAGATCCGATTGCTCGTCGTCAACGAGTTGCTCGCCGAGATGACCGACGACATGTTCGAGCCGGTCGTTTTCCGCTTCAACGTCGGGTCGGAGGCGGAGCACAAGCTGTTGGTCCTGGACGTGTCGCCATCGCAATGGGAGGAGATCGATCGAGGAACGCTCTCGCTTCCCAGGGGATGGACGCTCGAGGAAGCCGTCGACTTCGCCCCGGAGCCGGCGCGGTGAATTCCCACCAGGAGATCCGGTGGGAGCAGGCCCGCTCCGACCTTCACGTCTTCAATCTGCTCCGCGAGGCCGGCGTCGAACCGTGCCACCAACTCCACTATCTCCAGATGATCGCCGAGAAGCTCGCCAAGGCGTACCTTTGGCGCTCCGGTTCGCCCCCACCGAGGAAGCACGCGGGCTTCGTCAACTTCTTGAGGGGGCTCGGCCTCGTCGAGAACGAGCGGCGCGCGGTTCTGGCGTCGGCCCTGGGGTTTCGCACCTTCGTTCAGCTCCACCACTGGATTCGAGCGGCCACCCCTCTGGCTCACGAGTTGGAGCGGCTCGCCCCCGCCCTGGCCGGCGACGGTCCGAACCCCGAGTATCCCTGGCCTCACGACGCCCCGGCCAACTACCCGGCCCGGTACGAGTTCAGCTTTTGGAATCGACTCGTCGGAACGACGCCCGGCCGGCGATTCTTGAAAGTCATCGAGGTCGCCGTCGACAGGTTTCCGATTTACGCTTGATTCGAGATCCTTCGCGAAAGAAGCCCGTCCGCGGCCGGACTCGGCGGGGGGTTGTGGGGCGGGGCGGGATCGACGATCCTCGAAAAGACGTCGAGACCGCCTTCGATCGGCGCTTGTTCCAACCGCCCGGAGTCCGCCATGACGACCCGCCGCCTCTTGTTCGCCCTCGCCGCGACGCTCGCCGCGGGGGCCTCGGCCCTGAACTGCCTCGCCATGCTCGCCGACGATCACAAGCCCGGCTACAAGGACACGCCGTTCCTCCCCGGCGGCAAGTGGCGCGTCCACGACGCCGACCGACCCCACCCGCCGGTCGTCAAACCCGGCGAAAAACTCGGCGACGCCCCCGCCGACGCCGTCGTCCTCTTCGACGGCAAGGACCTCTCGCAGTGGCGCGGCGACCACGGCGACCCGACCTGGAACGTCAAGGACGGCGTCATCGTCGCCAAGGGGGGCTCGGGCTCCTTGATCTCCCGCGAGGAGTTCGGCGACGCCCAGATCCATATCGAGTGGGCCGCCCCCAACCCGCCGAAAGGGAACGACCAGGGCCGCGGCAACAGCGGCGTGTTGATCTTCGGCCGCTACGAGATCCAGGTCCTCGACAACTACGACAACCCCACCTACGCCGACGGCCACGCCGGCGCCGTCTACGGCCAGCACCCGCCGCTGGTCAACGCCCTGCGCCCCCCCGGCGAGTGGCAGAGCTACGACATCCTCTTCACCGCCCCCAAATTCAAGGACGACGGCTCGGTCGAGATCCCGGCCTACGTCACCGTGCTGGTCAACGGCGTGGTCGTCCAGAACCACGCCGAGATCTACGGCTCCGTCGCCTTCCGCGACCTCGGCCGCTACCAGAAGCACGGCCCCAAGGGCCCCATCCTCCTGCAAGACCACGGCAACCCCGTCCGCTTCCGCAACATCTGGGTCCGGCCGATGGACAAGGAAAGCTGATATCGACGCGCAAACGACGATCCCCGCCTTCTCCCCTTGAGGGAGAAGGTGGCCCGAAGGGCCGGATGAGGGGTCGACCGGCGTCGCGTCCGCTTGTCCGCGATGGCTTTCGACGGGGCGTCAGGAGGGGGGAAGGTCGTCGCCTTCCTTTTTCAGAAGGTCCATCAGCGGCCCCGTCCGTTCGATCCGGTTCGCGACGGCCGGGTCGATCGCCACGGCCCGGCGAAAGGCGTCGAGCGCGCGGTCGGGCTCCGTCTCCGCGAACGCCCGGGCGCACAAGAGCCAGCTTTCGGCCGAGGCCGGGGCGCGCTCGAAGACGGCGGGGTCGGCCTCCAGCGCCTTGAGGATCCCTTCCCTCGCCTTGCCGAAGAACCCCGTCCCCATCTCGGCGTGAGCCAGCGCGAACCTTAAGTCGTCCAGCGCCTCGTCGCGAGCGACCTTGACCCCGACGAGGCGGGCGCACGCCTTGCGATTCGACGGCAGCCCGCGCGACTCGAAGACCCAATGGAGATTGCCGATCGACCAGTGTTCCTCGACGTCCACCAGGCGGGCGAGGACGTCGCGTTGAAGATCGGTCAACGTCTCGACGCGATCCGGGCGCGGCGGGAACGCGGCGGAGAGGATCGACTCCACCAGCGGCATGGTGTCGAACGAGCGCGTCCGGCCGAGCCGGTCGAACAGCGCGGGGATCGCCGCGCGGCGGGCATCCGGAGAGAGCAGGGAAATGGCGAACGCCGCGTCGCCCGCCGATTCGCCCCCGGCGCCGGGGACGTTCGCGTAACCCTCGATCGGCTCGGCGACGAATCGCAAAAGCGGCTCGATCAAGTCGTCCGACGGTTCGATCCGGGCCAACTCGCAGGCCGCCATGCAGCGGACGGCGGCCGACTGCTCTTCGGCCAGCGCGCGGCGCAACGGCCCCGCGGCCCCGAGTTCGCCCAGCGCGAACGCGATCGCCGCGCGGACCCATTCCGAGGGCTCGACGTTCAGCCGGGCCGTAAGCGCCGGGACCGATTCCCCCGCGACCGTCGGCAGGCAGGCCACCACCCAGGCCGCGCCCGCGCGGACGGCGGGGTCCGCGTCGATCAGCAGGTCCGGAAGCAGCCCGCGCCCCTTGAGCGACTCCCGGTAGACGCGGTGAAGGACCTCCGCGCAACCGTCGTCGTCGGCCTCCACGGGCCCGCCGTCGAGGTAGGCTTGCTCCCCGTCGCCCCAGGTCGGTCGCTCCCGGACGGAGAAGAATCCGGTTATCAAACTTCCCCAGTAGCGAAGCAGCGCGCCCCGGTCGGGAACGTCCGGGCTCGCGCACATCTCAATGAGGAAGGGGACGACGTAAGCCGCCGCCGGGAACCGCGTCCCCTGGTGGAAGACGTTGCCGTACAACTCCTCCAGGGCCTCCTCGCGAACCTCCTCGTCCGGGTCGAGCAGCGCCCGGAGGAGATCCGGCACGTCCTCGGCCGTTCCATAGGCGTGTTCGATCTCCGCCCAGGGCGCGTCATCCAGACGTTCCAACATGCGGCGTCCCTCCGGTTTGCATCGACGCCCCCGCCCGGTTCGGCGGAAAACCTGGAAAGCGCCGCCGAGGCCGCGGGGTCTCGAAGGCGCTTCCAAGTAAGAGGGAAGCGGCCGGAATCAGAACATCACGAAGACAAGGGCCAGCAGGCAGCCGCAGAGGACGGCCAGGGTACCCAGGCGGGTTACGACGTCGTCGGCGGTGGTCAGGGCGGCTTCGAACGAACCAGGATTCATCGCGTTCTTCATGATCGGTCTCCTCGAGGCCGCGCGACGCGCTCGCGGCGCGCGGAGTGAGTGGGAGGCGTGAGGCGGACGGCTCGATCAGAAGCGACGTCGAGGGGGGTGGAAGACTCCGGAAACCGCGCGAGGGGAGGGGAGCGCCTCGTCGAGGACGCGAGGCCGCCCGGACGAGGAGGGAACGGCGGGGAGGGCCGCGACGACGGCCAGGGCGTCGCCGGGGTTGGCGAGCGATTCCGCGACCCGGCCGGGCAGTGGCGTGGGCTCGGATCGCGAGCAATAGGGGCCGCGGCAAGTCGGCGAGGGGTCGTCCTCGACGGCGCCCAAAAGCGCCGCCACCTCCAGGCCCGCGGTCGGATCGCGCGTCGCGGCGGCCGACGTCGCCCAGGATCCGCAATGCGCCCTCGCCCCCGTCGCGAGCGACAGCCAGCCCAGAAGCGCGAGGACGACCCACGCTCCCGGCCCGCGCCCGCGGTTGACGGCTGAAGACGACATCACGCACCCCTTGACGACGATCGTCAAACTCCCGCGACCACTCCGAATTACCAATCCGGGACGACGCCCGCGACCCGATAAAATCATGGATCGTAAGGCAACATACCGATTCGACGCGACCGTTACAAGTCGGCCCGGACCCCGCGCCGCTTTTTTTTCGCGGCTTCGGCTTATTTCTTATTTCCCTCGGGATTCGGGCCGCGCCGCCCGGTCACGGCTTCACGTTCAGGTCCAGGTCGTCCAGGTAGACGGTCGTCGGGCGTTCGGCGGGGCTGACGAAGCCGACCCAGTCGACCGACTTCCACCCCTTGGACACGGGCAGGCCCTTGAGGTTCACGGCCTTCGCGCCTGGGATCTCGACGGCGAGGCTCCACGTCGGGCGGTCTCCCTTCAGTCGCGACTCCACCTTCACCCGCAGCCATTTCCCGGTCGGAACGTCCACCGGGGCCTGACCGTCGACGATCAGCTCGCCGTCGCGGAACCAGAGGCTCGGGCCGACCCGATACGGGCTCGCGCGGTCGCGCCATTCGTGGTAAAAGACGGCCCCCGGTTCCAGGCGGATCGCGAACGAACAGGTCGCCAGACCCCGCTTGTACGCCGGCGAATAGAAAAAGTGCGGGTCGAACCCGTTTTTCAACTCGGCCGCGTCGGCGATCTTCAAACTCCGCCGTCCCGACGCCGCGGTCTCCTCGGTGACGACCACCAACTCGGGACGGCCGCCGTGGGACAGCGACGCGAACTCCGGCCCATGGACGCCCGGCGCGACCGACTCGAAATCCTCCGACGTCGCCAACGGCGGCGGCTCCGGCGCGGGGGTGGAGGCGGGCAGGGGGGCGTGGGCCTCGGCCCGCCAGGCGCCGGAGCCCCGGACGCCGGCCCTGGAGGGGTCGAACTCCTGGAATCCCAGGGCGAAGGCGGGGCTGTCCGGCTTCAGTCGGAAGTCGTGGTTCTCCGCGTCCGCGAATTTGGGATCGGCGATCTTCGAGTACACGTCCTGGCCGGTCTCCCTCCGCCACTGGTCCAGGGACAGGCCGCCGGGGAATTCCACCTTCGCGCCGGAGGCTTCGTAATAGAGATTCGAGTCCAGACGGAAGAAACCCTTGCGGTCGGTCCACTGGCCGGTCAGAAGCGGGCCGCCCTCCCAGATCACGACGTTCTTCTCGACGGTGAACGAGAGGTGGTCCTCGATCCGACTCCGCATGATCTGGCCGTACTTGCTGAACGCCAGGATGTTGTTGCGGACGACGTTCTCGCGGCCGTAGTGCTGGTGGTAGCTTCCCGTGGTGGTGTTCCAGACGAGGTTCCCCTCCTGGACGATGCCGGTGGAGCCCTCGTCGTTGTACAACCCCCAGCCCCCCGCGCCGGACTTGTTGAACGAGTCGACGTCGTGGATGACGTTGTGGCTTACGGTGGTCCCCTCGGAGAGTCCCAGGGTGTAGACGCCCCCCATGTCGCTGAGGACGTTGCGGCCGATGTGGTGCAGGCGGTTGTATTCGATCGCGTTCCGTTTGCAATTCGTCGGGGCGTATCCCCACGACCAGCCCACGGAGACGGCGGTGTAGAAGCCGTCGGCGATGTCGTTGTGGGTGATTTTATTATCACTCGACTGGCCGATCCAGACGCCGATCGCGCCGGGGTGCAACTGGCCGTAACCTCGGATGATGCAGTCGTCGACCGTGACGTGGCCGGTGTCGTGTTCGGGTTTGGCGGGCATGGAGGTCTCGCCGATCCGGACGCCCCCCGCGCCTAGGTCCGTGAGGGCGCAGCGCTCGACCTTGCAGTCCGAGCAGCCGCGGCGGAACCAGACGCCGTGGGAGCCGGTATGCTCGATTCGACAGTCCTTCAATTCCACGCGCCTGGCTCCGTCGACGGTGACGACGGACGGGACGGTCACCTCGGCCTGGCCGTCGGCGTGGCCTTGCGGCGGCAGCGCGTAGGCCGAGTGCCGGAAGGTCAGGCCGCGGAACGCCAGGTCCTCCACGAGCTTTCCCGCGTCGGGATCGCCCTGGATCGTCAGGAACGCCTCGGCGACGGGCGCGACCACCTGGGCCTTGGCGACGTCCTCGCCGGGGAGCGGCTTGTAAAGCAAGGTTCCGTCGCGGTCGAGGAACCACTCGCCGGGTTGGTCGAGGGCCGAGCGGACGTTCTCGACGTGATAGCGCTGGTTGGACCCCCAGTTGAGGAACGCCCACGGGGCCGGGCCGGTGAGGACGACGTTACCGGCGGCCGGGTCGATCGACTCGACGCGATGCCGCGAGACCTCCCACGAGTGATAAACGACGACGTTGGCGTCCTTGAGCTGGTCGGGGGAGAGCCCCGCGAACGCCTTCAGGTCGTCGCGGTCGGCGACGAACCCGCGGCGAAGGTCCTGGCCGGGCTTGCCCGGGACGGCCTCGCCCGCGGCCAGTTGCTTGCGAATGTAAAGATATCCCTCGTTCGGGGTCCGCGCCCGGACGGCGCGGCGGCCGTTGACGTAAAGCTGTTCGAACGGCTTGCCGCCGGCGGCGGCGTCGGGAATTTTGGCGGTCCAGAGGCCGTCGGGGGTGACGGAGAAGCCCTGGATCTCCCGGCCGCCGTCGATGACGACCGTCGCGCCGGGCTCGGCCTCGTAGGTCGCGGCGCCGTCCCGGGGCTCGAAGACGACCGGCTCGGCGACGCGGTAGGTCCCGGCGGCGAAGCGGATCGTGACGGGCTTCCGCTCCCCCTCGCGAAGCTCCCGGACGCGGTCGCGCGCCTGCCGGAGCGAGGCGACCGGCCCGTCGGGGGCGACGTGAACCACGTCGGTCTGGGCCCCCGCGGGGGTCGCGGCGAGCCAGATCGTCAGGACCGTCGGAACGATTCGGCGAAGAGTCATCGGGACGTCCTCCATCGCGGACGGCCCACCCCGCGCCTCCGTCGGCGCGGGACGGCCGTCGCCGCGACTCTAACGCGCCCCGACCGCCGCCCATAGGCCCCGGCGGGGCCGCGTCTCGAACTCGTCGATCATCCCCGGCCCTTCTTCCGTCCGCGAGGGCGGGCGGCCTCGCGGGCCGCGGCGATCGCTTGCTCGATCGCGTCCAACTCGGCGGCGTCGGGCTTGCGGGCCTGGAGGGCCAGCGCGACGCACTCGGCCAGCGAGCCGTCGAAGGCCAGGTCCAGGAAGTCGGCGGCGAGGCGGCCGAGGACGGCGTCGCGGCGGACCTTGGCGAAGTAGGCGTGCGCCCTCCCCGCGGGCTCGTGGCCCGCCAGCCCCTTGCGCTCCATCGTCTGCAAGAGGCTCAGGACCGTGGTGTACGCCAGCCCCTCCTCCCCGGCGCCGATCGCCTCGTGGACCTCGCGCGCCGTCGCGGGCCCCTTGCGCCACAGGACCTTCAGCGCCTCCAGCTCCCTCGGCGTCGGCGGGACGTCGGACATGGCGGCCTCCGGGGGGGTCGGCCCGCGTCTCGCGGGCGGGACGTACTGATTGAGAAGTATCAACGTTTCACATCGTACTAGACAAAACGTAGATGTCAAGGTCCGGACGCGCCGTCCCCTCTCCCGCCGGGAGAGGGTGGCCCGAAGGGCCGGGTGAGGGTCGTCGCGCTTCGGAGGCGCCCCGGGTTTGCGTCATCCCGACCCGACGCTCCTTCCGAAGCGCCGCGACCCTCGCGAGCCGTCGCCAAACGGCCTTCTCCCCTTGAGGGAGAAGGTGGCCGAAGGCCGGATGAGGGGTGGCGAAACCGGGAGCCTTTGGAATCCAGGGTCTTCCCCGAGACGCGACGCCGGTCGACCCCTCATCCGGCCCTTCGGGCCACCTTCTCCCTCAAGGCAA
>ERZ778018.1858-NODE-1858-length-15428-cov-3.806284_pt1 | contig 15428 bp, 14 predicted proteins | sample MGYA00375748_ERZ778018 | MGnify/ENA primary metagenome ERZ778018 (study PRJEB29350, sample SAMN05509839) | bioreactor metagenome | biome: bioreactor; material: wastewater | place: South Africa: University of Cape Town | collected 2014-04-22 ... | reverse complement strand
AACCCGAAGAGGCTACCTGTCAGCCGCAGGGGCGCAAAAACCAGGTAGAGCGCCACCCCCAGAATGATGTGAGGGATGACCATCGGGCCGAGCGCCAATCCCTGCAACGCACCCTTGAAGGGGAGGCTTCCGCGAACGATGGCAATCGACGCCATCGTTCCAATGATGGTTGCGGTGACCGTTGTTGCCGCCGCTATTTTGAGACTGAACAATGTCGACGCCATCCACGCGGGATCGGAGAAATAGGCTCGGTACCATTTCAGGGTAAGCCCATCTGGCGGGAAACGGATGTATGTTCCATTGTTTAGGGCCATGGGAACGATGAGCAGTGTCGGTAAAATCAGAAAAAATAGGACGGCGCCAACCAGGCATCCGGCTCCTAGGATACCGATGGCGCGCCAGTAGGGTCGAGCCGGCCAGTTTAGTCGCGCTGCCCTTGAGACCGCGAGGGTGTTGGCTTGATCAAGCGACACTGTGAAGCCCCCTGCTGAACGACAATGTTTTGCGAAACAGAAAAACCAGGGCGAGGGTGATAATCAGTAAAACCGTTGCCAACGCCGCTGCAAATGGCCAATCCATGAGGACCGTCGTCTGCTGTCCGATGAGGGTAGAGATCATCATGGACCCGGGACCCCCGACCAGTGCGGGGGTAATGTAAAAGCCCAAGGCCAGCACAAAACACATAACGCAGCCCGCGAAGACGCCCGGAAGGCTTAGAGGCAAGGTGACGGTCAAGAATGCCCTGACCGGGCCAGCGCCCAGATTGCGGGCAGCACGGGCGTAATCTGCCGGGAGTGTGCGAAGAACGGCGTAAATGGGCAAGATCATATAAGGGAGCAGCACGTGCGTCATGGCGAGGATGACGGCGCCCTGCGTATGGATCATTGTCAGAGGCTTGTCGAAAATCCCTGTCGAAACCATCAGGGAATTCACGATGCCGTTGCGCTGGAGCAGGACAATCCAGGCGTAGGTTCTGATCAGCACGGACGTCCACAAGGGAATGACCACGCAAGCGCCGATCAGGACAGTAGTGCGGTTCTTGACGCGCGCCATGGCCAATGCGACGGGAAAGCCAAGGACGAGACACGATAGCATGACGACTAAAGCCACGAACAAGGTGCCGGCGAACACGTCCATATAGAGCGGAACTTCGAGAAGTCGGCGATACTGGGCAAGGGTAAAGCCGGAAAAGCTAAGGGCGACAAGCCGCGCCACCGGATAGATAAAGCCGAACGCGAACACCGCCAGCAAGGGTAAAACCAGGACAACAGATAGCGCCGGCGATAACGAACGGGCCGATGATGACGTCCGGAAAAACGACCGTGTCAGCTTCTTGGCGATCGGCATATGAGGGTGAACGCTGTCTGTCATGCTGCTTGCTCGGCCGTCGCGGGAAAAATGTGTACGGCTCCCTCATCAGGCACGAGGTCCACTTCGTCATTGCTTAGAAATGGAGGTGCAGCCTGCGCTGCGATTTGGACCTGAATGACTTGATCGGGTTGCCCGGCCAGATGCACTAGGAAGATGCTAAACGAACCGACAAATACCGAAGTATTGACGACGCCCGGAATTGCTGCCGTGCCTCCGGCACCTCTAGCCACAAGCTTGATCCGTTCGGGCCTGATAGCCAATCGCACGCCCTGGTTTCCCAACGTGCCGGGTTCCAGGCATTGTCCCGTATGCCGCGCGGTAACAACGCTATCCTGCGAAAGCCGGATAGATACGGCACCTGTCTCTTCTCCAAGGTACCGCCCCTCAATAAAATTGATCTTGCCGATGAAGTTGGCGACGAAAGGCGATCGTGGTTGCTTGTAGAGTTCGACGGGCGTGCCGATCTGCGCGATGGTTCCGTTGGACATGACCGCCACGCGATCCGACATCGTCAACGCTTCTTCCTGGTCGTGGGTTACATACACGACCGTTGCGCCAAGCCGCTGTTGCAGCCGCTTGATCTCGAACTGCATGGCTTCGCGCAGTTTCTTGTCCAATGCGCCGAGCGGCTCGTCCATGAGGATGACGGGTGGCTCAAATGCCAGCGACCTGGCCAAAGCGACCCGTTGTTGCTGCCCGCCCGAAAGCTGATCGGGATAACGATCAGCGCAGCTTTGCAATTGTACGAGTTCCAACATTTCATCGACGCGGTCTCGTTTAGCTTTTTTGGAATAGCGCCTCATCTTGAGCGGAAAGGCGACGTTTTGAGCAACGGTAAGATGGGGAAACAAGGCATATTTCTGAAATACCATGCCGATGTCGCGGTGGTTGGGAGGAAGGATCGTTACGTCTCGGCCGCCAATCACTATCCGTCCGGCGGTGGGCATCTCAAAGCCTGCAATCATTGTGAGAATACTGGTTTTCCCCGATCCCGAGGGGCCGAGAATCGAAACAAATTCGCCGGCTTTGATGTCGAGAGAGATCCCGCATACGGCCTTTATGTTCGTGTAATTCTTTTCAAGGCTAACGAGGCTCAGGGATTGGCCGATCAAATTCTTTTCCTTTCCGTGCTTGCGGCTTTTGCCGTTGCGAAGTGCGGCCCGAACCCGGCCCCACTATTTTGCCTATGCTGGACGGCATCGCCGCCGCTGCAGGTATGCTCCCCCCGCCCACACAGCCATGACGGTGGGCCTCAAAGGTGCTATTAGTATTTTGATGTTACAGTTTCTTTGCAGAAGCTTCACATTGGATTTTTGTTGCATCAAAAATGCAGGCTGTCAACGTGTTTTGAAGGGATTTGTGATGACCAATGTGTCTGATCAGACCGAAGGCGGAAAATTGCCGGAAAGTCTTGGGGATTACGCTTACCGGGAAATCCAGGAGCGGCTGATCCGAGGAGCCTACCCGCCGGGCTATAAACTCACCGTACGGGGTGTGGCGACAGATCTGCAAATGGGCACGACGCCGGTACGCGAGGCGCTCAATCGGCTGACAGCCGACGCGGTCCTGGTTCATTCCGGCCCCAAGACGGTGATCGTCCCGGTGCTCGACGCGGCGTCGCTGCGCGAGATCACGCTTACTCGCTTGGCATTGGAGGGCATGGCGGCCGAGCAGGCGACGGCATATGCATCACCAGGGGTGATCAATCAACTGATTGAAATACAAGAAAGAATTAGCAAGTCCCTCGACCAAAAGCTCTATAGCGAGGTTCTCCGGCATAACAAGGAATTCCATTTCACGATCTATGGACTCGCGGGACTGCCAAATCTGATCAAAATGATCGAGACGCTATGGCTGCGGATCGGCTCTTCGCTTCACGATCTCTATCCTGAATTTGCTGAGACAAGATACGGCGTACATAATCACCTGGCCGCTATTGAGGGACTAAATGAGGGTGATGCCGCGAGCGTCAGGGCGGCGATCGAGAATGATATTCGCGACGGGTATCGCCGATTGAAGAAGGCTAACCCAAGGTAGATTAAGAACTGAGCGCGCTTGCTGGTCTTTGTTGTAGCGGCTTGACATCTGGTAATTTTGTTGCAACAAAAATGTGAAGGATACGCAAACCCGTCCTGCACACCCACCAGAGAGTCCAAGAAATGCTCGATCGAACATCAGTCTCCGACCCCGCCGCGATGCCGCATGCGCGATCTCAGGCACTCTTTAGCCGAGGCAGGGCAGTTTTTCCCGATGGGACTACACGCGGGTCCGTCGAGAGAAATCCTTACCCCTTGTATGTGCAGTACGGCGAAGGCGCCTATATCATCGACGTTGACGGCAACAGGCTGCTCGATCTCAATAACAATTTCACGACGCTCATTCATGGCCACGCATTCGGGCCGGTCACCGAAATCGTCACCGACCTTCTCCGGAGCGGAACGTGTTTTTCCAACCCCACCGAACATGAGCTTGCACTAGCCAACATCCTCGTCTCGCGCATCCCCGCCATCGAACATATTCGTTTCGTCAATAGCGGAACAGAGGCGGTAATGTTCGCGATCAAGGCCGCACGCGCCTTCACCGGCAAGTCCGGGGTTGCCCTCATGGAAGGTGCTTATCACGGCGCCTACGACTGGGCGGAAGCGGGGCGCGGCGGCTCCCCCGAAAACTGGCTATCTGGCGACGATCCCATTGCACGGCCAGCCTATGTAGGCACGCCAGCTACGGTCGCCGAGGACGTCATCGTTCTGAAGTTCAACGATATCGATGGTCTTGAGCGGCGTATTTCCCAGGCGGCCAAACGCCTTGCATGCATTTTGATCGATCCGATGCCTAGCCGAGCAGGGTTGCTGGAACCCGACCCCTCCTTTGTCGAGGCGTTGACGGCAACGGCCCGCAAACATGGCGTACTGATCGTCGCGGATGAAGTGCTGAACCTACGACAAGCTTATGGTGGAGCATCATCGCGCCACGGGCTAAGGCCCGATATAATAGCGGCAGGCAAGATTATCGGCGGCGGCTTTCCCATTGGCGCGATTGGTGGGCGAGCCGATGTCATGCAGGTTTTTAGCTCAGACCGCGGCAGTCCGCTTCTGCCTCAAGGCGGTACATTCTCGGCAAACCCGATATCGATGGCCGCCGGACGTGTCGCGTTGGAGGCGATGACCGAAAGCGCGTTCGATCGTCTAGAATGCATGGGGAATGGTCTGCGCAACGCGCTCTCGCTCAGTATTGAACGACATAATGCCCCATTTTCAATCACCGGTGCTGCCTCGCTCTTTCGTATTCATGCGAAGCGAAAGCCCCCGACTAACTTCAGGCAAGCGTATACGACCAGAGACGAAACAGCCCTCATGCAACGGTTAAAAGAGCATTTCCTCGAACGCGGGGTTCTCCTGCCCCACGGCGCGGCGGCTTGTCTGTCGACAGCCATGACGGATACCGATGTCGGACTGGTTGCGAGCGCGTTTGACGAATTTCTTAGCGCCAACAAATTCGACTTGGCTGGGGCAGTAAAATGACAACGACTCTTCTCTCAAAGACCGTCGCACAACGCATTGCAGAGGCCCTCCGTCGCCACGGCGTCAAGATTATTTTCGGTCAAAGTTTGCCGTCTGCGGTTATCCTTGCTGCTGAAGCCATAGGCATCAAGCAGGTTGCATACCGGCAAGAAAATATGGGCGGGGCGATGGCCGATGGCTATGCCAGGCGATCGGGGCGCGTTGGCATCGTGACTGCTCAGAACGGCCCCGCTGCCACATTGCTTGTTGCGCCGCTGGCCGAGGCGCTAAAGGCGAGTATTCCTGTGATCGCTCTCGTGCAGGATGTCGAACGAAATCAGGCCGATAAAAATGCCTTCCAGGAACTTGATCACATCGCTTTGTTTCAACCATGCACAAAGTGGGTTCGGCGCGTCATTGTGCCGGAACGCATAGACGACTACATCGACGCAGCATTCACTGCGGCAATTTCCGGCCGGCCAGGGCCAGCAGCCTTGCTCCTGCCCGCCGATCTTTTACGCGATACGGCTCCTGAACCTGCAATGGGCCGAACGAGCGACCTTGGGTCCTGGCCAATCGACCGCACCAGGCCATCCGATGCCGACGTGCGGTCCGCTGCCAACCTCATTGCTTCGGCAAGAGCGCCGGTCGTCCTGGCCGGTGGCGGTGTCCATTGTGCAGATGCCAGCGAAGCCCTGGCAGCATTGCAGGAAGCTGCGTCTCTGCCCGTGCTTACAACCAATATGGGGAAGGGCGCCGTTGATGAAACCCATCCGCTGTCAGCAGGCGTACTAGGATCGCTGGTGGGACCTGGCTCGCTGGGACGCCACACCGCGGCTTTGTTATCCGAAGCCGACCTGGTAGTTCTGGTCGGGACACGCACGAACCAAAACGGTACCGATAACTGGCGGCAAATCAGCACCAATTCGAAAGTGATCCATATTGACGTCGATCCCGTTGAAATCGGTCGAAATTACGAATCCGTGCGATTGCTGGGTGACGCGCGCGAAACCGTAAACGCTTTACGGGAGATGCTGCTCGACCAGGACCTGTCTGTCAGGCATAACGCGCGCGCCTCTGTCACCGTGCGGATCGCGGAGTACTGGCGCCTGTTCGAGATGGACAGGAAAACCGTTTACACATCCGCATCGTCCCCAATCCGGCCAGAACGGGTCATGGCGGAATTGCAGAAGTGCCTGCCCGCGTCGGCAACGGTCGTTGCCGACGCCAGCTACTCTTCCATGTGGATCGTTGGGCAGATACGAGCTCGTCGCGGATTGCGCTTTTTGGCGCCACGGGGACTTGCCGGGCTCGGTTGGGGCCTACCGCTCGCGCTCGGGGCAAAAGCGGCAAAGCCGGAAGATGCAGTCGTTGTCGTGGTCGGCGACGGCGGGTTCGCCCACAGTTGGGCGGAGCTCGAAACGATGATGCGAATGCAGCTGCCGGTCACAATCATCGTCTTGAACAATGGCATACTCGGCTTTCAGCGGGATGCAGAAACGGTGAAGTTCGGAAAATTTACCTCTGCATGCCACTTCAACGACGTCGATCACGCCCGCATCGCTGATGCCTGCGGCTGTCCAGCTGTTCGGATTCACAAGCCAGATGACCTGGCTGCTGAGCTGCGCCAGGCGCTTCTTGGTAAGGAAGCCCGGCTCATAGAAGTGATGACGGATCCGGGCGCTCATCCGCCACTTTCACTGTTTTCGGAAATGGACAGGTTAGCGTGATGGGGACTTCAGCGCCAAGAGTGGCGGTAGTGACTGGAGGCACGGTCGGAATTGGCTTGGCCACAGCCCGTGCGCTTCTGGATCGCGGCTATCGTGTTGCGATATTTGGGCATCAAGCTCAAAATACAGAAAAAGCAGCGCAGGCGCTCACCGACGAATATGGCGCCGGAAAAATTATTGCTCGCACCGTGGACCTCGGTGAGGCAACGGAAGTTGAGGGATTTTTCAACAATCTCGCCAACGAGTGGGAACCACCGGAAATCCTCGTGTGCAACGCCGGCATATCACCAAAGTCTCAAGGCGGACCGACGCCCTTCGCAAGCCTTGGTCTTGATGAATGGAACACGGTCCTTTCCGTGAACCTCACCGGCGCCATGCTTTGTTGCCAAGCAGTCGTGCCAGGGATGGCCATGAAGCGGTACGGTCGGATTGTTCTTGTTGGGTCCATCGCTGGTCGCACGCTGCCAAAGATCGCCGGTACCGCTTATGTGACATCCAAATCCGCGCTGGCCGGCTTTACACGCTCACTTGTCGGATCTTATGCCGGTTGCGGTATCACGATCAATCTTGTTGCTCCGGGACGGATAGCAACCAGCATGATCGGGGATCCAGAAAGCCCAACAAACCGTGCGGCGCTAAACAGAATTCCGGCAGGCCGTTTGGGGAAACCTAATGACGTCGCAGCCGTGATCACTTTTCTGATTTCGGACGAGGCTGGCTTCGTGAACGGCGCCATAATTGACGTCAACGGAGGAGAATTCGTGCCAGCATGACCACGCGGATGCTTTCCGAAAGGCAGGAAGATTGAGTCTCAGGATTTTGGTGTACACAAAGGATGTCGAATTATTCCTGCTGCTGAGATTCATTCTCGATCGGGAAGGACACTCTGCGTCCCTTGCCATAATAGCCTTCGATCTCCTCCATGATACGCTTACCGATGGGCATGATGCTGTCATTTTGGATTGTGTAGACGGATATGAGTATTCGCTAAAGTTTTGCAGGGCCCTCAAGCATCCCGACCGCCCATCAATTTCCGTGGCAGCGCTCATTGGTCCGGAGCCGGCCGGCGCACCCATTTCGCTGCTCAATGCGGGTGCCAATGTCATACTGATGCGACCGTTCGACCCCGCACAGCTTGTGAGATTTCTAGACGAAATTCATTCAACCACTGGAGCGAAAACCAGAGGAAAGGCGGACCGCGAGCTTCGCTACAAGGATATTGAAGTCAATTTCGATACAATGGTCGTTCGCAGGGCAGGTTGCCCGGTTAGGCTCTCGCCGTTGCATTTCCGACTGCTCAGCTATCTCGTACAAAATCCGGAAACGATCCACAGCCGCGAAGATTTGATTGCGGCCGGCTGGCCGAGCAATTCAGATGTCGAGCCACGTACGGTCGACATTCATATGAGTCAAATCAGGAGGGCCTTGAAAATTCACGGGTCTGACGCGATCCGAACGGCTCGATCGGCTGGCTATGCCTTGGAAGTGGAGTTGTGACGTGCACCCGCCAAACGTCGCGGCCTTGGTCCTCCAGCATCACGGCCATTCCTCATTTGACATGAACGACTTCAACCATCCACGGCAGAGGAAATCCTCTCTTGTCAGGAAAATGAATTTATGCCGGCCACACTAGCGGCCTTCGATCTGGCGCCAACCGAAACAGAAGACCACTCTGGCGCAGGCGGAGGTCTACGCCGCACAAGAGATTCTCAAGGCGCCAGACTACTGCTGCCAGCCGCGTTATCGCGACCACGACCCTGAGGCCACGTCTGACCACACCTTCGGGGAGACCAGCGTGCGTCGGCGGCTGAGCTCATTCGGCTGCTGATGCCGGGGTGACCTAGCTAGGGTCTTTCGACAGCGTAATTGTTTTCAACTCGCATATGCCGGCAAGCTCGGGGACCGCATCCACCAAAATGTCGACGTCGAGTTCGGGAAGGACCGCTACGCCGTTCGGCCCGGTCATGGTGATGGTTCCCCCAACGCCGATGAGCGTTATCCGGGGGATTAGGATGGCTGTTCATTTTCTTCTGACGAGAGCGTGTTCGAGGGTGCATTTCTGCAACCGCTGCATATTCGGGCTGAAACCATGGCCTGGCGTGGAGGGAGCAATAATTTGCGATTTCCCGCTTAAGATGATGTCAGGTTCACTGACGTCCTGTTCGTACAGTCGGGCGCTCGGAAAAATATCACAGGGATATTTGATGTTCGCCAACGTCGAAAGCGCGAGCGCCGGTCCCTGGCCCACGGCCGATTCAAGCATGCCTCCCACCCAGCATGGAATGTTCTTTTCAGCACAATAATCGTGAATGGCGATCGCCTCGGTCAGCCCCCCGACGCGGGAGGGTTTTAGATTGATCCAGCCACAGGCGCCGATACCGATCGCCTTGCGAGCCCGATCGAGGGAGGTGATGCTCTCATCCAGGCAGATCGGCGTCTGCAATTCCTGTTGCAGGCGGGCATGGTCGATCAAGTCGTCATAAGCCAGCGGCTGCTCGATCATGGCCAGGTTGAAGCGGTCGAGTTCCTTGAACATGGCCATGTCGTTCAGGGTGAAACCGCTGTTGCAGTCAACATGCAGGACGGCGTCCGGGCAGGCTTCGCGCACGCGGGCCACCATCTCGACACCCCAGCCACGGCGGAATTTGAGCTTGATGCGCAAAAATCCGGCTTCCGCCGCATGTTCGACCGCACGGACAAGCTGGTCCAGATCTTCCATGACCGCGATATCGGCCCCGACGCGCACATCGGGACCCTTGCCGCCAATGACCTTCCACAATGGCTGGTTGCAAAGCTTTGCCTGAAGGTCCCACCATGCATTGTCGAGACCGGCCTTGGCAAACTGATTGCCTTTGAACTGCCGCAGCCGGGCGGTGAGGGCGGCGCCGGAGTCTATCGTTTCCCCAATCAAAGCTGGGGCAAAGGCATCCCTGAGCAAGGCGAATGCGCCCGGCGCCCATTCCGGCGAAAACTGCGGGAGCCGATAGGGCGCGGTTTCTCCCCAGCCGTCTTGTCCTTCGCTGCGCATGCGCACGAAAATGCTGTCAATGGCGACTTCCTCGCTGAAGGCAGTTCGCCAGGGCTCCTTCATCGGCATCGCGACTCGGAAAAGCTCAATCTCATCAATACGCAAAACAAACCCCTTCCAAAGGTTGTTGTGAACTTCAATTGTCGGGATCGATTTCACCCATTAAATCCATCAGGTCCTCTATGTGGGTTAGCATTTCACGGCCTCCGTCGGCCGCCTGGGCAACAGCCTCTGTGCAGAGGTAATTGGCGAGGCTCATGACGCCGACATAGGAATCGAAAAGCGATATTCCCCGCACTTGACAGGCAAAGGTCCAGGTCGCAAGCTTGGGAGTGGCTACGGCAACGCGGTCGGTGATATAGGCGATAGGCACGCCCATATCCCGTATGATCTCCATCGCTCTTCGCAATTGCGGTGTCCGCCGGCGAAGACCTACGGCTATCAGAAGGTCAGCGGGATCGATCGCGGCTAGATCTTCCATGAGCACCTGGCCAGGCGCCGGCACCAGATTGACATCGGGCCGTATCTGCACAAGCTGTCGACGGATATAGGACGCAAAAAAGTAGCTGTTTCGGAATCCGATGATCCAGACCCGCCTTGCGGAAATGATCTTTCGCACCACCGCATCCACATCCTCGGATCGGATCGCATCGAACGTCTGGCGGAGGTTGACGATATCCCTGTCGAGGTGGGTTTGCAGGCCACCGTGGTCGTTGGACGGCTTGACGAAGCCGGTATTGAGGTAGATCGGCTCTCCGGCGTCCTGCGCTCCGCGGACTTCGGCCTGCATTTCACGATAGTCGCTATATCCGAGCCGCTTGACCAGCCGCGTCACCGCCGCCTTCGAAACGCCGGACTTTTCAGACAGGGCAGTCGCCGAAAACAGCAAGAGATCCCCGGGGAACTCAAGCATAAGGTCAGCAAGCGCTCGCTCGCTGGCGGGTAGGCTCTCATATGCACCCCTTATCCGCCGTTCCAGTTGGCGTGGTTCGCGAGCCGTTTGGTCGTCCATCATTTCATCACGCTCGATTCTGATCGAGTTTCAATATTGCATCTAAAACATAATTATCACATACTTGACAAGCTGAAATTTTTGTATCGTACTTGATAGGCAAAGAGGATGGTAGCGCCGTTGGGCCGCTGCCGTTGACCCACAGAATGGTCGGAGATGAAGGGGAAGATAAATGAACGCAAAGCTAACCATGATTGCGACAGCCAGCATGATCAGTTTACTGTCATCAGGTGTGGCATCGATGGCGGGAGATATCGTCTGGGCGAGGGATGGCGACATTGACTCCCTGGACCCGCAGCGAGCCACCTCAACCCTGTCCAGGCAGCTCTGGTACCAGATCTACGATTCGCTTCTGGAATTCAACGACAAGGGTGAAGTCGTTCCGAACCTTGCCAAGAAGTGGGCCGTCAGCCCAGATGGCAAGGAAGTCGTCTTCACGCTGAATGATGGCATCAAGTGCCATGACGGCACACCCTTCGATGCCGATGATGTCAAGTGGACTGCCGATCGTGCATTGAGTGAAGAAAATCCCAGCCTTACCAAGGCAAGCTGGGGCCCGGTCGTCGCTGTCGACAAAGTCGACAAACTGACGGTCAAGTTCACGCTGTCCAAGCCATTTGGTGCGTTTGTTCCTTTCATGGCGGACGAGTTCACCGGTATGTTGTGCGACAGCAACGCAAAAAGCGCAGGCTTCGGCGTTTCCTCGGCCGTTGGCACAGGCCCGTGGAAGTTTGAAAAATGGACGAAGGGGTCGGAGATCGTCCTCGCGCGGAATCAGGACTATCGGAATTTCGGTCGCCCTGTTGAGAACCCTGGAGCGCCTCATTCCGACCGTCTGATCGTTCGCACCATGCCTGAAGCGCAAACCCGCCTTGCCGGCCTGAAGACTGGTGAGTTGCAGGTGATCGTGCCGCCTATCCAGGACGTCAAGGACCTGCAAAAAAATCCCGACGTCGACGTGCATATCGCCAAGTCGACCGGTCAGAACATGTTTCTTGAGTTTACCGTCCATCGTCCGCCCTTCAACGATGTTCGGGCCAGGCAGGCGGTTTCATATGCGCTCGACAAGGACCTGGCACTGAAGATCGTCTTCGGCGACCTGGTGCAACGTGAACTATGCCCTGTGGCGCAGGGCGTCTTCGGGCATGACGAAGAGTTCTGCCGCAAGTTCGGCCAGCCTCATGACCCGGAGAAGGCCAAGGAACTTCTGGGAGAGCTTGGCTACGGGCCGAGCAATCCCATGAAGATGGTGATGGCGACCTGGCCCGGTGACAGTCGGGAAAAGGTTCTCCAGGTTTTCCAGAACCAGCTCAAGCAGGTGGGTATCGATGCCAGCATCGAAGTCATGGACATCGGCACCTTGAATGCGCGCGTCAAACAGGAAAATGAGAAGGCCGAAGGCCCCGGTTTCATGGATCTGATGGGCTGGACCTGGTTTGACCCTGACGTCCTTTATCTTCTGTGGCACTCGCCGGGCGCCTATAATGGCTACACCACGCCAGAACTCGATAGATTGCTGGAAGATACGCGCACCGAAGTCAATCCGGTTGCACGCCGCGCCAAGGTGCAAGAGGTGTTCAAGGTGCTGCTTTCGGAAGCGGTCCATGTCCCGGTCTATACGCCCGGCTGGCTATGGATATTCGCGGTTTCGAAAAAGGCGCCCGGTTTCAAGATCGGACCGTTCGACCGGCCGTTGTTCAGTGACGTCAAATTCTGACGCCCTGACTTTGGGGCCGCCCGGTTCCGACAATCGTATCGGGCGGTCCATTCGCGATGGCAACCGAAGACCAAGGACGAGGGAAATCTGCGGATGACCAAGTATCTCGTAACGAGAATATTCGCGGCCATCGTGACTGTCTGGGTAACGACAATTGCGGTGTCTATGTTGATACACGTGGTCCCCGGAGATCCCGTCCAGATAATGTACGCCCAATCCCAAGGGACGACGCCTGAGCAGCTTGAAAATATAAGACGCTCTCTTGGTCTGGATCAACCAATCGTAACTCAATACTTCATGTACATGAAGAAATTGATGCATGGGGATCTTGGCCATACGATAAGGGGCGAGCAGCCAGTTATGGACCTTCTTCTCCTGCATTTGCCATATACGCTTCTTCTGGCCGGAACCGCCCTCGTGATCGCCATAGCTATCGGTATGCCCCTTGGTTTCATTGCTGCATACAAGCGGGGGAGCTGGCTTGATACCTCGCTGATGACCGCGGCCATTCTGGGTGTCTCCATGCCGAGTTTTTGGCTCGGGCTCATCCTGCTTTTCACGTTCGCAGTGCGTCTTGAATGGCTGCCCGTCGCAGGCAGCGGGATTCAGAATCTGGTGCTACCGGCCATCACGCTGGGGGTCGCCAATGCAGCGATCATCGCACGGCTCACGCGATCGTCGATGATCGATATTTTTGATCAGGATTTTATCCGCACGGCCCGGGCAAAGGGCTTGCCTCGGGCGACGGTCCTTTACCGGCATGCGCTGCGTGCCGGGCTTGTGCCCATCGTCACCATGATCGGAATGCAGTTCACCTACATGATGGGCGGCGCGATCGTCGTCGAGAACGTCTTCGGATGGAATGGCGTCGGGCGGATGGCCATCCAGGCCATCTTCCAACGGGACTATCCTCTTATTCAGGGGTTCATCCTGATGTTCGCGATCATCGTGGTCATCGTATCGGTGCTGATGGACCTTCTCTATGTGCGGCTGGACCCGCGCATCAGGTATAGATGAAGAGAGGCTCCGTTATGCAGAAAAGCAACATGGGAGCGGCGCTGCTGGGCGCGCGGACTCCGCCCGCCCCGTCGGAAGACGTGGACGCCAGAAGCCTCCACAGCCCGCTGAGGCGCTTCGTGGAAGCGGTCTTTGCCAATCGTGGCGCGGCGATAGGGTTCGTGCTCGTCGCCTTCCTGGTGTTCGTCGCGATTTTCGCGCCGGTCCTTGCGCCATACTCCCCCGATGAAATGGGGGCCGGTGACATGCTCGGCCCGCCGTCGCTCAGCCATCCGTTCGGAACCGATGAATTCGGCCGCGACATGTTCAGCCGCGTCATCCATGGAACACGGCTGACCATCCAGGTGGGCGTCATCGCGGTCGGAATTTCGCTTACGCTCGGTATGCTGATCGGCATGATAAGCGGCTATGCGGGGGGATGGCTGGAACGCATTTTCATGCGCGGGGTCGATGTCCTGTTCTCCTTCACGGAGACGCTTATCGCTCTTGCGGCGGTGGCCGTGCTCGGACCAAGCCTGACGAACGCCATGATTGCGGTGGGTATAGCGGCCATTCCTTTCTATGCCCGCGTCACCTACAGCGTCACGCTCGTCGAATGCAACAAGCCTTATATCGAGGCCGCCTATGCCTCCGGTGCGGGGCATTTGCGGCTGCTGTTCCGGCACTTGCTGCCGAACGTGATACCGCCCTTGATCGTTGTCGCCACATTGGGTGTCTCGACGGCAGTCCTTGCCGCAGCCGCGTTGAGCTTCCTCGGGCTGGGCGCGCAACCGCCTTCTCCCGAATGGGGCGCGGTTCTGTCGGCCGGGCGGGACTATTTCAATACCGCACCCTGGATAATGCTCTATCCCGGCCTGGCAATCATGATCACGGTCCTGGCATTCAACCTGCTGGGGGATGGCATTCGCGAAGCGCTCGACCCGCGGCAACGTAAGGAGTGAGATGTGAGATGAATATGGCAAACCTCAGTACCGACACATCGGCCGATCAGTACAGCGGCGCGGGCGATGTCGCCCCAGTGCTCAGCGTTCAGGGCTTGTGTACGGAGTTCGCATTCCGCTCAGGCTCGGTAACCGTGGTGAATGACCTTTCCTATAATGTCTATCCCGGCGAGACCCTGGCGATCGTCGGCGAGTCGGGGTCGGGGAAAAGCATCTCGGCGCTTTCCGTCATGGGCCTGGTCCCTTCACCGCCCGGGCGGGTATCTGCCGGCCGCATCGTTTTCGAAGGCAGGGATCTGTTAAGCCTGCGCGAACGCGATATGCAGAAATTGCGTGGCAACAAGATCTCGATGATTTTTCAGGAGCCGATGACCTCGCTCAATCCCGTGCTTTCGATCGGGCGGCAGATGACGGAGGCGCTGGTCGAGCACCGCAAGATTTCACAGGAAGAGGCGCGCAAGCGCGCTCTTGCGATGCTTGAGCGGGTACATATTCCGGCGCCGGAAGCCAGGTTGGACGAATATCCGCATCAGCTTTCCGGCGGCATGTTGCAGCGCGTGATGATCGCCATGGCCCTGTCTTGCGACCCCGCGCTTCTGATCGCCGACGAGCCGACCACCGCATTGGATGTGACCATCCAGGCGCAGATCCTCGATATTTTGCGCGCTCTGCAAGACCAGTTCGACATGACCATAGTGCTCATCACGCACGATATGGGCGTGGTCGCCGAAATGGCGGATAGGGTGGTTATCCTCTATGCCGGACGAAAGGTCGAGGAAGGCAGTGCAGAGGCGATTTTTGCCCACCCATGCCATCCATACACCAAGGGTCTTCTTGGCGCATTGCCAAAGCTCGGGGAGGCGGGTCCCGTCGGAAGTAAGGATCTCAACGAAATCCCCGGCGTCGTTCCTCCGCTGTGGTCGCTTCCTCGCGGCTGCGCCTTCGCGCCCCGCTGCGGCTACGCCACCGAGCAATGCCAGGCGGAGCGCCCCGGGCTGGAGGAGAAACGGACCGGGCAATGGGCCGCCTGCTGGCATTCCGAACGCCTGGCGCAGGAGTTAGTCGATGAATAGTACAGCCCAACCATTGCTGCGGGTGCGACATTTGTCGAA
>ERZ778018.1857-NODE-1857-length-15431-cov-4.703889_pt1 | contig 15431 bp, 11 predicted proteins | sample MGYA00375748_ERZ778018 | MGnify/ENA primary metagenome ERZ778018 (study PRJEB29350, sample SAMN05509839) | bioreactor metagenome | biome: bioreactor; material: wastewater | place: South Africa: University of Cape Town | collected 2014-04-22 ... | reverse complement strand
GGGGCCCAATCAGTGGGACCTGGTTCGCCGGATGTTCTCGCGACCGGCCCCGACCGACGCGACCACGCATCCCTACGAAGCCGAAACCGCCGCCAGGGACCCCGTCGCCAATCTCTGGGGCCAGCGCGTGACCAGCCTCGTCCCGCTCGGGGAGAGCCTTTACATCTCCACCTCGGCCAAGGGTTCGACTCCCTGGAGCCCCCGGTTCGACTTCCTCGACCGGGAGGCCCGCGAGGAGTACGGCCTGGTCTATCGGATGAGCAAGCCGGGCCACGCCGCCGCCCCGTTGCGCTGGACCGACGGCCCCACCACCATCCAGATCCATTTCACCGCCGACTCGATCCAGGTCGTCCAGGACGGCGAGACCGTCGGCCGGGCCTCCCGAGCCTCGCGGGCCGATCGCCCCGACGCCGACGCGCTCGGGCGCGCCGTCCTCGTCGGCGGCGACGGTCTTTACGGCCCCGCCCGGGTGAAATCCAACGTCGCTACGACAGGGACTCCCGCCGTCCCGAACGCCGATGGAGATGGAGTCGCGGGGCCTTGAAGCCGCCCATCGAGGGCGGGTTTCGCCTTCTCGCGTCGTCCGCTCACGGTTGGCCCGGCATCTTGGCGACGACCCGGCGGTTGTGGAGGAAGGACGCCCCGATCAGGCGGTCGTTCTTGTTCATCGGGCCGCTCGCCCCTTCCTCGATGGTGAACCCCAGCCGAATCAGCCACGGCGACCGCGGGGTGTACTCTTCCATCATGTAATAGCCGTCGCGAACACGGCGTTGGAACGCGGCGCTGGTGCCTCCCCAGATCCATGACCGCTCCAGGCCGAGGATGACCTCGACTTGCTCTCGGGTCATGCCGGGCCGCAGCCGGTTGATCCGCGCCGGGACGCCCTGGACCACGAACCGCGGGGGCGATCCGTCCGAGAATTCGCGCTCCGCGACGAGGCCCAGCGCGACCATCGCGGTGAAGATCATCATCCGGCGGATCGTGAACCGAAATCGCGGAAAGCGCACAGCCGAAGACCTCCACCGCGCTCGCGGGTCGTCCATGTCGAGACGAATCACGAGAACGGATCGCGTTGGGTCCGTCAGGCGCGTGGCGACGCCGAGGGGAACTCGGCGGTGCGCGCAATGGGCGACCGCCGACTCGATGGACGCCGCCTCGCCCTCAAGACCGCTAAGCCTGAGGGACCAATTATACCGATAGGAGAAAACGTATCGACGGTAAGTTCGGGCGTGGAGGAGGGGACGGACATGACCCGATTGGCGAGTCTGGCGACGCTCGCGCTGGCCATGCCCTTGTGCGGCTGCGTGAGCGTGACGACGAAGATCACCGGCTCGACGAGGGCGGGCGCCGAACAACTCTTGCTGACCGGCACGGCCGATCGGGCGATCGCCGCGATCGATTTCCAGCCGCTGGCGGGGAGAAAGGTCTTCCTCGTGACCGAGAAGGTGAGCGCGACCGACTCGGAATGGCTCGTCTTCGGCCTCAAGCGCGCGATGGCCCGGCAAGGGCTGCTGCTGGTCGACGACAAGAAAGAAGCGGAGGTCGTCGTCGAGGCGGCCGTCGGCGCCTACGGCACCGAGGACGTCGACCACCGGCTCTCGCTCCCCAACTCGTTCTCGACGGGCATCATCCCGATCCCGATGGCCAGTACCGGCACCTCGGCCCTGATCCGCCGGAGCAAGCAGGATTCGGTGGTCAAACTGGCCCTCTTCGGCTACGACGCCGCGACCCGCCAGCTCGCCTGGGAATCGGACACCGTCATGGAGGTCGGCCACCTCGACCGCCGGTTCCTCGGAACCAGGAACATCACTCGTCGGACTTCCCTGCCGGAACTCGAAACCTACCCGCCCCGCGACCTCCTGAGATAGCGACCGCGGGGCGCGGGGGAGAGTTCAGGCTTCGGTCCGACGACGGCGGCGCCGCAGCCCCGCGACGACCGGCAACGCGCAGCCGACGCCCAGGGCGATGATGCTCGAAGGCTCGGGGACGAACGCGAACGTGACGACGACCTTGTCCCCGGCCGCATAGGTCAGATCGCTCCAGTTGATGCTGATCCGCGTGTCATCGTACGTCACCCGGCCGGCGTCGAAGCCGGCCAGGGTCGTGCCCGCGATCGAGAACCCGACGATCCCCAGCGAGGTCGGCGAGGTCCCCGGGGTCAGCGTGAAGGTCGGCCCGTTGATCGGGAATCCGCCCCACTTGGGAGGGGTCGCCGTCGTGCTCAGGTAGTCGATGGTCAGCGTATCGTTGGTGAAATCGACCGACATCTGAGTGAGCTTCTCAACGTCGAGCATGGTCTCGACCCCCGGGCCGACGGTGAACGTCGGGTTGGAGAAGGTCGCGTCGGAATAGGGCGTCGTCGCATCCTGATAGTAATAGACGGCGTCGAACTTGGCGCCGACGAGACCGGCATGCGCCGTCGGCGCGACGAGAAGCAGGACCGCAACGGCCAGAACGTACACTCGTTGCATGGTTCTTTCCTTAAAATAGCCTCATGCAAGCGACGAAGACTTGCCGCTTGTTGCATCCGCGATCATGCCGAACAACCCCCGACGAACGCAACCGCACATACCAGAATGAAGACCCCCTCATTGACGCCAACATGTGTAAGAGCACGGCGCGGCGTCGTTTCGGCCCGGGATTCAACCGCAAAGGGGATGGCCTGGATGACTGCGCAGATTATAGTGGATAGGCGAATCTTCGCTGTTCCGCTTCCGAGCGATCACCCAGACCCGATGAGAGGAGCACCCATGACAGGATCACCGAGGTTGGTATTGGGCGTCGTGGTTGGTTTCACCGGATGGGTCGCGACCGCGACCGCCCAGGAGGTCGTTCCACCAACTCCGCCAGTGCCGGCGGCCGTCACCGCTCCGGCGGCCGTCACCGCTCCGGCGGCCGTCACCGCTCCGGCGGCCGTCGTCGGCGCACCGATCTACGGCCAGCCGATCCATGGCGCCCCGATCACGGTGGGGACCGTGATCGGCTCGGGCTCGTTCGCGGCGCCCAACGCGGGGACGCGGTCGGGGGCGATCATGCCGTACAGCTACTACGTCAACTTCCCGGAGCCGTCGCGGGTTTACGTCGGCTACGGGGCGAACGACGGGTTCCCGTTCCAGGGTCAGGCGTACGGCCACGCCGGCGACCGCTGGTCGTGGTCCGCGATGTCCACCGGCGGCGGCTCGCTGGCGAAATACTATTATCAGATCCTGCCTTGATCACCCCGATCGAACGGTCGGTCTCGCGACGGGAGGTTGCGGAACCAAGCCCAGGACCGGAGACCGACGGGTCGGCGCGGCATCGGACTTGCATCGAGTAGTCTGATCATCCGGTCGCCCGTCGGTTCCGGTTGCGGACGTCCCTGGCGTCGTCGCCAGTCGCGGGCGGCTTCATCTTGATCTGATCGAATCTGATCTGATCGGCGATGAGACCACACGAGACGAGAAGGGTGAAGACGATGCGACCAGTACACGAACAGTCGGTGGTGATCACCGGAGCCTCGTCGGGCATCGGCCGCAGGACGGCGATCGAGTTCGCCCGCCGCGGCGCCCGAGTCTCGCTGGCGGCGCGGAACGATTCGGCGCTCAAGGAAGTGGCGTCGGAGATCCGCCGCGACGGCGGCAAGGCGCACGTCGTGGTCACGGACGTCGCCGAATGGGCCCAGGTCGAGCGGCTCGCCGAGGCCGCCGCCGGCCATTACGGGCGGATCGACACCTGGGTCAACAACGCCGGGGTCAGCGTTTATTCGCACTTCGACGACCTGCACGTCGACGAGATCGACCGGATCATCCGCGTCAACCTGCTGGGCACGATCTACGGCGCCAAGGCCGCCCTGCCCTACATGAGGAACCAGCGCGAGGGGACGATCATCAACATCGCCTCCGAGCTGGGCGTCCGGGGCGCCCCCTTGCAATCGATCTACTGCGCGGCCAAGCACGGCGTGAAGGGGTTCACCGAGGCCCTCCGCCTGGAACTGGAGCACGAGAACGCGGGAGTGCGGACGACCCTGATCCTGCCGGGGCCGACCAACACGCCGTTCTTCGCGCACTCGCGGAGCAAGCTCGGCGCCAAGGCGTCGCCGCCGGGGATCGTCTACGAGCCCGAGGCGGTCGCCGAGGCGATCATCTTCGCCGCCGAGAACCCCCGGCGCGACATCTTCGTCGGGATCGCGGCCAGGAGCTACGACTGGCTCCATCGGCTCAGCCCCGGCATGGCCGATCAGATGTCGCTGATGTGCGGCGCGAGCGTCGACCGCCAGAAGACCGGCGAGCCCGACAACGGCCGCGACACCCTGTTCGAGCCCTGGACCGGCGACGGCGCCGAGCGCGGCGAGTTCCCGGGCCGGAAGTCGAGTTGGTACACCCGGGTCTTCGAGCACCACCCGGCCTTGAAGGTCGCCGCCGTCGGCGCCGTCGCCGGCACGCTCGCCGCCGCCGTCGTCGGCCTCGGCCGACGCAGCGGGAACGGCCACGACCACCATTGGCGACTGCCGCGCTGACGCCGACCAGTCGCGAACGCGCCGAGAAAGCCCCCCGCGCATGAAGGCACGCCATCGACGCGGCCCGATTCGAAATGCCAGCCCGACGCGCCGGTTTTGATGTTGCGCCGTTTGCGTTTCGATCACATGAGAAGCGAGGGCCGAATTCCCTTCTCCCCCCGGGAGAAGGTGCCCGAAGGGCGGATGAGGGGCGTCGGATTCATCACGGATTCCGATTCTCGCGAGACCGATCCCGAAGCCCCACGACCCTCATCCGGCCGTCCCGGCCCGACCCCACAAGTGGGGTTCCCCCCGCTCCCGGGGGGAGAAGGAATGCTCGCGTCAGCCTCTGCAAAACAGCGCAACATCAAAACGCGCCAGCGAGGGGATCGCCCTGGGAAAATCGGGGGGCGTCGCAAGCCATATTGAATCACCCCTCGCTTGCGCGTCGGGCTGGTAGTTTGAGCACATCCGTGACCGTAAAGCCTAGAAACACCATATCAAGTCATGATAAACCCACTCGAAGACCTGATTCGCAACACTCCTTATTAAACCAATATATATTTCCCACCCTATCTATGTTGCCTACTCGACTTATTCTCGTTACCTTCCACTTCAGCGGCCGCGAGCCGGCTCACATCGGGAAGGGTCGGAAGTCCATTTCATGACGATCGGGTTAGGGGATGAACCGGTTCGGCGCGTCCGCGTTCAGGAGGCGGCGCGCCGAGCCTGAGTCGGACCGCCGCCTGGAAAGCGTGACCTAGCTTATTAGTGGACGTCCCGGAAGGGGCGGCCTCCGCGGGTGCGTGGGAACAAGGGGTTCTCGTGGCCGGCTCGCTCACAACTTGAGTTTCCGACATCATGAGAAAGCAACCGAGGCGGCGCGGGTTCACGCCCAGGCTGACGGCCCTGGAGCCGCGACAACTGCTGACTCTGGCCGCGATCTGGATCGGCCAGGACGGCAGCGATTTCGCGGGCACCGAGGGGCTCATCAACCCCCAGCGGCCCAACGATTATCAGGACGTCCATCTGAGGCTCACCGGCCTTTCGGGCCCCGTCGCCCGCGTGACGGTCACGAAGGCCGGGGGCAAGCTCTGGGCGTGGGGGCCCGACGCGCCGGCGAACGCCGTCTATCGGCCCGACGCCGCCGACCCCGGCGCGGGGGACCTGTACATGGAACCCCTGGACGCCGATCCGGCCGGGACGGTGTACCAGAACATCCACGTCGTGTACGCCGACGGCGGCTTCGAGGACACCTGGCTGATCACCGGAACGGCCGTCGATCCGAACCTCCGGACGGCCGGCGAGCAGGTCGCCGCCGTCTTCCTGGGGCAGGTCGCGCAGGACTGGACCGGGACCACGATCGGCGTCGGGCCCGACGGGTTCCAGGACGTCGAGATCGCCCTGTCCAACCTCTCGGCGGGGGCCGACTGCCACGTCACGCTGACCGCCGCCACGAATCCCCCGCGCGTCTGGCAAACGGGGGTCAACCCCGACGGCCGTTGGAACGCCGAGCTGCTCAATCGCTCGGGCCGAAACGGGACGCTGGGGACGACCGCCGACCTGTTCTTCTCGTCCGATGTGAACCTGGCGGGCGTTCCCTTGACCCTGGTCGTCACCTATGAGCACCAGAACCAGGACGGCACGTACACCAACCGGAGCGGCCGGACCGACGCCGTCGTGATCACCGGCGGCGCGACGACCCCGAGCCTGGCGATGCCCTTCCTCGCCGAGTCGAGCCTGGCCGGAGCGACCGCGACGAGCCTGCCGCAAGACGCGTTCAGCCCCGGTTATTCGCACGCGGCCCTCGCCGCGCTCCCCTCGGGCCAGTCGTTCGCCTCGATCCGGTCGGCGGTGCTCAGCAACCGTTACGGTTCGAGCTGGGTTTACACGAAGCCCGGCGCGGCCCCGCCGTACACGGACGGGTCGATCCCCCTGGCGATGCTGTACCACCCGACGACCGGCGTCTTCGACTTCCCCCCCGTCCGCGACGAGAGCCGATCGACGCTCGTCCTGCTGCTGACCTTCGACGACGGCAGCCAGGCGGCGGCGCGGTTCGACGGCGCGCCCAGCGACGTCAACCTCCGCGCGGCCGACACCCGGATCGGCGCGCCCGTTCAGAACGTCGCCGGCGCCGCCGAGTTGCTCTCGGCCCTTCAGTCCCGCGCGGCGAACATTCATCTGAGCGTCGGCTCGTACACGTTGAACGCCCCGTTGAGCCTGACCTATCCGGTGCGGATCACGGCCGATCCGGGCGTCACGCTGAACTTCGCCCTGTCGAGCGCGGCGGGCTCCCCCTGGAACTCGGCGTCGGGGGCGATCCTGATCGCGTCCAGCCACGTCGGCCTCGACGGCTTCGCGATCCGGTTCCAGGGGGATACGAGCCGGTGGACGGCCTCCACCGGGGCGATCGCCCAGGCGGGCGTGGGGGACTCGAACGTCGACCTGACGTTCACCCGCCTCGACGTCCAGGCGCCGGCCGCCTCGGCGACTTCGGGATACGAAAGCGCGTTCGCGCTGATGAATTTCGATCCCGGTGATTCGGGCGTGATCGCCGACGGCGTCTTCAAGGGGGGCTGGATTCAGCTTGGGGTCGGCCCCTGGCTGGTGACCGGCAACGATTATCAAGGGGCGGTCGCGGGGACGATCACGCCGACCTTTCTGAACGTCCACGCCAGCCACGACCTGACGATCACCGGCAACCACGCGCGTCAGGTCGATCCCGGCGGAGTCGCGCAGCGGTTCCTGGTCTTCGGCTGGGGGGACTCCGGCCAGGGGATCGGCAACCTGATCGAGGACAACACGATCGACGGCGGCCTCGGCACCCCCGCCGCCGGCGTCGCCGGCGCGCCTCCGGGGTTCGAGAACAACCCCGAGATCATCCTGACCGAGAGCTACCAACCTCGATTCGAGGGGAAGCCGTCGTCGGTCTCGCCCGATGGATACCTCGTGCAGGTCCCGGCGCTTCGCGGGCCCGCCCCCCGGACCGGCGACGTGGTCTCGATCTTGACCGGGCCGTTCGCCGGCCAATGGCGGATGATCGCCCAGGCGCTCAGCCCGACGCGGTACCTGCTCGCCGACCCGCTGCCGCCCGGCGATTACGTGATCGCCGTCGGCCGCGGGTTCGTCTACCAGACGTATCGCGGCAATACGATCGACCTCCGAGGCATGAGCGCGAGCAACGTCGCCCTGGTGATCAGCGGCAACGACTGGGGGACGAACATCGTCGACAACACGTTCCTCGGCGGCCGGTCGCTGCGGCTCGGCGCCGGCTCCAGCGAGGGCTCGTTCGTCGGCCCCGACGGCGCCCCCTGGGGCTGGTCGCGGCTGCCGGTGCTCGATCTCATGATCGCCGGCAACCTGTTCAACGACTCGGCGATCACGCTGGGCGTCGCGCACGACCGGCTGTACAACAAGGCGAGCGCCGGCCGGACGTACTTCACCGGAAGCTTCTCGAACAACGAGGTCGATTGGTCCGACCCGTCAGCGCCCGCGATCTCGATCGGGAGCCCCGGCTACACCCGAGCCGCCTATCCCTGGCTGACCGCCGACGAGTTGCGGCTCGACGTCTGGAACAACTGGGGACGCGGACCGTCGGCCGGAGCGGCGACGACGATGAGGGTCTACGCCGCGACGATCAACAGCGCCGGGGTCGACGATCAGAGCATCAGCCTGGCGGCTTCACCGCCGGTCGTCACCGCCGTCTCGCTCGACCAGGACGGGCGCGACCTGATCGGCGGCCCGAACGGCCCCGACGGCTTCCAGGACGTCCACATCGTCATCGCCGGCCTGGCCAGCGATCAGAGCATCTCCCAGATCATCGTCACGGGGTACGGCGGGGGGGACTGGCGGTTGGTCGGGGCCCCTCCCCCGTTCTCGCTGGCCCTGGTCCGCCGCGGGACCATCGGCGACCTTTACCTCCAGCCCTACCAGAACGAGAGCGGCCGGTATCTCACCGTCGAGATCCATTACGCCGACGGGACGATCGCATGGCCGATCGTCAACGCGGTCTACGCCGCCGCCCGCCTGCCGACGCCGGCCGCCCCCCCCCCGAGGGCCGCCTTGCCCGCCGTCGACCTGGCGGCGGGCAAGGAGGCCACGGCCTCGACGATCGAGGACGCCCGGTACACGCCCGGCAAGGCGACCGACGGCGACGGCTCGACCCGATGGTCGAGCGGCCAGTGGAGGCTGGCGGACGCCGTCGGCTGGATCTCGATCGACCTCGGCGCCGAGTACGACGTCAAGGGCGTGACGCTCAACTGGGAGGCCGCGTTCGCGGTCGACTTCCAGATCCAGGTCAGCGACGACGCCAAGAACTGGACAACGATCAAATCGGTCGTCGGCAACACGTCCAGCGGCGCGACCGCCTACACCGGCCTCTCCGCGCGGGGCCGCTACGTGCGGGTCTACTGCACCAAGCTCAACGCCACCAAAAATTATTCACTCTACGACGTGAACGTGTATGGATCTTGATCGAGAGCGGTTTGCGTGCGGATCGCACGCGGGCCGAGGACTGATCCGGGAGGGCGAGGCTCCCGCCGAGCCATGCGTGGGGCTCGGCGGGAGCCTCGCCCTCCCGTCTCGAACCCAGGTCCGTGCGCAGGCCAATCGTGAACCGCTCTAATCGGCGAAACTCGGGTTTGAGAAGGCGATTTCTTCCTCCAAGTCGGCTTCCTTCTCGATCACCTTGACCGAGTGGATCGACTCGCTCGCCAGCCAAACCTCCTTCTTTTCGCCGGACTTGGACCGGGCGATCCCGATCGTCCGCGACATCGGACTCACCAGAAGCGTATCGGCGAAGGTCGGCGCGTCGGCGATGGTCCGTCGCACCTCGGACACGGTCAGGCCGACGCCCTGATCGTTGGCCCTGGCGATCACGCCGTCGTAGACGGTGACTCTTTTCCTCCGCCCGGTCGTCACCGGGTTCAGCCTGACCCAGCACCGCGCCCCGACCTTAAGGGTCGACGGGCTGGCGCTGGCGACGATCGTGATCGGCCGATCCGCCGGCTTCGGCTCCGGCGCCGCCCTGTCCTCGCCCCCCCAGGCCCCCGCCGCCAATGATCCCCAGGCCGCCGCCGCCAACCCCACATACCTGATCCGCATCACCACCTCCAATGTGTTGAATGCAACCCGACCTGGTTCGCTCAGCCTTCGCCCGCGGCGTCCCCCGTCAGCTTGACCGCGTGGATCGATTCGCTGGGCAGCCAGACTTCCTTCTTCTCGCCGGGCTTGGGCCGGCCGACCCCGACGTTCCGGAACAGCCGATTCACCAGCGGCGCGTGGGCCAGGGGCGACTTGACGGCGATCGTCTTCCGCTCCTCGGTCACGGTCAGACCGACGCCCTGCTCGTTCGCCCTGGCGATCACGCCGTCGTACACCGTGACGGCCTCGTTCCGCCCGATCGTCACCGGGTTCAGCTCGACCTGGCACCGCGCCCCGACCTTCAGCGTCGACGGGCTGGCGATGATCGTGATCGCCCGATCCGTCGGCTTCGCCTCGGCCCCGTCCTCGCCCCCCCAGGCCGCCGCCGCGACCGCCGTCCACGCCGCCGCCGCCATCCCGACATGCCTGATCCGCATGACCGCCTCCGATGTGTTGACCGCAACCGGACGTTCATCGCCGCCGACCTGAATCGGCGGGTTGTATCAGGAACCTCCATTCCTGTCGATGCCGGGGCCGCTGCATGGCGAAACGTGCGTCACAGCTCCCCGTCGATGCCCAGCTTGTGGAAGTAGTGCTCGATCTTGTCCTGGTTCTCGAGCAGCCAGTCGATGGAGGGGGCGTTGTTGAGGGCCTTGCGGATCACCTTGAGGGTCGCCTCGCGGTGGACGGCGAAGAGGGCTTCGTGGTCGAGATTCTCGACCTCGGCGACGGCGGGGTCGAGCCAGACGGAGTAGATGATCCCCAGGTCGTTCACCTTGTCCTTGGGGATCCCCCCCCCGCGGACCGCGTCGAGCACGCCGTGGGCGATCGCCGCCTGGACCGTCCCCATCAGGATGTTCGTGTACTTGCCGTTCTTGACCGTGACCTTGCTGACCATGACCGTCGCCGGGCGGACCTGGACGTCGCTGGCCAGAAGCGCGAACACCCGCGAGTGCCCCTTCACCTGGTCGCCGATCAGGTTCGCCAGGGCCTGGCCCACCGGGCCGTCGAGTTCGCCGATCACGACCTCGGGCTCGGCGCACAGGTGGTCCTCGGCGCCCTCGACCAGGGCCTCGCCGGTCCGCAAGACGATTCGGATGCTCATCGAATGGATCTCCTTCGAGTGGATGGGACCGGTCGTTCGTCGATCGCGGGCCGAGGGCTCTTGTCGACGTCCTCAAGGATAGCCGCGAAGGGGACGTTGGAAAACCAGGACGACCGGCGGGGATGCGGTTCGCGTTTGTGATTGCGTCGTGTAGAATCTAGGTGCTTGATACGAAGCCGGGGCGAGCCTACCATGTGCTGTGAGCTCGGGGTGAAGGCCGCGATGCGAGGTTGCGGCCGGTCTCGTCCCGCCCGCTTCCTTCGTGGAACGCCGTTTGCGGTTTCTCCTCAATGATCGGGCGAGCGCCCCGGGTAAGGCCCGCGCGGCGAGCCTCTCTTGGGAACAACAACCGAGGTGGATGTGATCGGGCAGCAAAGGGATCGGCAGCCAAGACGGAAGCCCGGACCGTTCGACCTGGGCGTATCGGCTCGCTGGCTGGAGGCCCGGGTCCGGCCGGTGATCCGCCGAGGCGGCCTCAGTCCCCGCGAGAACGCCATCGTCGAACGGATCAAGCTCCTTAAGAAGGAAGCCGGCTCCCACTCGCCGAGCGCCCCCACGCTGATCAAGCAGATCCCCGAACTGCGGATGCGGGTCGACGCCTGCTTCCTCTCCAACCCCTACGCCACCAACCTGTTCCTCGACTACCTCCATCGCGAGGTCATTCGACCGGGCAAGCTGCGCAAGGTGTTGGAATTCTATCCGTCGCAGAACCGGGTGATCGCCGGCAAACTGAGCGGGGCGATCGGGATTCCGGCCGACCATCTCTTCGTCGGCAACGGCGCCATCGAGATCATCCAGGCGATCTTGCACCGGTTCACGGGGGACAAGATCCTGGTCAACCTGCCGACGTTCTCGCCGTACCACGAGTTCGTCAGGCCGGACACGAAGGTGGTGTACAACCTGCTGCCGAAGGAGGAGGACTTCCGGTTCGACGCGGGCGAGTATCTGGAGAAGGTGCGTCGCGAGAAGCCCGACACGGTCGTCCTGATCAACCCCAACAACCCCGACGGCGGCTACATCCCGTATGAGACGCTGGTGGCGATGCTGGAGGAGATGCGCGCGGTCAAGAACGTGGTGGTGGACGAGAGCTTCATCCACTTCGCCTGCGAGGGGGACGACTTCGCGTACCGCAGCCTGACCCATCAGATCGACCGGTTCCCGAACCTGACGGTGGTCAAGAGCATGTCCAAGGATTTCGGCGTCGCCGGAATCCGGGCCGGCTACGCGGTGATGGCGCCGGATCGCGTCAGGGCGATGCTCGAAAACGGCTTCTTGTGGAACTCGTCGGGGCTGGCGGAATACTTCTTCGACCTCTACTCCCGGCCCGATTTCCTGGTCGAATACGAGCGGAAGCGGGTCCATTACATCCGCCACTCGCGGCGGTTCTTCCAGGCGTTGTCGAGCATGCCGGGCATCCACGCCTATCCGACGCACGCCAACTTCATGCTGATCGAGTTGCAGAACGGCATGACCGCCGAGGACCTGGTCTGCCGGCTCCTGGTCCGCCGCGGCATCTACACCCGAGCCTGCGACGACAAGAAGGGCCTCGAACCCGGCAAGTTCATCCGGGTCGCCTCGCGCACCCGTTCCGAAAACCGGTTCGTCCTCCGAGGCTTCAAGGACGCGCTGCGGTGATCGGATCGGTCTGAAATCGCCCCGTGGAACCCCCATCGTGACGACCGGGGAGCGGAATACCAGCCCGACGCGCAAGTTTTGATGTTGGGCTGTTTTGCAGAGGTTGATGCGAGCATCCCTTCTCCCCCCCGGGAGAAGGTGGCCGGGACGGCCGGATGAGGGTCGTGGGGCTTCGGGATCGGTCTCGCGAGAATCCGAATCCGTGATGAATCCGACGCCCCTCATCCGCCCTTCGGGCACCTTCTCCCGGGGGGAGAAGGGAATTCGGCCCTCGCTTCTCATGTGATCTCAACGCAAACCGCGCAACATCAAAACTTGCGCTTCGGGCTGGTATTCGACCGCTCCGACCCCATTCATGAAGGTCCGGCCTCGCGCGGATGTAAGGGACGGCTCATTGGAACAGACCCGGGCTGAAGCTTGGCGGCCTCGTTTCACGATCGCCCGGCTCATGGTCGGGGTCGTGGTGGCGGCGCTGGTGCTCGCGGGGCTCGTCGTGATCCTTCCGTTCGCGATCACGGCGCTCATCGCCCGATCCGGGTCGAGTCCGGCCGTGCGTCGGCGAGCCCTCTGCGTCGGGGCGGTCGGCACGCTGTTGCTTCCGTTCCTCGCCGCGATCGCGATCAATCACGCCATGTGGGGATACTTCATCAGCCGGCCGGCCGTGGACGATCGAATCATCCAGGCTCGTCAGGTCAAGACCATCACCCATGTGGAGACCGAGACCGATCCGAACGGCCGGCGCGCGCTCGTCGTCGCGCGCGGGGGATACGTTGGTCACCGAGGCGGGGCGTCGAAGAAGTCGAGGAAGACCAGGCGCAGGCCGCGTCCGAAGTCCTTCCAGGCCTGGGCGTCGGGGGGGCGGTTGAGGCCGGCGGCCCAGTTGCAGTTGAGTTCCAGGATGCAGGCGTCGATGCCGAATCGTTCGAGAAGGCCCTCGCCGATGGTGCCCGAGTTGTGGAAGGAGGGGGCGGTCGGGCCCTCGGTGAACCAGGTGCGCCGCCGCAGGAGGGCTTCGAAACGCTTCATGCGCTCGAGGTAGGCGTCGACGGCGGGGATCGAGGGGCGCGAGAGGTGGAGGAACCCGCTCTCGTCGTTGTGGAGGTCCATCGCGAAGTCCGGCTTTCGGCCTCGGTCGATCTGCCGCCGGACCCAGGCTTCGAGGGCCGCGTTTTCCGGGGCGAGGTCCGCGTCGGGGGGCTTGTCCCAGTTGCGGTTGAGGTCCTTTCCCTGCATGTTGAACCGGGTGCGGCCGCGGGCGACGCCGTCCTTGTTCGCCATGGGCATAACGTACAGGCAATAGCGGTCGAGGCAGCGTCGGGCGTCCTCGTCGTCGCTCAGAAGCGCCCGGACGAGCCCCTCGACGACCCAGTTGCCGCCGGGCTCCCACGGGTGGGCGCGGGCCCGCACGAGGACGCGGCGCGGGGCCTCGGGACGTCCGACCCGGACGATCTCCAGCGGCCTGCCCTCGACCGTACGGCCGATCTCCTCGACGGCGACCAGCGGGTTCGGCTTGATCTCGGCGAGCAGGCGCTCAAGATCAGAAATCCGATAGGGCTCCACCCGGGCGAGGTACAGCGCGCCGGCGTCGTCGAGCTTCACCCGCAGGACGACGCGGTGGGAGTCCTCCTGGTACTCGGCCGGGATGATGCTCCAGCGCCGGCCGTCGGACGACGTGAAACAGATGGACTTCTTCGAGACGGGCACGCCGAAACGGCCGTTCCAGACGTTGTCGAAGTTGCGCAGGACCAGCGTCAACTCCGCGCCGGGCTTGCCCTGGAGTTGAAAGTGCCAGTGCCCGGCCGCGCGGTTGGGAGAATCTCGCTCGTAATCGTACAGCAGTTCGATTTGCACCGCGCCGTCGGGATCGACCGTCCACTGGAGCGGCGAAGCATTCTCGAAGCCCGTGTTGATGAACGACAGCGGGTGCGTCGCCGGGGCCGCCGGGGCGGTCGCGGGTTGCCCCACAAGGGCGAACAGGAGCAAAAGCGCGGTGGTCATGGATGCGTCTCGGCGGGGGAATGTCGAATGCGGCGGACGTCTCAAGAATCTGTCTCATAAGCACGTATTTGGGGAGGGCGAGGCTCCCGCCGAGCCGACGTTCGCCGCCGCGCCCGGCTCGGCGGGCGCCTCGCCCTCCCCGGTTTACGACGTCCCGAAGCGATTCGCCAGAGGGTCGTCACCCGTCCGCCCCGCTCCGGCCTCGGCGATCGCGGTCACCTGTGACGTCGAAACTGCGGACGTCGATGGATGAGCGGGGACGCCAGGACGGCGGCGAGCCCGTGGCTGCTCGGGCCGAAGACGCCGATCCGGGCGTCGTTGAACTCGGGGGCGAAGCTGGCGATGTGGGTCGAGCCGGGCTTGCCGTCCTCGGGCCAGTAGTTGAACCGATACTGCGAGGGGGGCAGTCCGGTCGACGGCAGGGCGGAGGCCGGGACGGCCACGGCCACCTCTCGGCCGGCGGCGAAGATCGAGCCGGCGGGCAGGGTCACGGGCTTGTTCGCCCCCGTCAGGTCGATCACGGTCGCGGTCGTCGCCTGGCCGGGGACCAGCTTGACCACCACCAGGGCGTCGAAACGGATGTCGGGCCGGCCGGGGAACGGGCCGGTCGGCAGCGCGCCGTTGCGGTCGACGCCGAAGACGTAGGTCGCGGGAACCGAGGGATCGATCGCCCCGGCGTTGACGCCCGCGAACAGGAAGTCGCCGTTGGGGAGCACCTCGCCGACGGTCGCCACCGCGTTCAACTGGGCGAGCTTGGGGCCGACGTAGTCCTCGTAGAAATGAGGCGACTTCACTGCCACGCCGTTGATCCCGGCGTCCTCGCCGACGACGTCGACCTTGCCGAACAGCCCGTCCTGCTCGGCGTTGACGCCGGCGGCGAAGAACAGCGAGTTCGTCGCCGCGGCGTTCGCGCCGTTGCCGAACCCGATCCCCCACAGCCCCTTGAGGTCGTTCTCCTTGAGCCCGCCGTTGAGGACCAGCGGGGCGCCCTGCGCGTCGGTAAGCTGACCGAGGAACGCGCCGGTCTTAAGGTTGAAGGCGTTGACCCGGCTGTCGCCGAAATTGCCGACCAGAAGT
>ERZ778018.1856-NODE-1856-length-15438-cov-5.561919_pt1 | contig 15438 bp, 14 predicted proteins | sample MGYA00375748_ERZ778018 | MGnify/ENA primary metagenome ERZ778018 (study PRJEB29350, sample SAMN05509839) | bioreactor metagenome | biome: bioreactor; material: wastewater | place: South Africa: University of Cape Town | collected 2014-04-22 ... | reverse complement strand
GCTTGAGGATGATGTTTTCCACGTCCTCGCCGACATAGCCGGCTTCGGTCAGCGTGGTGGCGTCGGCCATGGTGAACGGTACGTTGAGCATGCGCGCCAGCGTTTCCGCCAGCAGCGTCTTGCCCGAGCCGGTGGGGCCGACCAGCAGGATGTTGGACTTGGCCAGCTCGACGTCGTCGTTCTTCTGCCGGCTCTCGATGCGCTTGTAGTGGTTGTAGACGGCCACCGCCAGCGTCTTTTTCGCCCGCTGCTGGCCGATCACGTACTGGTCCAGCACCTCGAGGATCTCGCGCGGCTTGGGCAGCGAGCTGCGGCTGGATTGCGCCTTCTCCTCGAGTTCCTCGCGGATGATGTCGTTGCAGAGCTCCACGCACTCGTCGCAGATGAACACGCTGGGCCCGGCGATCAGCTTGCGCACCTCATGCTGGCTCTTCCCGCAGAAGGAGCAGTAGAGGATCTTGCTGTTGTCGCCGGTGTTACGTCCCTGACGGTCTTCGCTCATTCGCCACTCACTCGCCGCGCAGCGCGGCTTCGGCCCGAGAATACCATACGCCCCCGCCGGGCCCAGCCGGGGCGGTTCTTCGTTGTACGCCAGTTATCGGCCGGCGGGGGTAAACCGTGAATCCACGGCCCGCCCCTCGGTTCAGCTGGTCTGGATCGACTCTTCCGGGCGCCGGCTGAGCACTTCGTCCACCAGCCCGTAGTCGCGGGCGGCCTCGGCGCTCTTGAAGTTGTCGCGCTCGGTGTCGCGGGCGATCACGTCGATGGCCTGGCCGGTATGGCGGGCCAGGATCTCGTTCAGGCGCTCGCGCATCGCCAGGATCTCGCGCGCCTGGATGTCGATGTCGGTGGCCTGGCCCTGGGCGCCGCCCAGCGGCTGGTGGATCATGACCCGCGAGTTCGGCAGCGCGTAGCGCTTGCCGGCGGCGCCAGCCGCCAGCAGCACCGCGCCCATCGAGCAGGCCTGGCCGACGCAGATCGTGCTGACGTCCGGCTTGATGTACTGCATGGTGTCGTAGATCGCCATGCCCGCCGTGACGATGCCGCCCGGCGAGTTGATGTACAGGCTGATGTCCTTCTCGGGGTTCTCCGCCTCGAGGAACAGCATCTGCGCCACGACCACGTTGGCCACGTGGTCGTCGATGCCGCCGACCAGGAAGATCACCCGCTCCTTCAGCAGGCGCGAGTAGATGTCGTACGCGCGCTCGCCGCGGCTGGTCTGTTCGACCACCATCGGCACCAGGTTGAGGTTCTTGATCGGATCCATGGGTTCTCGCTCGGCGTGTCCGCCTGTTGAAGGTTACTGGCTGATCGCTTCCTGGAAGCTCAGCGCCTTTTCGGTGTGCTGGGCGCGCTCGGCGATCCAGTCGGTGACCTGTTCTTCCATCACGCGGTTCTGCAGGCCCTGCATCAACTGGGGATCGTTGCGGTACAGATCAATGACCTGCTGCGGCTCTTCGTAGGTCGAGGCGATCAGGCGCATGGTTTCGTTCAGGCGCTCCGGCTCCAGGCGCAGTTCGTTGCGGCGGGCCACTTCGCCCACCAGCAGCGCCACCAGCACGCGCTTGCGCGCCGCCTCCTGGAAGGCTTCCGGCGCGGCAGCCAGCTGCTGGCCTTGGCGACGGGCCTGCTCGGCGGCGTTGGCCATCAGCGCCTGCGCCTCGGTTTCGACCAGGCGCGGCGGCAGCTCCACGTCCTTGTAGACGGCCGCCAGCTGCTCCCCGACTTCGCGACGCAGGCGATTCATCAGCGCACCCTTGAGCTCGCGCTCCAGGTTGCTGCGGATGTCGGCCTTGAACTGCTCGAGATCGCCGCTCTTGACGCCGAAGCTGCGGATGAACGCGGCATCGACTTCCGGCAGCACCTGCTCGGCGACGTCGAGCAGCTTGAAGGTGGAGGTGATGGTCTTACCGGCGAACTGAGCGGCGTGCCAGTCGGCCGGCAGGGTCACGTCGAGGGTCTTCTCCTCGCCCGGCTGCATGCCGGCGATGGCGGACTCGACCTCGGGGTAGATCGCCGCCGAGCCCAGCACGGTGCTGGTGCGCTCGACGCCTTCGGCCGGCATGCGGGTGCCGTCGACGGTGCTGCTGGTCTCGAGGTTCACAAGGTCGCCGGCCTTGGCGGCACGGGTGACCTGGGTCCAGCTGGCGCGCTGCTGGCGCAGATTCTCGAGCATGCGCTCGACGTCGGCGTCGGTGACCTCCGCGGTGTGGCGCACGACTTCCAGCTTGCTCATGTCGAGCTCGCCGAAGTCAGGCGCCAGCTCCACCGACGCCACGTACTTCAGTTCGCCCTCGGCGGCGTCCTCGCCCGGCATCATCTGCGGCGCGCCGACGACGTTCAGTTCGTTTTCGCGCACCGCCTTGCCCAGCCCCTCGCGCAGCAGGCCGTCGAGGATCTCGGCGCGAACCTGGCCGCCGTACCGCTGCTCGACCACCTTGGCCGGCACCTTGCCGGGGCGGAAGCCCTTGATCCGCACGTTCTGCGCGATCTCGCGCAGGCGGCTGCCAATCTGCGCCTCGACGTCGTCGGCGGGCAGGCTGAGGATGACGCGGCGCTCGAGGTTGCCGACGGATTCGACCGAGACTTGCATGATGCGATGACTCCTGGGCGGGTTCGCGCGAACCCGGAATTGTGCGGATGGATGCGGTTACCGGGGCAACCACCCCGGGCGCGGCCACGACCGCGCGGAACTTGCTAGTTTCCCCGATTTCCGCCCGCCTCGCCACCCACCCGAAGATGATGCGTTGACAGGAGGCGTGCGCAGTCGGACAATGCCCGGCCTTTCGTTGCGCTGGCGTGCTCGGAAGACAGTGATCGCAGCAACCGGGCGGGCGCTGGAATGAATCGGTTCCATCGGGCGGGGTATAGCGCAGTCTGGTAGCGCGCCTGCTTTGGGAGCAGGATGTCGGGGGTTCGAATCCCTCTACCCCGACCATTCCGGTGTCGCCTGGTTCGAGTTCCGGACCGGGCGCCCGTAGCTCAACCGGATAGAGCACCGGCCTTCTAAGCCGGTGGTTGCAGGTTCGATTCCTGCCGGGCGCGCCAAACAGCGGGACAGTTTTCGGTGGTGGCTGTAGCTCAGTTGGTTAGAGTCCTGGATTGTGATTCCAGTTGTCGAGGGTTCGAGTCCCTTCAGCCACCCCACCCTTTGATGAACGATCGGCCGCGGGCACTTGCAGTTGATCTGGTGTTTGCTACAATTTCACTTCTTCGGGGCCGTTAGCTCAGTTGGTAGAGCAGTTGACTCTTAATCAATAGGTCCAAGGTTCGAATCCTTGACGGCCCACCAAACCCCGAAACGCCCGGCCGCAAGCCGGGCGTTTTCTTTTGTCCGACGCCTGCCAACGAAGGATTCGAACCGGCGGTTCGCCCGCTGCGCGGCCCGGCCCGGTGCGATGCAGCGCACCGGGCGCTCGCGGGCTCGCAGCGATGCTGCTCGAAAGCCCCGCTCGCCCTTGACGGCCCACCAAACCCCGAAACGCCCGGCCGCAAGCCGGGCGTTTTCTTTTATCACTACTATCGCTACTTCTGGCGTGCAGGATTCGCACGTTTCGGACGCTTTCGCGGGGTTCTCTCTACCCTCCTCAGTAGGGCCAGTGCAGAAACGTGCATATCTTGCACGTTACGTACTATCAGGCTACATTCGTTCCCATGACGAACGTTGTGGCCATCTCTGGAACGCCCAATAGTTCACTGGCCAAGGAAAACCGGCCAGAGCCGGGTAGCGAGCGCAGCCTTGCGTTCCTCGGTGGCGACGGCCACGCCTACGCCTTCAACCTCGTTCGCGACTGGGAAGCTCAGCTCATCCATCTGGAAGGGCTCAAGGGCAACAGCGCCAAGAGCTTCGCCGACGACGTGTTCCGGCTGCTCAACCACGCCAAGGTCGCACCGTGGGACCTCAAGAAAGAGCATGTCACCAGCTTCTTGCAGGCGCGGTCCAAGCTGCGGCCGAGCGGCGCGCTGTCGCCGGCGACCGTCGGCAGCTACTGCGCTGCCTGGCGCTCGTTCCAGAACTTCATGCTCGAACTGGATCGCGTCAACGAGATCGTGGCGCGCTTCAAGACGCGACCACGCAAGTTCGTCACCGAAGAGAACTCGATTGCCGTCAAGAAGTACAAGGCGAACTGGGTTCCGAAGGCTTGGGCGCTGACGCCGGAAGAGATTGACGCGATCGATGCCCAGTTCGTGGCCGACATCAAGCAGGCGTTTGCGTCCCGGAGCAAGTCCCTGCTGCCGCTCCAGCGCGACCGCGTCATGTTCCACCTCTCGATCCACTTCGCCTTGCGCGTTTCCGAGTTGGTGACGGTCGAGCTTCCGGCGTTCCAGCCGAGCCACGATCCCAAGCTGGCTCACTTCGGAAATTTCGGCACGCTGACGATCACCGGCAAAAACGACGTGACCGGCACCATCCCGATGCGGGAGCCGGAAGTCTTTGGTCTGCTGGAGTGGTACCTGTCCTCTGTCCGCCAGAAGATCCTGCTGCGTCGGAAGGACGCTGGCAACGGCCTGTGCGAGTTCGACGGGCGGAAGTTCGTCACCTCACAGCTGCTGTTCCCCAGCGAGCGCGGCGGCGTGATCAACCCCCAGGCATTTCGCAAGCGCCTGAAGAAGATGGCGATGCACGCTGGCGTGATCCGAAAGAAGCTCACACCGCATGTGCTGCGCCATACCGGGTGCACGCTCATGGTTCCGGTGTACTCGCCCGAAATCGCGCAGAAGTACATGCGCCACAAGAACCTGTTCACTACGCTCTACTACTACCACCCCACACCGCTGAACGCCGCGCACGAGGTCAACAGCGCCGTGGCCCTGTTCCGCGATGACGAGGAATGACGTGATACACGAGGTCCGACCATGAAGATCAAGCTCCGCAACCGACTCGAGGTTCTGATGAAGGACTCGGGCGTCAACAGCTTCGAGGAGATGGCCCAGCGCCTGACGCAGAATCAAGGCTGCAAGATCACTCGCACCGCACTGAGCCGGAAGTTTCGCGATCAGGATGTATCGCTCGCGCTTTCCATGATCGAAGCGATCTGCAACGAACTGCAGTGCCTGCCCGGCGACATTTTCGAGACCGATGTGTCCGACGCTTCCGAGACGTTCGTGGAAGAGCTGCGCACGCGGCTGCAACCGTTCCGCTACGGCACGATCCGCCTGCAGAAGCCCGGGCCGGCGACTGAGATGGCTTCCGAGCCGACAGGAGAAGTCGCCTCAACGCCCGCCAAGAAGGCGAAGCCGGCGATGGATCTGGATGCAATCGCCGGTCCGCGGGTCTCGCATCTGCACGCCGGCAAGCTGAAGAAGTGAGTTGAGCCTTGGCCATTGCCTGCGCCCTGTGTGACAGTGTCGGCCGCGGTGAACGCTGGCGTGCGCCACGTTTCTGCATGAGAACGCGGGTCGATCCGCCGGGCACCTGCTGGCTGCATTCCTCCAAGGAGGAACTGCGGTGGTGCGCTCAATCGATGGTCACCTCCATGCAGGGCGCTGAAAAGCGCAGCTTTTATCTCCAGCTGCTTCGGCGCGTCGGGGAAGCGTTCCAGCAAGATGATCTTGCGATCGATAACCTGCTGGCGACAATATCGCCAGAGGAGCGAGCCATGCTGCTGAAGTACGGCTCCGCCGAGCTGCGGGCGGTGCTGTCCAAGCGCATCGCTGCGCTACCGAACGCCGAGGTGCGGCCGGCCACGACGAGCCCGCGGATTCCGGACGGATTGCCTCAGCCGCTCCTGGATGGCCTGCTGGCATTCGAGAAGCGATTGCAGGCACGCTACGAGACGTTGGTTGAGCGAGGGCACACGCGTTCGCACAAGTACGTCGCGGCCGCCATGAAGGTACCCGTGCGACTGGCCGTATTCCTCGCCGGGGAGGGCATCGAGCGCTGGGATGTCGTCAGGAAGCGCGACCTGGTCGCGTTCTTTCAGAAGAACCCCGCGGCTCCGCGTCAGCCCATCGAGCGCTTTCTTCAGTCCATGGAGGATCACCGTCCGTTCCGTGACCGTCGCGGTCGCCCGGCTGGCGGAAGCAAACGAATGCGTGACGCCAAGCGTCGCCCGCCGCCTCAGGTGCTGCGTCCCGAGATCCTGCTGCAGTTTCTCGCCGACGTGCGCGAGCGCTACAGCGTGCACGAGTATTTGCTCGCGTGGATGGTGTGCCGGCTGGGCATGATCGCCAGGCACGCCTACAGCATTACCCTGGACCGAATTCAATTGAACGACCGTGGTCGAATGGTCATCCGCCCGGCGCTCGTCTGGGTCGAAGTGCCTCAGCGAGTTGCCGACCAGTTTCGCAAGATCATCGAGCCCGTCGATCCGAGTTGGGGCAAGGTCGACCCCGAGTCGCTTCGCTTCGTCACGCTGTTCGACCACTACATCACCGACCTCGACGAGTTCACAGCAAAGGTACTGCAGGGTCGTACGCGCCTGCTGCGCGCATCGGCCATCTTTGCGGCAATGCTCGACGGTCATCTGGATCGCGTGACCCTGCGCCACACCATGGGCGTGTCGATGCCCACGATCCTGCAGCTTGAGCGCCTGTTGTCCGTAGACCTCCATCGGCGGCTGGATCCCAGCTTGGTGGAGGCCCGAAATGCGCACATCACGGGGCACGTCGATGACTGACCGCCGCTGGTTCGTGTACTTGGTGGAGTGCCGGACCCGTCGTATCTATACCGGGGTCACGCCCGATCTCGTGAACCGGATGAATGCACATCGGCGCGGACGCGGTGCGGCGTTCACGCGGATCAATCCGCCGGAGCGGCTGCTCGCCGCGAAGCCGTTCGAGAATCGCAGCGAAGCGCAGCAGGTGGAAGCCCAAGTAAAGCGCCTTCCCGCGGCCCACAAGCGATTTCTGGCGGCGGAGTGGTCAAAGGAGCACCCGGTCGACGAGCGCGCCCAGGAAGCGCTTGCGCTCGGTCAGGGCTAGGTAGGCAGCCACCTGCTCGTCGATCGTGACGTTGCCTACGGTGTCGTCGTAGGTAGTCGCCGAGAGGATCGCCCAGTCCGGCATCGACATAATCCGCTCCACCATGGCGCCGCAATAGCGGGCATTGACCAGCTTCTGGAACGGGTGAAAGGAAGGGAAGTCGTCCCGCGCCAGCCATTCCAGAGATTGGTCAACGGTCGGGCGACAGGCGAGCAGCGACGATCCTTGGTCAAGCGCAAACATCACCCCTCGGTCCTGGGCGCCCAGATCGGCCTTGAAGTTGAGAGCGCGGTCTTCGTTGCCGATCCACAGGTCGAACACCGCGAGGTCAGCGGTCTCCTTGGGATACTTCTGCGCCAGCAGCGTCATGGCCCTGGCATGACCGGCGTGCCGGTACATGCCGTCGGGCAACGGCGGCGCGTCATCAGGATCGTTGTCGGGATCGTGTCGGTCATCGTCCGTGAAGTCGTACACGTCCAGTCCGACCTCGGCGGCGCGCAGCGCGGCAAAGCGCAGGCGGGCGTCCGAGGCTGACGCCCGCGCCGGCACGCCGACCAGAACGGGAATCCCCAGAAAGAGCGCCAAGCGGTTCGCCACCAGCTCGGCGTAGACCTGCGACTGCGCAGCCTCGTGGTCGCACTTCAGCACAGCGGACAGCTGCCCGTCCTCGGCGCCGGTCGTGCTCCGTGCGTTGGGCGTCGCGGCGCCCGTGATTTCGTAGCAGAGGATAGGCACGGCGGCTTACGGGTGCTCGAAGGCCCAGCTATCGGCCAGCAGCTCGGCCTGCGCAATCACTTTGTCAGTGGCGTCAGGTTGCGCATCCGGCGGGTACTTGTGCTTGGCCAGCAGCACTTTGACCATGGCCAGCATCCTTGCACGCGACGACTTGCGGTTCTGCCAGTTGATCGTCGCCGACTTGCGCAGCTTGTCGGTCAGCTCCTGCGCCAGTGCGCGCAGTACCGGGTGGCCCATCTCGCGCACGGCGGATTCGTTCTCGCATAGCGCCTGATAGAAGGCGAACTCCTCCTCGGTCAGGCCTTCCGGTGGCTTGGCGGCGTTGATCTCCTTGGCGAGCTTGATCAGTTCCTCGATCACCTCCACCGTGGTCAACGCGCGGTTCTGGTATTTGGCGATCGCCTCTTCGAGCTTCTGGGTGAACTCCTTGGCCTGCATGGCGTTCTTCTGGCCACGCGCCTTCACCTGGTCGGCGATCAGTCGCTCCAGCAGTTCGGCGGCCAGGTTCTTGGTCGGCATCTTCTGGATCTGGGCGAGGAACTGTTCGTCCAGCAGCGAGATGTCCGGCTTGCCGAGGCCCAGTGTGCCGAAGACGTCTTTCACGCCCTCGACCAACACGCCCTTGGCGACGAGCTGACGAAGCGCCGCTTCTTTTTCGAGCCGCGATCGCGACTCACCGGCACGCGTCAGCTTGATCAGACACACTCGCACCGCCTGGAAGAACGCGATCTCCTCGCGCACCTCCATCGCCGCGCTTCGGGTGCCGGCCAGCGACTGCGCCTTGGTCAACTTCAGCACCTGGTCGAGGAAGGCGCGCACGCCGCGATTGCGGCCCTTGTCGTCCGGCTCGGGGTCGACCTGCAGGACGTGCTCCATCGCCGGCCCCAGCAGGGCAAGTGCGCGCTTGGGGTCAGCGAAGCCGGCGTAGTCGAAGCCATGGAAGAACTCGCGGCGGATCACGTCCAGCGTGTCGAGCAGGATGCGCAGCGCCTCACCTGAGGTGTCGACCGGCTCGCGCTCCTGCCCAGCGTCTCGGGTGTACTGGCGGATGGCCTTCTTCAGCTCCTCGCCAATGCCGATGTAGTCGACGATCAGCCCGCCGGGCTTGTCCTTCCAGATGCGATTGGTGCGGGCGATTGCCTGCATCAGCCCGTGGCCCTGCATGGGCTTGTCGACATAGAGCGTGTGGACCGGTGGCGCGTCGAAACCGGTTAGCCACATGTCGCGAACAATCACCAGGTCGAGGGGGTCGTCCGCGTCCTTGAAGCGCTTCTCCAACAGCTTGGCGCCCGAGCGGTCGGTCCGATGCTGCTGGTAGTGCGAAGGGTCAGACGAGTTGCTGGTCATCACGATCTTCAGTCGACCCTTGGCGATGTCCGGGTCGCCCCACGCGGGCCGCAGCTTCACGAGCTCGTCGAACAGCCGCACGGCCGCCTCGCGTGAGACCGCCACGATCATCGCCTTGCCCTCGATCTGCTCCTTGCGCGCTTCCCAGTGGGCGACGAAATCGGCCGCCAGCGTCGCCAGACGACCATCCGCCATCGCCAAGGCTTCGAGCCGGGTCAGCCGACTGACCGTCTGACCCTGCTCCTGCTCGTCCTCATCTTCGGTGGCCTCCAGAAACTCGTCCATGAGCGCCTGCTTTTCGGCCTCGTTGAAGCGCAGCTCGATGATCCGGCTCTCATAGCTGACCGGCACCACCGCTTCGTCTTCCTGGGCGGCGATCATGTCGTAGACGTCGACGTAGGTGCCGAACACCGCCTCCGTATCGCGATCATCCAGGCTCACCGGTGTACCGGTCATGCCCAGATAGATCGCATTCGGCAACGCGTCGCGCATGTACTTGGCCAGGCCGTACTTGGTCTGACCCGTCTTGGTATCGAGATCGGCCCTGAAGCCGTACTGGGTGCGGTGAGCTTCGTCTGCGATCACGATGACGTTGCTGCGCTCGCACAGCACCGGCACCGAGGTCTGACCACGCTCGGGCGCAAACTTGTTGATGGTGGTGAAGAACACGCCGCCGGCTTCCACGGCCGTGAGCTGCTCGCGCAGGTCGTCGCGGCTGTTGGCCTGCACCGGCGTGGCGCGGATCGACCAGCGGCAGTCGGCGAAGGTTTCGAACAACTGGCCGTCAAGGTCTTTTCTGTCGGTGACCAGCACGACAGTCGGGTTCGCGAACTCGGATCGCTCGCGCAGGGCCATCACGTAGAACAGGGCCAGCAGCGACTTGCCCGAGCCCTGGGTAAACCAGATCACGCCGCCTTTGCCGTCTTTGCGATGGGTTAGAGCGTCGACGGCACGCTGCACCGCCTTCTTCACGCCGTGGTACTGGTGCCACTGCGCGATGATCTTGAAGCTGGCGCCACCGTCGCTGCCGCCGTACGCCACGAACCCGCGGAAGAAAGCGAGCAGGGTTCGCGGTTCCATCAGGCCGCGCATCAGCGACTCCAGTTCCAACATGCCCTTGGCGGCCTTCTCGCCGCCCACCAGGCGCCAACGGGAATGACGACTCAGGTCAGCGCTGAGCGAGCCGTAGCGGGCGACCGTGCCGTCGGAAATGACGTTGAGCAGGTTGTAGGCGAAGAGCTGCGGGATGTCGGCCTTGTAAGTCTGGATCTGGTTGTACGCCTTCTCGTAGTCGGCGTTCGGATCGGCCGGGTTCTTCAGCTCGATCACCACCAGCGGCAAACCATTGACGAACAGCAGCAGGTCCGGTCGGCGGAGCTTCTGGCCGTGGACGGTGAATTGCTGAACCGCGAGAAGGTCGTTGGGGCCGTCGAAGTCGATCACCGGCACGCGCAGTACGCTGCGCCGCCCGTCTGGCTCGATGCGCTCCAGCGGTACGCCATTGCGCAGCCAGTCGTACATCTCGCGGTTGCCGTCGACCAGCGACTGCGAGCCGTAGCTCGCGACCTTGGCGACAACCTCATCCACCTCGGTCGGCTCCAGATCAGGGGCAAGGCGTGACACTGCGTCGCGCAGTCGCGGCGCCAACACGACATCGGCGTAGCGCTCTCTCGCCGCCTGCTCGCCGCCTGGCGATACGGCGTCGCCATGCAGGCATGTCCACCCGAGGCTGGCGAGCCAGTCGAGGCAAACGGCTTCGAGGTGATTTTCGTTCATGTCGCCCCTTTGAAGCCGCCCGTCAAGGCCCAATTAAACAACAAGATAGATGGATTCGACTGGTGTTCTGGCGCACGCCACCCTCCGCCGCCATCCGTCGGCGATTCATTGCAGAGCCAGCCGGTAATCGGTACCATCGCTCGCAGCTCATCCACCATGCGTGGAAGGAGTATCCGAAGCCCTTGCACAGCAATGTGCCGGGGCTTCAGCCTTTCTGGGCCCTGCGCCATGCATCGCGCTCCTTGGTGAACTTGCGGATATTGCGCTCGCGCAGGCAGTACGCCGTCTTCAGCAGGTAGAAGCCACTCCCTTCCTGCGTGCTGCGCTTGGCCAGGAAAACAGCGTAGTCGTGCGCTTCTGCCCAGATCACCACGTGGGTCTCGTTCCATCGCTGGTTCTCCCACCAGGAGAATCCGGGCGTCCCTGCGTTCTCGATGCACCATGCGACCCAACGCACGCGTTCGCAGCGCCTCAGATCAGGCACGCGATCATCCTCGTTGCGGTTGGCCTGATCGGGCGCTTCCGAGATCAAGTGCCAGAACCCGTAGCCCTTGTGCTTTGACTCCGGTCGGAACCGCACCTTCACGGGGTCGCCTCGAAACCTCAAGCCAGCATGCGCGACGCTCTGCAGGTAGGCGGCATAGATGACGTCTTCATAGGCCTCCCAGTCCGCGCCGCTCCAGGGCATCAGCTCCGGCGGCGCACTCACGTCTGGGGCCTCCAGACGAATAGGTTGAACTTCTCTGCGCTCCAGGTTGAGCTGCTGGCCAACGACAGGCCAGCGCGCCGTCGCACGTGCTCGACGAGCGCGAGCTTCGCGGGACTGGCCTGCAGGCCACGGTGGGCGTAACCTAGCGCGCCGATCAGTAGATCGGCCAACTGCAGCAACGGTACATCGTGCGAATGCACCTGCTCGATGGATTCGACAACGCCTCGGTCGAAGTCGTGGTTGGCGTTGCACAGGACATCGTGCAGCTTGGCCAGCTTGCGCGCGCCCTGCGTGTCCTTGATGTCGAGGAAGATCCGGTAGCGCTTGTCGCGATGGATCAGCCCATTCAGCAGTGTGTACCACTGCTTGTAGTAAAACGCGTCGTGATCCTGTGCGAAGCGCGCGTGATCCAACGCCTGCTTGTCGGGCACCACAAGTCCGCGAAAGCGCAGCGCAGCCTCGTCAAAGAACAGATCCAGCAAGGCGAGGTAGAAGTCGAGTCTCGCTGGAGAGACCTTGACCCACTTGATTTCGAAGCCGGTAGCGACGCCATGCTCCGATTTCAACGCCTTGATTCGGCGAGCCAGACGCTTGCGTTGATCTGTAGGGCACCAGAGCGCGCCGAGCACCATCGGGCGGATGCCATCGTTCTCCAGATGGCAGCTCTCGTCACAGTAGATGTTGAAGGATTCGCTCATGAGTCGATCACCACATCGTCGATTAGGCCCTCGAATCCAGCCTCAATGGCACGCCAGAGCGTGGCGAGCTCCCGATAGTCCTCGGCGGTGAACGTGCGACCGTGGTGCGACCGGGCGCGCAGCTGGCCAAGGCGGCCGATCATTTGCCGCAGCGTGTCGACATCCTCGTAGGCAACGGCGAACACCGCCTCGAAGTGTTCGTCGTGGCACATGATCAGCTCGTAGTGCTTGTAGTCGGCGTGGTCCAGCACCGACTCGTCGCCTTCCAACGGCCGTCCAAGCAGCTTCTTGCAGCCGCACAGGGGAAGTCTCTCTTTCGCCCAGTCCTCGCCGTAGGCCCCTTCCATGCATTGAGCGATGAGGGCACGCAGAACTTTCTCGTTCCGATGCACAAGGCCCTGCGCCTTCCTGACCGGAGCGGGCATCGCGTTGTCCTTGATCAGAACTCGGATGTGCCTCCGCTTTTCCTTCCGGGTCAGGATGCGGAACCGGGGGGTGCGTAGCAGGCCGGAGATGCCGAGCAACTCGCGGGCTTGCCGGACGGTGTGCAGTTCGAGCCAAGGGTCCGAGAGCACCGAGTCGATGGCCGACCAAGCGTCGCGACCAAGTACGTCGATGCGGTCGAACATCGTGGAAAGCGCCGAATGCGCGTTCAGCACCTCCGCGCAGCCGTCCTCCCACCAGGACAGTCGGTGCGCGTCTGCGAGCTGGGCGGCCAGCGACATGTCAGTGACGCGGTACTGTTCGAGCAGATCGGGCAGCTCGAACGCACCACCGAGGCGAGCCGCCTCGACGGCACTAGCCAGCGAGCTAAGGGCATGATTCGTCTGCAGGTCGAACGCCGATTGACCGACCAGCTGACGATAGGAGTCGAACGCATGGTCCCGCTTGAAGCGCTCCTGATCGATGATGCTCTCGACAGCACCCACGCCCCCCAGCATTCGGTAGAGGTCGTCCGCTGCGGTTGACGCAAGGGGGCGGAGAAACTGCTCACGCTCTGCGCGCTGCTGCTCCATGACTTGATCGATCACCGAATAGCCTCCTGCTGCACGAGCCATCTCCCGGATATCAAGATATCTGGGGAGCGTCATGCCGCGGCATCCTCGATCGATCTCTCGGCTTCAGACAGGCGCAGCTTGCCGGAGATCAGGCGAGGGAGGAGAGTGTCGCGCAAACAAGCCAAGTTGGTAGCTCGGTCGATGTTGGCGTGGATTCTTTCGATGATGGCGCGAACGAGGCCATCAAAGGAGCGCGCCACAGTCTCTGGCGGAATCACAACCTTGTAGGCAGCGATGTCGCTCCAGCTGGAGCGTGGCATCTTGGCGCCGTTGGATAGGCGAGTAGCGTAGGCGATGATTCCGTCACTGCTCAGCTGCATGGCCGTGAATCCGAACCAATCCGGCTCGTTTGCCCGGACGACTAGAATGTCGGTAGAACAAACACCGGTGTGCGAGGCCACGCCAACCTTGTGGAAGTAGGGGCGGAGCTTGCCGAAGAGCACGTCGTTCTTGGCGTACCAGAACTTGCCGCTCGCCAGCCCCGAGGCTGATCCCGCCTCAGTCAGCGCAATCGATCCTCGAGGCATGTGCTCAAGGCCGATATAGGGTGTCGTTGGGTCCAACGAGTCAGGCTTTGCCTGCTGCCGAATGTTGCGGCATAGGTCGCCAAGGGGCCCCCTATGCCACCCCCTCGGAATCAACCCCAGCTCCGACTCCTCGAACTCGCTGGGGAAGAGCGCGGCGGTGGCGGCATCCATGCCTTCCGGCTCACGGCCTTCGGCTTTGGCGCGCACGGGTTCGAAGTCAACGAACCAAGACTTGAAGAGCGCTTTGGCGATGGCTTCGAGGGTGGCGTTGATTTGGCGGAGGAGGTCGATGCGGTCGTCGAGACACGCGATGAACTGGCCCACAGCCGCTTGCACTCCCATAGGGGGCATGGGAACGCGTAGCCTGGAAATAATCGATGTGTTCAAGTTCGGCATGACCGCGCCGACCGCGTTGGAACGAAGCCAGTCGAAGGCTTCTGCGGTTGACAGGTACGCGGCCAGGAACTTCGGGTCGACCGCAGCTGGGTCAACCCGGAGCAGCAGGGCGCCCGTGCCACAGATTGAGCCAACATGCCCCTGATCCACGATGGCTGAAAGTCCGGTCGCCTGAATGCCTCTCCGGGCGAACAGAATGTCACCAAGCATCAATCGATGGCGGGACAGCTCGCCTGCCTTTGTCTCGCTGATCAGTGGCAACGCGGCGTCTGCAACGATTCGGCCACGGCCGATACCCTCGGTTGGGATGACCGGAATGCCTTCAACTGTGTAGTCGTGCTTGTGAAGCTGTGACCCGAAGGGACCCGTTTGGAGCCGCGCATGTCCGCGATCCACGAGATCGCCAATGGACACCTGCGGATACTCAGACGCCATATCCCAGCGCCCCCAGCTTCTCTCGAATCACCGCGTCCAGCTCAGCGCCCTTCGCCATCTGCTCGGCCAGTTGCGCCGTGAGCCGCTCCATCTTGTCGGCGAACACCTCGTTGTCGTCGTCCTCGACTACGGCACCGACGTAGCGCCCCGGCGTCAGCACAAAGCCATGCTTTTCCACGTGCTCTAGTGAGGCGGAGTAGCAGAAGCCCGGCTCGTCCGCGTAGGCCTGTCCGTCTCCGAACTCTGTACCGCGCCAGCGGTGATAGGTCTGGCCCAGCCGCTGCAGGTCGTCGTCGGTGAACTCGATCTGGGTGCGCGAGACGCGCCCGCTGGCGGCCTTGCGCGCATCGATGAAGAGAATCTGCCGGCGGCGGTCGATGCGGCCGTTCTCGCCGGCTGCCTTGCTGCGCGACAGGAACCACAAGCAGACCGGGATCTGGGTATTGGAGAACAACTGGCCCGGCAGCGCGACAATGCACTCGACCACGTCGGCCTGGACCATCGCGCGGCGAATCTCGCCCTCGCCGGACTGCTGCGAGCTCATCGAGCCATTGGCCAGCACGATGCCGGCGCGGCCGCGGCTGGAGAGGCGGGCCAGCATGTGCTGCAGCCAGGCGAAGTTGGCATTGCCCTTGGGCGGGATGCCGTGCACCCAGCGCGGGTCGTCGGTGAGCTTGTCGCCGTCCCAGTCGGAAATGTTGAACGGCGGGTTGGCCAGGATGTAGTCGGCGCGCAGCGTCTTGTGCTGGTCGTTGGTGAAGCTGGAGCCGTAGGTCTGGCCCAGAGATCGGAAGAGCACACGTCTGAACTCCAGTCACCTTGTAATCTCGTAT
>ERZ778018.1855-NODE-1855-length-15440-cov-4.188495_pt1 | contig 15440 bp, 12 predicted proteins | sample MGYA00375748_ERZ778018 | MGnify/ENA primary metagenome ERZ778018 (study PRJEB29350, sample SAMN05509839) | bioreactor metagenome | biome: bioreactor; material: wastewater | place: South Africa: University of Cape Town | collected 2014-04-22 ... | reverse complement strand
CGTTGGAACCACGTCCACATGCGCGGTTTGGAGATCGTCAGTTGCGACGTGACGGGGGTGTCCGCCCACGACGACAAGGACGCAGGCAGACGTAGCGCCCGCCGAATGAGGAACGACCATGCTTGTTCAATCCAGTCCTTGACCGGTTCGTCTGAGACGGTATCGCGCGGCGTATCGTACCCACCCAAGACGTGCTCCGAGTATTTGCGCAGTGTCACGTTATCAGCGTCGCAGTTGAAGAGCGCGTACCGCTTGGATGCGATGCTGTAGGCATAGAGCTGGCGTCGTTCCTTCGTGTTCGGGACGTAATTCTCTTTCTCCAGTTCCAGCACGCTCTCGTCCGTCCCGTACGGGTTCAGTGCGCGGAAGCGGTCCCGAATCGCGTCGACCTCCGCCCACGAGAGCGCCTGAATCGCCTCGCGTCCATCCGGCAAGCGCTCCGGTCCGCCCGGACACGCCACGAGTCCGCCTTCCTCCATTGCCACAATCGCCAGGCTGTCTGTGTCCATGAAGGCATAGTGTCCGCCCGCATCGCGAACGAGCCGTTCGGCGAGGGCGAGCATGAGTCGGGCGCCACCCGTAATAAAACTCGCAATCAACGGATAACAGAAGCGTCCGAGCTCTTCCGGGTTCGTCACGGTCGTTTCGAACGTCGTCGCACCGAAGACCTGCACACGGGCCGTCGTCCCTTCGATGCGGTTCATCTCCATGAAGATGCCGTACGAGGTACTGTTGGCGAGAATCTTCAAGAACTGGTCGAGCGCGTCTCGTTCCGCTGGGGGCATCGTCTGGTCACGCTTGACCTCCATGCGCGTGCGAATGACTTCACGAAAGAAGTCCTCGCGATTGGGATCAATCGCGACCTGCCCGCGCAGGTGGATCGGATTCAGGGTCTGTCGACCGTGCGGCGTAACGCGCAGGGCGCGACGAATCTGGAGAGCGCGACCAGACGTGAGCTTTGCGGCGATGACATCAGCCAGGGTGTACCAGAGGGGTTGAGTCGACGTAAGCGGCGTCACCGCAATCGTGTGGTTGGCATAGGCGTCCGGACCGAACCGCGCCCGCGTCGGCAACGGATCGTCCTGCGGTTCGACCTCGACCAGGACGAGAAGCTTCGGCCATGTGGCGGGATCGAACAGGTCGTCTACGGTGATGTCCTCGACGAAAGCACGGACATCCTCCGTCGCATCCGTCACGTCAATCCGCTTCGCCGTCAGAAGTCGCCAGAGACCCAGCAGCGTGTTGACGGTGGTGTACATGCTCAGGTAATCGACGTAGACGACCGGGAGAACCGTGTTACGGATGCCACAAAGGGTGCGACCACCGAAGTACGCGAGCGTGGCCAGTCCTTGAATTTGGTCGGGTGAGAACGCGCCGTGGCTAACCAGCGTCGGAAGCGTCAACCCTATCGCGTGATAGTACGCCTTGCCGATCGAGGCCGGTGAGTACACCTGATGGGGAGGCGTGGCGATTGGGTGTCGTGCATATTCCGTCAAGCCTTGTGCGGAGAGTTGGGCTGTTGCCTCGACGTCACGCAGCCCGTAGTCAAGAAGCTGCGTGGAAATCGTGCCGAATGTCGGGCGCTCGGCTTTGGCCAACTCGGTGCCGAAGACCTCACAAGCAGATTCGAGCGTCTGCCGTTTAGCGGTCAGGGCGAATGTCAACGTCGCCAGATCGAGAAACCGACCCGGCTGTTTCCGTCCACTGAACTGAATCATCGCGCGATGGCCGTCGATGGGTTGGATACGGATACGCGGGGCCCACCGAGGCGCGGTGTTTCGCCCACGCGTGTCCACCTTATTTACCAAGGTAAACGTGAATCCGTCGTTGGCTTTGGTTGGAGTCGCGCGAATGGCCAAGCGGGAGAGATCAAAGGGCAGATTGAACCCCACCACCACGGCCTGTCCGCGATCCGTGAGCGGATAGAACACCTCGGCGATGAAGTCCGCACGGGTGCGCCGGACGATCTCCGGATGCTGGTCACACCACGCGTCGAGCACGAGCCGTTCGCGTGCATTCAATTCAGTCGGGTCGTCTGGTTCGATGATGCCCGTCTCAACGACCTGACCATCATGTTCGACCCGATAGAATCCGACCATGAGCCGCTGCGAGACGTCGACCCGTGTTTCGGTGTCGAACACTAACACCGTTCCCGGCCAGGATGCTTGCCATGGTGCGGATTTCCGTCGACGTTTGCCTTTGTTTTTTGGCATCCCACCGGTGGTGAGCGGTTTCGCGTAGGCGCGGACGGCGATCGGAAGTGACACGGCCATGATCTACTTCGCTCCCATCTCGTTGAACCACGACACCCCATCGACTGCGGTTAGCCGGTCAGACGCGGCTTCAAGCAGGTGCGCCCACCCCTGCACGTGTTCGGCAAGATAGCGAAAGACGTCCTCGAAGAAGCGCAACCAGGCGGCGATGCGCCGTAACGGGTCCTGATGTGGGTTGCGGAGGGTCTCCGTTGCCCAGTCGTATTGGGCATCAGTCAGACAGGCGTGGTCATTGGCCGGGAGCGCGAACGCCGCTAGGTCGTTGTGGCGACCGGCTGGGTGATGGCGTTCAGTGTCGCGCTTGCCTTGCAACGTCAATCGGCACTCGGCGCACAGGACCACTGTCGCAGACTGCAAGCCGCGAATGTCGCTCACGCCACAGTTGGCACACTCAGCTTGCTGGCCAAGCCGCGCACGTTTGGCTGACGCTCGTTTCACGCGGTTCAAGTCATTCATGGGTAATACGCTCCAATCATTAGGGTTAGCCGGAAACGGTCTCAATGGCATCGAGCTCACCGGCAACCTCGAGCTCGTCCAATCGGTCCGGATCGGTTTCAAAGCGATAGGCCCGTTTCTCGACGCGAAAACTCTTGCCCTGAAACCGTCGGAGGACGTTGGGATCGCGGGTCTCCTGGTAGCGTTGGACGGCGGCCATGTACCCCCCGATGGTCGATGCGGTCCGGGAGTCCTTCACGGTCAATACCTTGACGCCCTCCGTCGTCACCACCTGCATCGTGCGCGCGAGCCGGTCGCGCGGCTTGGCGCGCCATGTCCCACCCTGTTTCTCCAGTGCCGGTCCGGCGTGGCGGCGAATCGCGTTCATCGAGATCGGATGATCCGGATGGGTCCGGTTGAACGCCTGACGTGCGGCGTCCAGGCTGAGGTCATTCCGACGCGCGATCGACACGACGTCCAACGCGTCCGCCCGTTTGGCCGTCGGGAGCGGTGCGAACTTGTGGGTCACCGCATGCGTCGATCGTTCGGTCAAACCGAACTCCTCGGCAAATGCTCTGACCTCCTGGAGCACCCATTGACGGCGGACGCCAATCCCCTGGGCGCGGAGCTCACGGGCGATCTGATTGGCCGACACGTTCGGGTCCTCCGCGAGTCGCCGCGCGATATAGATGTCGGCAACATCGCGTGGGGTGTCGATTTCCGTGCTCATCGCGCCACGTCAGGATGAAAGCGTGGGAGCTGGTCATCCTCGGTGAGGTAGCCGAAGTACCACGCCTCGTGGGACCAGCGGTATGCTCGAAACCGCGCGACCAGCCGCAGCCGGCCCGGCTCAGCGCGCAACCAAAGGAGCGGGACGTCGCGGTCCGCCAGGTCGTGAAGCTCTTGGGCGACGCCTGGGCCAATGTAGCGCTCCGTGACGACGATCCCCACGTGAATGTCCTGAACCAAGCTGGTCCAGCGTTCGCGCCAATCGCGGTTGGAGCGAAACAACTCACGGGGCGACTGGGTGATGGCTTGTGGCAGCTGCGCGTGGATCCAGGTCAGCGCCGCGTCGTAGCAAGGATCGTGATAGTCCACGAGCCGGGCCATGAGATAGACGGTCGGCATCGGTCCGACGATCTGACAGAGGTCACGGATTTGCGGATGCTGCGGCGCATGGTGGTCGGGTTGGCCATTTGCGATACTTGCTTGAGACATGTTCACTCCAATGACGCGCCCGTCTGGTTCGCCGCCGACCGGGCGCGTTGTTTGCGCTACGTCACCGCTGTGAAGATGGCGCGCGCCCAGTCCTCCATCAGGAGCGCAATCCATTCACGGTCGTCGTCGTCGAAGCCACGGCAGAAGTCCGTCACGGCGGCGACCCGCAACTCGGGAAGTCGATCGACGTCGGATTGCACCTCGAGCGTCTCGTCGAGATCGAGGAAGTGCTCGACGATCTGCGCGATGAGGGCAATGGGGTGTCGGTCGTTGACCGTGTTCGGTGTTTGACTGCGCCGACGTTGTTTCGGGAGTGCCGCGATCGCACGACTGAGGGCGATAGTCCCGGAGTTGGGAATATCGAGGGCGTTGTTCTCGATCGCGTCAGCCAATCGCATATACTCGCTGGCCCGCTGAGAAGAAATGTCTGGGCAGTGCTCCGCCAGCCATGAGAGCCACTGTCCATGTTTTATCTGCCCCTTCGCTTCACGGAGCGCACGCCCAGCCGAGATGGCGTTGTCAAGGGCGACGCGCATCGGACCCAACGCCGCACTCGCGGCGTTGCACGCAACCCGGTGCGCCGCATTTGCTTGGGTGGCGAGCTCGGGTAAGTCGACGAGCGTAGATGTCCCTGGTGCGGTCGGCGACGGCTGAGCCATTACCGGGAGATTGGACATGAAGATGTTCTCCTCTCGAGGTGCGGGCGAACCGATACGGCAGGTGTCTGTCGACGTCGTTCAGTTCCTCGTATCGGTACTCCCAACCTTCCATCGTTCCGAACAGTGAGCGCGCGGTGCCGCTCACATCCGACGCCCGCCGTGCGCAATGACGGAGTCGCCCATGGCGTCATCAGCGTTGTCGTCGGCATGCCGACCACTCCGGGCGGGATAGTGCCGCTGGAGATACTCGTCGAGGGCCAAGGCGGTGAGCGTATTGCGCGGAATGCCGGTGCGGAGGCTAATCGCTTTCATCTGTTCAAGATGGGCCATCGGCAGCAGCATGGTGCACGCGTGACGTTTGACATCCTTGAGCGTGTAGACGGTGGACATCGGATCCTCCAATCTGGGCATCCACCACGACGCCTCGCACACGAGCATACCCGAGCCGTTCCCCAGGTTTGGGAAGCTAGAATGTAGCTAATTCCAGATGTGTACCCACTCCGGATTAGGCACCGTGATATCTGACATTGGAGTTAGCGTGCGGTATACTGTGCCTAAATACGAGTGATGGCTGCGTGAAGGGACCGGGAGCGTTGGACACCATCGAGACGCTGGCAGCACACGCGGAACGCCGAGGCGTGACGGTCAGCGCGCGGCAGATCGAGGAATGGAATAAGGATGGTCTGCTGCCTCCCCCGATCCGGATGAGAATTCCCGGTCAGGGTCGGGGACGTCCGAAGTACCAATATCCGCCTCCAGCTCGAGACGCGGTCGTTTGGCTCGGCACCTATCGCCGGTACATCGGCGGCGCTGTTGCCACCAAAGTCTGGATGTGGCTTGAGGGATTCGATTTCATCCAGGTCGACATCAATGCGGTGGTCCGGGAGCGGGTCGAGTGGGTGTGGCACGCGGTGCAGCAGCGGCTCCCGAGCCTGCCAGCCATTGACGAGCTGAGCCGGTTGTCCGGAGAAGACCGCGAGCGGCTCCTCGATGAGATCGACGAGAACGTCACTCAACCGCACCTTGCGAGCGGAGCGCCGGTCGACGATGCCCACCGGATCGGAATAGGCGCCGCGTTCCTAGGGATTCTCGAATCCGAGCATCTCGCCGAGCAGCCCCATAATGCGCTGGTCCGCGACGCCCATGACAAGCCGTACGCTGATTATCTGTTGAAGGAGGACGAAGAGGCGTACGCCGCACCACTGCGAACGTTACTACCGCGCTTCGCGAAGGTAGCGAACCTGGTCGAGGTCTATCACCTCGTGAGCCGAGGCGGCCCTGGGCGGGACAACTGGCGCGCGTTTTGGCGGGCACAGAAGAAGGCCGCGCCTCAGCAGGATCTGATGCGTGCGTGGAAATACGACCTGCTCACCGTCGCCATGATGTATCTCGAGTACCAACGAATCATCTTGCCGCCGATGCTCTTCTTCGTTGGCGAAGGCATGCGGCGGGTGCTTGAAGCAAGCGAAGAAAGGGATCTAGCACTTCCGCCGAGATTGCGAGCGAAACTTGAGCGATACGTGCGCGCGTTGGACACGCCGGAAATGCAAGCGTTCATCGCTGATTCGCTACGTGACGAGGACGAAGGCATAGACACACTCGCCTGAAGCCAATCCCTCGGGCTTCGAGCGTGAATCCTGCTCCATCGTGAATGAATGAAGTCCCCGCGACGGCGGCTACCGTCCGGGGACATGGCATCAGGAAGGGGTACTTCCCAATGCGTAGCGATCCTACCACGTCGAATGTGGTGTCTCAGGGCATCCTCAGTCTGACTGGTTTCGGCTGCCGTCTCTCCGTCGAACAAGGCGCACTCCGGATTCAAGATGGGAGCGGTGACGAGCGCCGCGACCTGCGCTTCCACCGTGCCACCTGTGGGATACGGCGCGTCGTCATCCACGGCCACACGGGCACGATCTCCCTCGACGCAATCCGCTGGCTCTACGACATCGGCGCGGCGTTGATCCAAATCGATCACGACGGCCGTGTCATCTTCGCGAACCTGGCACGCGGGGCCGACTATCCCGCGTTACGTCGCGCGCAGGTCATGGCGAGCATGAACGAGACCGGGGTTGCGATCACGTGCGAGTTAATCCGCGCCAAGCTCAGCGGGCAGGCGTCTGTGTTGGGAGACCTTGGTCGCGCGGATGTCGCGGAAAAATTTGCCCAACTCGTGTCGACGCTCGATACGGCGAACGATCTCGCGTCAATCCGTGGAATCGAGGCACTCGGCGCCTCGTGGTATTGGCAAGCCTGGGAGTCCGTACCGGTCAGGTTCGCCCGTCGCGATCTCACTCGCGTTCCGGGGCACTGGCAGACGTTCGGCACCCGCACGTCACCGCTCACGAGTTCACCGCGTCGTGCTGCGACTCCCGCAAACGGTCTGTTGAACTACCTGTACGCCATTCTTGAAGCGGAAACGCGGATCGCGCTCTTGACCGTGGGCTTGGATCCGGGGATCGGTTTCATGCACGCCGATCAACCATCGCGGGACTCACTCGCCTTGGACCTGATGGAAGCCATCCGCCCCGAGGTTGATCGTTGGCTGTATCGCTGGCTGCAAACGGTGCAACTTGCCGCGCGAGACTTTGTCGAGACGCGTGATGGGACCGTACGCGTGATGCCGCGCTTGTCCACCCAACTCAGCGGTACGGCAAACGAGTGGGCACGACACATCGCGCCGATTGCCGAACGCCTCGCACGGCGACTGGCTAAACCAGGAAGCCCGTTGCCGACGCCATTGACGGAACGCAAGCGTCGCGAGGGGCGGCGAACCGTGGCACCCCTGCGAGACGACGAACCGCCGGAACTTCGGACAATTCCACTGTCAATCACGATCGGTCCGCGCACCTGTCCCGAGTGTGGACGAGTCCTCCCCGATCGGCGACGGAAGTTCTGCTCGGACGCCTGCCGCAAACAGCATCATCACGAGGTGGACACGAAACGATTTGCCATCGCCGGACAAACGGCACTCGCCCAGCAGCGGGAAGCAGGCAACGATCCCGCGCACGGCGGCGAGGCGAAAGCGAAACGCGTGGCGAGCAAGGAACGGCGTGCCCGCGAGCGCGCGGAGTGGGAAGCGGTGCATGGCGACGGAAAAGCGGAACGTGAGCGGTTCGTCCGGGAGATTCAGCCCAAACTCGTGGGTATCCCGCTGTCACGGATCGTCGACGCGACGGGGTTTTCCGTGCGGTACGCGTCACTGATCCGGAGCGGGGAGTACGTACCGCATCCAGTACACTATTTGGCGCTGAACGGATTGGTAACTGATCGCTAAGCCAACCCTCGACAACAAAGACCATCAATATGACGGCCCCCGAACAGAGGACGCGAGCGACCGCCTGCTCGAGATCGGCGATGCCGGTTCAGGACCATCATCCGATGGCATCACTATCCTATCGATGCTACGATGCCATGGCTGCAAGGAGGACGAGATGCCCCAGGTCGTCATTGAGAACCCGATCATCAACTCGCCATTTCGCGAGCCGACGCGCCATTTTCGCTTCGACGACGACGGCATCACCGATCAGGTGGTCGACGGTCGTCGCACCAGTTCCTATTTCGTGCCGATCGCGCGTCCCAAGAAAAAGGCCGCCGCACAACAGGTGCTCGTCGGCGATTGGACCCAGGACCGCATTGAAGAGAACCGGCTGGTCAACGACATTCGCGGTCGCGTCGCGCTCTGGCGGCAGGGTGGCTACATCGGGGTCACGCCGACCACCAAACGGCTGCTCGAGTACTGGACCGATCCGGAGCGCGAAAAGAAGCTCTTCTTCTGTCAGATCGAAGCGCTCGAAACGGCGATTTACATTACCGAGGTCGCGCGGAAGTACGGCGACGCCTGGATCGAGAACACGCTCCGTGAGGCGAACGATACATCAAACCCCGGTCTGCCGCGCATGGCGTTCAAGATGGCGACCGGCTCCGGCAAAACGGTTGTCATGGCGATGCTCATCGCCTGGCACGCGCTCAACAAACGTGCCAACCCGCAGGATGCGCGCTTCTCCGATACCTTCCTCCTCGTTACGCCGGGCATCACCATTCGCGACCGTTTGCGCGTGCTGCTGCCCAATGATCCGGAGAACTATTACCGCCAGCGTGACATCGTGCCGGCCTACATGCTTGAACAGCTCGGACAAGCGAATATCCTGATCACCAATTTCCACGCCTTTCAGCCGCGCGAAACGGTGTCAGCCGGCAAGCTCACCAAGGCGATTCTGGCTGATGGCGCGGAAAATCCGTTTACGGAAACGCCCGATCAGATGGTGCGGCGCGTCTGCCGCGAACTCGGCAAGAAGAAGCAGATCGTCGTCATCAACGACGAGGCGCATCACTGCTACCGGCGCAAGCCAGAGACCGATGGGGAGAAACTCACCGGCGATGACCGCGTCGAAGCCAAGAGCCGCGAAGAGGAAGCGCGCATCTGGATCTCCGGCATTGAAGCGGTGCAGGATAAGCTGGGCGTGAAAGCGATCTACGATCTGTCGGCCACACCGTTCTTCCTGCGCGGCTCCGGCTACGCCGAAGGGACGCTCTTCCCCTGGGTCGTCTCCGACTTCTCGCTGATCGACGCCATCGAGGCGGGCATCGTCAAGGTGCCGCGCGTGCCGGTAGCCGATGACTCGATGACCGGCGATCAGCCGACCTACCGCGATCTCTGGCTGCGCATCCGCGAGCAGCTGCCGAAGAAGGGCCGCAAGACGGACGCAGTCGGCGGCGAGCCGAATCTGCCGGTCGAACTCCAGGGCGCGCTCCACAGCCTCTACAGCAACTATGAAACGTATTACCGGCTCTGGCAGCAGAACAGCGAGGCGCGCGAGCGTGGGCTGACACCGCCGGTTTTCATCGTCGTCTGCAACAACACCAACGTCTCGAAGCTCGTCTTTGATTTCATCGCCGGTTGGGAGAAGCAGATCGGCGATCAGACGATCGCCCAGGCCGGGCAGTTGGAGATCTTCCGCAACGACGACGGCAACGGCGGCTGGCGGCACCGGCCGAATACGATTCTGGTCGATAGCCAGCAGCTGGAATCGGGCGGTGCCATGAGCAACGACTTCAAGAAGTTGGCCGCCCGCGAGATCGACGAGTTCAAAGCGGAATATCGCATGCGCTTTCCCGGCCGCGATGCGGAAAGCCTGACCGACGAAGACCTGCTGCGTGAGGTGATGAACACGGTTGGCAAGCCGGGCAAGCTCGGCGAACACGTCAAATGCGTCGTTAGCGTCTCGATGCTGACCGAGGGTTGGGATGCCAACACCGTCACCCACGTGCTCGGTGTGCGCGCCTTCGGCACCCAACTCCTCTGCGAGCAGGTGGTTGGGCGTGCCCTGCGGCGCATGAGCTACGCGGCGAACGACGACGGCTTCTTCGAGCCGGAGTACGCCGAGGTCTATGGCGTGCCCTTCTCGTTCATTCCGTGCAGCGGCGCGACGGTTGATCCGAAGCCGGGACCGATGCCGACGCGCGTGCGAGCGCTCGAAAACCGCATTGCCTGTGAGATCACCTTCCCACGACTGCTCGGCTACCGCTACGACATGACCGAGGAGCGGTTAGGTGCCAGGTTCACCGCCGAATCGCGGCTCGCGCTCTCGACCGCCGACATTCCGACACGGACCGAAAACGCGCCGATCGTCGGCGAGAAGAGCATTCACACGCTCGCTGACCTGAAGCGTCACCGGCTCAACGAAGTCGCCTTCCTGCTGGCGAAGCTGACGCTGGAGAAGTATTTCCGCGACGACGAGGGCAACGACAAACCGTGGCTCTTCCCGCAGATCCTCGGCATCGCCAAGAAGTGGCTCGACGAGTGCGTGACGCTGAAGGACAACACCTTCCCGCAACTGCTGCTGCTCATCGAGTTCGCGCACGACGCGGCCGACCGCATCTACCAGGCGATCGTCGCCTCGACCGAGCGCACGCCCGCGCTCAAACCGATCTTGCGGCCGTACGACACGCTCGGCTCAACCCGCTACGTCGATTTCGACACGACGCGGCCGGTCTACGCCACGCGCCCCGACAAATGCCATATCTCGCATGTGGTGGCCGACACCGGCTCATGGGAGCAGAAGATGGCCGAAGCGCTGGAGGAGATGCAGGAAGTCGTGCGCTACGTCAAGAATCAGAACCTCGGCTTCACCATCCCCTACACGCTGAGCGGCGACGAGCGCAACTACATTCCCGACTTCATCGCCTGCGTCAACGACGGACGTGGGCCGCTCAACCTGCTCAATCTGATTGTCGAGGTGTCGGGTGAAGCGCGCAAAGACAAGGCGGCCAAGGTCTCGACCGCGCGCAATCTCTGGGTGCCGGCCGTCAACAACCACGGTGGTTTCGGCCGCTGGGCCTTCATCGAGGTCTCCGACCCCTGGGACGCGCAGAGCCTGATTCGCGGCTTCCTGAAACAGCAGCAGGCAGCGGCAGCAAAGGATCTCCAACATGCCTAAGAACGACAACATCCCGGCGAAGGTCGATTCGATTCGCCACCTGGACAAGCGCGCCAACATCCCGACTGAGGAGCTGAGAGACTTCGTGACCGATGACGAAGCCTCACCCTCGACCATGCTCTACCCGCGCGATCCGTCGCTCGATCCGCAGCTCGTCTGGAAGGGAAAGGACGAGCAGGACCGCGAGGATCTGGCCGTGCCGGTCGTGCCGATCTATATCCAAGAGAAGATTCACCCGCAGGCGATCATCGACGACCTGCTGGCGCACGCGAAAGCGGCGGACGGCGGCCGCATCGGTGAAGAGGCTGCGCTCTATCAGATCGCGCTGTTCGGCGACTTCAACGGCGGTCCGCACGACTTTGCCGACAAGATTGACTTCTACAACCACGAGCAGAACTGGACCAACCGGATGATCCTCGGCGACTCGCTGCTGGTGATGACCTCGCTGGCCGAGAAGGAAGGGCTGAAGGGCAAAGTCCAGACGATCTACCTCGACCCGCCCTACGGCATCAAGTTCGGCTCCAACTGGCAGGTGAGCACCCGCAAGCGCGATGTGAAAGATGGTAAAGCCGAAGATGCCACGCGCCAGCCGGAGCAGGTGCGCGCCTTCCGCGACACCTGGAAGCTCGGCATTCACTCCTACCTCGCCTACCTGCGCGACCGTCTGAACGTCGCCCGCGACCTCCTCACCGAGACCGGAAGCATCTTCGTCCAAATCGGCGACGAGAACGTCCATCTCGTGCGATGTGTCATGGACGAGGTGTTTGGGACCGAGAATTTCATTAGCCAAATTACTTTCGTGAAGACTGGCGGTCTCCAGCAAGATTTCGTGGTCAACAAGTGCGACTACATTCTCTGGTTCGGGAAGGATCGGTCATCAGCGAAGTGGCGGATACTATTTAGTGAGAAGGAGTACGGCGGTGACGGAAGCTCCAAATACACCAGCGTAGAGCTTCCGAATGGGCAACGAATGAGCGTGAAACAGGCGCTTACAAAATTCGGAGATGAACTGCCGGAGGGCTCGCGGTATTTTCGTCTCGATAAGACAACCAGCGAAGCAAACGCCGCCAGCGCGGTCGAACTAATGTCTGGGACCTATATCGGTCGTTGGAAGACAACCCACGATGGGATGCGGCGCCTCGAGATTGCGGACAGAATCGCGCTAAGCACGAATATTTTGAACTACGTACGCTACATCGATGACTTTCCAGCGATTGCTCTTTCCAATTGCTGGGATGACATCGGCGGTATTCAGAGCAGGCTGGACCCAAAGGTGTACGTCGTCCAGACAGCTACAGAAGCTGTGAAGCGTTGCCTCCTCATGACTACCGATCCCGGCGATCTCGTGCTCGATCCGACCTGCGGCAGTGGCACGACAGCCTATGTCGCTGAGCAGTGGGGGCGACGCTGGATCACCTGCGACACCAGCCGGGTGGCGCTGGCGCTAGCGCGGACGCGCTTGATGGGCGCCAAATATCCCTATTACCTGCTGGCCGATTCGCCCGAGGGGATCAAGAAGGAAACGGAGTTGACCGGCGCGACGCCGCCGAGCTACCCGACCGGCAATGATATTCGGCGGGGCTTCGTCTACAAGCGCGTACCGCACGTCACGCTCGGCTCGATCGCCAACAACCCCGATATTCACGAAGGGATGTCGCGCGAGCAGATCGATGCCGCCATCACCCGCCATGCCGACAGCGAAACGCTCTACGACCAGCCGTACGAGGACACCAAGCGCGTGCGGGTGACCGGCCCCTTCTCGGTCGAAAGCCTCTCGCCGCACCGCATCCTCTCCACAGCCGACGACGATCAGAACGGCACCGTCTCCGAACAAGAAGCCCAGAAACAGCAGGATTTCGCCACGATGATCCTCGACAACCTGAAGAAGGCGGGCGTGCAGAACACGCGCAAGGCCGAACGGCTCGTCTTCGACCGGCTCGATCCCTACGCCGGGCGCTGGATTCAGGCGGCCGGTGAATACACCAACGCCGAGGGCCAGACGGTGCGTGTCGCCGTTTCGATCGGACCCGAGCACGGCACGGTCGGGCCGGAACAGGTGAAAGAGGCGGCCAAGGAAGCGGTGCAAGGGATCGGCTTCGATACGCTCGTCGTCTGTGGATTCGCCTTCGATCCGCACGTTGACGAAGAGGTGACGCGCTACGGCAAGCTAACCGTGCTCCCCGCCAAGATGAACCCGGACCTAGCGATGGGCGATGAACTGCTCAAGAAGACCGGCGCAGGCAACCTCTTCATGGTTTTCGGCGAGCCGGATGTCGCCATCACACGCCAGGCCAACGGCCAGATCGTCGTCGAGATCAAGGGCGTCGACGTCTACGACCCGACCACCGGCGTCATCCGCAGCGACTCGACCGACGATATCGCCTGCTGGTTCATCGACACCGACTACAACGGCGAGAGCTTCTTCGTGCGCCACGCCTATTTCCTCGGCGCCGACAAGCCGTACGACAAGCTCCAACGCGCGCTGCGCGCCCAGGTCGACGAGGACGCCTGGAGCAGCCTCTACGGCGCCACCAGCCGCCCCTTCGATCCGCCCGCTACTGGCAAAATCGCCGTCAAAGTCATCAACCACTACGGTGACGAGGTGCTGAAGGTGTATGGGGTCGAAGCGCTCGTTGCCTCAGAGACGAAGTATTGATTGCGATGAGCGAGGCACTGACCGGGGGTTTGCTCGCGATCGCCGGTTCCGTCGTCGGCGCGGTGATCGGCATCATTGGAGCATCTCTCCAGCGTAATCATGAAGAACTCTACGAAGCGAGACGCCTGAAGACCGAACGGTTGACCGACATTTATTCAGCACTGATCGCAGCATCATGGGTGATGGAGGATGCCACGAGCGTTGGCAAGTGGAGCGTAACAACGCTAAACGACTTCGAACAACAAATCGTGCTCGAGGCCGATAACGCGCTAATACGCCAATCTATCGAACCAGAGTTGGATGAAGCCCGAGCGCTCTATATGGACGTTGCTGTGCGGTACGCGAGTTGGAGGCGAAACCAAGCACTCGTCTTGCAGTATGAGGGTCAGTCATCACCCGGAGTCCATGAAACGGTTTCAGGCGCGCGCGAGACCATGCGCACCGACGCCAACACGATTCGTATCAAGAACGAGGAATTGATCAAACAAGCTCGCTCGCAGATCAGTTTGCTTCGGGAACCTCCTCGGCGAAAACTTCGCCTCTGGGATCGGCCAAGGGTCGGCCATGGCACCGATGCCTATAAGCTCGCTAACTTCGAAGAGCTAAACAACGAGAGCGATAATTAAGAGCCAGCAGGTTGGTTTGATCGGCGAAGAAGCGAACGAGATCAAGCAGATCGACGCAGGGTTGATCGAGATGGAAGCCGAGCAGATGGTCGTGTACGACGAGGGCGAGTGGGAAATGATTCGGCGCGAGATTGCCAAGCTACCAACAAAGGAACTTCAGCGGCTCACCGGTTATTCGCGGAGCATGGTGAAGTATTTGAAGAGCGGGAAACGACGACCTTCATGCCGCATGAAGGAGTTCGTTCGATGGGCACAGTCACTATGAGTCGACGTCGCGGCGACAGCTAGCTCGCACTGCAAAAGAAGCACGCGGCCGTCAAACGATATTGGACAGGCGCATTTTGAGGAAATTCATGAGGGGCGGATTGACTCCAACCTAGGGCACGTACTCGCAAATATGGCGAAGGCTATCGTGGCAACGCTCTCAGTGAGCAAGACTGAAGTGGATCTGTTGAGCTCGCAGAGTGAAATGCAAAACCGGGAAGCGTTCACCAACACCGATGAGGAGAAGAACGGACAGACTCAGTTTACTGATCTCACGAGCACTTAGACCGCCTTTCTCACGATACCACGAAGGATCGAACGGACCGAACCGATCACGGAAGAAGAGGATACTTTCATGGCGAACCTTGAACATGTTATGGTAGGCAAAAACTATGGGCAGCGAGGCCGATGAACCGCCTTGATGAATTGTCGCGCACGGTGTTGGTTAAAATGCTCAACGGCAGCGACTCATAAGCTGTGGATCGTCCGAGAAGTTATCGGTCGCGAGTTGTTGCGATTGACGGTGCGAAACCTCCGGCAGTTCATGGATAAATCGTTATGCAGCAGCGTCAACGACAACGGAAGTTGAGCTAAGGGTCTGATAATTGAGAGAGATGCTCCTCCTAGGCGCAGGTTCGTCGGTGGCCGCAGGAGTTCCATCGTCACATGGGATGTCGACGGCAATCTATACCTCGTTTAACGATTGGCATCCTTACCAAGACATTGTTGCACTCGTCATGGGCGGGATTCTCTTGCAGCGGGGAGCTCAAGGCATGAACCCTCTCGGTGTAGGAGTCGATGTCGAGGAGCTATTCAGCGCGATTTCGCTTCTCGGAAATAGGCACACCTCAGAGCTTTCCTCGTTCGTTGCA
>ERZ778018.1853-NODE-1853-length-15443-cov-7.861256_pt1 | contig 15443 bp, 14 predicted proteins | sample MGYA00375748_ERZ778018 | MGnify/ENA primary metagenome ERZ778018 (study PRJEB29350, sample SAMN05509839) | bioreactor metagenome | biome: bioreactor; material: wastewater | place: South Africa: University of Cape Town | collected 2014-04-22 ... | reverse complement strand
CGACAGGCTGCTGCGGCTCGCGGCTTGACGCTCATGCAATCTCGGAAAGTGCAGCAATCGACGTAGCCGGGCTGGGATTCTGCGAGACGGGCGGCGATCGTTCGTCGCACGCCCGCAAGGCCGATCGCCCCCGTGCCCTTCACGCCGCGACGTCGTCGCGTTCCACCTGTTCGGCCTGTTCGGCTTCCAGGCAGCGAATCGCTTCGCGAAGGGCTTCGACGGCCGATCCAGGCTCGACGCCGGCTTTCCGGTCCAGAACGATCTTGTAGCCGGCCAGCCGGAACACGCGCACGGGTTGGACCCGGCGCTTGGCAGGTTTGGCCTTCTGCTTCCCGCGCGGCGAAGCGGCTTTGACCTGTTGTGCCAAGTCGTCGCGCGTCAGCCCTTGTTCGACCGCAGCGGAGGCCATGCGGATCTGTTCGACGGGGTCGGCGAGCTTGGCGATTTCGTAGGCCGACGACGACGCGAGCCCCCCCTGCTCCACTTGCCGCTTGACGGATTCGGGGAGTTTCAGGAGCGAGAGCGCCTTGACGACCTGGGACCGCGACACCGCCAACTCTTCGGCGAGCCGCTCCATGTTCCAGCCTTCGCGATCCATCAGCGTGCGAAACGCCTGCGCCTGCTCCAGGGGCGAGAGGTCTTCGCGCAGACAGTTCTCGACGACCTGGATCGCCAGCCGTTCGTCGTCGTCGAGCGGGGTTTCACGCACGACGCACTGGAGCTTCGTCAGCTCGGCGAGGTGGGCGGCCCGCCAACGGCGCTCGCCGAGGAGCAGGACGTAGCGCTGCGCCCCCTCGTCCCACCGCACCTGAATCGGTTGGAGCTGCCCCTTCCGCCGCAACGAGTCGGCCAGCCGACCGAGGGCGTCGGGGTCGAACTCCTTGCGCGGCTGGTCGGGGTCGGCGATGATCCGGTCCAGCTCGATCTCCGAGACGTCGCGGGACCGCGTCACGCCGACGAGTCTGGCGGGCGTCGCGCGAGGGCCGACCGCCGGTCCTGTTTGGCTGCGGTTGAAGTCGCCCAGCGATTCCTTGATGTTCGCCAGGTTGTCCTTGAGCATCTCGTGCTTGCTCATGCCGCGACTCCTTCGGCTCGGAACTCGGCGGCGGCGATCCTCTCCAGCATCTCCACCGCGATCGCCTTGACCGCCTTCGCCGCCGCCCCCTTGGGCTTGTACTGCGCGATCGTCTTGCGCTGGGCGATCGCCTCGGGGAACTCGGGCACTTCCGGCATCCGGGCCGCGAACACGCGATCGCCGTACACCTCGCGCAGATTGGCCTCATAGACCTGATGGAGCGCGCGGCGCGACTGAACCATGGTCAACAGATAGCCGAGCAGCGCCACCGGGTAGCCGGCCGCCCGAACCATGTCGAGCGAATCGAGAACGTCCGCGATCCCCTGCGCGCCGTAATCCTCCGGCTGCACGGGGACGATGAGATGGTCCGACGCGGCCAGCGCCGCGAAACTGCACAGGTAGAGGTTCGGCGGACAGTCGATCAGGGCCAGGTCGAAATCGTCCTGGACCTCGTCCAGGAATTCGCGCAACGCCTCCTGAACCTCTTGGCTCGCGGTCAGCGGATCGGAGTTGTTGTAGATCGAAGCGGCGCGCGAGCCGGGGACCAGCGACAGGCCTTCCATGCCGGTCTCGTGAATCACCTGATCCGGATGGGGCAAGTCGCCGGCCAGGATCGACGCGATGGTCGACGTCGGGTCCAGACCTCGCGTCGCGGCCGGCCCCCACCAACCTTGCGTCAAGCTGGCCTGCGGGTCGGCGTCGACGATCAACACGCGCTTGCGATGAACGGTCGCCAGAGTGCCGGAAAGATGGTGCGTGCAACTCGTCTTTCCAACCCCTCCCTTTTGATTCAACAGTGTGACTACTATCACGTTACGCCTCCATGACGGACCAGTGTTCACGGTGAACTTCGACGCCGGACGTCCGAGTCGGACCGCCCCTTGAGGGCGAGGTGTTCACGGTGAACATCTCACGTCGACAGCCGTTTTCATCGGTCGTTCGCCGTAAGCCGATGAGCAAAAGGAGAGCGCCGGTTCCTGGATTTCCCGAACGGTGAAAACCAGAACCGAGGGAAGCCGTCCCAGGGCCTTTCCGCGAACGATGTTCACCGTGAACTATCGCCCCTTGAGCGCCCTGATTCCGCGTGGTGTTCACCGTGAACTCACGCACCTGAGCGGTTCATTTTCGCGCCGTGTTCACGGTGAACTCTCGCATCTGAGCGGCCTGTTTCCGGCGCAACGTTCACCGTGAATTCGCGCCTCCGGACCAGTTTGATTCGTAACCGTTCAGTCGGGCGGGAGGCATAGGTTTTGCTTTGCCGGGCGGCTCGCCCTTTGCTCTCGCCTTGGCATGGAATAAGCTGCGGCGTTATGGCTTCCGACCTCATTCCTCCAGGCACGGGATGCGCCGAATGCGTCCGGCTGCGTCGTGAACTCGACGCCGCCTTGGCTCGGATCGCCGTGTTGGAAGCCCAACTCCGAGAACTCCTCGCCCGAATCGGGCGGAATTCCTCGAACAGCTCCACTCCCCCTTCCGCCGATCCGCCGTGGGCGCCCAAGCCGGTCGTCAAGTCGCCCACGGGGCGGAAACCGGGTGGTCAGCCGGGACATCGGGGGCATCATCGCCGTCGCTCGCCGCCGGAGCGGGTCGACTTCGTCGCGCCGTATCTGCCCACGACTTGCACCCGATGCCAAGCCACGCTCCCCACCGAACCCTCCCCCGCGGCCCCCGAGCCGACCTGGCATCAGGTGGCCGAGCTTCCCGAGCCGGCGGCCGAGATCGCCGAGCATCAAGGACGCGCGCATCTGTCCCTGTTGCGGCCGCCTCAATCGGGCCGAGATCCCGCCGGAGGTCCGCGCCGATGTCATCGGGCCGCGTTTGGCCGCAGTGATGTCTTACTTCAGCGGTCGTCTTCATGTCGGCCGGCGGGTGGTGGAAGAGGTCGTCGAGACCGTCTTCGACGTGCCGACCTCGCTGGGCTCGATCGTCGCGTTGGAAGCCGAGACGTGCGCCGCCCTGGCCGGCCCGTACGACGAGGTCGGGGCGGTCGTCCGCGCGGCCCCGGTGAAGAACACGGACGAGACCGGCTGGAGCGAGAACGGTCGAAAGCGTTGGCTGTGGGCGTCGGCGACCACGACGGCGGCCTTCTTCGTGATCCACCTGCGGCGAAGTTTCGCGGGCCTCCAGGCCCTGCCGGGCGAGACGCCCCAAGGCGTCGTCTGCAGCGACCGTTGGTCGGCCTACAGCCGCCTGCCGCTGGAGCTGCGTCAAATCTGCTGGGCGCATCTGAAACGCGATTTCCAGAAGCTGATCGACCGTGGAGGGCCTGCTGACGCAGTGGGACGGGCGGGCCTGGAGGTCGTGGCGTGCCTGTTCGCCGATTGGTCGGAGTTTCGCCGCGGCGGACTCGACCGGGTGGGCCTGCAAGTCCGAATCGATCGGATCGCGCGCGAACTCCAAGGCGTCTTGGAGCAGGGTCGCCGCGGCGCGGATTCCAAGGCGGCGAGGTTCTGCGCCAACCTCTTGGGCTTGCACCCGGCGCTGTGGCTGTTCGCGACGATCGACGGCGTCGAACCCACGAACAATCACGCCGAACGCATCCTTCGCGGCGGGGTGCCGTGGCGGAAGAACGCCTTCGGAAGCCGCAGCGCCGAGGGGTGCCGGTTCGTCGAGCGGATGTTGACGGTGGTGCAAACCCTGCGATTGCAGAACCGGCCCGTGCTCGATTACCTGTGCCGAGCGATCGTCGCTCATCGATCCGGCCTTCCCGCCCCGCAGCTACTGGACCAAGCAGGGGACTGAACGGTTACTTTGATTCCGCGTGGTGTTCACCGTGAACTCATGCCCTTCGACGGTTCGTTTCCGGGCGACGTTCACCGTGAACTTTCGCCTTCGGAGCGCCTATTTCCGGCGCGGTGTTCACCGTGAACTATCGCCCCGAAAGACACGGTGGTTGATCGCCCGTCTCGACTTTGCGGGAACCGTCCGTCCAGTTGCGCCGACGCCCGGTTCCAGCGATCGCGGGTCCATGTCGCATCGCCGCGCCTCAGCAGCAGGAAAGGGTCGCCGCGCCATCCGACGTCGACGGCCGCCGCCCGCGTCGCCCGGACCATTCGGGCGTCGTCCGATTCCTTCGATCTCGATTGCGGGCGGTCGTTCGACGCCGGCTCGACCCGCGACTGCGGCGCCGGCGGTGGTTCGTGCAGGTGGCGTTTCAACCGCTTGTTAGCCTTCGTCTCGTCATCCTGAGTCGCGAAATGCCAGAGCCCGTCCCGCACCAGACGGGCGAAAAGGCCGCAGGGGTTCTTCGTACCGATCGCCCGGGCGTGCTCCGCGGCGGCGATGAATCGCTGCCGGCCGAACTCGCTCGCCGCGGCCACCCCCTGGTCGACCGCCTGGTCGTACAGGGCGAGCAGCCGGCCGACGTCGGCGAGGTCCTCGGGCTTGACGTCGCGGAGGATCGGCTTTGTGGGCACCGCGATCGTCTTCGGTTTTTCTCCTTCGATCCGAGGTCGAGAAACCCCAGTCGGTCCGCCCGAGGCGGGTTTCTGGTTTTTCTCCTCCTGGAAGGGTTTCGAATTCAGATCAGGGGGTGACGATTTCGCGCCGGAATCGGCGGGGGGGGGTGACGATTCCGAGCGTCCTGACGCGACGAGGTTCCGCGTCGGGACGGCCGCCCGCGCGGCGGAAGCCGTCGCGGAATCCGGGATCGCTCGACGGGCGTCGGCCGGCGCTCCACCGTGGAGCGGGGCCTCCCGCGGCGGGGCGGCCGGCTTGGGGGTTCCGCCGGGCGCGCCCGACCAGGCGAGGTCGATCCGGACGTGCGCCCCCCAGCGGTTGAGCTGCCACTGGTCGGCCTCCAAGGGGATCAGCCAGCCGATCGCGATCAGATCGCGGCGAGCCTGCTGGATCCGCCGGAGGCTGACGCCGAACGCCTCGGCGATCCACGAGGCCTTGACCCGTCCCCGGCCCTCCAGCGCGCCGTCCTTGAAGCGGAGGCAGCGGATCGAGCAGCCCAGGACGACGGCGATCAGGGCGGGGGGGCGCTTGCCGGCGAGCATCCGAAGGATGCGGCGCGGGACCGGGATGCGGCGGCGGGGCAGCTTCTCGACGAACCGCTCGAAGCCGGCGCGGTCGGAGACGGGCACTGCCGCCGGCGAGTCCGGGAATTCCAGGGCGGACTCCGACCAGGCCAGCAGCCCCGCCGCCTGGAGCCGTGGGAGCGATTTCTTGAGCCGACCCGGCGGCAGGCCGGTCAGCCCCTGGAGTTCGTCGAGACCGAACCGGCGGGGCGTGGGGTCGGGACGGCCGAGACGGCGGGCCGTCATCTCCCAGGCGGCGAACCAGACCCGGACGTCGTCCAGGCGGATCGCCTTCTCGTGACGGTAACGCCACCAGGCCAGGGCCAGGACGGCGGTCGGGATCGACTGGTAGCCCCCCTCCGGCTTGCGGAGCGGGGCGTCCTTCTTCTCTTGGTGCAACACGGGATGCAACGACGCGGCGCGCACGCGTCCCTCCTCGGAAGCCGGACGCGGACCCCGGGCGGGTCCGCGATTCCCGCGAGGCGGGCGGAACGGGGGCGGGATCGCGGGCGCTCCACGATGGAACGTGGAAGGCGCGGAATTCCCGCGGCGCGCAACTTCGACGACTTGACGGCGGGGGGGGGGCGTGAATAGACTGGTGTTACTTATATGCCAGTCTGGTTCACGGTTTTCGGCCCTCACGCTGTTGGTAGCAGCTTGAAGACCTATCTCCCCAGCTTTCAATGCTGGAGCCGCGGCCATTGAATCAAGCGACCCTCGGGTCGCTTTTTTCATTCCTCCGACGCCTACCGCCTCATCTTCTCGTCCTCGATCGCCAGGGTCCCGGCGGATCGGCGGCGGATCGCCGCCTCGCGCCACGCACGCGCGCCCGAACCCATTAAAACCTCATGAGTATAAACGACCCGCACGACCCCACAAGGGGCAGACGGGCCGGGAGGCCCCCGAACGGCCTCGTATTCGTCGATTAGACGTCTACGACTCGGCGGCCGGCCCACCCGGCCGCATCGTCCCGGTCCTCCGGAAGATTCCGGGAAGCTCCTGCGACATGGTCGTGATCGGCCAACCGTCGAATCGAAGCCTCTTTGGAAGCGTCCTTGAGTTGTAAGAAAAACCAGCTAAAATTCCTTACATGGAAAACCCCGGAAGTCGTCATAGAAGCATCGATTCCCGGATCCTGCGGCGTATCGCCGGGCGCGGGCGGGGGGCGGTCTTCGCGCCGGCGGACTTCCTGGACCTGGGCAGCCGCCAGGCGGTCGATCTGGTCCTCCACCGGCCCGCGAAGAAGGGGACCGTACGACGGCTGGCCCGCGGCGTGTACGACTATCCGAAGCGGCATCCGGCGCTGGGGGCCCTGTCCCCGACCGCCGAGGCGATCGCCCGGGCGCTGGCCGGACGGGACCGGACCCGGCTGCAGCCGGCCGGGGCCTACGCGGCCAACGTGCTGGGACTCTCCGAGCAGGTGCCGGCCAGGGCCGTCTTCCTGACCGACGGCCCGAGCCGCACGGTCAAGATCGGCCCGACGACGATCGAGCTGCGGCGGACGACGCCCCGGAACATGGCGGCGGCGGGCCGGCTGGGCGGCCTGGTGATCCAGGCGTTGCGGGAGCTGGGGCGGGAGCACGTCACGGCGGACCGGATCGCCCACCTGAGGCGCACCCTGCCGGCGGAGGAGCGGCGCGGGCTCTTGAAGGGCCTGGAGGCGGCCCCGGCCTGGATGCACTCGATCTTGCGCGAGCTGGCGGAGGAGGGGGCGTGAGGCTCGAATTCCTGCGGCTGCCGGCCGACGAACGGCGGATCTACATCGAGCAGGCGGCGGCGCTGACGGACGCGCCGCCGCTGATCCTCGAGAAGGACTTCTGGGTGTGCTGGACGCTCGGCGTCCTGTTCGCCTCGGAGTTCGCCGACGCACTCGAAGGTGTTCGGCGCGATCGAGCGGTTCTCGGAGGACGTCGACCCGTCGCTCTCCCCGGAGTTTTTGGGATTGGGCGAGGCGGGGACGAGCCGGAACCAGGCCGACAAGTGGATGAAGAACGCGGAAGCCGCCTGCGGGGCCGTCGTCCGGGACGCGATCGCCCCCGCGCTCGAGATCGCGACGGCGGACGCCCTCGGGGAGAGGGCGGGGGGATGGTTCGAAATACCTGGTCGATCCGGGCTCGAACTCGCCGGTGCTCCTCTTCCATTATCCGGCGACCCAGCCGACCGGGTTCGACTACCTCAAGCGTTCGGTGAAGCTCGAATTCGGCACGCTCACGGACCAGCGGCCGGCGGACCGGCGCCCGGTGCGCCCCTGGACCGCCGAGGTCCTGCCGTCGGCGTTCGCCGATTGGCGGTGCGAGGTGGTCGCGCTCGAGCTGGAGCGGACCTTCCGGGAGAAGGCGACCATCCTCCACGCCGAGCATCACCGGCCGTCGGGCAGGCCGACGCCCGACCGCTTCTCCCGACATTACGCGGACGCGGCGGCCCTCGCGCGACGCCCCGAGTCGGCCGAGGCGCTGCGACTCCATCAGCTTCGAGGCCGAGTGGTCGACTGGAAGAGCCGATTCTTCGGCAGCGGCCGGGCGCGGTACGACCTTGCGAAGCCCGGCGCGTTCCGGCTGACGCCGCCGCCCGAGCGGCTGCCGGAACTCAGGCGCGACTACCGGGCGATGCGGGACATGTATCCGTCCGAGCCGCCGAGTTTCGACGAGGTTTTGGCCGAGTTGGACGACCTCGAACGGCGGATCAACGAGATGACCGAACCGGCGCCGAATGGCTTGTGAGCCTCCGTACCTCCGTATGCGCGCCGCATCGACCGATGATTTCGCTTGAAAGCAGCCCGCTTGCGTGCTTACCTGTATGACGGCGTGCGCATCGTGCGGTCGCAATCGGGGCTTCGTCGCTGGGCTGGCCGTAGAGACGAAGCAGGTCGTTCGGCCCGCCCCGATCTCGTACCATCTCCGCACGATCTGACGGCGTTTCCGAAGTCGATGATTCAGTCGGGAGGGCGTGATGACGTCGCCGGAGGAGGGTTTCGAGGCGGGCGGGACGAGCGGGCCGGACGCGGGTCGGAAGCGCGGCGGCGCCGCGGCGATCACGGCCGCGGCGCTGGCCGTGATCGCCACGGCCGGGGCCGTGATCTATCGGAACATACCCGATCGCCCCTGGTTCCCGGCGCCGCCGACCGCCGGGTCCGCCCCGCCGCCCGCGCCGGCGCTCGCGTCGCCCAACGCGCCCGACCCGGCCGACGTGACGACCCTGATCTCGGTCTCGAAGGCGGGGGACGGCCGCACGACCGTCGAGCTGGCCCGCCCCGCGGCCGCCCGCGACGTACCCAAGATCGTGGGCACGGACCAGGACCTCCTCTTCCGCGAGTTCGCCCGCCAGGCCGTGCTGATCGCCGCCCGCGACGAGCGCGGGGCCGCCACGCGCGACGAGCTGCTCGACGACGCCCCGCCGACCGGCGAGGCCGTCGCGCAGGTCGGCACGCTGTTCCGCACCGACGTCCGGTCCAGGCTGCTGATACGGCCCGTCGCCGCGGGCGAGGTCGACGAGGAGTCCGAGCCGCTGACGGCCGGGGACCTCGACCCCAAGAAGGCCCCCGGGGAGTCCGAGCCGGAGTTGGTGCTGGTCGAGAGGCTGTCGCGCACGTCGATTCCGGAGGCCCTCGACCGCCTGGGCGTGAAGGGCGAGCCGAACGCCTATCGGGCCGACGCCCCGGTTCCGGACGGCGTGGAGGAGAAGCTCGGCGCGCTCGGACTGGTCGACCTCGTGCGGGCGATCCGCCGGGTCCACGCCGCGATCCGGGCCGACGGCGAGTCGCCCGCGCGCCTCGGCGCCCTGATCCGGGGCTACGCCACGCTCGGAGCCCTGACCATCCACCACTGGAGCGCGGCCCACCGCGCGTTCGAGGCGCGTTCGCTCCTCTACGCCCAGCGGCTCGTGGCGAAGGAGGAAGGTTCGGCCTTCGCCCTGCGCCACCGCGCGTTCGCGGAGGCCCTCGCCGGCCGGCACGCCGGCGCGATCAAGGACCTGGCGGCGGCGGACGGGCGCGGGGACGCGTCGGAGGCCCCGGCCTGGGCGGGGGTGATCGACGCCTGCGTCCGCTACGACCTGCCGAGGCTCGGCGCGGCGAAGCCGCCGCACGACCGCCTCGGGGCCTATCTCAAGATGCTGGCGGTGGAGCAGCCCGGCGGGACGAGGCAGCTCGTCCGCGCCGCGGAGGCCGTCATCCAGGTCGACCCGGACTGCTCCCAGGCGTACGACATCATCAGCGTCCACGGCGGGCTGAGCGACCAGCACAAGGCGTCGGTGTTCGGCCCGCAAAGCTTCCACGAGTTCCTCCGCTCCAAGCTCCACGCCGCCGAGGATCTCCCCGAGCCCGCCCGCAAGGCGCTGGAGGGCGAAGACGACGCGGACCTGGACGACGCCCTGTCCCAGGCCGGCCGCGCCGGCTCGGACGACGGCGAGCCTTCGTGGGGCGTGCTCGCCCACCTGGCGCGCGAGACCCGGTTCGTCCAGGCGGCGCGCCGCCTGTACTTCATGCAGAACAAGTGGAGCGTCCCCGTCGACGACTTCTGGGAGGCGGCGCGGCCGACCATCGAACGTCACCCCTATCGGCCGTTCCTCGGGATGCTGGCCGGGGACCCGGACGACCGCCGCGACTATGAGGAGTTCTGCAAGGTTTACGACCGGGCCGACCTGGAATCGAGCGAGTCGATGTTCATATTCCACATCCAGCACACTCCGGGCCCCGCTCGCGAATCCGCGAAGGACGACTGGAACCTCGTCGGAGCGCACAACACGTCCTCGGTCCATGACATCTGCATCATGCTCGCCGGCACGCGCCAGGAGCTTCGGCCGCAGTTCGCCGGGCGGCTGATGGAGGCCAGCCCCAACAACGCCTACGCGGCGTCCGTGATGGTGAAGTACGACTGGGCCGGGTCCCAGCCGAAGCTCGACGAGTGGAAGGAACGCCACGGCGACTCCGCGGCGTTCCTCTCCGCGCTGGCGGCCAAGCTCATGGAGTTGGGCCGCCACGACGAGGCCCGCCCGCTCTTGACCCGTTACATCATCATGTCGCCCGACCGTAGCGGGTACGACAAGCTGGCCGAATGCCAGGAGAAGGCCGGCGACGAGGCCGGCTGGCTGGAGACGCTGAACGCGTTCCTGGAAGACACCGAGAGCACGGGCCTGGACCATGCCACCGTGCAGGTGAAGCTGGCGCGCTTCTACCTCGAGAAGAGGCTCCCGGAGAAGGCCAGGCCCTACGCGTACGCCGCCACGGCCACCTGGGCCGGCTGGGCCATGAAGTGCGCCGCCGACGTCGACGAGCAGCTCGGCGACCTGGAATCCGCCGGCGCGTGGCTCCAGCGGACGGCCGAGCGCTACCCGAGCAGCTGGGCCGACTGGTACCTCTTCGCCCGCCGCACCGGCCTCGCCGAGCCCGAACGGGCCGCCAAGCTGGCCGGCGCCATGGCGAGGATCCCCGAGGCGCTGGATCCCTATGGCCTGGCCTTCTACCACTGGATCGAAGGGGACGCGTCCGCCGCCCTCCGCGCGCTGGACCCGGGAGACGCCCCGACCGACAACCTCGTGCTCGCCCTCAACCTGGCCCTCCTCCAGGACCAGACCGGGGCCGCCGAGGAGCGGGACCGGACGGTGAAGCACATCGTGGACGAGATGAAGGACGCAGGCCCGAAGACGGTGCAGATCTGCCAGATGCTCTTCGCCTCGCTGGCCGACGGGGCGAAGCCGCCGGACCTCGCCGCCATCGACGCCATGATCGCCCCTTGGCAGCCGCAACCGCGGTCGATCTGCGAATACCTCGTAGGACGCTTCTTGCTCAACCGGGGCCGAGTCGAAGACGCCCGGAAGTATCTAGAATACTGCATCGACTGCAGCGTGCTCGACCCGTGGTACAGGGCCGCGGCGGGCGCGTGGCTCCGCGCGGCGTCGCCGGACGCCGAGCCCGCCCCCAAGCCGGCCGATCCCGGCCCCGAGCCCGAGGAGCCGACGGCCGCCTGAACAGGGCCGCCGGGGCGGGAGGGGCGGATGGACGCTTCGCGCGAGGCGCCCTCTTTTTGGCTCCGGCGCCGCTCGTCATGGATCCGGGTCGTGACGACGCGCCGGCGGCCGAGCGGACCCCTTACATTGGTGACCTCGATCCCGACCTCGAGGATCAAGGTGGCGATCGCGGCGCGGAGCGACTGGGGCGTGTAGACGCACCCCTTCACCTCATGCGCGCCGCCTTCGCAGATCGAGCTGCCGCCTGCGCCTCGTCGGGCCGCCCGGCGCGGGTCGTCGGCGTTTCCGACGGCGACACGATCACGGTCCTCACCGCCGAGCGGAAGCGGATCGAGATCCGACTCGCTGGGAGCGACGCCCCGGAGAGCGGCCGGGACTTCGGGGCGCGGGCCAAGCGGTTCGCCTCCGATCTGGCGTTCGGCAAGACGGTGGAGGTCCACGCCCGATCCACCGACCGCTACGGCCGAACCGTCGCCGAGGTCGTCCTGCCCGACGTCCGATCGCTCAACCGCGAGATGGTGTGGCGCGAGGCTTGGCCTGGCGCCATCGGAAGTGTGCCCCGAACGACGGTACGCTCGCTCGGCTGGAAGCGTCGGCCCGGGAGGCGAGGGGAATGCTCGAAGGCGTCGGCCGTCCTCGTCGTTATCCGTCGCCCTGTACAGGACGCCGATGCCGTCGGCTCTCCTCCTGTAGAAGCGGCAAACGTCATCGACCCGGATGAGTTCGCCGCGGTCTCCCGGCGAAGGGTGGAACGGGACGCCCGATCGTCCCATCGCCCGCCAGAAGGCGCAAGACGTTGCTCGTGCGAATCACTCATGCAACGCACCGCGCGGCAAGCCCCTACAACCGGCGGCCGTCGATCTTCGGAAACGCCGCTCGCCGCAGCGGCCGATTCGGAGTAGGATGAGGCCATGGCCACCGCACACAAAGCCCCAGGTCCGCGTCGTCGCTGCAGGAACCCCCTGGAGCTTTACCGACGCTATGCGCGGCCGAAGCGGGCGCGACGGCGTGATTCGGCGCCGCCCAGCCCGCTGCCCGACGAGCCCGAGTTCAACGAAGAGACGAAGCGGGCGCTTCGCGAATCCATGGCCGGCGAGGGCCTCGTGCGGCACGACAGCCTGGAAGACTTCTTCGCCGCGCACGGCCTCTGAGCATGGGCCGGAAGAAGCCGAAGCCGTCTCCTTCGCCCGCCGCAGAACCGACGCCGCCCGAGCCCTTGGCGGTCACGGAGGCGGTTCGCTTCACCAGGGACGTCAAGCGCATGGCCAAGCGAGGCGCGGACCTGGCCAGGCTCCGCGACATGGTCGTCAGGCTGGCGAACCGCCAGCCCCTGGAACCTCGCCACGTCGCGCCGGACTGGGTGCTGATCTATCAGACGACCGAAACCGAGTTGATCCTCCACGCGACCGGAACCCATTCCGATTTGTTCGGGTGATGCCCACGCACCGGCGCGAGATGCAACGGAGCAGGCGGCGATCAGCAGGATCAGCCCCATCGCGGCGACGTCCACGCACCAGCGCGCGAGATGCAACCACGGTACGGGTGAGGGTCTTGCGGGCGTAGTCGGGCGACGTCCACGCACCAGCGCGCGAGATGCAACGCGGGCGGCTTGCGGTCGTCTTTCGCGGCAAGCCGCGGTGACGCCCAGCACCTGCGAGCGAGATGCAACCAGTACCACGGGAAGTCGATATGCCTGTGCTCGTGCGTGACGCCCACGCACCTGCGAGCGAGATGCAACAGCTCTCGGCCCGGACGGACGCGAGGTCCGTCAGCCACGGAGCCGGGCCATCCTCGATGCGCCAGCCCTTGGGCACCCTGCCCCCGGTTTCGATGCCGGCCGCGCGTGCGGCGATCAAAGCGCCTTGGTCCGCGCCGGTCTGGCCGCCGGTCGCGATTTTCACGAGCTGGGGAGTGGTCATGCCGAATCTACGTTTTTTTGGGCCGCCGGCTTTTTCGTTGGCAAGACTTTCATTGGACCGCGTTCGGTAGGTCTTGTTTCCAGGCGCGACCCATCGGGTTATATAAAGCCGGACCGCGAAAAAGGCCGGCATGGGGCTGGACCCCTACGTCGGCCGAGTAGCGTCCCGACCTATCACCAAGCTCGACAGCTAAATGAAAGGGCCGTTCACTATGGGATGCTTTATCATGCCGCCTGCGCCGGAGCCATCGCCGCCGCCCGCGCCCCGCTGGTCTTGGCCCGACGCGGTTCGGCTGCCGACCGCCGCTCTCGTCTTCACCAAGGAACTCCTGTCCTTGTGGAACTGCAGTCACAGGCCCCCCATGACCTAAGCGGCCGTCGCCTCGGTCTTGAAGCCCATCGCCCTCGCAACCCCACCACCCCGGCGGTTGCGAGGTTTTTTTCATCGAGTCGGCCATTCACATCGGCTTATCCGAACATAATGACCGCTATCCGGCGGGGGAAGGCCGCGAAGGCCCCGACGCGGCGTCCAACCTCCCGCAGATCCTCATCAGCGCCGCCTTGATCCGATCCGCCTCGGATTCGCGGGGGTCGGGGGCGACGGCCGTGAAGTGAAGTAGTCGTCCGCGATCCTCGGGCTCCGCATCATCTCGCGGCGGATGTCGGGGGCCGCGTCGAGGAACTCGTCCTCCGCCTCGCAGTCTTTGTCCCGGAGGATGCGGTCCGCCAGGTGGTCGACGATCGCCTCCCAGTCCTCTAGGTCGGCGGACGAGACGTCGATGGGGCGGGCTCCATCCCCGTCGTCCGGGTCGTCCCGGCGGTCGTCCGCCTCGTCTTCGCATTCGCGGTCGGCTGCGTCGGCCGCGGACCGGCGGCGCGGTCGACTCGGGGTGGGGCGCCTCCCGGCGCTTCAGGGCGCCGCCGGCCCTGGTCGGCGGCGCCCGCTTCCGACGCTTCCGGAGGCGGTCGAAGGCCGCGACGCCCACGTCGTACAGACCGTCGTCCTCGTCGTCGGGGGAGTCCTCCGCGAGGCCCCGGAGCGAGGACGGGCCCTCCCGGAACGGGGCCCGTTCCGGCCCGCGCGGCGTCCGCCCGCCCGACGAAGCCCGCCGCGCGTTCGACCGCCTCCCGGGCGTCGCGTCGACGTCGGGACGGGCGTCGATCCCGCCGCCTCCGATCCACGACGCCCCCGGGGGCCGGCGGATCCCCCGCGCGGCGTCGGGCTCCGGGCGTCGCGACCGCGCCAGCCGGCGCAGGCCGACGTGCGGGAACATAAACCCCATTATCGGACCCACGCGCGTGGCTCCCTCTTATCGGATTGGGAACCGTCTCCGCGACCGGTTCGCCGGGTCGGTTCGTTCCGTCTTCGGGGAGGGACGCCGATTCGCTGGTTCCTTTGGGGACCGCCTCGTCCACTTGGCGACTGATCCACTGGACGTCGACGCGCCGGAGGCCGTGGCGGTCGCACCACGTCCGCAACGCGCCCTCGAAAGCCTGCCGGTCGGACGAATCGGCCTCGCTCAGGTTCCGCCATCCCGCCGGGAAGTAGCCGGAGATGCCGTTGATCGTCGGGACGCCGGTTTCGATCGCCGCCCACATCGCGTCTAGATGAACATGGTAATAGAAGTCCTCCCCGCCCACGGGACGGCGGTAGAACGCCCCGGCGCGGCGGTCGACCTGACGAGAGTGACCTTGGCGATCCAACGGCGGCTCACGTCGCGGTCGAAGGTCTCGGTGGTCCCCGTCTGCTCCACCAGGCAGATCAGGGCGAGGCACCAGGCCGTCACGCTCCAGCGGCCGTGGTCGAGCCGCTCGAGCAGGAACGCCAGGCCGAAGGCCGCCGGGACGAGGAGCACCAGGACCACGCGCGAGGGTATCCGGATGGCTCCCGAGCCTGGGATGTGGGGAGAGACGGCGAGCCAGAGCGAATTGGAGCCGAAGGGCATGATCACGGGCGTCAGTGCGATCCCGTCGCGAGACGCCCCGATCGGAGTTCCATTTGTTGCTCCAACGCGGACGCGGCCCGGAGCATTCCTCCGGGCCCCAGCATAAGACCCGCCCATCGATCGGTCGATTCGGATCTCCCCGCGTCGTAGTCGCCATGGATTCAGACGCGAGTCTTCGATCCCCGAGCCCCTGTCCGCGGACGCGTTCGTCGCATATTTCCAAACTCAGAAGGTGGGCCTCCAGGCTGGCGCCCGACCTGCGGCCATGGAAACGCCGAGTCTTCGAGCGGAACGCTTCGAGCGGTCGAGCGATTTCGTGGGCCTCGAATCCTCCTGCGCCGCGAGGAGTCACAGTCCCCCCGCCGCTCTCGCGAAGTCCTGACGCTCGACTCTCCGACGGGGGAAACCCGGTCTCAGTTCAGCATTTTCTGAATCCGAAACATGAACGGATACCGGGTTTGCTTCGGCCAAACCAAAAACAAAGTCTGACCTTGCGCCAAGAAGCTCGGGAGAGGAGG
>ERZ778018.1852-NODE-1852-length-15444-cov-16.567418_pt1 | contig 15444 bp, 35 predicted proteins | sample MGYA00375748_ERZ778018 | MGnify/ENA primary metagenome ERZ778018 (study PRJEB29350, sample SAMN05509839) | bioreactor metagenome | biome: bioreactor; material: wastewater | place: South Africa: University of Cape Town | collected 2014-04-22 ... | reverse complement strand
CGCGCCAGACGACCTGCACGCCCTGATATGGGAAATCCCGCGAGAACGAGCCTCGCGGGATTCCCGGCGCGCTCCCCCGGTTGGACTCGAACCAACAACCGTCCGATATACGGTCTTCGCTGGTCCCGCTACTCCGAAACAATATGGCTCACTGCGCGCCGAGAGTAACACGTCCGGCCGGCCCGCATGTTGCGCCGGTGATCCCTCTCGCACCGCGGCGCGCTGCCGATCCGGTTAATACCGGCCGGGCGGTGGAATCCAAGTCCGCCTGAGCGCCGGCGGTCGATCAGGAGGTCAGCGCGGTCATGGCGTGGAGTGAAGCGATTCGGGCATGGCTGGAGTGTCTGGCGGCCGGCGGGGCGTCACGCGCCACGCTTCGGCTTCGGCGCTACCAGCTGCTCCGTCTCGGGGCGGAGATCCACGCCGGGCCGGCGGTCGTCACGTCCAAGGCGATCGCGCGGTGGCTGGCCAGGATGCAATGGTCACGCGAGACGCGTCGCTCACACGTCGCGGCGCTGCGCTCGTTCTTCGCGTGGCTCGTCGACGAGGGCATCCGAGCGGATGATCCGACGACGCACCTGCCGATCTTGCGACCGATCGACGGCGTGCCGCGCCCGGCCCCCGAGGCGGTCGTCAGCGCTGCGCTGCACGCGCGGGCGGTGCGCGTTCGGCTGATGGTGCAGCTCGCGGCGTGGCACGGGCTCAGGCGCGGCGAGATCTCCCGCGTCGCCCGGCAGGACGTGATGCCCTCCCCTGGCGGCTGGTCCCTCGTGGTGCACGGCAAGGGTGGGAAGGATCGGATCGTGCCGCTGAACGATGAGACCGCGGCCGCGCTGCGCACCGCGCCGGCCGGGTGGGTGTTTCCGAACGGGTTCGGCTCTCACCTGTCGGCCGGCCACGTCGGCGTGCTCATCTCGCGGGAGCTGCCCCGCGGCGTGACCACGCACATGCTCCGTCATCGCTTCGCGACCGTCGTCTACCGGCGGACGCTCGATATTCGCAACCTGCAGCGGCTACTCGGTCACGCCTCCGTTGCCACCACCCAGCGCTACGCCGCCCCGGACGACGCGCAGCTGCGCGCCATGGTCCAGGCGGCCGCCGCCTAACGCTGCGCCGGCGGCGGGCCTGCTGGCGGTGGCTGCCATCCCTGCTGGTTGCTGAGCCGCATTTCCGGCGGTAGTGGTGGCGCGGCGGCGACGTCGATTCGCCGGCTGATCGATTGGGAGATCTCGTCCACGATGTAGGTCGCTAGCAGTGTCGCGCACATGACGGCGACGCCGAGGAAGAACGCCGCGGCTCCGAGCGTGCCGATGCTGCCCGCCCAGGTCAGGTCCTCGAGGCCGCCGTATTCGTTGCGGATCTTGCCGCCGAACCAGATCGCGGCGCCGCCCAGAATGATCAGGATCCACGCGATCGCCTGCGCGCCGCTCTTTGCTCCGCTCATGACCTGATCGTCACACTCGGGTGCTTTGTGTGTCTAGGGGAGGATGATGCCGGCCCAGAATGAGCGCAACCGGCCGCGGCGTTCGTAGGCGTCCCAGACGAGCCAGATTGCGGCGGTGTAGAGGGCGGCGGCGATGGCGACCTCGAGGGTGGGGTCGTTGATGACGTGCTGTTTGGTCATGGTTGCGGCTTGGTGGGTCGGTTGGCGACGGCGACGCCGAGGGGCAGGCCGAAGACGCCGGCGATCCACAGGACGATGGTTTGTGCCGCGGCGAGGTCGGTGAGCTTGAACAGGACGGCGGCGATCAGCGCCATGACGACGATGACGAACGCGATGACGTAGATGCGGGTGCGGGTTTCGGGGGTCATGTTAGGGCTTCTTTCAGGTGGGCGATTTCGGCGGAGTTGAGGGAGATTCTGATTTCGTGGCCGTTGACGGTTGCGGCTAGGGATGGCTGGCCGGCGGGGGTGATGACGTCCGAGAGCCGGTCCAGGGTGCGGGTGGTGCGGCGGGCCCAGCGGGCGCCGGCGAACAGCCCGCCGGACGTGACGGTGGCCAGGGCGACGTTGACGATGGTGACGAGGTCGAGGGTCACGGTGTCACCGGCGGATCCGGGGGCGGCGCATAGAGGCCGGTGGCGGGGTCGAAGCTGCCGCCGATGATCGCGGTGGGGTCCTCGTCGCGCATCGTGAGCCCGTCCGGCGGGGTGTAGTCGGCGTCGGGCTCGATTTCGATGATGTTCACGACGGTGTTCGTGTTGTCTATCAACGGCTTTCGCATGGTGGAGCTCCTTAAAAGATCCAGGTGATGCGCGCGGCGCCGGCCTGGCCCACTAACCCGCCAGCGGAGGAATTAGCGCCATTTCCGTATCCGGAAAGCGCGCCGATCGCTGCAGAGCTTGTAAATCCCGGACCCGAGCCCGATGAGATTGGGCCTTTCCCGCCTGAACCGCCGTACTCGGAGGAAAGCTGCGTCCCACTCGACGGGTTACCGCCGTTTCCACCTTCCGACTGCCAGCCCGGCGATCGGTCGAAAAGATTCATCGACGTGGAGATCCTGCGACCACCGTTGGCGTGATAGTTGCCGAGCGATGTTGTGCCGCCGGTCCCAGATGCTGCGGTTCCGCCTGCCCCCCCGCCCGCGCCCACGGCGAGACTTTGAGGCCACGTGAGAGATGACACGACGACGAGGTGCGCAAAAAAGTTCCCCGCGTCGCCGCCGTAATTGGCGTCGCTGCCCGCGCCGCCTCCGAGCATTTCGAGAAACCCGAACCTGGCCCCCGTCGGTGGAGTCACATTCTGCGAGCTCGTGTAAGTGACGACCTGGTTCGCGGGCGTGGGCGGCGGCGTGTTTGCGGCTTTCCAGGCGGCCCCGTCGTAGACGTATTGGGTTCCGGCGGTCATCGGGTCACCACCCGTATCCGAGATCGCCAGCTACGGCGTTGGTGGGCGCGACGGTGCCGATCCAGTAGACGACAGCGACGCCGGCGGGCCGTGCCGTGGCGGCATTCGTGCCGTGGTTGACGACGACGATGCCGACGGCGGGCTGCAGCGCCGTGTCGGCTTTGGCGCCTTGCGTGGCGGTGGCGTAGGAGCCGGCGGGTTGTGCGCCGATGTCGGCCGGGGTGGGTTTCGGGTGGACGTGGTCGGCGCGTGCGTACGCGGTGGAGGTGCCGGCGGCGGCGGCGCCGAGGGCTGCGCCGGCGACTGCGGAGGGGGCGGCGGGGGGCACGCCCGCGTCTTTGATGAGTTTTCCGGTGGTGCCGTCGAAGAGGGCGATGTTGCCGGAGGTCGCGCCGGCGGGGCCGACGACGTCGCCGGTGCCGGTTCCGCCGGGGACGTTGCCCCATGCGGCGGCGGTGGGGCCGGTGGCGATGGGGATCTGCCCGTTGGCGGGTGTGCCGGTGACGGTGACGCCGCCAATCTTGCCGAACCGGGCGTCATTGCCGGCGGCGACGGTGCCGGCGGCGGTGCCGACGTTGGCCTTGACGGTGACGGCAGGGCTGCCGGTGACGACGATGGTGGTGTCGGCGGGGGCGACGGACTGGATCCCGCCGACTTGTGCTCCGGAGTTGCCCATTACCGGGCCCCCGCGATGACCTGGACGGAGCCCTCGATCTGGCCGGAGACGACCTCGACGTAGAGGACGAGCTCGTAGCCGATGCCGGCGGGCTGGAAGGATTCCCGTGCGGATTCCCGGGCCGCGAGGGACACGGTTTGCAGGATGTTGCGGGGGTCGGTGGTGTCGGTGCCGTCGCGGAGCCGGAACACGGCGGGGGCGCCGGCGGTTTCGCGCACGGAGTATCCGACCAGGGCGCCGGCGGAATACGAGAGGGTGCCGGACGCGGAATGCATGATCGGAATGTTCAGGGCGTTAGCCATCATTTCTCCTATTTCAATTCCGCCGCGGTTTGCACCGCTTTCGAAACAGCCGGCTTCGCCGCAATCGCGAGCCCAACAACGACCAGGGCAACCCCGCCGACCACAAACAGCGCGGTTTTCGCGAAGTTCGCCCACGGTCCCGAGACGGCGTCCCAGATCTGGCCGGCGACGGTGCCTCGGTCGTAGGGGCTTTCGGCGGTGATCGGCGGGCCGCCGGGTGACCCTGGCGGCAGCGACGGATCCCAGGGCACGCCTCCGTCTGTGCCGGTGGTGTAGGCGGTGCCGGCGCCGCGGAATGCGGCTGCGCCGGTGTTGGCGAGTCCGGTGTCGGGGTTCCAGGTGTAGCCGGGCTGGCCGGCGGAGGGCCCGATCGAGGGGTAAATGGTGTTTGCCGCGCTGATGCGGGCGCTGCGGGCGGCGCCGGAAGAGCGTTCGTAGTATTGATCGAACGCGGCCGCGGCGTCGCCGGGCGTCGTGGTGGTGGCGAGGTGTGCGAGGGCGCCGGCCTCGGATCCGGTGAGCTCGTGCCACAGGAAGCCGAGCTGAGTGGTCAGGGAGGTTTCGCTGCCGCCGGTTTGCGCGGCGTAGGCCTGGAGCCGGGTGCGCCGCCCGCCCTGCCATTGCGCGATGCCGATCGCATTCTCGTTCGCGTTGTACGCGGTCGGTGAGTAGCCGGATTCTATTTTGAGGTTTCCGGCGATTCCGGCGACTTGTTCCCGGGTCAATCCTTTTCCGAGAAGGAAGCTGGTGATCTGGTCGAGGTTGGACATGGTCAGCCTCGGATCGTGATCGCGGTGCCGGGTTTCCCGGATCCGGTGCCGGCTTTCGGGTTCATTGCGCGCAGCTGCGCCTCGGTGAGGCCGAATTGCTTCGCGACCGAGGCGTAGGTTTCGCCCGCCTTGAACTGGTAGCGAATATCAGGCTTCGCACCCGTGGAGGGAGCGGTGGCGACGGGCACGGTGACGCGGTGGCCGGCGTCCGCGAACCCGGCCCCGGACTTGGAGTTGGCGACCAGGAGCTGGTCCACGGTCACGCCGTATTTGGCCGCCACGGCGCCGGGGGTGTCGCCGGGCTGGAATGTGTACACGCCCTGCGTCGGGGTCTTCTGCGCCGGTCTGGGGGCCGCGGCGACCGCCGGCTGGGTGAGCGCGCCGGTGATGCTGTCGAGTAGGCCGCCGGTGGCCTGCTGTTGGGCGGCGGCGTTGGCGGCCATGGCGTCGGCGAGGGAGGACTGCCCGGCGGACAGGCCTTGCGCGATCTGGCCCAGCGCGTCATACATCGCCCCGGACTGCTGCTGCTGCTGGTCGGAGAGCTGGCCGAGCGCGGCTGTGAACTGGTCGTAGGCCCCGGCCGCGGCGTCTTGCCCGGCGGTTTGCTGCGGCTGGAATCCCACGGCCAACCCTTGCTGCTGCGCGGCGCGGCGCCGGTAGAGCGCGAACACGGCGACCGCGAGGCCGGCCGCGCCGGCGGCGGCCTGCTTGCGGTGCGTCTTCAACCAGGCTTTGACCTTGGCGAGATCCATTGTCGTGCAACCCGTCTTATCGGTTGAGGCGCTGCAGCTGCAGGGCCGCGAGGCTGTTCGTGCCAGGATCCTGGGTGATGGCGTCCTGATACGCCGGCGGCATGTAGGGGATGTCCTGGGGGGCGGCGATGATCCGGCCGTGGCGAGGTTGGATCGCGGCCGGGACCGCCCCGGTGTAGGACACTTCGGGGTTGCCGCGGTCGTGGCCGATGACGCCGCCGCCGGTGCCGGTCATCGTGCGGGTGGTGGCGGCGTCGAGCCGGCGCACCCGCCTGATCGTGGCACCGTCCGGCGCCGCAACCGCAACCGTCTGCGTTGTGAGAATGGGGCGGGCCGTCATGTTAGATCCGGCCCTGCAGGGAGCGGACGAGCTGCGAGACGCCGCTGAACCCGGCGCCGGCCGCGGTCTTCACCCCGGATGCGTTCGCGACGATCAGGTAGAGCGCGATCAGTCCGCCGCCCCACGTCAATGCCTTCTTCATGGTGTTGCTCCTTAACTGGTTCTGCGGTCGGGGATGAGCGGAATGTTGGGGTTGAGCCAGCGGGACAGCAGGCTGGTGGGCACGGCGATGACCGCGGCGGTGTGGTTGCCGTGGGAGACGGCGACCTGGAGCAGGGTCAGGCCGAGGATCCCGACGATGAAGCCGCGCATCAGATCACCCCGAGCCGGCCGAGGGCGTCGCCCTTGATGACCTGGACGATGACGAGGGCGCCGAGGATGGCGATCGCGAGCCCGGCGGCGTTCACTGCATGACCCTTTCTCGCTGTTTCATCATCTGGGCCCAGCCGTCCTGGAACGGCGAGTAGTCCGGCGCCGATTGGCCGGCGACGCCGGGCTGGTTGACCGGCGGCGTCGATGGCGTGTAGCCGGGGGACCCGGGTCCGGTCTTCGGCACTGTCGGCCCCTGAATCTTCGTGAGCGGCCCGCCCCCGTCCGTGGGCTGCGGCACGTCCGACACCTGGTTCAGGAACTTGGCTCGCAGCCAGGTCCCGAACCCGGCCGGGCCGTTCTGGAAGATCGCCAGCGCGATCGGGTAGAGGAAGATCGCGAGGAACAGGCCGCCGGCCGCGGATCCGCCCGCGGCCCTGCTGAGGGTGCGTGGCAGCGGGATGGGCCCGGCGGGGCGGGGGGACGATGCCCCGCCCCGCCGGGTGCGCCGGCCGCGGCTGGCGGCCGGCTTTTTCCCGCCACCGGTGGCGCGCGCCCGTCGAGGACGCCCGGCCGGTACTGCCGGCGCACGCGGTGCGCCGCCGGTCTTCTCCCCGGTGGAGGCCTTGCCGCCGTCCCCGGCGGCCTTCTTGGGTGGCACGGTGCCGGGCGGGGTGGGGGCCGCGGCGTCGTAGATCGCCTGAAGCTTGGGGTCGGCGGCGACCCACGACGGCGCGGGCTTGCCGGCCTTCGCGGTGTCGCGGATGATCCGATCCCGATCCGCTGCGGTGATCTCGACGGCCACAGCGCCCGCCTACGCCTTGCCGGCGGACAGGGTCGCGCGGACCGGCCCGACCCGGGCGGAGGTGGAGGCGCCGATCAGGCCGAGCATGACCGCGCCGATCACCACCGCCCACACGGCCGGGTTTTCCAGCACACCGACCGGGGCTGCCGTGGCGACGGCACCGTTCGATGCGCCGGCCGCGACCGGGTCGGACATGGAAACCGCCTGCGGCATGCCGTATTTCGCTGTTCCGAGCATGAGCACACCCCCTTTAGGCGATGAACATGGTTTCCTGCACGTACTCGATCGCCGGGTTCGTCAGGGACGCGCCGGAAGCGATGGAGACGAGCAGGCGGAGCTCGGCGGTCTTGCCCATGTCCACGGTGTCGCGGAACGCGGAGATCACGTTGAACTCGTGCGCGAGAACGCCCCACACGCCGCCGATGTCGGTGCCGTAGGTGTTCTCATTCTCGAGGCGCATGGAGCGGCCGTCGTTGAACGTTTCCGGGGTCTCATTCGACCCGTAGCGCCAGGACTGGACGCCGTAGTTGTCGTCCGTGGCCGCGAGCGGCTTCTGCGGGCTCGCCCCGTTCCACACCTGGTAGAACACGCGCAGGAGCTGCCGGCCGGCGCCCTGCCCGGACAGGCGCACCTCGTTCTGGCCGATCGCGAGCGCGCCGGACAGGCGGGATTCGATCAGCGAGTGGAACAGGGACAGGTCGGGCACGATCAGGTGGCCGGCGTCGGAGGGGATGGAGAACTTCTCCGTCTCAACGATCAGCTTGCCGACCAGGGCGACCGTGTTGGAGGCGTCGGTGCCGCCGAACAGGCTGCCGGCGTCGTTCCAGTCCAGGTTCAGCACGAGATCCTGGGTGGAGGTCTGGGCGAAGATCGCCCCGGCCAGGTCCCGCTCGTCTTCCGCGATCGGCACCAGCCAGTCCAGATCCACGTCGTAGGTGCCGGCCGCGGCGGTGGTGTCGGGGTTGACGCCCCACGACTCGGCGGCCTTGGAGAGGGTGCCCTGCGTGACGTCGGCGCCGCCGGCCTTGCGGGCGACGCCGCGGTCGGTCGCGCTCTGCCGCATGAACTCGCGCACCTTCAACTTCAGGCCGGAGACGTTGACGAGGTTGGACTGGCCGTTGGCGGTGAACCGCACGGAGCGCAGCAGGTCGTAGGGCCAGCGCATCGTGGGCTTGACGGTGGTGCCGACGATCGTGATGGTGCCGACGAACCGGAGCCGGATCGCCGAAAGAATGTCGGACTTGCGGATCTCGACGGGGTCGGTGGCGCCGAGCCCGGCGAAGGTGCGGGCGACCTCTACGTCGCGCTTACGGCGGGTGTTGGCGAAAAAGGCCTTGGGGTTGACCGCTTCCGGGGGCACAGCAATGCCCTGGAACGCGACCACAGCGGTGGGTGCCATGTGTGTGCCCTTCTAGTGGATGGTCTTGGTGACGAGGTCGCGGAACGCCTTCAGGCCGGGGATCGGCAGCTTGTCCGCTGCGATGTTCAGCCCGGCGAGCGCCAGGATCCCGGACAGGCCGGCCGCGGCGTAGGCGGCGAACGTCTTCACTCCGTGCGGCAGCATGTGTGCTCCCGGGGCTACTTGAGGACGCCGGTGCGGTTGAGCACGACGACGGTCACCGCGGCGATCAGCGCGGTGACAAGGATGGTCTTGGGCTTCATGTGAACTCCCGAGGTTGTCGGTTTCTGCGGTGCGCCGCAGACGTTGTCAACCCCACGTGAGCACGCCGAATAGCCGGTTAGGCAGTCTTTCACCAGCAGTTTTTTGTAAGACGGTCTTACGAGCGCGGCCCGTGATGGGTCGCGATGGGTAGCGGCGGGCACGAGACGAGGACGCGTTGCCGCTTGTCAAACAGCAGGAAAGAGTGTCTTTCACGCCGCATGGTCTCGGCGTAGTGCTCCTCGAAAAGGCGCACCGGGTATCCCATGTTTTTCGCCAGCACCTCGCGGTCGTCGGCGTTCGGGGTGTCGAAGATCAGCACCTTGTCGGCCTGTTCGATGGTCAGCGTGGGGATGCGGCGCGGCCGGGGGCAGCACAGCAGCAGCGTCAGGTGGTAGTGCCGCGAGCTCATGAGCGCCAGGGACACGTTCGGGCCGATCTTGTTGGCGGTGGCCATCATGCCGTACTCGTCGACCATCACGAGGGCGGGCCGGCGCTGCGGATACAGCCCCATCGCCAGCGCCTGCTCGTGGTCGAGCTCCAGCGTGGCCGATCGGGGGTCGATGCGTGCCCAGACGGTCACCCGGCCCGGGATCGGCCGGCCCCGCTCGTCCACCCGGGGCGGCATGGATGCCGGGAACGGCGCCACGGCGACCAGAGTTTCCGGGTCGTCGGGGCGGGCGTCGCCGGTGATGTCGATGACGACCCGGTCGTGCGGCCACGCGTCGAGGATCTGCCGGGCCGCCTCCGACTTGCCGGACCCCTTGGTGCCGACGCACAGGATGATGTTGGACCGGCCCGGATCCACCTCCAGCGCCGCCGCCGCGAGCGCGGCCTGGGCCCGGGCGTGGTCGTCGGCGATGCTCACTGGCCGGCGGCCGCGGCTTCGGCCTGGTTGTCCTTGCGCACGTCGTCCTGCGTCAGTCCGGTGAGCCGGATCAGCCGGCGGCACAGTGCGAAAAAGTTGTATTTCGTTGCGCCGGTTGGGTTTTCGGCCGTGGAGTTCGCGGCGTCCCTGATCTCGCCCATGTCGTGGGCCATCAGCTTCTCCACGGTGGCGGTCGCGACCTTCTCGACGTCGGCGTCGGTCAATGGCATGTCTGCTCCCTCGAGTAGTTGCGGCGGCACGGCAGGTACCGCGCCGCGCTGAATCAGCCGGGCGGCGCGCTCGACCACGCCCGTGCCGTAGAGATCCGGTGCGATCTCGGCGTGCATCTCGTCCACCGAGGCGTCCGCCCAGTCGATGCCGAGGCGCAGCACCGGGCGGCCGACCGCGGCGGCGAGCTCCTGGGCGATCCGGCGCATCGCCGCGTACTGGCGGGCGGTGAATGTGCCCCGCTCGTGTTGCGGATGCTCGGTCGCGTTGAGGTCGATCGCCGTGTAGCTCGCGTGGTTGGACCAGCCGGTGCCGTCGCGGATCTCGCGGGCGTTGCCGCCCCAGTCATCCCCGGGTTCGGGGCCGAGCTCCAGGTGCTCGACCTCGCGATCGAACCTGGCGGCGTAATACAGCAGCACCGTGGCGACCGGGCCGGCCAGCACCCCGCCGAGGATCTGCACCTCGGTGCCCGGCACGGTCGGGTTCTTCAGGATCCGCGGATCCGCCCGGTCGGTGATCACCGGGTAGCCGGACTGCGAAACCGCGGTCACGAGTGCACGCCCTCGACAGGATCCGCCGTCGCCGCGGCGCGCACAGCGTCACGGTGACGTTTCAGGTTCCATAGGCCGCGTACTGCGCGGACCAGGTAGCCGCCGGCGGCGATGCCGGCCGCGACCAGATCCCCCATGTCGGGGTTGCCGCCGGTCGGAATCTTCGCGTGCCGGCCGGCGATCTTCACCAGCGGATCGCCGATCGCCGCCTGCTCCTTCTCCGTGGCCACCAGCAGCGCGGCCTTCTCGTCGTCACCGCGGGACACCCGGGCCGCGACCCAGTCCGTCGCCGCGAGCACCAGGCCGCGGGCGAACTCTTTCAGCGACCCGACCGGGATCGTCGTCTCATCCGATGAGGGGGTGGCGGTAGACGCCGTCTGCCCGTCCAGCGGATCCGCCGGCCCGCCGTCCCCACCGTCGCCGGGGCTCGTCGTCGGCGATGGGATCTCCCACCGGTCGCCCGCGTTGTTCGTCACTACCCCTGTCACCCTCAGCGGCGGGGCTGTCACCCCTGCTGTCGGCGCCGCCACCTGCGGATTGTTCGACGGCGATGGGCTGGTCAGGGGCTCTGTCGGGGAGCTCGTCATAGCTGCTGATCCTCACGTAGGGGTACAGGGAATCGTGCGAATCAACCGGATCGGCCGGCGCCGCCGGCTCGGTTCCGCGCGGGATGCGTTTGGCAACAACGGTTTCCGTGCAACCCTCGCGGGCGCACGGTCCCCGCCAGGTCATCCGGCCGGGCGGCGCGACAGCCTCTGTGACGTGCCCGTTTCGGCACGTCGCGCGAACTTTCACACCAGTTGACATAACCTCTTTCATACAGCGTTAGAGCTGCTAACACCAAGGAGGAACACGCGATTATGTCAACCGACCAGGCGCGGGCCGAACTCGCCCAACTCGCCGCCACCTACCGCGACGCCACCACGACCCTGGACGCCGCCCGCCGCCGGCTCCACGAACGCGTCGTCACCGCGATCGACGTGGACGGCCTCACCACCGGAACCGTCGCCCGAGCCCTCGGCGTTACCCGGCCCCGCGTCAACCAGATCATCGTCGCCGTCGAAACCGCCCGCGCCGCCGGCTGAGCTCCGCCGGCACCACGGGCACAGGGCGACGCCGGCGGCGCCGACCTGGTCCCCGCCAGGTGTGCCGTGCACGCATGCGGGTGCGTTGCGGCGGGCGTCGAGCCGGGCGCGGCGGGCGAGCTCGGCGTCCCGCTCCATCTCGGCGAGCACGTGCGGCACCTGCCCGGGGTCGAGCTCGCGCAGCAGCCACGCCAGATACGCCGGCGGATTGCTGATCGTGGCCGGCAGGGTGAACCCGCGCACCCGCAGCACCTCGTCGATCGCCTCGATAACGTCGCGCTCAGTCCATCCGTGAGCGGCGAAACGGTGCAGGGACGTCAAACGGCGCGGCGAGACACGCGACAGCCAGCCAGCGCGCGACTGAACCCCGGCAATCAGGCGTCTGGCCCTCGCGGTGGCCACCGACACGGTCCCCGGCCGGCCGGACCCTCTCCCAATTGGGCCCGGAGCGGAGCGACGGTCCTTCCCCTCGGGTCCTTCCCCTCCAGGAACCACACGTATACGGGAGGGAACTACGTTCCCTACCCCCCTGCCGGGTGGGCGGCCACGCTCCACAGCACGCCGCCCGGAATGTGGATAACCCGCAGGCCGGGCCGCCCCGCGCGGCACGGACAGGGCGAACTCGGCGGCCAGCGATCGGTGCGAGGAGCCCCGGCGCCACGCCGCGAGACGCTGCGTCAGCGTCATGCACGTGCGGCCGGGCTGCACCAGGTGGATCAGCCGCAGCCTCGTGAGCACCTGCCGGGCCCGGCGCACCGTCCGCTCCGAGCACTGCGCCGCGGCCGTCAGGCGGTCGTTGGTGGGCCGGCAGCCCCGCCCGGTTTCGCTGTCCGCGTAGCCGGCCATCGCCCGCGCCACGACCACCACAGAGCCCCACGAGACGTGAAACTCCCGGCACACCCCCGTGTTCGCCGCCGCCATCGACTTCACCAACGCCACCCAGCCGGTCCGAGACCACCACACCGGCACCGTCGAGCACGCCCCCGCCGGCGCCCCAGCCGTCGCCGAAATCCGATGCCCGTACCGCTCAACAAACCGTGTGACGGCAGCACGAGAAGCCCGAGCATCCGGCTCGGGCTGTGACGGGAGCGCCTGCGGCGCGCGGAATGTGGCGGGGCTAACTCCCATCGCCTGACGACACGGAGGACGTCACGAGGGATCCGGAACGGGTCCAGCACTTCAGACACAGACGCGCGCCATGGGGCAGCTCAGGAACCTCCTGCGCCTTGAAGAACGAGACCCCGCACAGCGCAGTGCCCGACGAGTCGAACCGCCGGCGAGCAGGTTCGAGGATGTGAAACGGACCCCAGACAAACGCGCCGGCGCGCTCACTCCAGCGCCGCAGCCGCGCGTAGCTCACGGCGTCGCCTCGCAGGTTGGCGGTGACGATCGCCGGCGTGGCGCAGCCGATGCACACGAGCACGTCACCCGGGACCGGAACCGCCGCCGGATCATCACCCACCGGCGTAGCGGCGTCGTTGGGTTTGCCGCACTTCGGGCACGCGAACCCGCCTCGAGCGACCGTCATGACGCCGCTCCGGGTTGCCGCTGGTCGATGGCGGTGGAGATCTCGTCCACGAGGAACGCGAGCCGGACCCGCTGGTCGGGGTTCAGCTCGCGGGACAGGCGCAGGCTCACGGCGTCACCTCTGGGACGCTCACCAGGTGCAGTGGGCGGTATTGCTCGTGCAGGAGGCGGTAGGACGCCACGGATCCGTCCGGTGCCCAGTCGTGAACCTGGTTCGACCGGAACCAGCCCGGCTCGTGCTTTCTGTTGAGGAATCGGGTCCACCTCACGCCGTGCCGGTCCACGATCACCGCACCGGCCGGCAGGGCGCGGAGCCGGGCGAGGGACAGTGGCCGATCCGCCAGGGCGCTCACAGCTCGGCTCCCGGCTGGTCGCGGTAGCCCAGGATGAGCGCGATGGCCAGGGCCACGTCCGGAATGTCGAGCACGTCGCGGCCGGCCAGCTCCAGGGTGTAGTCCGCGGTGACGATCGCCGGCGTGGCGCAGCCGATGCACACGAGCACGTCACCCGGGACCGGAACCGCCGCCGGATCATCACCCACCGGCGTAGCGGCGTCGTTGGGTTTGCCGCACTTCGGGCACGCGAACCCGCCTCGAGCGACCGTCATGACGCCGCTCCGGGTTGCCGCTGGTCGATGGCGGTGGAGATCTCGTCCACGAGGAACGCGAGCCGGACCCGCTGGTCGGGGTTCAGCTCGCGGGACAGGCGCAGGATCGCGTACTGCACCGACAGGGCCCCGTCGCCCGCCAGCCGGGCTGTTAGCTCCACGATCGCCCGGGACAGCTCCGGGCGCGGAGCCCGGTCACGGATCGCCCAGCACGCCGCGGCGTGGGCCTGCAACTCCGCGACCGTGCCGAACCGGTCCCCGCACGGGCCGCACACCTGAGGCTGCGCCACGACCGCCGGCGCGTGCCGCCGCGCTCTACCCCGGCGCATCACAACCAACCCCCGCCCGGAACGAACGGGTTATCGACACGCAGGCCAGGCCTCAAACCCTCATCGAAGCCCGCGACCCAGCCGAGACGCCACGCCTGGCGCAGCAAGCGGGCCAGTTCCTCATCGGCGCGTGCACGAGCCACCAGGGCCTCGAGGTCTATGTGGATGAGAGGGTCCGGCTCCTGCCGCGCATAGCCGGCGCCCAGCGGGGAGTACTTCGCCGGCGCGCTCATCGGGCAATACCCAACGCGATTAAGCGAGCGTCCCGCGCGGCCTGGATGCGCTTCTTGCGGGCGATCTCTAGCGCGCGTAGCTCGCCCTTGCACCGATCGCAGTAGACGGCGCCCCGGCCGACCGGGCCCGCGAACAGCGGCGCTTGCCGGCAGCGCGCGCACGGCTCCGTCGACTCGATCACCGCGGCCCTCATCGGGTCACCGCCGCGGTGTCGGCCTGGTCCATGTCGGCCCAGACGATCTCAACCACCGTGGCCGGCACACCCAGCCGCTGCGCGGTGGCACGGATGCCGTAGCCCCGGGCCCTCATCTGCTCGACCGCGAGCCGGACGTGACCCCACTGCGCGTTGACCCGGCGCACGACCGCCGGCGGCATCACCGCGGCGGTCATCGGGTCACCGCCGGCGCGATCCACAGGACCACCGGGACCACGGTCGCGGCCGCCGTGCACGCCAGGCCGAACGCCACCCACAGCGCCTCACGCAGCGCGGCCCTCATCGGGCACCGCCGGTAGTCGCATACGGGTTGAAGGCGCCCCGGTAGTCAACGCCGAGCTTCTTACGGTCGAACTCCGCACCCTCGGCGCACGTCGCCATATGCCCGCACCAGACGGTTTCGCCCTCGACGATCACCTCGCGGTACACGAAGCACCGCCGGTCGCAGAACTTGCAGTAGGCCCCGGCCATCAGACACGCCCCGGGTAGCGCACAGCGTCGCGGATCCACGCGGCCCGCGTCTCGCTGTCCAGTTCCGCCCACGCCGGGCCGCGGCCGCCGACACCGGACCGCTCGTAGCGCCGCCGGCCCGATTCGTACTGCGCCGCCGCCACATACCAGCGGCCCCGCTCCGACGCCGGCAACTCCGACCACGGACGGGCCCCCGTCACCCCCGCCGCCGACTCCCCGTACAACCGCGCCGCGAGCACACCCCAGCCCTCGACCGTCACCACCGGCGCACTCACCGCGCACCAGCATCGGTGAATAGGAGCGGCTTAAAGTCGTCGTCCGACCAGCGATAACCCCCACCGGGGAGGATCATGCTCGGCTGCAGCTTGCCGTGCTTCACGTAGCGTTTCAGCGTTCGCGTAGAGACCCCGAGCCGGGCTGCAGCCTCCGCGGTGCTGACCAAACGTGTCCTGATGTGACTATTTGGCATCGTCATGACGGCGACCCTACAGCCAAATAGTCAGGATGTCCATGATTGCGTGGCGTCTATGGCGATGTGACACTATTTGTCGTAGTCTGTCACGCATGACAACACCAGCAGCAGTTGAGGAAGCCCCCGACGCCCGCACTGGCGAGCGGGCGCACGTGCTGATGTGGCGCCTCGGAATGACTCAGACGGAAGTTGGACGGCGTCTAAGCCTCGACAGCACCGCATTAGGCCGCAAGCTCCGAGGGATCCGTCCCTGGTATTTGCGCGAGATCGTTTCGCTCGCAGAGATTCTCAGCACGTCAGTGGCGTACCTGATTGGAGAGACCGACGACCCTAGGCCGCCTGTGCTCCCCCGGTTGGACTCGAACCAACAACCGTCCGATTAACAGTCGGATGCTCT
>ERZ778018.1849-NODE-1849-length-15466-cov-5.764259_pt1 | contig 15466 bp, 7 predicted proteins | sample MGYA00375748_ERZ778018 | MGnify/ENA primary metagenome ERZ778018 (study PRJEB29350, sample SAMN05509839) | bioreactor metagenome | biome: bioreactor; material: wastewater | place: South Africa: University of Cape Town | collected 2014-04-22 ... | reverse complement strand
ATTATATTTATTATATTTATTATATTTATTATATTTATTATATTTATTATATTTAAATGCCCCACCTTTTTTATTAAAAGATTTTTTTTTTATTTTAAACATATATGCATTATCATACGGAATAACTTCCTGTTTTGCAAAATCATATAAAAAATAACCTTTATTTTTTTTTTTTTTAGTTAATCGTTTAAAAACTCTACGTCTATATTTTCGAAGTAAAAAAAACCAAAAATATAATGCTATAAAAAAAAAAAAATATAAACTTGTAAACCGCCAAAAACGACGACGTAAATAATGAAAACGTCCATACAAAGCTTTATATATTTTTTTTTGAGGATTTTTAACCTTATTAAACCAATTCATCTTTCTATCATTATCTTTAAATTTAAAGAATAAATCAAAATCAAAAATATAACTTCTATAAGTATAAAAAACCACTGTAAAAATTAAATACTTACTGCGAAGACGAACATCCCAAAAATCTTTCCAAGCATAATCAAAAGCTTCTTTATATTTCTGATACTTTACCGAAAAACTATAATCATTCAATTCTTCAAAAAAAATATAACGCTTCCCTCTCATACCTAAATATTCAAATATCTTTTTATAACTATGCCGCTCATTAAATATCCTATAAATTCGATGGACAACTAATTGAAAACCATATTTAAAAGCTAATAATCTCAAAAAATAAGCATATTTATAATAATAAACAGGTCTAAATAAACGTTTTACAAACATATCAATTACTGAATAGTTCACATAATCTGTAGTTTTATAAAATCCATTAAAATAAGTCCACCAAACTGCGTCAGTCTGATCTACAAAAGGTTCTTTAATTGAATAATAATAATCAAAAAACTGATCACGGAAATTACTAACTTGCGTTTTTGTTGGTCTATAATTTTTATAAAAATACATTAACCATCTACGATACCTTTTATATCTAAATCGTCGTCGTTTTAAAAACCAAATTAAAAATTTATAAATTTTCATATAAGTTTTTTCCCAAACTCCTGGTGCTATATTTTTATCAAAAAGTTGACCAGCATATACAAATGTAGTATCTTGCATTTTTTTTATATCTACATCTGGTATTTTATAATAAAGATCCATTGTATATGGCCTTACACCCCAATTATATAAATAACCATACATATCAAATTCACGTTTCTCCAACATAACCTCTCTAAATTTAACATAAAAACCAGCTTTAATTACAAAAAAAAATAAGCTATATTTTAATAACATCATAAAAAACTTCAACCATAACTTAAAAAATTTCAACCGTCGTTTATATCTATTCACTTTGACAAAATAAGATACTATCATCAATACATATATATTAGCAACTATTGACTCATCATTTGCTACTATTGGATATAATGCATGTTGAAAATCTAAATCGGAATCTATAAATCCAATTGAAGGTATTCCTATAAAAGAAGCTTCTTTATAACATAAAAAATGTTCATTTGCATCAAAGATAAAAAATATACTTGGTAAACGATATTTAAAACGAGCAAACTTTCGAACAAATTCAAATTTAAACCGTTTTTTAGCTTTACGAATTTTAAAAAAATTTGAAACTAAACCACCCATATAATAACCATCATAATGTCCAACCAAACCTATACGTCTTTTATTTAAAAAATATTGAGACAATCCACCAAAACCAACATTTACAAAATTTGATATTGAAAACACTCTACCATAAAAATATAAAACTTTATCTAAAAAAGCAAACGCTCGACGCAAATATATCATTGCATAATCTAAACTCATTAGAACCACACCTGCACGAAAACCTACAACAAATAAAGACAAATGTTTAGACCATTGAACTTTTTTATGACCTATATGCAAAGATAAATTTAACATTTGCATTCGTGTAAAATTTATTATTTTATATAAATTAATAAATTTTTGCTGTCGACATAAAATTACCATTAAATTATTGATATTAAATAAATTGAAGGACAATAAATATTTAAAATTAATGTTGACGAATCTTTATTATTATATAATACCAACTTCCCTGCTGAATTTAATTGAAGTAAACTACCAAAAAAAAATGTTTCATCTAAACCCATATTTAAAGTATAAACAAAAAATTTAATATTAGATTTTTTTACATAAAAATTTACTATATTTAATTGAAACAAATGTTGTATATACTTTTGTTTTTTACTATGTATTATATAATTAATTTTCTTATGCATTTATAAACTACTAAAATTTAAATGAATTTAAATATTTAAACATTATTTTATAAAAATATAAATTAAAATAAACACCTTTTTTAAATAACAAAAATAATTGAAAAAAATCCACATTTAAAACAAATATATTTAATTGTTTATTATAAAAAAACGTACCTATTTTCTTTAAAACTCTTTTTTTACTATTAAATAAAATTAAATTGTATGAATAATTACTATTTGATTTTTTTTTTAAACCTAAAAACATTTACTATTTATTATATATAAATCTTAAAATAATAAACTAAAAGTATAAAAAGTATAAATATATAAATTATAATATAAATCAGGTATAAAAAAAAAACCAAATAAATTTATAAAAAACAATATATACATACTATAAGTCAATACTTCCGAAAAATGCATTATTTTAAATCGATCAAAACTCACCTTAGAAAAAAACAAATAAACACCCAAACGTAAATATACATAAATACCAAACAAATTTATTATTAATATAAATAAAATTATATAAATATTATTTTCTAGATTTGAAAATAAGTTTAATAATATATATAACTTACTATAAAAACCCAAAAAAGGAGGCACTCCAGCCATGGACAAAAAAATAAAAAATAAAAAAAATGAAATAAAAAGTGAAGACGTTTTAAGTACACTAAAATCTAATAAATTTGAATATACATTTAAACGATTTTTTTTTAAAATTAAAATAATTAAAAAAAAACTAATCATTAAAAAAACATAAACTATTAAATAAAAAATAAAAGAAAATATAGAATAAAAATTAAAATTAACTAAAGCCAATAATAAAAAACCTGCATGTGATATTGATCCATATGCTAATAAACGACGAATATCCAATACAATTAAAGAACCTAAAACCCCTACAATAATCGAACTTACACCAAATGTTAAAAAAAATATATCTATTATCCATGATATTTCACTAAAAACTGTTAATAATAATTTAAACAAAATTACAAAAAAAATAAATTTTGAATAAACAGAAAAAAAAAAAAATGTAGTAAATGTTATACCATTATAAACCTCTACAACCCATATATGAAATGGTGCTGCACCTACTTTAAACAAAAAAGATACTACTATTAATAAAAATGCAAAAAGTAATATAAAATAATTATACGAATTTACATTTACCGCTAAAAATAATAATTTTATCTTAAAAAAATTAACTGTATTAAAACACGAATAAATCAAAGAAATACCAAATAAAAAAAACAAAGATGACAATACAGCCAAAATAAAATATTTTAACCCTGCTTCTGAAACTTTTATACTTGAATAATTAGAAGCAGCCATTATATATAAACATAAACTTATTCCTTCAACTAACACATATAAAAATAAAAAATCATTAACTTTAAATAAAAACAAAACAAAAAAATTTAGTAACATTAAAATAACCAAATATTCAATATAATAAAAATAATCAACCTTTATTTTTATAAAAAATAAAATAAAAAAACTAAAAAAAAAAAAATACAAGAAACTAAAAAACATAGAAAAATAATCAAAAAAAATCAAAAAATCAAAACAAACCCACACATTTACAGGTAAAAACATATAATAAATTAAAATAGATAATATTAATAAATAATAATATATTTTATAAAAATCAAAAAAAAAGCTCTTCTTTTTTTTTGAAATAAAATCAAAATATAACATATATTTTATAAATCTACTTGCTACTACAATATTTTGAATACGTACATTATTTTTATACAACTCTACCAAAAAATTACAAAACAAAAAAATAAAAAATAAAAAATAATATAAATCAAACAAAAAAAATACTATAATTTCTAAATTCATATACTTATACTTTAATTTAATGTTTGTGCAAGACCTACTAAATTTTTATTCCAAATTAAAAAATCCTCAAAATCTACTACTTTTACAACAATAGGCATAAATCCATGACCTACCCCACATAATTCACTACATTGGCCATAAAAAACACCTGGATATTTTATATATAAACCTACTTGACTCAAACGACCAGGCACTGCATCTATCTTAACACCTAACGAAGGCACAGCCCAGCTATGTAAAACATCCTCCGCAGTAACAATCACACGTATATATGTACACGCAGGTAAAATCATAGGATTATCAACGTCTAATAAACGATGATAACCTTCTATTAAATCATCTTCCGTTAACATAATGCTATCAAATACTAATGTATCTTCTATATTTTCTCGATCACCTATTAAATTTTGTAGATCATTTATATGCTCTTCATTTACTGGTAATGAATTCATATGTGCATATTCATAATTCCAATACCATTGATACCCAATTGCTTTTACTGTTAAACGCGGATCAGCAATTTCATCCATTGAATATAATAAAGCAAACGATGGTATGGCTATAAAAACTAAAATCAAACTTGGAATAACTGTCCAAACTATTTCTATAACAGTACCATGAACAATTTGTCTCGTTTCTAAAAGTTCTTTTTGATGTTCTAAAGCATTTTTAGATAAAACAATTTTCATATTATTTAATAACTTTTTTAAAACATCAGAATTTTTTTCATCTTCTGTTATATTTCTATAATCTTCTCTTCCTAAACCTATTAATAATAATAAATCGCTTAAAAAACTCCTTCTATTATTTTTATCTAATATATCATAAAATAAACTTGGTTTTAAATAAAAATTATAAATTATATAACCATACATCCACAATACAAATACAAAAACCAATATCAAGTAAAAAAATATATAATTGTGTAAATCTATTATACCTTCCATTATAGGAGTTGCTGGTGACTGAAAACTAAAAATATTAATTTTATTATATATAAACATTTATTTAAATTTATTTTATTTTAAACGCAAATTATAATTATAATCTACAAAATATTGAAACATCACATATTGATGACGTTTATTATAACTACTATTTTTTAACGAGAAAAAAGAAATGAAAGTCAATAATATAGATCCTATAGTTGCAATAAACAAAATTAATGCTGAACATATAAAAATAAAAAAATAATAAGTATATAAATATAAACCTATTAAATGTACATTCGAAACAGAAAAATATAAAAAATTCAACCAACTTATATACGAGTCAAAAACATTATAAAAAACATATACATCAGACATTTGCATATATAACATAAACTCAAAAAAAAACAATAATATAAAAACAAAACTCAATGGAATATATGCTATATAAGTTGATTTCAATTCAATTAATTTTATATTTAACATCATAATTACAAATAAAAATAATACAACAATAGCACCTATATAAACAACAATAAACATTATTGACAAAAATTCATTACGCAATAAAAATAATAACATAGAACCTAATAAAAAAGTCAATATTAAATAAAAAACTGAATAAACTGGATTTCTTGTATTTACAACTAAAATTGCACTAATTAAAATACTTAAAATTAAAAAAACTAAAATAAAATTCATAAATAATTTTTTACATTCTAATAAAGCATAATATGACACTCCAAAATTTTTATAAAATAATATACAATACAAAAACCCATGGCGGGATTTGAACCCACATTATTTTTACATAAACCTCGGATTTCAAATCCGGTGCCTTAAACCAGTTCAGCCACATGTTAAAAAACACCAAAACACTTTATTTAAAAAATTCCCCAAACATCCTGCCATGTTCTATATATTTCTCCTGCTAACATATTTTCTGTATTTAACTCAGATCGACCACCTCTATAAAATGCTCTATTTTCTTCAAAATGCTCTTTATATAACGCATCAAACATAGAACTTGCACTTAATATAGTAAAATCATATGTATGTTGCATAGTCAATGCACAAAAAACTGAAATACATACAAAAAAAATAATAAACTCATATATAAATATAATTTTATTTATATAAGTATATTTCTTATTTACATGCTGCAAAGCCTTATCAATACTTACTAATTGAATATTTTTTTGAAAAAAATAAAAAGATTCCATCAAACCATAACGAGCATAAATTTGTGCTAATTTATACGCATTAAAGAATACAAAATACTCAAACATATATAATCGTTTCATAATAAAATTTATATATTTTACTAAATCTTTTAATTTAACTACAGAATTTACAACTAAAAACCATTCAATCGCTTTTAATAAAAAAATATAAGATAAATTAGTTAACCGTGCTCCAAATATAGTTTTTAAAATAAAAAACTTTTTAACAAAAAATGAAAAATCAAAAAACACTAAAGAAACTAATTTATAATTTTTTCCAATAAATAAATTTATAAATAATTTATATTCCTTATAAAAAACATCTTCATCATAATTAACCTTCTGTCGATATTTTATTAATAATAAATTAAAATTAAATAACTGTTTATACAAATACATATATAATTTATCATATACATATTTTACAAATAATTTAAAATTAAGATTATATCTTTGTATTAAATTATAATATTTTTTAACATATTTACTATATAAAATATTAAAATTAAAAAAAAAAAATGAAAAATAAAAAAATTTAGAATACCTGGAATCTATATAATTATATATAAATATATAAAGATAAGCAAAACTAAAAAAATTCAATAAACGTAATACAGCTAATTCACTATTATTCTTTACCATCGAAAATTTAAACAACTCAGCACTAAAACCATTAAATATATCAAAATTATCAAAATAAGAATTAAATTCAGCAAATTCTTCTTCAGCATTATAATCCAAATAATAATCTAGATAATCTATAGGTTCTAATAAATAAACAAATTTAGGTATTAACACATCATAATTTTCACCTCTACCCGCCGAAATTTGTTTTATTTTATTAAATCTTTTTTTCAATTCCTTTGATCTATAAAGTTGTTTTAATTTTTTAAATGGAGCATCACGAACAGGAGCCGCAACACCATCCTCATAAGTACTAGAATCCGGACTAAATCCAATAGTTGTTCCATAAGCAAAAGCCGTATTTGCTCGATCCCCATCATCTGATGCTTCAAACGCTGTTGTAATTGGAATTGTTTTATATAAATCAAATAAATACAACATGAATGTTCTTCTATATAGATCAATAATAGCAAATAATTTATTCTCAAAAAAAATTCCACGATATGCCCAAGGTTCAATATGTAAATGTTTTTCATAATCCCATAATTCATGCCTATCTACATTTAAATCAACGGCACTTTGCTCATCCATAAACCAATAAATTAAAGAAGAATCTAAATCTAACTCAGAACTAAATTCCTCTTCACTTATAACTTCATCATCTTCATCATCATCAAATTCACTCTCATCAAAACCTTCATCATCATACTCATCACTTATATCCCCTATATCCATATGATGTCCAGTCCATTCATCAACAAATTCTTCAACATCTTCATCTTCTTCAGGATCAAAATAATCTTGATCCATAAAAGCTTCTTCTAAATCAAAAAAACATGATTCAATATATCCTATATCTTCCAACATGTTAACGGAAGAATACAATTTAGTATTAACATAACTACTTATTCCCCCATTACTCACTTTATTTAAATCAACAGCTAAATTTAATGTATTATGTAATTCCACTAATTTCAAAGGATTCCCTTTAAAATACTCTATACTAAATAAATTATCATACAAAATTAACTTATTTTTCGCAGAAAGTTCATATAAATTTAAAGTTGATAAAAAACTTCTAAAACTAACATTATTTGAGTAAACTTTCTCAAAATTAGTACCTATTAACTTATCATTTAAATTACCTACAAATGAACATAATTTAAAAAATAATTTATATAAATTATTTTTATATAAAAATTTATATAATAAAAAATATTTTTTAAATACATAATTTTTATAAAAAAAACTTCGTAGTGTCTTCAAATATTCAATTATATACTTATATAATTTCTTAAATAAAAATGCTACTAATTCATATAATTTTATAATAGACAATTCCTCAATAGTTTTAAATAATTTCAAAAGCTTATTTTCTAGAAATTTATATTGTTTTTTTAAAAAAAAAACAATCAAATATAAAAAATAACCTGAAAAAAAAATTAAAAAAAAAAAATGATGATTTAAAGGTATTTTCAAATTTTTAAAAAAATTCAAAAATATAAAATACAATAACCTTAATATATATATATTAAAATTTTTATACTTAGATAAATTTAACAAATTAAAAATATAATAATAAGATATCTGTACTTTATATTCATATAAATCTCTAACATCAAAAACACTTTTAGAATGTACTAAATCTAAAAAATCAAACATTTTTGTTTCCAACATATTACTTTCTAACAATTTATTATAAATATTAAAAGATGATTGTTTAATATATGTTTCAAATAAAGAAAACAAATAAAAATTTAAACTTTTTATTGATTTCATACGTTCTACATAAAAATCAGAAGCCTCACTTATATAATAATTTGAAAAATCAACAGTTTCAAACGCTGCACGATCTTCATAATAATCATAACCCCATTCCAAATAAGCTTCACGATATTGTTGAATTATACTATCATCATAATCTTCTGCTAAACCAGTTCCTCTTAAATAAAAATCTTCATCTTCAAAAAAACGATATTGTTGTATTTGTTCTGAAAAATCATAAGATTCAACCGTACTATCGACTAAAATATCTAAATATGATTCATATAAGTCAAATATCGCTGTCTCAGCCATAGAATAATTAATGTTCAAACCTTTAGCTACTAAATAATAAGGATCAACCATTTGATAAGGATATTCTGAAAAATAATCCCCAATAAACAATTCATCTTTAACTTCATATGGATCATCCATTCTTTCTAACTCTAGAGTTTCTTCTTGAAAAGCAAAATCATGTAATAATAATGGATTAACTTGAGCCACATCTTCTTCTTCAAAATCAGTAAAATCCTCAGTACTCTCCCCCTCTAATTCTACATAAAATTGTTCTATTAATACATCTATAATTTGACGCCAAAAAAATAATAATTTATTTGCTTTTTTTGAAGAATAATAACTTACCATTAACGATTTATACGTATTAGTTACCATATTAATATATGCTTTTTCTACTTTTTTCAAATACAAAAATAAAGAAGGATGTAATTCATTTTCCGATTTCTCCCCTAATACAAATTCATTATAAATAAATGCTAATGAAACTAACTCTCTATAATCATTATCAAATAACAAATTTGTATGTTTATTTAACCAATTATTATAATAAGAATCATGTATACGAAAAAAATTATTAGCATTTAGTTTTCGACTTAACTGATTAGGTTTCAACCCAACACTATTTTTATATTCACTAAGTAACTTTTCAAAAATCATATGAAATCTCTTTAAAGGTTCTTCATTTATTATTATATCTTCTTTAATTTCTTCATTAGCTTCATCTTTACTTTTATTTAAATTTTCATACATAGAGCCCGCTAAACCACTTAAAATAAAAGTATTTAAAAAAATTAACTCTTGTTTATTACTTGGTTTTAATATTTTATTATATTTTAACATATCTTCATTCGAATATACTGAATTAATACAATCCCACCAAACCCATGTTTCCTGTAATAAAATAAATTCACGATTAACCAAAGCATAATCTATATCAAAAGGTGCTGTATACTCTTCATATTCTTTATAATATTCACCCTCATCTAAAAAATCCAAAGTATCATAATAATCATGTATTCTAAGTTGAGCATAATCAACTAAACCATAATCATCAAACAAAGCTTGATCATTAAGCTCATCTGGATATGTCGATAAATCAACATCATCTAATTGATATAATATCGATTCTAATGTAATTACTGATTTTTCTTTTTTAAACCATCTTTTATTTTTACCTAATAATTCTTCTGTATCAAATTCATAATCAGCAAAATTACCTGTATCTAAAAAAATTTCTCTCTCTATTATATAATCAATATAACGTGAAATTTCAGTGTTAATATCTAAAGATATATATTGATTATTTTTTGTTGTCTTACTTATATCATTAACAACAAATGACAATTCTCTTTTTTCTTTCCTTGGATAAAAACCTGAAATATATGCTGAATAAGGTTTAACAGTTTCATAATCTGGAAATAAATAAGCTTCTTCCATTCTCAATTCTTCCATATATTCTTGATCTTCTAAAGTATCACGATATATTTTATCATTTATATATTTAAACCTAGATAATGGAATAGAAGTTGTAAGATTTTCTGTTACTGCAGAAAAAGAACCTAAATCTGAAATTAACATTGCAGCTACCCATTCATACCATACATTATAATTTACATATTCTAAAGCTTTTTCACCACCATAAAGTATAAAATTACGATCAAAAAAAGGACTTAATCTTGAAATATCATAATCAGTAAACCAGTCACCTAGATGTGGTGAATATTCTTCAGTTAATTCATTCAAATTTTTATATTTATATGAAACATTATCATGTATATAATAATTTACTGATATTAACTCATCAATATATGTAATCATATAATAATCTTCACTTTCATCATATCCATCTAAAACTGTTTCATTCTCAAAATATTCATCAAAATAATCCTCTTCATCTTCAGGATCACCTCTATCACCATCTGATAATTCTTCAACTAATTCATCATCATAAAAAAAAGTAAAATCCTCTCCAAAAAATTCTTCAGCTAAAAGAAAAAAAAAATCATCTATAACAGCAGTTATTCTAAATTTATGAGGCATGAATAATGATTTAACTTTCATAGGAAAAATAATAGCAAGTTGTTTAAATTGCATAAAAGTAGTAACAGTAGAATACAACATTATAAAACCCGTTATAAGTGAATTTATATTCATATTAACAATATTTATTAACCAATCTGTTGTAATTTGAAATATATCTCGATTTGTATTGTTAAAATCATTATTAATTAACTCTAAATTAATATTTGAATAATCAAAATAATAAAATGTTCTTAATGTAAAAAATTTACAAAAATACTTAAAATAATTATACAATAAGCCAAATTTAAAAACTTGATTATAAAAAAACGTATTGCTTTTATTATTAATTAAGACTAATAATAACTTAAAAAAAAAAGGTAATTTAACATTAACTATTATTTTATCTAATATATTAGATATATACAACTGATCTTTTTGAATTAATAAATCTTTAAATTGAAATAAATTTAACAACTCATCAAAATTACCTATTGGAACCATCACTTTTAATTTATTAAATATAAACGAATTAAAAGTTATAACTATATTCTTAGAATCAAACGATAACTTTTGTTTCAATAAAGTAATTTTTAATAAATTAAATAATTTTAATAATATAAATTGAAATTTAAAAAAAAAATTTAAATATATAACTTCATTTTTTTTATTAAAATGTAAATATATATATTTACGTACATAATTATACAATAAATAAATATTTTCCACAATCAAATAAAAAAAATTTTTATAATAAGTCTTATAAAAAATAATCATTTCATTAAATTGAAATTTAAAATATTTAAAATATTTTAATTTAAGTTTCATAGATATATTTTTATGGCCTAAAAAATAAAATACATATATATAATACCGAAAAAAACTTACTATTTCATGTAAAAATAAAAAATAAGACATTATATTATTCATATAAAGATTAAATTCTAATTTATAAGGCAACTTAATTTTTTTTTTATCTATGATATAATTATTATAATAAGAAAATACCACCTTATTTATATTATAAGAATAACTATAATTTTTTAACAGTTGATTTAAATTATACAAATTATAAATTAAATTATCAACTTTTAAATACAAAACATCAAAAAAAGACATTCTTTCTTGTAATAAACCATCAAAAAATACTCTATGGGCTTGTCGTTCTTCTATATCTCCATCATATATTTTTTTATTTGCAAAATAATAATAATGATACAAAGAACTATTATCATCAAAAAAAAATGCATTGGACATTATTAACGATTTAAATCTTTTAAAATTCAAAAATTTATAATTTAAACGAAATGTTAAAAAGAAACGATATGTTTCGATACGAACATTTTTATTAAAATTAATAACTAATTTTATAAGAATTGATTTATTTAACAACTCATTACTTAATAATAAATACAATTCTGGCATTGTTACCATAGACATAAAATAATATAACAATGCTTCATTTCCAAAAACACTACAAAACGATAAAATATTCTTCATAAACACTTTATCATTTAACATTATAACATCCGCACCAAAAAACATTAAAAAATTTTCTAATTCAATTTTCGTAATATTTCGCAAGTTAAAAAAAAAACCTGCAAACTTATCCATATATCTTACATCCTCTATTCTATCTATAAAACTAAGTCCCTCTTGAACTGTATGATCTATACTATCTGACAAATTTAAATATAATAAATCATCATAATTTTTATGAATCATAGTTTAATTAAACAATAATTAATTATTAAAAAAATTAACATAAACAATATTTACCCTTAATAAAGGATAACAACAGAAAATACAAACTAAATAAAGAAAATATAAACTATATAAAATTAATTTATATTGTAATTGTCTTCTTTAGACAAACTCTAATCTTCATCGCTCTTAACTTTCTTAAGAACTTCTTTAATTGCATTATAAAAAGGATCTTTCTTTACACGATCCTCACGAAGGAAAGCTGCAATTTTTTTAATTACCTCATCTATTTTTTCGATCCTCTCAATTAAACCACCCCAAGTCGGCGAAATATTAGAAGGTGAAGACGTCTTATCAAACGCAAAGTATTCTAAATAATTAGTTACAGCTATAACGAACTCATTATATAAACCATTGGTCTTCAGCTTGTTATAATATTCTACCTTTTCAATAAGCTTTAAAAATTCAAAATCACTCCATTTCAGTATTCTCCACATCTCAGGCATATGCCAAGCTGGATCAACTTCATCTAATGACTTATTAAAATACTTGGGTGTCTTTAACACAAAATCAGTTATAACCGATGGCTTCGCCTGATTTTGTGCTACACTTTCGACCAATCCTTCAAACTCCAGATCAACTGAATCAACTTCTTCATCTAAAACAGACTTTTCGTCTGAAATAGATGTAATACTTTCTGGCACATTATCGTTAGTTTCTGGCACATTATCGTTAGTTTCTGGCACATTAACAGTTGCTGGTTCGTTCGAATTCGAACCCGTCAAACTATATAATGTCCCTATTACGATAGGTTTTACCAACCCTTGTGGAGATAAAATACTTTGAGGTTGAGAAACTAACTCATTAGTTGAACTAACGACCTCTCTACTAGATGCAATAACCGACAGTTTATTATCGACTATATTACGAAAAGGACTTGGGCTAATAGCTGGACTATCAGTAGGAGAACTATAAGTATTAGCAGAACTATTAGCAGAACTACTACTACCCGTAGAACTACTACTAATTCTACCAGTTAGATACGCCCAAACTAACGCACCAAAAACTACCCTAGTCGTAATTTTTGAAACATCAGAAATTACACCTAGAGTATCGGACGTAAGTACACGTATTGCCAAGCCCGGTTCCATAACACCGCTTTCCGGCGTCGTTATCGTATCACTACTACTGTCAATTTCTTTTTTTTTAACTAAAGGTAAATATTTAGACCTCTGGTAGTCAATTAAAGTTGTAACACCCGTGACTACCCCTAAAATGATAAAGACTAATAAAGGATCATTACGAACTACCGAATTAGTTCGTAAATCATTTACTTTATTAGACATAAACCATTTAAGGTCTAAAAAAACCCTAAAAAAAAAAGAAATAACAATATAGAGATCAAATTTTTTCTGTACAATTTTTGTACACATACCTTCAAAAGTACCTTCTCGTATTACATCTCTAAACCATAATGACATAATAAATATTAAACCTAATAAACCTGAAATTAAATAATACAAACCATTAACAAATAACTGGAAATACATAATAATACCCAAAATTATAATAAAAACATTTAACCATATTAAATATAACCATAAATTTTGTGTTACATGATAACACAAGTACAAGTGACGCTGTCCTAATTTATTCATATAAATGTTCTTAACTAAACAACTAGTTATTTTTATTATAATTTTTTTTATAATTAAAAACATTTTAATTTTTTTATAAAATTCTTTTTTTCTCAAAACTAATCTAATAGATCTATAGAAAAAATACCAAAAAACACTAGATCTACTAACCTAGGATTTAGTATATTAATAATAATAATATATTCTAACAAATATCAAAAACAAAACACTATAAAATATACTATTAATACACATACAAAACAAAATAATTGATGACCTAGGCATCAACCACTTCAGGATTTAAAGAAACTCAATGAATGGTAGATACCTGAAGTACAATCTACCACTTCAAAAATCATCGTGTTAAATATTTTTTTATCTTCTCTAAAATTTTTTGTTTATAATAGCTAAAATTTTTCAAAAAGATAAAAATAAAATTTAACATTTTATATATAAATAAAATGAGTAACATAATATAAGTTAAAAAAAAAAAATAAATTGTTAACTCTATTAAAATATCAATTATCTGATATTTTTGTAACCATATATATACATAATAATTTTGTAAATCAAAAAAATCAAATATACACATATAGATATATTTAAATATACAACTTAATTTTGTATAAAAAAAATAAAATATTATGTATATATCTAATGATCTGATACATGTCATACAATAATAAAATAAAGATGAAAGTATAAAAATAAAAAATGACCTTAAAGAATTTAAGACACTTGACACATTCACCAAAATTCGTTCTTCTATTTCCTTATCAGTCAATATACTATATTTAACTTTATTATACTGAACTTGCAATGTAGTCAATTTATTCAAATTCACTTCAAGTTCTATTTTTTTATACAAATCAATTTCATCTTCTCTTAATTGTATATTAAGCTTTCGAAGTTTAATAACCTCTTCAATAGCTTTTCTATAAACAAGTTTACTAAACAATAAACATATTTTCAAAAAAAAAACATCTAAAGCTAAATATTTAATAAAATTTTCGATTTGATTAAAAATTTTAATAAATAATAACCTAGATAATTGAAAAACTAACAAATAAAAAATACATAAAAAACAAAAAAATATTATAAAAAAACAATTTATCAAATCTATAATAATACTAATAAATAACATTAATATAAAAAAAACCAATATATATATAAGTATAATAACTTTTTTTTTTATGTTATTATAATTTACAAACATA
>ERZ778018.1847-NODE-1847-length-15495-cov-4.909391_pt1 | contig 15495 bp, 12 predicted proteins | sample MGYA00375748_ERZ778018 | MGnify/ENA primary metagenome ERZ778018 (study PRJEB29350, sample SAMN05509839) | bioreactor metagenome | biome: bioreactor; material: wastewater | place: South Africa: University of Cape Town | collected 2014-04-22 ... | reverse complement strand
GGGTCGAGTCCGAGCCGGCGGTCACTCCGTCCAATCGACCAGCCTCCGGCCGCGCTATCTCTCGGGAATCGAAGCCATAACCGCGTCGAGACGACGCTGGAGATAGGCGCGTTCGAGATCGTTGCTCACCAGTTCCAACGCCGATCGATAGGCTGCGGCGGACGCCAGGTTGCGCTCCATCCGTCGCAGCAGGTCGGCGCGCGCCGCATGAAAAAGATAGTACCCATCGACCGCTCCGGTCGCGCCCAACTCATCCATGAGCGCGAGACCTACTTCATAACCACGGGCCATGGCGACGGCCACGGCATGATTGAGCGCGACGATCGGCGTCGGCGTCATGCGGAAGAGCGTGGCATAGAGGATCGCGATCTGTTCCCAATCGGTTTCTTCGGGCGAAGCTGCTTCGCCGTGCACGGCGGCAATAGCCGCCTGGAGCTGATACGGGCCGGGACGGCGCATACGCAGCGCGCGCTCGACCAGCGTGGCTCCTAATTCGATCTTGTCCCGCTCCCAGAGCGAACGATCCTGCTCCTCCAATGTGACGAAGGCGCCATCGGGACTGGTACGCGCTTCGTGCCGCGCATCGTGCAGCAGCATGAGAGCCAGGAGGCCGAGCGCCTCCGGTTCATCCGGCATCAGATCGACCAGCAGCCGGCTCAGCCGGATCGCTTCGGTGCAGAGCGACTGTCGCACCAACGTGTCACCACTCGATGCCAGATAGCCCTCATTGAAGATGAGATAGATGACGACCAGCACGGCATGCAGGCGTTCCGGCAGCGCCGCATCAGGCGGCACGCGGTAGGGGATGCGCGCGTCGCGGATCTTCCGCTTGGCCCGCACCAGCCGCTGCGCCATCGTCGCTTCCGGCACGAGAAAAGCATGCGCAATCTCGCCGGTGCTCAGCCCCCCGAGCGTGCGCAGGGTGAGCGCCACCTGCGCATCGAGGTTGAGTGCCGGATGGCAGCAGGTAAAGATGAGGCGCAAGCGATCGTCCTGAAGCGACGACTGCCCGAAATCATCGCGCATGTCGGTTTCATCCGCCTTGAGTTCGGCTTCAAGTCGCAGGAGCTGTTGCCTGGCAGCGCGGGTTTTGTCGCGGCGCAAACGGTCGATCGCCTTGCGCCGCGCGGTGGTCGTAATCCAGGCCGCCGGGTTGCGCGGCAGGCCGTCGAGTGGCCAGCGTTCGGTCGCCGCCAGCAGCGCGTCCTGCATCGCTTCCTCGGCGAGATCGAAATCGCCGAAGACACGGATCAACGTGGCGACAATCCGCCCGTAATCCTCGCGAAACAGTTGTTCGATCGCCGCCGGGGTCGTCGACATCGCCATCCTTGGGGCCCGCGATCGGTTTGGCCGCGGGCCGAATTGGTCAATCGAAATTGATCTCCATGATCGGGCGTACTTCGACCGCCATGTTGCCGTGGGCCGGCACGCGCGTCGCCCACTGGACCGCCTCGTCCAGATCCTCGGCATCGATCAGATAAAACCCGCCGAGCTGCTCTTTCGTCTCGGCATACGGCCCGTCGGTCATTAGCACCTCGCCGTCACGCACGCGCACGGTCGTCGCCGTACGCGTCCGCTGCAAGGCGTCGCCCGCGCCAAGCTTACCCGAGGCGGCCAGATCGGCGGTGAGCCGACCATAGCCGAGGTGTGCCGCCTGCCGCTCCTCGGCCGGCGACGCGTCCCATGAATTCTCATCGAAGTAGAGCAACAGCAAGTAACGCATCCGTTCAGTTCCTTTCGTGCACATCGCGTTTTGACGACGAATGGTCGAGATACCCTCAGTCGCCGGACGAGTGATCGACGATTGGACGAATTTCGATGCTCGTCGTCGCGGTCGCCGGGATCTTAGCGGCCCACTGCATCGCCTCATCCAGATCATCCGCCTCGATCAGGTAGAAGCCGCCGAGTTGTTCCTTTGTCTCCATGAACGGGCCGTCGGTGGTGATCGTCTCGCCGCTACGCACCCGAACCACTGTGGCGGTCGCCGACGACTGCAACTCCGCGCCACCGTGGATCTTGCCGAGTGCGCCAAGCTCGCGGCCGAACTTCTCGTGACCTGCGTACATCTCAGCCACCTCGGCATCACTCAGCTGCGGCCCATCCTCGCTACTAAAGATCAGGAGTGCGTATTTCATTTGTTGATCCTCTTCACTCAGGCGACCCGCCTGCCCGAAGCGGTCCAGTTGCCGCTTCTATTCATACGACGCGCGAGCATCACCAATATCGACAGTCCGACCGATTCAATATTCGTCGTGGTGGGGATAGCCCCCAGACAAAATTTCCGGACCGCCCCGTTCATGCTTCGTTGGAACTCGCCCATACTACGACAAGATACTGACCCGTTCTACGTTGTGCGGAGGACGACACCACGCATGAGAATTCGCAAAGCGCGCGGCACAGAACGACCGATCGAAATGCCACCGAGCAAACCGTTCGGCTCCTCCATTCCGGCCATCCAGTTGCAGGGGTTGAGCAAGACCTACGGTAAGGGCAAGCATGTCGTAGCGGCGCTTCGGGAGATCAACGAACAGTTTCCGCAGGGAAGCTTTACCGCCATCATGGGGCCATCCGGCTCCGGCAAGAGTACCTTGATACAGTGCGCGGCCGGGCTCGACACACCGTCGACCGGCAAGGTCCTCCTCGGCAGCATCGAACTCAACCAGCTCAAGGAACCAACGCTGACCATCACACGCCGCGAGCAGATCGGCTTCATCTTCCAGGCCTTCAACCTGTTACCGTCGCTCAACGCGCGGCAGAACATTGAGCTCCCGATCCGGCTGGCTGGCAAAGCGGTCGATCGGGGCTGGATCGAGCGGATCGTCACCCAGGCCGGTATCGGCGACCGACTGAAGCAGCGTCCGGCCGAACTTTCGGGCGGCCAGCGGCAGCGAGTCGCCATCGCGCGGGCGCTGGCGCCGCGGCCGCGTGTCGTCTTCGCCGATGAGCCGACCGGCGCGCTGGATACGCGCACGGCTCGCGCCATTTTGGAGCTTTTGCGCGCCACGGTCGACGAGTTCGGGCAGACAATCATCATGGTGACGCACGATCCGGTCGCGGCGAGCTTCTCCGATCGGGTTCTCTTCCTGGCCGACGGCCGGATCGTGGACGAAACCGATGAGCCGACCGCCGACGCCGTCGCGGCGCGGCTCACGCGTCTGGAGAGCTAGCCGGATGGTTCGGCTCTTCTGGAACTCCTTGCGCTCCCGGCGCACGAATCTGACCGGATCGCTCCTCGCGGTGATCCTCTCGGTGACGCTGATCTACGCATCCATCATTCTGATCAAGGCGGCGAGCGACGGGCCTGGCGTCACGCCGCGCCTCGGGGCGACCGCGCTGGTTATCCGCGGCAACTCCACGATCACGCTCGATCAGCAGGAGCCGGAGGAAACCGATCTCAGCCCACGCATTCCGGTGGCGCTGGCCGGCACGATCGCGCATATCGACGACGTGGCGGCCGCCATCCCGGATGTGACGTCCTACGCGCAGGTGCTCGACGCGTCCGGAACGCCGATCGTCGTTTCGGCGGAGGCCGCTCCGCGCGGCCAACCGTGGGCGTCCGCCGCCCTGACACCCTTTCACCTGGTCGCCGGGCACGCGCCCCGGGCCGACGATGAGGTGGTGGTCGATGCGGCGATTGCCGAGCAGGGAAAGCTCTCGGTCGGTGACCGCATCACGATCGTCAGCAGCCAGGCCCCAACGACGTACCAACTGGTCGGGATCGCCTCACCACCAAGCGGTCGCGGACTCGAACGACAGGCAACCATCTTCTTCACAACGCCGGTGGCGCAGCGGCTGGCGAACGCGACCGACTCGGCCGATCTGATCGGAGTGCTCGCCGAGCCTGGTACCGACATCGCGGCGCTCAAAGAGCGGGTAACCAGCACGCTGGCGGGCGAGCATGTCGACGTGCTCAGCGGTCCGGCTCGCGCCCAGGCTGATGTCGCCTCCGGTGCCAGTGAACTCGGCGACTTTGTCGCCATCCTCGGTTCGCTGGCCGGCTTTGTCGGCTTCGTATCGATTTTCATCCTGGCGAGCACTTTTGCCTTCTCGATTCAGCAGCGACATCGCGAGATCGGCCTGCAGCGGGCGATCGGCGTGACTCCCCGGCAACTCTGGGTGATGATCGCCGCCGAAGCGGTCGTCCTCACCGTCACCGGCACGCTCATCGGTATGGCGCTCGGTACTCCACTCGCACGGGCGCTCATCTGGTACGCCATACGGCGTGGACTGGCGCCGCCAGGATTCACGGCGCCCTTCTGGTCCTGGGCGGTACCGATCACGCTCGGCGCGGCGCTTGGCATCGCTCTGATTGCCGTCCTCGGCGCCGGTCGCCGGGCAGCGAAGATCCGGCCGATCGAGGCGCTACGGGAAGCGGCCGTCCCGCGACGATTCATCGGCATTCCCCGGCTGCTGTTCGGCCTCGCCTGCATCATTGGCGGGCTCGCCGTGCTCGGCATCGAACCATCGCTCGACACCGATGCGGCGGTCGCGATCTCGATGCTCGAAGCGTCGCTCCTGATGGTCGGTTGTGCGGTCCTCGGCCCGCTGGTGGTGGTGCCCTTCGCCTGGCTTCCCGGCCGGCTGCTGTCCTTCGCCGGCGGGATCACCGGCGAGCTTGCTCGCTGGAACGCGCTCCGGATGCCGCAACGGATGGCATCGGTCGTCGCGCCGATGATCCTGTCGGTCGGCTTCGCCAGCCTGATGTTCTGCCTGCTCGCCACCGTGCAAGACGCGACCACGCAGCAGACCGCTGCCCGCGTGCGGGCGGATCTGGTGGTCGTTCCAACCAACGACGGCCTGCCGCTCAACGTGACGCCGGCGATCGACCGGATCCCAGGCGTGGCGGCAACATCCGTCATGCTGCCGGCCGGCGGCCTGCTCGTCGACGCGCACTCGGGCAGCTTTGTCCAACAAGACGTCGCCATGCTCGGGGTTGACCCCGCCGCGACCGGTGCGGTCATGCGCTTGCAGTTCACTCAGGGCGGAGTCACGAATTTCCACAACGGGACGGTGCTTCTGAGCAAACAACTCGCGAAGGCGGCGCATCTCAAGGTCGGTGACACGGCCATCTTCTACGGTGAAGACCTGCGGCCGTTTCGCCTGACGGTAGCCGGTATCTTCTCCAATGCGCTCGGAACGGGTGACGCGCTCGTGCCGCGTTCGGACCTGCTGTCCCAGGTCAACGCGCCGCTTGCCGAGGCGGTCTTTGTCGAGCTGGATCGCGATTCCCAGTTGGATACGGTGCAGCAGCAGATCACCGCGCTAGCTCATGATGGGTATCAGCTTCAGACAGTGACACAGATTGAGTATGTCGCCGGGTTGCATCAATCGGTCGTCAGCGGTGCCTGGGCAATCTATCTCATCATCGGCTCGGCAGCTGGACTTGCGGGTCTCGCCATGGTGAATACCATGATTATGTCGATGGAACAGCGGGCGCGTGAACTGATCCTGCTGCACCTTGTCGGAGCAACGACGCGACAGGTGCTACTGACGATCGGCAGCGAGTCGCTGCTGGTGCTGCTGATCGGCGCCGTCACCGGTATCGGGATTGGCGTCATCAGCGTCTTTTCGATCAGCGTCGGTCTTCTGGGCGATGGCTCTGCTCTGGCAATCCCGCTCGGGCCGCTCGCTGCCATCGTGGCCGCCGCGGCGCTGCTCTCCATCATCGCCCACATCGTGCCGGCCTGGGCCGCCCTCCGCACCGATCCGGCCAGCCAGATCGGGATGAAAGAGTAGGCTGACCACCCTCACTCGTCGTCATCGTGAGACGCCTTGTCATCCTGAGGCGCAGCGCCTGTCATCCTGCACCACCCCCCTTGTCATCCTGAGCCGCAGCGAAGGATCTCTCCTGACTCGCCCGGCGCCGCAGAGTCAGGGGGAACGGGATGGAGATTCTTCGCTGCGGCTCAGGATGGGCGCCTCGGGGTCGCGGGGAAGCGGCTGGGTTGACGATTACGCAATCGGTAAGTGGACCGAAGCACGCCAAGTATGGGAATCGCCGCGGATTGTTGAGATACGATCGTTGATCTCCTACCATGGCGCGAAGATTCGGCGGAGCGGATGTGACGAGGAGGAAGCCTTGGAAGCCCGGCAGCATATCGGCAGCGGGACGATTTGGGAAGAACGGGTCGGCTACTCGCGGGCGGTGCGCGTGGGGAACCTCGTGTTTGTCTCGGGCACCACGGCGACGGATGACGACGGCAATGTCGTCGGGAAGGACGATCCCGAGGCGCAGGCGCGCTACATCCTGCGAAAGATCGGGCAGGTGCTGGAGGAGATCGGCTCCTCGCTGAGCGATGTGGTGCGCTATCGCTGCTACGTCACCAACGCCGACGACTGGCAGAAGGTCGGCGTGGCGCTGCACGAGGCGTTCGCCAGTGTCCGGCCGGCCAGCACGCTGGTCGAGGTGAGTCGTCTGGTCGGCGCGGACTATCTCGTCGAGATCGATGTCGACGCCGTCATCGGCGGTACAGCCTGACACAGTTCCGCGCACGAGTGGATCGCGATACAATCAACAGAGCGCAAGCGCACATTGTCGGATTGCCTGAAACGGGCGAATATTATGCTCGATCATGCTCGCAACGCGCAGCTTATCGGGAGACAGGTTGAATTCGGGTTCCTCTGGAGGAGCTTCGAGGCGAGCGCGGCCGGCGGTACGCGCGTCGTCTTGATCGCTGGAGAGCCGGGGATCGGCAAGACGCGACTGCTCGCCGCCTTCGCCCAGCGCGCGACTGAACATGGCGCGACCATTCTGCGTGGCGGTGCGTCACAGTTCGAAGGCATGCCACCCTATTTGCCTTTTCTCAAAGCGTTCGGCCAGCACATTCGCGCGACGCCGGTCGCGCAGCTGCGCGCCCAGGTTGGAAGACTGGCCGCGATTCTGGCGACCATCCTGCCGGAACTCCCGTCGCGTCTGAATCAGACGCCGGAAAACGTCACGTTTCCCCCTGAGCAGGCCCGCCTGCGGCTCTTCGAAGCGGCCGGTGAATTTCTCGCCGCGATCGCGAGCGATTCGCCGGTCGCGTTGCTGCTCGACGACGTACAATGGGCTGATCCGGCCAGCCTCGATCTGCTGCACGCCATCGCCCGCTACCAGCCGGACGCCCGGCTCGTGATCGTCGGTGCCTATCGTTCCGGCGAGATCGAGCAGAACCCCGCGCTCACCCGCCTTGTCACCGAACTGAATCGCCTGCGACGGCTCGACGTCGTGCAGCTTGGTGCGCTCGCGCGCGACGAAACGCGCGATCTTGCGCGCGACTTGCTCGGTGCGCCGCTCGACGAGGCAGCCGGCGCGCGGCTCAGCGAGCAGAGCGAAGGGAATCCGTTTTTCGCCGAGGAACTGTTGCGGCACTGGCGAGAGACCGGACTGCTCACACTCGACGCGTCCCACGAACCAGCGTGCTACCGACTGGCGCAGCCGGTCGCCGTGACGGTCCCGCCGGGCATCGTGGCGACCGTGCACGAACGCATTGCGCGCCTGGCCCCCGAAAGCGCGGAGTCCTTGCGCACAGCCGCCATCATTGGCCGGACGTTCGACATTCCAACGCTGGCCGCGACGATCGGTGCGGAGCCGGAAGCGGTCGAAGAAACGCTTCGTCCGGCCGTACAGGCCGATCTGATTCGAACGGGCGACCCGGGCCGCTATCGCTTCAGTCATGACAAGATTCGTGAATGTCTCTACGACGAGCTGACAAGCACACGCCGGCAGCGGCTACACGGCTATATCGGCCGGGCGCTCGAAGCGCGCGCTGAGCCGCCCGATGCCCGGCTCCTCTCAGATCTCGCCTACCACTTCGTCCGGAGCGGTGACCGCGATCGCGGCTTCACCTACGCGCTCCGCGCCGCCGAACAATCGTCGCGGAGCTTCGCCTTCGCCGAAGCGGTGGCGCATTTCACGACCGCGCTGGAACTCAGCGACGTCGCGGGCAGTGGTCGCGCCACGCTGCTGATGCGCCTCGGTGAGGCCGCCGATCTGGCCGGCGACGAACAGCACGCGGTTGTCGCGTTTTCCGCCGCTCACGAAGCGTATCTGCTCGCCGGAGAACCCGATGCCGCCGCGCGGGCGCTGCATCGCCTCGGCCGCGCCCGCATTCGCCAGGAAGAAATCGGCGAGGCACGCGCGGCGTTCGAAGCGGCTCTGGCGCTGCTGGCGGAACAACCCGGCAGGCTTCTGGTTGAGCTCCTCGTCGACCTCGGCACGCTCCTCGCCGTCAGCCAGCACGAACTCGACGCCGGTATCGCGCATGCACAACGCGCGCTCGATCTCGCGCGGCAGCTTGACGATGGCCGCTTGCTGGCGGTCGCCCAGCGCGCCCTCGGCAATCTGCTGGTACGCGGTAACGATCTCTCTGCCGGTGTCCCCTTGCTGGAACGTGCGCTGCGGCAAGCGGAGGCGATCAACGATCTTGTTGAGGCGGCCGAGTGCTGCGGCTGCCTGGCGCCAGCCTATTTCTGGCAGGGACGGCTCAACGCCTCGCGCGAGATCGCACGACGCCGGCTCACGTTCGCCCAGCGGTCCCACGATCGCTATCAGCTGCGCCATGTCTATACCTGGCTTGCCGTGATCGATGCCATGCAAGGCAAGTTCAACGAAGCCGACCGGCTCCTCAACCAGGCGCAGGCGCTGGTCGAACAGCTGGCCAGCCCCGAGCCGCTCGCCTATGTCACCTTCTGCCGCGCCGCGCTGCGTTTTATGGTCGGCGATCTGGCCGCCGCCGGATCGCTCTCACGGACGGCGACCGAAGCCTTTCGTGCCATCGGACCGTCGGCGCTCGTCTGGTACCTTGGCTTTCACGGACTCATCCTCGCCACAGCTGGCAAGATCGCCGACGCGCGGTCGTCACTCGATGAACTCGACGCGCTCCTCACCCTGATACCCGCAGGCACCACGCATCGCGCGGAGTCGCTTGCCTGCATGCTCCAAACCGCGCTGCTCCTTGACGACGACCGCGCGGCGCGCTATGCATGGGAACTCCAACCGTTCGCCGGGCAGTTTCACGATTTTCTGATCGATCGGCTGCTCGGCCAATTCGAACTTCGGCAGGGGTTGCTGGCCGAGGCGAAAACGCACCTGGAGCGGGCCGAACTGCTCGCCCGCCGCGAATCGCTCAACTGGGAACTGACCCGTACGCGCGAGGCACAGGCGATGCTGGCCCTCGCAACGCCTGAGCCAGCGCGCCCGCTGCCGGCTGGACTCAGCCGGCGTGAAGCGGAAGTCTTGCGCCATGTCGCCAGCGGCCTGAGCAACCGCGAGATCGCCGAGGCGCTCTTCCTGAGCGAGAAGACGGTGATCAACCACCTCACCAGCATCTTCAACAAAACCGGCCTCGATAACCGCACAGCGGCGGCCGCCTTCGCCATCCGCAACGGCCTGGCCGACTAGGAGTTTCCCCCTAGGTCAATCCTCAGCGCAGGCACCCAACAACACGGGGCAATTGGGAGTTCGCCCCGATGTTGGCGCACGCCGTCCGCCCTATCGTCGACGCATGATCAATTCGTTGCGCGGCGCCACGGATTTGGCGGCGCCGTCGTTAAAGGAGGTTCCTCATGCGTGGTTCAACCGCCGATCTCCCCATCGCCGGCCAGTTCGAGACACCGCTCGGCACCGTCACACTGCGCGAGGCAGAGTGGGGCGACATGACTGTCGGGCTCGAGCGTTTTCCGGCCGGGACCGATACCGAGCCGCTCTTCAAAGGACTCCCCGACGACCGTTGTCAGTGCGAGCACTGGGGCTACGTGATCAAGGGGTGCCTGCGCATCCGCTACGCAGACCACGAAGAGGTCGTCAACGCGGGCGATGCCTACTACATGTCGCCCGGCCATCTACCGATCTACGACCAGGACACCGAAGTCGTCGAGTTCAGTCCGAAGGGCGGCTACCAGGCAACGATGGAAGTCGCGGCGCGCAATATCGGCGCGATGCTCAACGGCCACGACTAGTCTCGCCGGCGAACGAATCACGAATGGAGTGCACCATGGATCAGATCGGGTTCGCACTACCAGTCATTCCTGGTCGGAGCGAACAAGCACGCAGCTTCTTCGAGGAACTGGAACATGAGCGGAAATCGGAGTACACCGCGTCGGAGCGTCGCATCGGCGTCACACGCGAACTCTGGTTCGTGCAGCAGACGCCAAACGGCGACCTGTTGGTTGCCTATATCGAAAGTCCGAACGCGGCCGAGGCGCTGCGAAGCTTCTCTCAATCGCAGGATGCGTTCGACCAGTGGTTCAAGCGTGGTCTGGCGGCGGTGACTGGCGTCGATCTCAACAATCCTCCACCCTGGCCGCTGAGCGAACAGGTCTCCAATTATTCCTGATTCCATCGTCGTGGGCGAGCGTCAGTCGCGGTCGCCCACACTCGTCTCCTGAATCGATCAAAGCGAAGGAGTGACGATGCGCGTTTTGCTGCAGACTGACATGGAAGGCGCAGCCCAAATCACCAGCGTCCAGCAAGTCGTTCCGCTCTGGCCCGATTTCTGGGAGAGCGGCCGGTCGCTCTTCACCGACGATGTCGTCGCGGCGGCAACTGGGCTGCTGACCGGCGGCGCAAGCGAAGTCGTCGTCGACGATCAGCATCTCGGTGGTATCAACAGCATCATAGCCGAGCGACTACCGGAACGCGTGTATATGGCCGACCGCACCGTCTTGAACCGGCAATTGCGCGACAATGCCTTCGATGCGATCTTCCAGGTCGGTCGTCACAGCCGCTGGGGCACTAATGACGGCTTTATCGCGCACACCCAGATGCCTGGTGTCGCCTTCGCCATCGACAATCGACCATTCACTGAGAGCCACATCGTCGCCTGGCGCGCGGCAGTTCCGCTGCTCGGAATCGCGGGCGACGATACGCTCAGTCTGCAGCTCGACGGAGCGTTAGCCGGTGTTCCGTTTCTGCCGGTCAAGCGCAGCTGCGCTCTGGATAAGACGCAGCCAATCCGCAAGGATCGCTCGCGTTCGCGTATGGCGATCCGCGACTTCGCCGCGCGCTGCGCACGCGAGTGGCGCGGACAAAGCGCCGCCGCTCTGCCCATGAGATTTACGCTCACGGTGCACCTGGAGCCAGAACGAGCGCGTTCGCTTGCCGCTACACACGGCCTCGAACTCGTCGGGAGATCGGTGCTGAAAGTCGACTGCGAGAATTGGTGGCGCGATGCCGAGCCTGCGATTCAGGCAGGAACCACGGCTGCCGGCCGCCCCTTCTTCGAGATGATCGCCCCGCTCAACTTGACCTCTCTCGACCGCCTGGCGCAGGTCGATGCAAAGACGCTGACGCACGCCCGACATTTCTTCAGCGCCTGGCTCAAGCGCCCGGAGAACGTGTGGAACGAATAGGGCTGTGTGTTCGCATGAGGCGGCTGTGAGAATATGCTCATCCTCGCCGAGCGCGCGTATGTGCCGCTTTGACGAAGCGGATTTCGCCGTAGCTATACTCCTCGCCCAGGATGTCGCGAACAGCGCGCAGGCCATCGATCTCATCGCATTGGGCGATCGCCGCCTCGATCGCGCGCTGGCGGCTGGGGGAGACGAGACGGTCGATCGATTCGATCTCGCCCGCTTCGATGGCTGCTGCCAGATGCCCTTCGACCGTCGAACGAGCCAGTTCGCGCACGTCCATGATCGCCTCGATATCGTGGCCCTGCTGAAAGAGAGTGAGTGTTTCGCGCACGGTCGAACCGGCTACGCTCGGCGTAGCGGCCGGTCGCGGCCGGAACTGCGCCGGCACTGGACGGGCACCGGTTTCCTCGACGAAGCGTTTCACTTCGGCCATGAACGGCTGCCCGTATTCGGCCGTTTTACGCTCGCCGACCCCGCGAACCTTCCGAAATGCCGATTCGTCCATCGGCAGATCGGACGAAATCTGGATCAACGCGACGTCGGAGAAGATGATGAACGGCGGCACGCGTTGGTCCTCGGCCAGGCGGCGACGGAGCGCACGCAGGCGCTCGAACAGTTCGGGATGCCCCGGCTTACCATAGTCGCTACCGCTCCGACGCGAGCTGTCGGACGACGGTTCGGCCGTCTTGACCGCTGGGGCGGGCAGCAGCACGCGTTCGCCTCTGAAGAGCACTTCACGGCCGCGCTCGGTGATCTTGAGCACGTTGAACGCCGCAGCGTCTTGCAGCATATAGCCACGCCGCACCAGTTGGTGTGCAAGGTAACGCCATTCGTCAGCCGGACGATCGCGCCCGATGCCGTAGGTCGACAGCTGATCATGGTGCAGTTGCAGCACTCGCTGGGCGCGCGATCCACGCAAGACTTCGATCACGTGTGTCATGCCGAAGCGCTCACGCGTCCGTGCCACGCACGACATCAACTGCTGCGCCGCGATGGTGTAATCAACCGGCACACCGTCGTCGCTCTCGCAGACGTCGCAGCACCGCTCGACCTCGCTGTCATACTCCTCATCGAAATACGCCAGCAGCGCCCGGCGGCGGCACTCCTGATTCGAGGCCCAGTCGGCCATCTGTTTGAGCTGGATGTGGGCGATTTCGCGTTCCTGCTCGAATGCCTTCTGCCGGATGAAATACTCCTGCCGACCGACATCGCCGTAGCTGTAGTAGAGAATGCAATCGCTCGGCAGCCCATCACGCCCAGCACGACCGCTCTCCTGGTAGTAGCCTTCCAGATTTTTCGGCAGGTCGTAATGCACGACGAAGCGGACATTCGGCTTGTCGATACCCATCCCGAACGCGATCGTCGCCACAATGATCTGAACCTCATCCGTCAGGAAGGCATCCTGGCGGCGCTGGCGTTCCTCGCTCGCGAGTCCCGCGTGGTAGGCGGTCGCGGCGAAGCCGTCGGCCATCAATTTGGCCGCCAGATCCTCGGTCCCATTCCGCGTCGAGCAGTAGATGATGCCGGAGCCGCGCGGCTGTGAGCGCAGGTAATCACGCAGATCGGCATAGGCGGATTGCTTCGGACGCACGTCGTAGAAGAGATTGGGCCGGTTGAAGCTGGCGCAAAAGCTGGCGAGATCGCGCAAACCGAGCTGCGCCACGATGTCATCCTGTACACGGCGCGTCGCGGTCGCCGTGAAAGCGGCGAGGGTGACATCCGGCAACATCTCGCGAATCCGGCTCAACTCGCGATACTCCGGGCGGAAGTCATGCCCCCAGGCGGAGATGCAGTGCGCCTCGTCGATCGCCACCAACGACACCTGCAACCGCGCGAGACGCCGGATAAAGCCGCCCGCCATCAAGCGCTCCGGCGCGACGTAGAGCAGCTTCACCTCGCCCCGCGCCACCGCCATCTGTCGTTCGCGAATCTCGGTTGGATCGAGCGAGCTGTTGATGTAGGTGGCGGCAATGCCGAGCGACTGCAAGCGGTCGACCTGATCCTTCATCAGAGCGATGAGTGGCGACACAACGACGGTCAAGCCATCGAAAAGGAGCGCCGGAATCTGGTAGCACAGCGACTTGCCGCCGCCGGTCGGCAAGAGCGCCAGCACATCGCGCCCATCCATGATCGACTGAATGATCTCGCGCTGATACGGACGAAAGGCCGCATAGCCGAAGGTCGAGCGCAACGTGGCGAGCAGCGGACTTTGCCCGGCCCCACCTTCCCGGGCATCTTCGATGGCGTGGCTCAAACGACGAACTCCTTCGCGCGAAACGGGTTGTTCTCAGATCATACCCGATGCCACGAATTTCGCACAAATGTTCGTAAATGTAAAGTGGGGGAAGCGGCCGTTACGGCAGCGATGGCGCCCAGGTGGGGTTGCCGTCGAAACCGGGGTTGTCGGTCAGGCGAGTGAGGCCGCTGCCGTCGGGCTGCAAGACGTAAACCTCGCGATTGCCGTCGCGATCGCTGGTGAAGGCGAGATAGTGGCCGTCCGGCGACCAGCCCAACCACGAATCATAACCGGCGCCATTCGTCAGCGTCGTGCGCTGCGAGCCGTCGGCCTGCATGATCAGCACCTCGTTGCCCGCCGCGAAGGCGATCCGCCCGTCGTCGGGCGACCAGGCAGGGTCGGATTCATCAACCGGCGTATTGGTCAGGCGGGTCTGCTCCGAGCCGTCGCCGTTCATGACATAGATCTCGCGGTTGCCGTCACGGCGCGAGACGAAGAGAATCCGGCTCCCGTCATACGACCAGCGCGGAGAATCATCGGCGCCCGACGACGTCAGCTGGCGCAGATCTGAGCCATCGGCCTTGACGGCGTAGAGATTCGGCCGGCCGCTCCGATCGCTCACGAAGACGATTTCATCGCCCAGCGGCGACCAGTTCGGCGACCAGTTGGAACCGGTCGGCGACGGCGCCAGTTCGGTCAGCCCGGAACCGTCGGCATGGATCAGGAAGAGCCTGGTGCGCTCGCCTGACGTGCTTGAGAAGACCATAAACGCGCCGGCGGGCGACCAGAGCGGAAATTCGTCGGAGGCATCGTCGTTGCTCAAGCGACGCTGATTCGAGCCGTCGGCGTTCATGACGTAGATCTGGTTGTGCCCATCGCGCGTGCTGACGAAGGCCACCTCGGTCGAGTCGTAGGAGACGGCTGGTTCCCAGTCGTCCTGATCGTTCTGAGTGAGCGCCGTCAGGTGGCTGCCGTCAGCGCTCATCCGATATACCTCCAGCACGCCGGGCGGCTGACCACGGCCCGTGCTGAAAACAACATAGGGTAATGATCCGAGTACATCCACCGGTGGAACGATCGCCGGTTGGGTGACGACCGGAGTTGGCACCGCCGTTGCCGGCGCGGTCGCTGCTGAAGTCGGAAGCGTTGTTCCGGTCGCCTGCGACGGTTGGGTCGGGGTGGGTGGAGCAGTCGCTGAACCGGCGACGGCCACGGCAGCCGAAGCGGTCGCGGTCGCCAGCGGTGTGGGCGTCAGCGCGTCACCGGCCGCACCATTTCCACGAGTCAATATAAGCCCGGCCACCACGGATCCGACCAGAAACAACAGAACAAGCGGTGCCAGAAACGGCACCAACGGACGCTGGGCGAAGACCGCTGCCCGCGCTTCGTGCGCCTGCTCCGGTCCGCGGGCCTCGACATTGAAACCAAGTGAGCGGCCGCCGGTCAGGCGCGCGAGCACCGCGGCATCCTCTGCCACCCGGATCGGGTCCTCCAGCGGCAGCGTGACGATGCCGGTGCCCAGGGTGATGCGGTGAGTCAGCGCGGCCGCGTAGCTCAGCAGCACGAACGGCGAGGGCAGGCCGCCCTCGTCCCGATGGAAGTGGTGCTGCGCGACCCAGGCGGTGTCGAAGCCCGCACGCTCGGCGGCCGCGATCTGATCCACCGCGAACCGGTACCGGTCGGCGGCCGGGGCGTCTTCGAGCAGCCGGGTGAAGAACCCGAGCCGCTGCCTGTCGCCGTAGGCCATCAGCTGCTCCCGGCCGGCAAGGCCATCGCACGCACGCCCGCACCGGCCCGCGCCGGACGCGCCGTGGATCGAGACATGAGGAAGGATCCTTCCGTGTCGGATGCCGTGTCGGACACCGGGGACGAGGCCGCCGAGAGACGCGGCGGTATCCCGACGATAGGGCGACGCGGAGATCGGC